>Ga0182737_1001937_pt1 | contig 18523 bp, 17 predicted proteins | sample eDN5th30CBELigOP_FD_128878 | JGI IMG/M metagenome (GOLD analysis project Ga0182737, IMG submission 128878) | Enriched Organic Plus compost microbial communities from Emeryville, California, USA - eDNA 5th pass 30_C BE-Lig OP (version 2) (version 2) ...
AGCAGCGCCTGCACGATAACGCTGATGGTTTCGCCAAGGCCGCCGGATTTTTTTGTCTCACTCTTGCTGGACACGCTCATTGTATCTCCGCTTCCGATAACGCGATCTAATAACGACTATGAAAGCATGACGCAATCAGGCCGCCGGCAGAACGCCGGTTTATCGCACGATTATGAGCAGGAGTTTACCTGTCACAATCACAATTATTTCGTCTCAGGCAGGGCTTCGATGATAACGAACGCCTGTGCGAGAGGAAAATCATCGGTAATTGTCAGATGTATGGCGGCGCGCGTTCCTGCGGGCAGGAGTTTCTGCAACTGTTTCGCCGCACCGCCGGTCAAATGCATGGTGGGCTTTCCGGAAGGGGCATTGACCACGCCCATATCCCGCCAGAAAACGCCTTGAGCGATACCGGTTCCAAGCGCCTTCGCACAGGCTTCCTTCGCCGCGAAGCGCTTTGCATAAGATGCAGCACGCTGCTTGCGCCCGTCCGATTTTTTCTGCTCGATTTCGGTGAAGACCCGGTTGCGGAAACGGTCGCCATGCCGCTCAAGAGTACTTTCGACGCGGCGAATATCGATGAGGTCGCTACCTATACCGACAATCATACTTTCTGAAGCTCCTGCTCGCGGTGCAGGCGATGCTTTTCCGCAAGGCGTTCGATACGGCGACGACGGAAAGCCGAAACGGCAAACCGGGTAACGAAATAGACCACAACAGCGAATGCAGCGCCCAGAATCGTCGAACCGAACAACATCGGCTTCAAAAGCGGCGTCCAGATTTCATCGAAATGCATGGTTTCGAGCGCCCGGCCGAAATGGACCGGCGGAGCATTATCGATACTGCCATTCATGATGAAACGACCAAGCTCGAACGTGCTGCCCCAGATGAATGGCAAAGTCAGCGGATTGGCAAGGGTTGTGCCAAGCGCTGCGGCCGCAATATTTCCGGCAAGGAAATAAGCAAGCACGATTGCGATGATGAGATGGAAACCGAAGAAAGGCGTAAACGCCGAAAACACGCCGACGGCGAGACCCGCTGCGACAGCATGAGGCGAGGCAGTGATGCGCAGAATCCGCTTTCCACCGTACCGGAAGGAACGGGAGAAGGAGCGGCGCGGCCAGACCAGAAGCCTTAAACGCTCTTTTCTGGTCGGAGGATTACGGCGTTGAAACAGCATGCGCTTCTATTAATGCTCTCCCATCGCGGAGACAATTGTTATTATTCGGCCAAAACTGCGGCACTGTCGCTGCGTTCAAAAGGAACGGTGTCCAGCCTCGGCAAATAAAACCGCGGCGAAACACCAAGCATCCTGCGGAACATCGTCGTGAAAGCAGAAACGCTGTCATAACCCAGATCGAGTGCCACGCTCGTCACCGCCTCCCCTTCCGTAAGCCGGGGAACCGCAGCGAACAGACATGCCTGCTGGCGCCAGACTGAAAGGCTGACGCCGGTTTCCCGCTGGAAATGCCGGGTAAATGAACGCCGGCTCATTGCCATCCTGTCAGCCCAGTCATCAATTGTGGCGCGCGAAGAAGGCTTTTTCACGAATTCACGGCATAGTTTCTGCAAACGCGGATCGGACGGGAAAGGCAGGCCCAGAGAGCGTTGCGGCAATGTATGGAGGTCTCGCAGGATCAGCTCGATCACCAGCGCATCGCGACTATCCGGCTCCGGCGTGCTGTCCTGCGTGGTTGCGTCGATGATAAGGCATCGCATGAGATCGGTAAGCCCGACCACGTGGAGATAATCCGGCACGCCCGAGACGGCATCGACGCAGATATAGATCGACCGCATGTAGACTTCGCCGAGGATCTCGACCGAATGCTCCACACCTGCCGGTATCCACATGGCGTGGTCGCTCGGAATCATCCAGCGTCCGGCATCCGTCGTCACCAGCACCACGCCTTGCGAGGCACAGAGAAGCTGTGCCCGGCTGTGACAATGGCGCGGCACGAAATAGCCGTCTGGATAGCGTGTCGGCAGGGCAATCACCGGTCCGCTCATGCCTTCCAGCATAGCGATACGTTGTTCGTGGAACTTCTGCAGTTCCTCGCTTCCCGGCAATAAAAGCCCCGGTGGAGACTTCGGTTTCATTGCAGTCCTGATCTCTATTTTGGCCCACTCTCGAAACTATTGGACCAAAACACGAAAGCGGGCGACAGGCAATAGTCCTATTAATGGACTTGCTGAGAATGGGTCGCGACATTCGCTGGCGGAATGAATTTGACGTTTGAGGAGTGCAACTGCCTGTCCAGACGCCAAATTCGCAAATTTTCGCCAGTTTCTCATCAACACCCCGCAATTTCCCTGAGTGTCCTATTTCCTGTAGTCAGATAATATCTGCAGGAAATGCGCCTGAAGACCGGCTTTCATCTTCGGAGTAGTAGTATGAGCATGAGTGCTGCACAGCAGCCATCAAACAGCGGCGCGGACAATACTGTCCTCGCCATCATTCTGGCCACAAGCATGGGCCATTTCCTGAACGACATGATGCAGTCGCTCCTTCCGGCCATCTATCCGATGCTGAAGGACAACTACAGCCTGTCATTCTGGCAGATCGGCCTTCTGACATTCACCTTCCAGATGACGGCATCGATCCTGCAGCCGCTCGTGGGTATCTATACCGACCGCAAGCCAATGCCTTATTCCCTGCCATTTGGCATGGGGTGCACGCTTGTCGGACTCGTCTTTCTGGCGACAGCGCATCACTATTCGATCCTGCTTCTGGGTGCAGCCTTTGTTGGCTTCGGCTCGTCCGTCTTCCATCCGGAAGCCGCCCGTGTGGCACGCCTTGCCTCCGGCGGACGTCATGGTTTTGCGCAATCCCTGTTTCAGGTAGGCGGCAATTTCGGCTCGTCGATCGGCCCGCTTCTGGCAGCCTTCATCGTTCTGCCTTTCGGCCAGATCAGCGTGTCGTGGTTCTCTGTCGCCGCGCTCATCGGCATGATGCTGCTCTGGTATGTCAGCAACTGGTATAATCGCTACCGGATTGCCAATGCCAGCAAGGCGAAGCCCGACAAGACCCTTCCGCTTCCGCGCAACAAGGTTCTGGTGTCCGTTGGCGTTCTGGCGATGCTGGTTTTCACCAAGTACATCTACATGGCCAGCCTGACGAGCTACTACACCTTCTACACCATCAGCCATTTCGGCGTGACAGTGCAGGCATCGCAGCTTCTTCTATTCCTGTTCCTCGGTGCAGTAGCTGCGGGAACGATCATCGGTGGTCCGATCGGTGACAGGATCGGCGCGCGCAAGGTGATCTGGGCATCGATCCTCGGCGTCCTGCCATTCACGCTTGCCCTACCCTATGCAAACCTGGAAATGACGGCGATCCTGACGGTGATCATCGGCCTGATCCTCGCCTCGGCCTTCCCGGCAATCGTGGTGTTCGCTCAGGAGCTGCTGCCGGGACGTGTCGGCATGGTGTCGGGCCTGTTCTTCGGCTTCGCTTTCGGTATGGCCGGTATCGCTGCTGCTGTCCTCGGTATTGTGGCCGATAACAAGGGCATCGAGTATGTTTACAACATCTGCTCGTATCTGCCCCTGCTCGGCCTGCTGACGATTTTCCTGCCTAAGCTGGAAAAGAACCGTAAAGCCTAATCCATATGAAAAGCGCACAGCCCGAAAGCCATTTAAGCTTTCGGGCTGTGCTCAAAATAGTGGAGCACCGCACGTCCCCCAACGGCGGTGCTCCCATGCTACTGACCTTTTGACGGCCCGGTGCAGCAGCATTCTCTTGATAGAGCATCTTGGGCTCTATCTCTTTGTTCCAACGCAAGTTCAGACGGCGAAACTGAAGCCGTGCATAGTCTCCCTGCGAAATTCATCGAAAGCAGCCGCGACCAGACGGATCAGCGGTTTGCCATCGCTTGTTGCGCTGATGACCCCATTGCGGACTTCCACCAGCCCGTCAGCCACCAGAGGGCGCAGCAAGGCCAGTTCGTCGGAGAACTCCACGCCCGGCGCCGTAGTATTCAGATCGACCCGGAAGTTGCACATCAGCGCCGTGATAATTCCGGCGCGGATACGGTCGCTCTCGCGCATCGCATAGCCGCGAACGGTTGCCAGTTCACCCGCTTCAACACGCTTCGAATATTGCTTCACGTCCGAGATATTCTGGGCATACCCGCCAGGAAACTGAGAAATCGATGACGGTCCGAGACCGATCAAGGTCTGGCAGCGATCATCCGTATAACCCTGGAAATTACGGTGCAGCGTACCATGGCGCGCAGCGACAGCCAGGTTGTCATCCGGCAATGCGTAGTGATCGATCCCTACCGGCTCGTAGCCGAAACCGATGAAGCTGTCCGCAACCACACGTGCCTGAGCGAAGCGTTCGTCAGCATCGGGCAGAAGACTTGCATCTATCAGGCGCTGATTGGCACGCCGCTGGGGAAGATGCGCATAGCCATAGCAGGCAACACGATCAGGCTTGAGCGCTGCAACCTTTTCGCAAGTCTCGCGCAGTGTCTCGACGGTCTGCAACGGCAGGCCGTAGATGAGGTCGAAGTTGAGACGATCAATGCCCACTTCGCGCAGAAGGCTGGCAGCCTTGGCGACCGTTTCTATTGGCTGAATGCGACCGATGGCTTTTTGCACTTCGGCATCAACATCCTGCACGCCGAGGCTGGCGCGGTTCACACCCATGAGCGCAAGCGTCTGAGCCAACTGCGGCGTGACTGTGCGCGGATCAAGCTCGATGGCATGTTCCATATCAGGCGCAAAATCGAACGCAACGCGCAGAGCTGCCAGAATGCTGGTAAACTGGTGCGGGTTCAAAATGGAAGGCGTCCCCCCACCCCAATGGAGATGAACAACGCTGGGCCGCGCAGTCAGGCTCTTGCTGACAGTTTCAATCTCACTGAGCAAAGAGACGCAGAAATTCTCGACGACATCGTTGCGCACGGCCATTTTTGCATGGCAGCCGCAATAATGGCAGAGCTGTCGGCAATAAGGCACATGGATATAAAGGGAGACACTTTCTTCCGGCCCGATCTGGCGCAACCAACGATGCGTCGTCTCGGCACCGACAGGAATAAAGTCTGCAGCCGTCGGGAAAGACGTATATCTGGGTACAGCCAGCGCGGCGTAGCGTCTTATCGCTTCTTCATGCATAGCGCATCCACCTTAAGCGTCGGGCGCTCCGGCGAGGCCCTGCCGGATATGCGCGCACCAGAACCGGGGCGACATTCCGCGGGGCAAGACGGCATGATGCGGCAAGGAAGCCCGCATGCATGACAGCCGATATTGCAATTCCCAGCCACAACAGCACCTGTTTTCCCCATTTTGAACGTGCAATCCTAAAACGGATCGCATCAATCTCTATGGTCAGGAATAAGCTGTTCTGCCGGATGCTGCATTGATTTGAATCAACGGAAATACACCCGGCTTTTAGGGATGGCAGCTTGAAATCAGAGGCTTTCCGGGTCCATTCCGGCAACGGCGGCCAGCGAACGGCGCGACAGGATTTCCACAGTATTGGCGTCAGGCAACTGGATGAGTCCCTGGGTCTTCAGCTTTGTGAAACTGCGGCTGACGGTTTCAATCGTCAGACCGAGATAGTCTGCAATATCGGTACGGTTCATCGACAGATGAACCGGATTGGACTTCTCTCCGCGCTTCTCAGCCCGGGCCGACAAAACCAGCAGGAAGCTTGCAAGCTTTTCCACCGGCGCGAGGCGTCCGAGCACAAGCTGATTGTCGCGCGCCGTGCGAAGAGCTGCCCTTGTCATCTGATGCAGGCGTTCCTTCAATTTCGGGAAACGCTCCATCAGATCATCCATCTCCTTGGTGGAAAAGGCGCACAGAACCGATGGCACGACAGCTTCGGCCGACTGGGAATAAGTCTCGTCGTCAGCCAGACCGAGATAGTCGCCAGGGAACAGGAAACCTGCAATCTGCCGTCGCCCATCAGGAAGCGACGTATAGATGCGCAGCATACCGGAAGTGAGGCTGAAGACACGGCGCTTCGGCTCCCCCTCTTCCACAAGCTGCTCATTGGCATCGAGACGCTTGGACGTCATGATCGCTTCGAGAGCACCGAGATCGCCGTCGTCCAGCGCCGCGCAAACCGCAGATCGTCGAACGTCGCACTCCACGCATACCCCGCATGGTGCGCGGTAAGGCGATCTGGGATCGAATAAAATGGGCGCTACACTCACGATGGAATCCTGTTTGTGGAAGCCGGAAAACGTTTTGTGATTACCCTCTTAAATAGGTAACTAAAACGCGTCCCGCAAAGCGGAATTTCGCCGCAGGGGTGTATCTTCCCTGCAGCGTATCCAAAACCGCTGGTAAACTTGTTTAAATGTTGCGACTACCGGGCTTCACAGCCGGGATTGCAGCAAGTTCCGGCGGCAATTTATCCGCAGGATAGGCTGGAACTTCATATTCAGCGAGAGAAATCAGCTTGGTGCCAACATCTGCCTTCCCTGCCGAACGGTCGACAATGCAGGCCGCAGCCAAGACTTCGATGCCGAGGTCCTTCATGCAATCGATCGTTTCGCGGATAGAAAGTCCAGTCGTGACAATATCTTCCACGATAACGACCCGAGCACCTTTCGGCACATCAAATCGGCGCAGACGGAAGACACCATTTTCACGTTCCACCCATACCGACGGAACATGCAGATGGCGCGAGGTCTCGTAGGAAGGGATCAGGCCACCAATCGCCGGTCCGACCACGTAATCGATGGTTCCAAGATTTGCCGCCTTGATTTTCTCTGCGAGAGCCTTGCAAAGCTTTTCCGTCTTGTCGGCATGCATGAAAACACGCGCCTTCTGAAGGAAAACAGGGCTGCGCAGGCCTGACGTCAGAATAAAGTGGCCTTCAAGGATCGCTCCCGCCTCGCGGAAGACGGCAAGCACATCTTCGGTATTCATCTTAGTCCTATCCGTTCACGCGTTTCGCGCCGCTAACGCTCGCGCTCTCTTTCAATTGGGAAATGATACGGTTGAGATGCTTGAGGTCCCAAACCTCGACATCGATAATCATCTCGGTGAAATCCGGTGCCGTGCGCACCATGGAGAGATTGTGAATATTCGCGTCGTTGGCCGCCACGATCTGTGCGATCTCTGCCAGTGAGCCGGGGGAATTGATAGCCGATACGCTGACGCGTGCCGGGAAACGCTCGCTCATCTGCTCGTCAATGTCCCAACGCACATCAATCCAGCGCTCCGGCTGATCGTCATAGGCCGTCAGCGCAGGCGACTGGATCGGATAGATCGTGATACCGGCACCAGGCTGCAAAATGCCGACGATACGATCTCCGGGGACGGCACCTTCCGGGGCGAAACGCACAGGCAGGTCCGAATTGGTGCCGCGAATCGGCAGCGCCTTCTTTCCAGGCTTCGGCATAGCCCCGGCTTCGTCCTTGGCGGCATCTTCACTGCCTTCCGGCACCTTGAAGATCATGCCGGCGGCGTTCTGAATGTTGAACCAGCCCTTTTCACCCGTCTTGGCCGGGCTGTTCTGCGATGTGACGCGTGTGTCCTGATAGTCTGGATAGACAGCCTTCACCACATCGGTTGACGGCAACTCACCGCGTCCGACTGCGGCCAGCACATCCTCGACATCCTTGCGCGCCAGGCGCGGAAGTCCCGGCTTCAATATATCCTTGCTGAACGGCTTTCCGGCACGTTCGAAAGCGCGTTCCAGAATACGCATGCCAAGCCCTGAATATTGCTTGCGGACAGCAGAGCGGGTTGCGCGCCGAATGGCGGCACGCGCCTTGCCGGTCGCGACAAGCGACTCCCAGGCTGCTGGCGGAACCTGCGCCTTGGAGCGGATGATATCCACCTCATCGCCGTTCTTCAGTTCGGTCATCAGCGGCATGATGCGCCCGTTGACCTTTGCACCCACGCAGCTATCGCCGATATCGGTGTGAACGGCATAGGCGAAATCGATCGGCGTTGCGCCACGAGGCAAAGCGATGAGACGCCCTTTCGGCGTGAAGCAGAAGACCTGATCCTGAAACAGCTCAAGCTTGGTGTGCTCGAGAAACTCTTCGGGATTGTCGCCTTCGGAAAGCTGCTCGATCGTCTGGCGCAGCCATGCATAAGCATTGGTTTCGGTGGACATTTTGTGCGGATTGTTGGCGCTGCCACGATCCTTGTAGATCGAATGCGCTGCAACGCCAAATTCGGCAATCTCGTCCATTTCGCGCGTACGAATCTGCAGTTCGATACGCTGACGCGAAGGGCCGATGATAGTGGTGTGGATCGAGCGGTAATCGTTCTGCTTGGGCGTGGAAATGTAATCCTTGAACCGACCCGGCACCATCGACCATGTCGTATGAATAAGACCGAGTGCCCGATAGCAATCCTGCATCGTATCGACCATGACACGGAAGCCGAAAATGTCGGAGAGTTGCTCGAATGACAGGCCCTTGGTTTCCATCTTGCGGAAAACCGACCACGCCTTCTTCTGACGGCTCTTTACACTGGCCTTGATGCCGTGCTTCTCGAAAATTTCGGAGAGGTCCTTTTCGATTTTCTGCAGCAGCCCGCGGTTCTTTTCCAGAAGCTCGGCCAGGCGATCCGTCACAGCGCGCCATGCATCGGGATTGATATAGCGGAAGGCCAGCTCTTCCAGCTCTTCGCGCATATCCTGCATACCCATGCGGCCAGCGAGTGGCGCATAGATATCCATCGTTTCCTCGGCAATACGCAGGCGCTTGTCTTCCCGCATCACGCCCAGCGTGCGCATATTATGCAGACGGTCGGCAAGCTTCACCAGAAGCACGCGCACATCTTCGGAAATCGCCAGAAGCAGCTTGCGAAGGTTTTCCGCCTGTACAGCCTTCTTCGAAACGAGGTCGAGCTTCTTGAGCTTGGTCAGACCCTCTACGAGCTTGCCGATTTCAGGGCCGAAGAGCTGATCGATTTCCTGCCGGGTGGCCGTCGTGTCTTCAATCGTGTCGTGCAGGAGCGCGATGGCAATCGTCGCTTCGTCGAGATGCATATCGGTGAGGATCGCAGCGACTTCGAGCGGATGGGAAAAATAGGGGTCGCCGGAAGCGCGCTTCTGACTGCCATGCTTTTGCATGGCATAGACATATGCCTTGTTGAGAAGCGCCTCGTTCACGTCAGGCTTGTATCGCTGTACACGCTCCACAAGCTCATATTGGCGCATCATCTACGAGAACTCCCTTTCGAAACCGATACCTGGAACCATATCGGGTCCAGCACACCGGATATTGTGACCCAAAATCGCCGAAAATCGAATAGTTCTCGACGTTTAGGCTTAATTTTCTGCCGACAATATTAATTTCTGGCAGAAATCGCTCGTCATTGGTGCTTTTCGCAAGCCATCACGAGCATTCAGAACCTTTGCGACAAGCCAGCCTGCACGGCTATCGACGCATAAAAACATGCGCCACGACCGGGAAGTCGCAGCGCATGCAAAAGAGAGTTGATTCAAACGATGATCAGAAGTCGTCGTTCTTCTCTGGTGCAACGAGGCCTTCGATACCGGCAAGCAGTTCTTCTTCCGACATACGGTCGAAAGCAACCACATCTTCTTCGGCAGCGTCTGCGATGCCTTCCGCGACTTCTTCCGAAGAAGAAGTAATCTGTGCGGGTGCAGCCGCTTCCGGCTCATCGACTTCCACATGCTTCTGCAGCGAATGGATGAGATCTTCCTTCAGATCGTCCGGCGAGAGGGTTTCGTCGGCGATTTCGCGCAGGGCAACGACAGGATTCTTGTCGTTGTCGCGGTCGATGGTGATCTGTGCACCCTGTGAAATTTGGCGAGCACGGTGACCAGCCAGCAGAACCAGTTCAAAACGGTTCTCGACCTTATCTACGCAGTCCTCAACAGTGACGCGGGCCATGCGCGGTCCCTTTCATTTCTCGAACTTTATTGGATTTTTCCCCACATAACGCTTGTGGAGTGAAATTACAAGCAAAAGCGGAAATGCTCGTGCCTTGCTGCATGAAATCTGCCAAAAGAACGTCAAATTCATGGAATCGCCTCATAAAACACGGAGGCGCGTCAAAACGGCACAATATTTTATAAGCCTGAAAGCGATTATTGGGGCAAGACTCCCCGATAGGTAATTTAGTGGGGGCAAATAACAACCCATGGTTGCTTGTTTTTCTGTGATATGTCCTTAGAAGGCAATAAACGCACTGGTAAAATTTGATACCACCCGCCGTTTAGAAAACAAACTGAATAAGCGGTCGTCGGTCCACTCCCGTCCGGCCGTAGAGTGGATATATTGCACGATGTTCGATTCTCGTGAAAAGATTGCGCTTTTTATTGATGGCGCCAATTTATACGCTGCCTCCAAGACTTTGGGGTTCGATATTGATTATCGTAAGCTTTTGAAGGCCTTTCAGAAGCGCGGCTATCTGCTCCGCGCTTATTATTACACGGCCTTGGTTGAAGATCAGGAATATTCCTCGATCCGTCCCTTGATCGACTGGCTGGATTATAACGGCTACAAGGTCGTCACAAAGGCCGCCAAGGAATTCACGGATTCCACCGGACGCCGCAAGGTGAAGGGCAATATGGACATCGAGCTGACGGTCGATGCGATGCAGCTTACCGATACAGTCGACCATTTTGTGATTTTCTCCGGCGACGGCGATTTCCGCTCGCTTGCAGAAGCTCTTCAGCGCAAGGGCCGCAAGGTTTCGGTCGTATCGACTCTCACCACCCAGCCAGCCATGATTTCCGATGAACTGCGCCGTCAGGCCGATCATTTCATCGATCTGGTCTCGCTCAAGGCTGAGATTGGTCGCGACCCGTCGGAACGCGCACCGCGCCGCCAGGATGATGATCTCGACGACAGCTATTGACGCCGTCGTCGAGCCGGTTCATGCAGAGGCATGATTTCCGAACCATCTCCCAATTGCGATATCTGTCCGAGGCTGCACGCATTCCTTCAGGAATGGCGACGCAAGGAACCATCGTGGCATAATTCGCCCGTTCCACCGTTTCTGCCAGCGCATGATGACGATGTCCGGCTCCTGATTGTGGGGTTGGCACCGGGTTTACGCGGCGCCAACCGAACCGGGCGCCCCTTCACCGGTGATTATGCCGGCGACCTTCTCTACAGCACGCTGTGTGAATTCGGATTCGCCGCCGGCAAGTTCGAAGCCCGTCCCGACGATAGCTTGCGCCTGCTGGATGCCAGCATTGTCAATGCAGTGCGCTGCGTACCGCCGGAAAACAAGCCCATCGGCTCCGAGATCAACAATTGCCGACAATTCCTGTTACCGATGCTGACCCGGTTTCGCAATCTGCAGGCAATCGTCACGCTGGGAACGATTGCGCATCAATCGACGGTCCGTGCTCTTGGCGCCCCGGTTGCGCGACATCCCTTCGGCCATGACCGGGCAAGCGACATCGGCAGCCTGCGGATTTTCTCCAGCTATCATTGCTCGCGCTATAACACGAATACCGGGCGGCTAACGGATATCATGTTCCGAACCGTATTCCGGCATGTACGCGATTATCTGAATCAAAAGAGCGCCTGAGGCGCTCTTTCTTCTACTGATCTTTATCCCTTATCCCGCATCAAGCGAGCTTTTTCGCGATTCCAGTCGCGCTTCTTTTCGGTCTCGCGCTTGTCGTGAGTCTTCTTGCCTCGCGCCAGCGCCAGTTCCAGCTTCGCCCGCCCCCGATCATTGAAGTAAAGCTTCAATGGCACCACGGTCATCCCGTCGCGCGATACAGAGTTGAACAGGCGGGACATTTCGCGCTTGCTGATGAGCAACTTGCGCAAGCGCCGCGGCTCATGATTGAAGCGATTGCCCTGCGTATATTCCGGAATATAGGAATTGATGAGCCAGAACTCGCCATTCTCAAAGCTCGCATAGCTTTCAGCTATGTTTGATTGATTGGCGCGCAACGACTTGACCTCGGTGCCGGTCAGGACGAGACCGGCTTCGAGCGTATCAAGAATTTCAAAATTGAAGCGCGCCTTGCGGTTTTCCGCGATCATCTTGCGCACGGGAGAATTCTTAGGCTTGTTCATGATGGCACCATATAATGTGCAATACCTGAAATGAAAACGCTCCCGAAGCTACGGGAGCGTAAAAATCAGCGAAAGCGGTAAATAAGAACGGTTACAGAAACGAAGCGCCGTTCCATCTCTTTGTTTTGTCGCATTGCCGCAAGCAAAACCGCTTCACACTTTTGCTGGCAATACTCCAGGCAGGTCAGTTGACCAGACCCGCATGTTTCATGGCCTGATCGATCTTCTCAGCCGTCGCAGCTTCCACCGTCACCATCGGCGACCGCAGCGCGTTTTCCACGCGGCCAAGACGCGACAGGGCATATTTCGGACCAGACGGGTTCGGCTCGATGAAGAGCGCCTTGTGCAGCGGCATCAGACGGTCCTGCAACTCAAGTGCCTTGGCAAAATCGCCAGCCTGACATGCATCCTGGAATTCTGCGCAAAGACGCGGCGCGATGTTGGACGTCACCGAAATGCACCCTACCCCGCCATGGGCGTTGAAACCCAAGGCAGTAGCATCTTCGCCGGAAAGCTGGATGAAATCCTTGCCGCAGGTTGCACGCTGTTCCGATACGCGCTCGATCTTGCCGGTCGCATCCTTGACGCCCACGATGTTCTTGTGGTCGCGAACGAGAGCGCCCATCGTTTCCGGCGTCATGTCGATGACCGAACGACCGGGAATATTGTAGATGATGAGCGGAATCGAGATGGAGCGCGCCACACGCGAGAAATGTTCGTACAGGCCGCGCTGGTTCGGCTTGTTATAATAGGGCGTTACGACGAGAACAGCATCAGCACCAGCCTTTTCGGCATGCTGCGCCAGTTCAATCGCTTCCACCGTATTGTTGGAGCCTGCTCCGGCGATCACCGGAACGCGGCCAGCCGCAACCTCAATGCAAACCTCAATGACGCGCTTGTGCTCATCATGCGACAGGGTCGGCGTTTCGCCGGTCGTACCGACGGGAACCAGTCCTTTGGTGCCTTCTTCGATCTGCCAGTTTACAAATGCGCGAAAGGCTTTCTCGTCGAACGCTCCTTCGGAATCGAATGGCGTGACAAGCGCGGTAATTGAGCCCTTCAGCATTAGTGAACTCCTGAAAAAAGAAAGACTGGACCTCATTCCACCGATCAGCTTGGGATCACCCTGGGGCTTCTGACCGGGTTGAGGCGTTGCACAATAGTCTTGCCACACGAGTGGAGCAAGCGGGGTAAGCTGGCAAAACAAGCGTAATACGGCAGTTTTGCGGCAAAAAACGCGGCAGTCTCCATGCTTCACCGGCTATTCGCCAGATTGCCTTCGGAAACATTGGAAGTCTCCGCCAGCCGAGCGGCGAGCAACGACTCGCGATAACGCTTTATTAAGGATGGATTCATTCCTTGAGCTTATCATCATCATTGAAATCGTCGGCCAAAAACCGGGCTAAGAAAAGCCGGATTTCAACAACATATTGCGCATCAACCAAGTCTTTGTTCTAGTTAGCCAATGTCAAAACAAGTCGCAGCGATATCCTTGAAAAGAAAAGCACTCCTCGCGAGCTGCTTTGTTGCGGTTGCCCTGCAGCCGATGATTTCGCTCGCGCAATCTTCGCTGCCGACTGATGTGCCAACCCCGCTCGCGCGCCCCTTTGCGCCGACGACCACACACCAGTCGCCGATGAATCTGGTGACACCGAAGCCGCGTCCCGCCACACCCGACCCGGTCGTGACGTCAGCGGTCAGCCGCACGGAAAACCCGGCAGCAATTGGCGGAACGCTAAAAAGCGGGCTTGATGCCCTTTCCTCCCGCGACGTTGCGAGTGCAATTGCATTCCGCAACGGGATGCCGCATGGCTCGCTCGACCGCCAGATTTTGACGTGGGCTATCGCGACATCCGGTCTCGACGGTGTGCCAAGTACCGAAATCGCAACGGCGGCAACGGATTTGCGCGGCTGGCCGGGAACGTCCGTTCTACGCCGCAATTCTGAGCGGGCTCTGTTCAAGGAAAACCCAACGCCAGCCGCCGTAATCGCAACATTCGGCAATACACGCCCGCAGACTACAGAAGGTATGATTCTGCTCGCCCGCGCCTATGTCAGCACCGGCGACGCAGGCAAAGCACGCGGACTGCTTTCGCCGTGGTGGGCCACGCAGCGTCTTTCTGCCGATGATGAGCAAAAGATACTGAAAGAGTTTTCGGGCGTTCTGACGCGCGAGGATCATCAACGCCGTATTCTAAGTTCTCTCTACAATGACCGCATGCAATCCGCAAAACTGCTTGCGGGACCAGCACAAGCTCAATCGCTCTACAACGCCTTTGCGGCAGTCTCACAAAAATCTCCGAACGCAGCCAAGGCGATAGCGGATGTCGACCGGACATGGCAGGGCAATGCGGCCTATCAGTTTCTGAAGATTCGCTATCTGCGTCGTGCCGAGCGCTATAACGAGGCGACGGACCTTATGCTGAAGGCACCACATCAGGCTGCGGCGCTTGTCGATCCGGATGCGTGGTGGATTGAGCGCCGTATCCTGTCGCGGGAACTGCTCGACCTTGGCAAGCCGCAGCTCGCCTACAAGCTGGTTTCGGCTCATGCAGCCGAATCACCCACGATGGCCGCAGAAGCGGAATTTCATGCCGGATGGTATGCGCTTCGCGCCCTGAACCAGCCGAAGACGGCTGCTCCGCATTTTGCCCGGATCGCAGAAATCTCGTCGCGTCCGATTTCAGCTTCTCGCGCCTTCTACTGGCTCGGGCGGTCGGCTGAAGCAGGTAGCGGTGGCGATGCGCGTGACTATTATCGTCGCTCCGCTCATTTCGGCACGACATTTTACGGACAGCTTTCAGCGGCCAAGTTGAGTGAAAAAGCGCCTGAGCTCATCTATCCAAGACCAACGGAAGCGGATCGCGCGCGGTTTGCCGCTCGTCCCGCCGTGCAGGCGATAAGGCGGCTGGAACAGGTCGGTTACAGTAGTCGCGCAACGACGCTCTACAACCAGCTATCGCAGGAACTGGACAGCGTCGGAGAGCTGGCTCTGCTGGCGGTCATGGCCGAGCGCAACGAGAATCACTATCTGGCGCTACGCGTCGGCAAAAATGCTGCGCTGCGGGGTCTTGATGTCGGCGCTCTGTCGCATCCGCTCGGCGCAATTCCCGCCACTGCCAATATAAGCGGATCGGGCAAAGCCCTTGCCTATGCCATCGCGCGGCAGGAAAGTGAATTCAACGTCGGCGCGGTTTCGAAAGCAGGCGCGCGCGGCCTGCTGCAACTTATGCCCGCAACGGCAAAAAGCGTAGCAACCCGCAACGGTATGAGCTTCTCAGCACCGCGCCTCACGAGCGATGCAGGATATAATGCAACGCTTGGCGCCCATTTCCTCGGTGAGCAGCTTGGCCGTTTCAACGGGTCCTACGTTCTGACCTTCGCCGGTTACAATGCTGGGCCCCGCCGGGCATCGGAATGGGTCGAGAAATATGGCGATCCACGCGGCAAGCCTATCGATCAGGTCGTCGATTGGATCGAACGTATCCCTTATTCCGAAACACGAAACTATGTTCAGCGCGTCATGGAAAACTATGAGGTCTACAAGGCCCGTCTGACCGGTAGCGCCGATATTCAGACCGATCTGATTTACGGTCGGCGCTAGAAAACTTCGCGCTTATATTGAAATAGTAGAAATGCTCTGAAATGAAAAAGCAGGCTATTCGCCTGCTTTTTTTGTCCGTCGCGATCTTGGTTTGGTCGCTGTTTTGCCGGGCTTTTCCGATCTCCTGGCACTGGCTTTATTTGCTGCATTCGCCAGCTTGGTGGCTTGCCCGCTCCAGTCCTCGCGCTCCACACGGCGCGGAAAGCCTATGTTTCGCTCGATCCAGCGCGATTCGTCTTCATTCCAGCCGGCAATCTGGTCGTAATGAAACACGCCGATCCCGTTGAGCAATCCCTGAACCGCCCCACCAATGCCTTTGATGACGGTAAGGTCATCAGGCTTTCCAAGGCGCGCAGCTTCCAAAAGCTCAGGTCGGCCCGGATCGCGTACAGGCTCGGCATCTGCCTCAGCCTCCGCCTTTTCCTCCCGAGAAGGCCAGTCCCCCACAACTTCGGCATCGGGCACAGCTTTCAACTGAAGCTTCTCCGGTTCGCGCGGCTGGGATGAAATTTTGGGTTCTTCAGTTTTTGCCGGGGAAGAGATCTTACTTGACGCTTCCGGCTTTTCAGCAACTGGCAATGTCGCGTGTGCCGCTGCAATAATTGTACGCTCGTGATCCGGCATCGCCGCACTTTTGCGTCGCACGAAACGACCCAGAACACAGCCAATAACAAAAGCGATGGCAACAAGAACAGCCAGTTGAACAATCAGCAACGGCATATGGTTTCCTCGTACTCCAGATTACTCAAGCCCGACGAACATAATCATCGTCAATTTTTCCCCGCCCCCAATTTGCCGCCACTATTTCGAACCGGTCAGCCAACCCACACCCGCACCGATTAAAACCGCTACAGCGAGAACCGGCCAAAACGATACGGCTAAATAAAGCATTGTCAGGTCCGCTTTCTATTCCGGAAATGGAACATATGATCCGCTATGCCTATTCATAAAGTGAAAGGAAAGGCTCGAACAGGCGGGGTGTCAATTCCGAACAGAAAACTAACAGGGGACGAAATTCGAGATTCCGTCAGCCTTCCTCGCCGTAAAAGCTAAGGTTCGCCAATCTCTACCCGTCCTGCCTTCAGAGCGAAAGGAAGCGGGGAGTGCAACTGGGATTCTATCTTTTGATAGCTGGCATCGTCTGCAGCTTTGCCTTTGACAGAGATATTGAGGTCTGAAATCTCAATCTCTCCTTCCCGCAGAGCCGACAGAAGTTGCAAGGCAAACTCCACCGAATCAACGAAATTCGCCGGGCTGCCTCGGCCTACGGCCATTTCATCATCAAGCGGGATGCCGGGAGCCGCACTTTCAGCCGCCGCCATGACACGGTCCCTGACATCATTATCAGGGACGGAACCAGATAGAATGATTCCGTCTGCACTCTTCTTTATCTGTAGCGAATAGGGCGACACGAGCGGAAGAACACTCGTCAGATCGGTGATTTCGCGAATCCCCCTCACCTGCTCCAGCGCCATTTTCGCAGCGGATTGAGCCTCTGGATCGGGCGCAATACCTTTAAGCGTCACATCGCGACCGTCCACATCAAAGCCCGTCCATATATATGGAGCCAATGCTTCGCCGGTACGTGATGCAATATCCGTCTCGACCCGATCGGCACCAAACCAGAGCGCAAGCGCGGTCAGCGCTGCGGTCCACGTAACTCCGGGCCAAAACCATTTGAACATGTCGTGGCGTCTCCACGCTGGAAATTATCGAATGCGAAGCAGCGGAACACAAACCGCTTTCTATTCGTACAAAGACCGAGATTTCGGTGAAAGCAAGATCGCTACCGTGAAAATCCGCAAACAAAAAAACCCGGCAGCGATGCTGCCGGGTTCTTTTTGAACAATCCCAGAGGGATTAGAACGAGCGCTGGAAACGAACCATGCCCTGGAAGGCATCCTTGCCGTCGAGGCTGGTGTTCTTGTCGTTCCACTTTACGTAGGTAACTTCCGGCGTAACGGTGAAGCCAGGAACCAGCTCGTAAGCAACGTTTGCGGTTGCTTCGAAGGTTTCGGAGTCGTCGTAAGCGAGCTGCAGGTTGAAGGTAGCCTTTTCGGTTGCCTTGAATGCAGCGCCACCCCAGACAGCCCAGTCGCCGCCCCACGTGCCGTAGAACGAGTCGATTACGCGGTAAGCTTCGCCGTTGGCGATTGCGTAATGGTCGTCGTTGGACTTGTAAGCGCCCTGCAGCCAGACCGAGAAACGATCCGTGATGTTGACGTCGCCGCGAACCTTACCGGCCCACTCTTCGTTACGAGCGTCGTAAGCTGCAACAGCTGCGATCGAACCCCAGCCACCAGCGTACTTCAGACCGCCAACGATGTGCGGCGTGTAGTCGTTCAGCGTTACGTCAACGTCGGAGTCGCCGTTGCCGCCTTCTTCGAGCGACAGGATGGCCGAGAAGCCGTTGCCGCCGGTGAAGGTGTAGCTGATGAGGTTGGTGCGGTAGCCGCCAGCGAGGATCACGTCGTCGTTGATGACGTTGCCGAGGTAACCGGTGAAGGTTACGAAGGCCGATTCGTCAAGACCAACGCGCAGGCCGCCGAGCTGGATGTAAGCATAACGCAGCGAGCTGTTTTCGCTCACGCCGCCGTTGTAACGATCTTCTTCGCCGTCGCCGCCGCCGTTCCAGTTGTAACGCAGTTCGGTGAAGGTCTTCAGAGTGCCGAGTTCGGTTTCCGAAGCGGTCGAGAAGCGGAGCGTTGCACGGGCGTTCTTGCCCCAGGTGTCGCGATCGATGTCGCCAGCCGTACGAGCGTATACGCGGTCACCGCCGGTTGCGTCGTAACGAACATAACCGTGGATACGCAGGCGGTTTCGGTGCCCGGGATGTAGAAGTAGCCAGCGCCGTAAGCATCGCAGACGCGGACATATTCAACGGCTTCTGGCTCTGGCGCGACGATTGCGTCGGCAGCCTGAGCGCCGGAAG
>Ga0182737_1001939_pt1 | contig 18510 bp, 19 predicted proteins | sample eDN5th30CBELigOP_FD_128878 | JGI IMG/M metagenome (GOLD analysis project Ga0182737, IMG submission 128878) | Enriched Organic Plus compost microbial communities from Emeryville, California, USA - eDNA 5th pass 30_C BE-Lig OP (version 2) (version 2) ...
CCCCATAGGCAGCCCGTCATCCCATTTCCTGTACGATTGGCGGTTTGCAATTTCCGGAGTGCCTGATGGAGTGGCTGCTGGACCCCGCCGCGTGGGTCGGCCTGTTTACCCTGGTCGTCCTAGAGATCGTCCTGGGGATAGACAACCTTATCTTCATCGCCATCCTGGCAGACAAGCTGCCGCCCGCGCAACGCGATCGCGCGCGCATCATGGGCCTGAGCCTGGCCCTGGTGATGCGGCTGGGCCTGCTTTCGGTCATGTCGTGGCTCGTCACGCTGACCGAGCCGCTGTTCTCCCTGGGCCCCGCCGCGTTCTCCGGCCGCGACCTCATCCTGATGCTGGGCGGCCTGTTCCTGCTGTTCAAGGGCACCATGGAGTTGCACGAGCGCATCGAGGGCGGCTCGCGCGAGGTCGGCGGCGGGCCGCGTGTCTATGCCAGCTTCTGGGTCATCGTGACGCAGATCGTCGTGCTCGACGCCGTATTCTCGCTGGACTCCGTCATCACCGCGGTCGGCATGGTCGATCACCTGGCCATCATGATGATCGCCGTGGTCATCGCCATCGGCATCATGCTGCTGGCCTCCAAGCCGCTGACGCGCTTCGTCAACGCCCATCCCACCGTGGTCGTCCTGTGCCTGGGCTTCCTGCTGATGATCGGCTTCTCGTTGCTGGCCGAGAGCTTCGGCTTCAAGGTGCCCAAGGGCTACCTGTACGCCGCCATCGGCTTCTCGGTGGCCATCGAGGCCCTCAACCAGGTGGCGCGCCGCAACCTGCTCAAGCTCGACGCCCGGCGGCCCATGCGAGAGCGCACGGCCAGCGCGGTGCTGCGCATGCTGGGCAAGCGCCCGCCTGCCGAGGAGCCCGACGCCCCGCAGGCCGAGGGCCCCACCATGCCGGCGTTCGGCGTGGAAGAGCGCAACATGGTCAGCGGCGTGCTGACGCTGGCCGAGCGCAGCATCCGCTCGATCATGACGCCGCGCAACGACGTGTCGTGGGTCAACGTCGACGACGATGCCGAGAGCATCCGCGGACTGCTGACCTCGGCGCCGCACAGCTTCTTCCCGGTGTGCCGCGGCACGCTGGACGAGGTCATCGGCATCGGCCGCGCCAAGGATCTGGTGGCCGACCTGATCACCGACGGCCGCGTGCGCCGCGAGCGTCTGCGTGATCCCATCATCGTGCACGAGGCCACCGGCATCCTGCGCCTGATGGACACCCTGAAGCGTTCGCGCGGCCAGCTCGTGCTGGTGGCCGACGAGTTCGGCGCCATCGTGGGCCTGGTCACGCCCATCGACGTGTTCGAGGCCATCGCCGGCGAATTCCCCGACGAGGATGAAACGCCAGACATCGCGGCCGAGCGCGAGAACGTCTGGAAAATCGACGGCGCGGCCGACCTGCACCACGTCGAGCAGGTGCTGGAAACCGAAGGCCTGATCGACGAGTCCGAGGACTATGCCACGCTGGCTGGCTACCTTCTGGCCCGCTTCGGCCACCTGCCCCAGCCGGGCGATACCTGCGAATTCGAGGCACCGCACGCGCGGGTGCGCTTCGAGGTGCTGCAGCTCGACGGGCGGCGCATTGCCTCGGTGCGCGTCGAGAAGCTGCCGCACGAGCCGCAGGGTCCCGACGCCGGCCACGACGCCCATTCCGAATAATCCTCGACGAACTTCCAACGCCCCTACGCACAGTGACAGACGGTACGCTTTACCTGATCAAGGCCATGTTCCTCGGCATCCTCGAGGGCCTGACCGAATTCATTCCGGTGTCCAGCACCGGCCACCTGATCCTGGCGGGGGACTGGATTCATTTCCAGTCCAGCTCGGGCAAGGTATTCGAGGTGGTGATCCAGCTAGGTTCGATCCTGGCGGTGATGTGGATCTTCCGCGCCCGGCTGTGGCAGCTCATTCGCGGCACATTGACCGGCGTGCGGCAAGAGGTGATGTTCACCCGCAACCTGCTGGTCGCCTTCCTGCCGGCGGCGGTGGTGGGCGCCATCTTCATCTCGTCCATCAAACGGCTGTTCTACCACCCGGGCGTGGTGGCCGTGACGCTGGTGCTGGGTGGCCTGATCATGCTGTGGGTCGAGCGCCGCACCCACCACACGCCGGGCGACCAGCCCGGCGCGGCCGACGACACGGCCTCGGACGAGCGCGCCACCGCCCACACGCTGGAGCAGATCACCTGGAAACAGGCGCTGGGCGTGGGCGTGGCGCAATGCGTGGCCATGATTCCGGGAACCTCGCGCTCCGGCGCCACCATCATCGGCGGCATGATTGCCGGCATCCAGCGCAAGACCGCCACCGAATTCTCGTTCTTCCTGGCCATGCCAACCATGCTGGCCGCGGCGGTCTACGACATGTATCGCAACATGGGTCTGCTCAGCCAGCAGGACCTTTCGGCCATTGCCGTGGGGTTCGTGGCTGCCTTTCTCAGCGCGCTGGTTGTGGTGCGGGCGGTGCTGCGCTTCGTGGCCAACCACACTTACCGCGGCTTTGCCTGGTACCGCATCGCGCTGGGCCTGGTCGTGGCGCTGGTGTTGTTCGCGGGGTAGGGCGCGGCGGCGTGGCCGCTCAGGCAGGCTTGAAGACCATCAGGTAGAAGATGCCCAGGAACGCCGCCAGGGCCGGGCATCCCAGCGCCACCCAGGCGCGGAAATAGCGCCGGAATCGCGGCGACAGCGCGCCGCCCGCCTGCGCGGACAGGATCGCGCTGTCGCGCATTGCCATCTGCAGCCATACCACCGGCAGCCAGCAGGCGATGGCGATCGCGTACAGCCCCAGGGACCAGGCCACCCAAGGCGTGGACCACGGCAGCTGCATGCGATGGACCAGATACCAGCCCGTCAGCGGCTGGGCGAGCGCCGTGGTCGCGGTGAACAGCCAGTCCGCCAGCACGACGATGCGCGCGACCGCGGCAACCACGTGCGCATCGCCGCGCAGCACCACGCACAGCAGATAGAACGCCGAGCCGATGCCCGTGCCGAACAGCAGCGTGGAAGACAGGATGTGCAGCAGCTTGACGAAGAAGTAGTCCATCAGCGCCTCGCTCTCGGGCCGCAGTCGTGCAGGTATAGCAGCGCCAGCACGGCCAGCATCGGCAGGTTCTTCGACATCGGTCCGAACGGGTGCAGCCACTGTTCGGGCAGGCGCAGCGTGATGACGACGGTGTAGGCCAGAATCAGGCAGGCCTGCGCCAGCCACAGGTAGCGGGCGCGGCGGCCGCGCCATGCCAGTGTCAGGAGGCCGAAAAGCAGGTCCAGTAGCGCCGCGCCGTACAGCGCCAGCGGCGCCAGCGGCGGCGGCACACCGGCGCGCTGCAGCAACGCCAGGCTGTCTGCCACGGGATACCACCCCAGCGAGACCACTGCCGTCCACAGCCACACCAGCGCCACGGACAACCGCAGCAAGGGCACGACGTTGGCCAGGAGGGCGCGTGCGCGCAGGGCGTCCCGCTCCGCCGGGTCCACGAAGCGCTCGGGCGGGATGGGGGGCCTGCCTAGCAGCCGCGCGAACGCCGATGGGTCGGCCGTGTTGCCGCGTTCCAGCATCGCCAGGCTCTCCGGGGTAAGCAGGCCGCCGGACAGCGGTCCGCCCCAACGCGCGGCCGCGCGCGCTACCGCGGCGGGCAGCGGCACGACGTGCTGCCGGCCCGCAATGCCCAGCCCGCGCCGCAGCGCCGCCAGGTAGTCGCGCAGGCCGAGCGCCCGCGGGCCGCAGAAGGCGATGGTGACGGCTCCCGCCGCAGGCGTGCGCAACAAGGCCAGCACCCCCGCCACGACGTCGTCGATGTGCACGGGCTGGATGCGTTGCCGGCCGCCATTGGGCAGGGGCAGCACGGGCACCATGGCTAGGCGGTCGAACAGCGCTGCGCTTGTTCCGCCAGGCCCGTAGACCAGCGAGGGCTGCACGATGAAGGCCGCCATGCCCAGCGCCCGCAGCGCATCGTCGGCGGCGCGCTTGCTGCGATGAAAATCCGACCTGGCCTCGGCATCCGCACCCAGCGCGGAAAACTGGATCACCCGCGCGCCGCATTGCCGTGCCGCCTCGAACAGCGCGACGGGCGCCCGCACGTGCACGGCGGTGTAATCGGCTCCTGTCGCATCGCGGAAGATGCCAACCGTGTTGATCACGCATTCCACGCCCTCCAGCCAGGGCGCCCAGGCAAGCGGGTCGTCCATGCGGGTGAAGTCGGCGGGTACGCCGCTTGCTCGGTGTCCGGGCGAAGCGGGCGGCCGCGTGTGCCGCGATGGGCACACCAACTGGTGTCCTTCCCGCGACAGGGCCTCGGCCAGGCGACTGCCGATGAACCCCTGGGCGCCCGTGATGAGAATCTTCAACGCGCGTGCTCCGAAAGCGGCGGCGCCATCGGCCGCCCGTCCACGCGGCAGCAAGGCCCGTACCCGTGGGGGCGGCATTCGATGAGGAGACGGCCGATGGCGGAATGGCGCAAGGCAATCCACGAAGGGGTGCGCAGCGGCACCGCGGCAAGCGTGCTGTCGACGGTCGTCCTGGTGGCGGCGGGGCGATTGCAAAGCCGCCACGCGGCAGCCCCCACCAATGCCACCAGCCAATGGATCTGGGGGGCCGAGGCGCTGCACGCCAGCGCGCCATCCTGGCGTCACACGGCCACGGGTTATGCCATCCATCACGGTGCCGCGATTTTCTGGGCCACGCTGTATGCACGTGCCAGCGCCGGGTCGCCGCGGGCGGCGACGCCGGCCGGCGCCCTGGCGGGTGGCCTGGCCGCTGCCGCGGTTGCCTGTTTTGCGGATTACCGCCTGACGCCGCGCCGCTTCACGCCCGGCTTCGAGCATCGCCTGTCGCGTGGCGCGATGGCGTGGGTCTATGTGGCGTTCGGAGTGGGGATCGCCGTGGCCTCGCTGGCCTGCCGTCGCGAGGCCGCGCGCGCCGGCCGCGGCGATGCCCGTGGGCGCGCCGGCCTCAGCCGGCTTCCAGGTCATACAGCTGGGGACCGTCTGCGTCGATGATCAGCCAGCCGCCACGCGGCGGATTGGCGTGGTCGCAGTCCCAGTCGGGTAGCACCCAGCGCTCGCAGCGGCGTCCGTCCACCGAGAGAACCTGGCGACCCGGGCGGTGCGTGTGGCCGTGCACCATGACCTGCACGCCGGCATCGCGCAGCGCCTGCTCGACCGCTTGCGGATTGACGTCCATGATCTCCATGGACTTCGTCTGGTTGGCGGCCTGGCTTTCGCCGCGGGCCTGCTGGGCCAGCGCCAGCCGCTCGGGGATGGTCTTGCCCAGGAACTCGGCCTGCCATTGCGGGTTGCGCACCATGGTGCGGAACTGCTGGTAGGCCTGGTCGTCGGTACAGTACTGGTCGCCGTGCGCCAGCAGCACGGGGCCGAAGGCGGTGTCCAGCAGCGCGGGCTCGGGCAGCAGTTGCGCGCCCACGGCCTGCGCCAGCTCGGTGCCGATCAGGAAGTCGCGGTTGCCGCGTCCCAGGTACAGCGGCACGCGCGCGGCCGCCGCCTGCAGGCCGCGCAGGGCCTGCGCCAGCCAGGGAGGGGCGGCGCGGATGACGTCGTCGCCGATCCAGGCGTCGAAGATGTCGCCCGGCAGCAGCAGCGCGGCGGCTTCTCCGGCTGCCGCGTCCAGGAAGGCCAGGAAGGCCTCCTGCGTGGCCGGCGTGGCCGGCCCCAGGTGCACGTCGGAAGCCAGCCAGACCGGCCCGCGCGGCAGCGCGACCTTATTCAACGATTTCCGCCTTCTCGATGACCACGTCCTCGGCCGGGACGTTCTGGTGGAAGCCGCTGTTGCCGGTCTTCACACCCTTGATCTTGTCGACCACCTCGGTGCCCTCGGTGACCTTGCCGAACACGGCATAGCCCCAGCCGTTGGAGGTGGGGGCGGTGAAGTTCAGGAAGTCGTTGTCGGCGACGTTGATGAAGAACTGGGCGGTGGCCGAGTGCGGGTCGCTGGTGCGGGCCATGGCCAGGGTGTACTTGTCGTTTTTCAGGCCGTTGTTGGCCTCGTTCTCGATGGGGGCGTGCGTGGGCTTCTGCTTCATGCCGGGTTCGAAGCCGCCGCCCTGGATCATGAAGCCGTCGATCACGCGATGGAAGATCGTGCCGTTGTAGAAGCCTTCCTTGACGTACGTGAGGAAGTTCTCGACGGTCTTGGGCGCCTTGGCGGCGTCCAGGGTGATGATCATTTCGCCTTGATTCGTTTGCAGCTTGACGCGGGGATTCGTGCTCATGGAGGTGATGCCTTTTGAGGTGGAGGTGGATTGGGCGGCGGGCTGGGCACCGGCGGTGGTCGGCAGCAGCGCGGCCAGGGTGAGCGTACACGCCGTCAGGCGCAGCAGTTGGGTGAAACGCAGGCTCATTGTGACTGTTTTTCCTTCAGCAGATTCTCGAGCTCCCGGACCTTGGTCTCGGCCCCGGGCGTGCCGCGGCTTTCGGCCTGGCGGTACGTGCGCAGGGCCATCAGGAGTTGAAGCTCGCCCAGGTTCGCCTGGGCCGCGGCATAGTCCGGGTCGGCGCGCAACGCCATGGTGAGGGCATCGTGCGCCAGATCCAGGTCTCCGCCTTCGGCATACAGGGCGGCCAGATTGTTCCATGGCTCGGGCAGTTCGGGGAACTGCTTGGTCATGGCGGCGTAGATGTCGATGGCTTCCTGCGTACGGCCCAGCGCGGCCAGCGCGCGCGCGTGCTGGAATTCCAGCTGCACGTCGGTGCCGCGTTCGCCCTGGCGTTCGGCCAGGCGCTGCTCGACGAGCGCCAGCGCGGCGCTGTTGTCGCCCTCGTTCAGCAGTGCCTCGATGCGGTCGGTGTATTGCGAGGGCGCGGGCTTCAAGCGCGTGTCCACGCCTGGCTTGACGGATTCGAGCAGGTTGGCCAGGCCCTGCCAGCCGCGCTCGGGCGGGACGGGGTCGATGGTGGTGAGGGTGGCGTTGGGCGAGGATGCGCCGCCGCCCATGGCTTGGGCCAAGACGGCGGCCGGGGCGGCACAGAGCGCAGCCAGCAGCAGCGCAAGGCGGATACGCGGCAGAGTGGTCACGAGGGTTTCCGTTGGTGGCCGGCCCGCGTGGACGTGCGCGCACGATCGGGCCGCTTGCTATACTTGACGACCGCCATTTTAGCCCCGGTTGTGTTTCTGGTTCGATCGGGCCTTGCCGCAGCGCACATTGCTGCTCATGGGCCCGTGCGGCGCCAGCGCTTGCCGGGGTTTGATGTTTTCTGCCGGCCACCGTTATCGGGCGGCGGCACCCGCGGTACACCCCGCGCGGCGGCTGCCCGCGGCGAACGACCGGCAGCGCCGCCGGGCGGTCCCAGAACGCCGCCGGCCCTGTCCGCAGCGCAACCTCGTGCAATCCGGCCTTATGCTCCAGATCTACAACACACTGTCGCGTACCAAAGAACCGTTCAAGCCGGCGCAGGCCGGCCAGGTGCGCATGTACGTGTGTGGCATGACGGTCTACGACTACTGCCACCTGGGGCACGCGCGCATGCTGGTGTCGTTCGACGTGGTGCAGCGCTGGCTGCGCGCCAGCGGGCTGCAGGTCCAGTACGTGCGCAACATCACCGACATCGACGACAAGATCATCCGCCGCGCCGTGGAAACCGGCCGGCGCATCGGCGAGGTCACAGAGTTCTACATCGACGCCATGCATGCCGACGAGCGTGCGCTGGGCGTGCAGTCGCCCGACCGCGAGCCGCGCGCCACCCAGTACGTGGGCGAGATGCTCGACATCATCGGCCGGCTGCAGCACAACGGCCTGGCCTACCAAGCCGACGACGGTGACGTGAACTACGCGGTGCGCGGCTTCGCCGGCTACGGCAAGCTGTCGGGCAAGTCGCTGGACGACCTGCGCGCCGGCGAGCGCGTGGCCGTGGGCTCGGCCAAGCGCGATCCGCTGGATTTCGTGCTGTGGAAGTCGGCCAAGGCGGACGAGCCCGACGATACCAAGTGGCAGTCGCCCTATGGCCTGGGCCGGCCGGGCTGGCACATCGAGTGCTCGGCCATGAGCCGCGCGCTGCTGGGCCTGCCGCTGGACATCCACGGCGGCGGCCCCGACCTGAAATTCCCGCACCACGAGAACGAGATCGCGCAGACCGAGGGCGCTTTCGGCGGTGCGCTGGCCAACGTCTGGATGCACTGCGGCCCGCTGATGGTCGATGCCGACAAGATGTCCAAGTCGCTGGGCAACTTCCGCACCATCCGCCAGACCATCGCCGAGGAGGGCTCGCTGTCCGAGTCCGATCCCGGCTACCGCGCCAATCCGCGCGAGGCCGAGATGCTGCGCTTCTTCATCGTGCGCAACCACTATCGCAGCCCGCAGAACTACACGCCCGACAACCTGGTCGACGCGCAGAATACGCTCGATGGCCTGTACCAGGCGCTGCGCAACGTGGCGCCCGACGCCGCCGGCATCGACTGGAACGAGCCACGCGCGCAGGCCTTCAAGGCCGCGATGGACGACGACTTCAACACCTCGGCCGCCGTCGCCGCGCTGTCCGAGCTGGCCACCGAGGCCAACCGCGGCAAGGATGCGCGTAGCGCAGGCCAGCTCAAGGCGCTGGGCGAATTGCTGGGACTGCTGCAGCAGGATCCGGAAGCGTACTTCAAGCACCGCACGCGCTATCGCGCGGCCGGGCAGCCCGGCCAGTTGGCCCAGGCGCCGGCCGGCACATTGGAGCCCGCCGCAATCGAAACCCTGATCGCGGAGCGCGCCGCCGCCAAGCAGGCGCGCGATTACGCCCGCGCCGATGGCATCCGGGCCCAGCTGCGCGAGCAGGGCGTCGAGCTCGACGACAAGCCGGGCGGCGTCACGTCCTGGCGCTACGCCTGATCGCCGGAGCCGAACGCCCATGTCCAGCGCCGCCGACATCGACATCCCCAAGCCCGACTACTGGGAAGACGCCGTCTCGCACCTGATGCGACGGGACCGCATCCTGAAGAAGCTCATCCCGCAGCAGCCCGAGACCTGGGTCACCTCGCGAGGCACGCCGTTCATCACGCTGGCGCGCGCCATCATCGGCCAGCAGATCTCCACCAAGGCCGCCGAAGCCCTGTGGGCGCGCTTCATCGGCGCCGTGGGCAAGCGTCCCGCGCCGGCGGCCGTGCTGCGCGTGGGCGTTGCCGGCCTGCGCGAGGCCGGTCTGTCGCAGCGCAAGGCCGAGTACGTCCAGGACCTGGCCGGCCATTTCTCCGAGCGCAAGGTGCACCCCGAGAAGTGGGCCGCCATGGCCGACGAGGCCGTCATCGACGAGCTGGTCGCCATCCGCGGCATCGGGCGCTGGACAGCCGAGATGTTTTTGATCTTCAATCTGCAGCGGCCCGATGTCCTGCCGCTGGACGATCTCGGCCTGCTGAAGGCAATCTCGTTACACTATTTCAGCGGCGAGCCCGTCTCGCGCTTCGAGGCCCGCGAGGTCTCGCTGGCGTGGCAGCCCTGGCGTACCGTGGCAACCTGGTATCTGTGGCGCAGCCTGGAACCGATTCCGGTCCAGTACTGAACCGCCGGGCGCCCATCAACGGAACCCTCCTTACATGCGCAATACTTTCCTCGAATTCGAACAACCGCTTGCCGAGCTTGAAAACAAGATCGAGCAGCTGCGCTACGTGCAGGCCGACTCCGCCGTCGATATTTCCGACGAGATCGGCCGTCTGCAGCAGAAAAGCCAGAACCTGGCCAAGGAAATCTACGGCAAGCTGACGCCGTGGCAGACCGCGCTGGTGGCGCGCCACCCGCAGCGTCCCTATACGCTGGACTACGTGCGCGAGATATTCACCGACTTCCACGAGCTGCACGGCGACCGCATGTATGCCGACGACCAATCCATCGTCGGCGGACTGGCGCGCTTCAACGGCGCCGCGTGCATGGTCATCGGCCACCAGAAGGGCCGCGACACCAAAGAGCGCGCCGCGCGCAACTTCGGCATGCCGCGCCCCGAAGGCTACCGCAAGGCCCTGCGCCTGATGCGCCTGGCCGAGAAGTTCGGCCTGCCCGTGTTCACATTCGTCGACACACCGGGCGCCTACCCGGGCATCGGCGCCGAAGAGCGCGGCCAGTCCGAGGCCATCGGCCACAACCTGTACGCCATGGCCGAGCTCAAGGTGCCCATCATCTGCACCATCATCGGCGAGGGCGGCTCGGGCGGCGCGCTGGCCATCGCGGTGGGCAATACCGTGCTGATGCTGCAGTACGCCACTTATTCGGTGATTTCCCCCGAAGGCTGTGCCTCCATCCTGTGGCGCAGCGCCGACAAGGCGCCCGACGCCGCCGAGGCGCTGGCCATCACCGCGCCACGCCTGAAAGACCTCGGCCTGGTCGACCGCGTAGTCAACGAACCCGTGGGCGGGGCCCACCGCGATCCGCGCGTGATGGCGCGCCTGCTGCGCCGCGCGCTGGGCGATTCCCTGCGCCAGCTCGAGGGCCTGTCCGCCGAACAACTGGTCGAGCAACGGGTGCAGCGCCTGCTGTCCTACGGCCGCTTCCAGGAAGTCAAAGCCTGACCTGGGCGGGCAGGCGGCCCGCCGCAAGGAGCAGCATGACCGACACCTTGCCCGTCCTGCCCGATTGCCCGGCCGTACTGCAGATTCCCGTACGGGCCGCGTTGCGCGGTTTGCCTGCCGGCACGCAGCGCGTGGCCGCCGCCGTCAGCGGCGGAGCCGACTCGGCCATGCTGGCGCTGGCCACGGCGCATGCGGCCCGCGGCCTGGGGCTGGATCTCGTCCTCTTTCACATCCATCACGGTTTGCAGATGCAGGCCGATGACTGGTCCGCGCATGTCGAGGCCCTGGGCCGGTTGCTGGGCGTGCCGGTCATGCAGGCGCGCGTGCGCGTTCCCGGCGACACGGGCAAGGGCATCGAGGCCGCGGCCCGGCAGGCACGTTACGAAGCCCTGGCGGGGCTGGCCCGCCAGGCCGAGGTAGGCCACATCCTGTTGGCCCACCACCAGGACGACCAGGCGGAAACGGTGCTGCTGCGCCTGTTGCGCGGGACCGGCCTGGAGGGCATGGCAGCCATGGCGGAATGTACCCGGCGCGATGGCCTGTGCTACGTGCGGCCCTGGCTGGCCGTGCCAAGAACGGCCATCCGCCAGGCCGCCGCCGATTTTGCCGATGCCCTGGGCTGGCACCCGGTGGAAGACCCTACCAACACCGACGCCCGCTATACCCGCGCGGCGGTGCGTGCCCAGCTCAAGCCCGTGCTGGATGCGCGATGGCCGGGCTGGCAGGCCATCGTGGCGCGCCATGCCCGCCACATGGCGGAGGCCGCGCAGGTGCTGGCCGAAGTGGCGCAAGCCGATCTGGCGGCGCTGGACTTCTCGCAGCGTGACGCCAGCTTTTCCCTGGCCGCCTGGCGCGGCCTGTCGCCCGCCCGGCAAGCGCACGTGCTGCGCTATTGGTTGGCCGGCCAAGGCCTGCCCATGCCCAGCGATGCTCGGCTGGCCGAACTGGCCAGGCAATTGCGTCAATTGCATGCCCTGGGGCACGACCGCAACCTGCGCATGCCGCATGCGGGGCGGGTTATCGCCTGCGTCTGTGGCCGGGTATTGCTGCTTTCCTAGCCAGAATCATGGACGTGCCATTGCCCCTATCGGGGGCGTCAACGCAAATTTCTCCCGACAAGGTAAAATCATAAGTTTGCCGATCGCGTTTGCCGCATTTTTGCGCCAGGCGCGTCGCTCTGGCTGCCGACGGCGTTGAACGAAAACGCCGGCTTCCAGGCGTTGTTGCCCGTGCCCGCCCGAACGGGGCATGGGCCGCGGTTCGAACCATCCCGTTTTATCCCGAGTACGAGATGTCCCTGATCGTTCACAAGTATGGCGGTACCTCGATGGGCTCGGTCGAGCGCATCAAGAATGTGGCGCGCCGCGTCGCCAAGTGGCATGCCGCCGGCCACCAGGTGGTGGTTGTCCCGTCGGCCATGGCCGGCGAAACCAACCGCCTGCTGGGTCTGGCCCGCGAGATCGCGCCGCATCCCGATGGCCGCGAACTCGACATGATCGCCGCCACCGGCGAGCAGGCCAGCAGCGGCCTGCTGGCCATCGCGCTGCAGGCCGAGGGCGTGCAGGCGCGTAGCTACACGGGCTGGCAGGTGCCCGTGCGCACCGACTCCTCCTACACCAAGGCCCGCATCAGCTCCATCGAGGACGCCCGCATCCGCGCCGACCTGGACGCCGGTCGCGTGGTCGTGGTCACCGGATTCCAGGGCATCGACGGCGATGGCCACATCACCACGCTGGGCCGCGGCGGCTCCGACACCTCGGCCGTGGCCGTGGCGGCCGCCATCGGCGCCGACGAGTGCCTGATCTACACCGACGTGGACGGGGTCTACACCACCGATCCGCGCGTCGTGCCCGAGGCGCGCCGCATGTCCGTCATTTCGTTCGAAGAGATGCTGGAAATGGCCTCGCTGGGCTCGAAGGTGCTGCAGATCCGCTCGGTCGAGTTCGCGGGCAAGTACCGCGTGCCGACGCGCGTGCTGTCGTCGCTGACCGACCCGCTCATTCCGCTCGAAGAAGAAATGCGTTCGGGCACGCTGATCACTTTTGAGGAAGACGAAAAAATGGAAGCCGCTGTAGTCTCCGGCATCGCCTTCAGCCGCGACGAAGCCAAAATCACCCTGCTGGCCGTGCCCGACAAGCCGGGCATCGCCTATTCGATCCTGGGCCCGGTGGCCGCCGCCAACATCGACGTGGACATGATCGTGCAGAACCAGTCCGTGGCCGGCACCACCGACTTCTCGTTCACGGTGAACCGCAACGAATACCAGCGCACCGTCGACGTGCTCAAGCGCGAGGTGATCCCCGCCGTGGGCGCGCGCGAACTGGTCACCGACGAGAAGGTCGCCAAGGTCTCCATCGTGGGCATCGGCATGCGCTCGCACGTGGGCGTGGCCAGCCTGATGTTCCAGACCCTGTCGCAGGAAGGCATCAACATCCAGATGATCAGCACCAGCGAGATCAAGACCTCGGTGATCATCGACGACAAGTACATGGAACTGGCCGTGCGCGCCCTGCACAAGGCCTTCGGCCTGGACCAGGCGCCGGCCGAGAAGGCCTGAGGCTTTTCCAACGCGGGCCTCGCGCAAAGCGGACCCGCGCTTGAGAAAACGTCAAAAAATTCTGATAGAATCCCGGATTCTTCGGAGACGTGCCCGAGAGGCTGAAGGGGCTCCCCTGCTAAGGGAGTATGTGGCTAAAAACTGCATCGAGGGTTCGAATCCCTCCGTCTCCGCCAAGATTCATCCTAGCAAGTTCCAGAAAGCCCCGCAGAGTTCGCTGCGGGGCTTTTTGCATAGAGCGGCGTGTGCATAATGGGCCCGACTAGTCCCGGCCGATACCGCCCAAGCCAAGAGTTAAATTCATGGCATCGCCCGTGGCATAACCGGGCGAGAAGCCCTACAGACTTCACTGCCATCGGCGGAGCGGTGATACGTCCTTGCGGTAGACACAAAAAAGCCGCCCGGAGGCGGCTGGGGATTACTTGGTCGTTAGCGTGTTCGGTTCGTACCTCCCACCGATCCTGATGGCTTCATCTTTTTCGCCTGGCAGCAAGTCGGCCTTACCCCCGCCGCCACCGCCAGCGTGCCCAGGTCGTTGTTGTTCCGGCGCTTCGCGGCCACCGTCTGGCGAGCCCGCGCTCGGCTAGACGACTACGCCGGCACAGACCTCCCGCGGCGGAGCGCAAGCAGCGGGTGCGGCTGTCGGGTCTTTAGCGACTCTGGTCGCTGCCACGGAACTCATGGATTTCTCTGGGTGGAGCTGTTGGGGCGGCAGAAGGCACCTGCGCGGGCGTGGATGCAATAGCCGCGGAGCACCCTTTCTGTACCGACACGGTCTGCAGTTGCGACAAGCGCGTGTTAGCGGCTTGGAGGGCGGCGTTTTTCTCCATCACGTTCCCCATCCCGAAATCTCCAAGGAAGGACAGGACCGAACGCGCGTCGAATTCGCTTTCCTTCTCCACGTGCGCAAGGTATCCATGCACCTTGGCCTGCTCGATCTCGATCTCGCGACAGGTCAGCGTCTGGCGTTCGAAGTCGGTCACTTCGCCTTGGCGGCCATAATTTTTGGTGGCACATCCAACCAGAGTGACCAGGACCGCAGTAATCAGTAGCGTTTTTCTCATTTCGTCACATTTGTCCTAAAAATTTTCCGTCAATCCAAAAGCTGGGGATCCGACAGCTTCTTCTCTGCGTGGTTTGCTTGCCGGCTTCAGGTATCGCTCAATCTGCTTAATCGCCCAGTTTTCGATTCCTTCACGCTGGGCCTGCCTGAGCTGGTTGAACTGCGCGCGGTGATGCGAGGAAGGGATCCCGCCACGGCCTCGACCGAGGCCGGGTCATCCGCGCTGCCGAAATTGTAACCGGCCGCATAGGCAAGGGCGGCTTCCAGGCTCAACGGGCGGCCACAGGCAGACAACGAAAAGCGGCCGTGTCGCTAGCGTACCCGCAGCACAGCGTTGATCTCATCCACCGTCTCGCGCAGGATCGGCAGGAACTCGCCTATCATCTTTTCCTTCGTGTTTCGTTCGGCATGACCGGCCAGGTTTACAGCGGCGGACACCTTGCCGCTTTTGTCGCGCAAGGGCATTGCGATGGCGGTGAGACTGAGCTCCAGCTCCTGATTTACGAAGCAGTATCCCTGGTCGCGCACTTTCCGGATTTCCTGCGCCAGCCGCTGCGGTTCGGCGATCGTGTAGGGCGTGTGCGGATGCAGCGCGCTGCGGCGCAGTCGATCCTTCAGTTCGCCATCGTCCAGTTGGGCCAGGAGCACTCGGCCGTGCGCAGTTGCCCACGCGGGTAGCCGCGAGCCCACCGACAGGTCTACTGACATGATGCGGCGTGTGGACGCACGCGCGATATAGACAACATCAAGATCATCTAGCACGCCCGCGGAGCAGGATTCGGCGGTTTTTTCCGCGGCCGCAGCAAGATAGGGCTGGAGAATCTCGGGCAGCGTCCAGCCGGAGAGATAGGAGTAGCCGAGCCGCATGACCTTGGGCGTCAACTGGAACGCGCGCCCCAGGTTGACTGCATATCCCAGATGACACAGCGTCAGCAGCAGGCGTCGCGCCGCCGCCCGGCTTACATTGGCGCGGGCGGCGACCTCCGACAACGTCAGCTCTGCATGGTCAGCGTCGAACGCTTCAATGACTGCGAGTCCTCTCGCGAATGCTTCGACGTACGTGTTGGGTTCGGGCGCACCGGAAGACGTGCTCATCGGAGGAAGGAGGCATGTGAGGCCTTGATTTTAGCCTCACTCACCGCCTTACTCGGGCTGGATGCCCGCGGCGCGAATCGTGTCGCCGTATTGGACCAGCTGGTCTCGAACCAGTTGGGCCAGGCTTGCGCCATCGGAAGCCTGGGCGATAAAGCCCTGCTGTTCCAGCTGACTCCTGACTGCGGGCTCCTGCATCGCTTCGGTAAATGCCTGGCGAAGCCTGGCCAGCACGGGCTCGGGCGTGCCTGCGGGCGCGAACAACCCTGCCCACGACGTGATGCGGAAGTCGTCCACGCCAGCCTCCGCCAAGGTTGGCACGCTTGGCAGCAGCGGACTGCGCTGGCGGGAGGTCGTGGCCAAGGCTCGAATCTGGCCCTTCTCCATGTGCGGCAAGCCGATGGACGGGTTGGCGAACATGACCTGCACGCGGTTGCTGAGCATGTCGATCATGGCCGCCGGCTCGCCCCGATAGGGTATTTGGGTCATGTCGGCGCCGGTAAGGGAACTGAATTGGAGCATGGACACCAGCGATGTGGTGTTGCCTGTCGCGTAGTTCAGCTTGCCGGGGGCCTGCTTGGCTTCTGCCACCAGTTCGGCGACCGATTTGGCCTCGACGGACGCATTGACGAACAGGAAGAACGTATAACGGCCGAGTTCCGTGATGGGGGCGAAACTCGTGACGGGGTCATAGGGCAGGCTCTTCTTCATCGCCGGAGACGCCGATAACGCGCTATTGGTGCCAAAGAGTATCCGGTGTCCGTCAGGCGTAGCGCGCGCAACGTCGCTTGCCGAGATGACGCCGTCTCCTCCTGCCTTGTTTTCGACGACGATGGGTTGTCCGAGCCTGGGACTGGCCGCGGACGCCAGCGACCGTGCAATGGCATCCGAAGCCGCACCTGGCGGGAACGGAACGACCAGGGTGATGGGGCCGGCCGGGAAGTCCGCCCGGGCCACGCCAAGGGTGAACAGACCGGCAATGAAGAAAACCGCATTTCGTAGGCTGATGCGCATCTTGTGTCTCCCACAGATAGTTCGCAGGTATTGGTATGCAGGGCGGGGCCGGTTCAGGGCCCAAAGCTGGAACGCAGTTGTATTCCCCAGTTGCCGTTCAGCTTGGTCAGCACGTAGAGCGACTCGTACACCCCGATGACCGAGCCGTCGCTGCGATAGCGGGTGTAGCTCAATGCCACATGTGCCTTTACATCGGTGAACTGCACCAGCTTGCGTGTCCGCCAGGTGCTGTAGAGCCAGTCGTCCTTGTCCTTCAGAGCCTGGAACAGGTCCATGGGGTTGTCGCCCGGACGCTCGTAGACCTTGATCTTTCCGGCGGCAAAGCGCACGTGGGGGAAATGCATGGTTGCGTCCATGGCGGCGGCATCGTGCGCATTCAGTGCCGCCATGAAGTCATCCAGCACGGCGAAGCACGCCTGTTGTGTTTCAGTTGCCTGATCCAGCATGATTGCTCCTGTTCGTTGGAATCAGTCGTTCAAGAAAATGGGTCAGCGCGCTGTCGAACGCTTCGGGCGCTTCGAGATGGCCAAGGTGCGCGACAGGAAGCTCCACATACTCGCTTCCCCGTATGAGGGCATGCAGTTCCCTGGACTGATCGGGAGGCGTTGCCCGGTCGTGGCTGCCCGCCACAATCAACGTGGGTACGTTTATGTCCTTCAGCCGATCCCGCAGGTCGACCTGCATCACCGCCCGGCACGCCTGCAGATAGCCGTCCACATCGGTCGATTCAAATATCCGGCGCAGCTTCCCCGCCTTGTCGGGATGGCAAGCGGCATGTTCTTCAGTAAGCCAACGCGATACGCTGGCCTCGGCGATCGAGCGCAGGCCGTCTTTCGATGCTTGCTCCATGCGCTGCTGCCAGAACTCTGGCGTGCCGAAGCGAGCAGCCGTGTGGCACAGCACCAAAGAAGCGAGGCGGTCGGGAAACGCAAGCGCCAGTTCGAGGCCGAGGGCGCCGCCCATCGAGATACCGCAATAGGAAAACGCCTGAATACCCAGCTGCTGCAGGTTCGACGCCAGGGTTCGCGCGAGGTCGCTCAGTCGATAGGGCTCGCCCGGTGCCGCGCCACCGTGTCCCGGGTACTCGAACCGAACCACTTTGAAGCGCGATGACAACAATGCGACCTGCCGGTCCCAGATTGAAGAGGTGGTCCCGAGTGAATTCCCGAACACCAGCACCGGCCCGTCCGTGGGGCCCACGGATAGGGAGAAGGGGTTTCGGATGGCGTCGAATGGCACGCGCGTCTCCTCGGGGGGGGGGGCATGAGTTGTGCGCTATACGCACAATTGTGCGTTTTCTGATATTTTGGCGAGGCATGTGCGACGTGTCAAGGGCAGGGTCTTCCCTGCCAAGTCCCAGCGGACCCGTGAAAAGGAAGGTCGAAGGCACTGCGCGCGCGCGCCGGGTACACTGGCAGAACGCTCCCTTCCAATGCCCGCCATGCCCACTCCGCTGCCCGCAACCGCCCATGCCGGCAACTGCTCCACCTGCATGCTGGGGCACCTTTGCGTGCCCGTGGGCATGAGTCAGGCGGACGTGGATCGCCTGAGCGGGCTGGTGCAGACGCGCCTGCGGGTACCGGCGGGCACGCGGCTCTATACCGCGGGCGATGCCCTGGACGCGATCTACGGCATCCGCTTCGGCAGCCTGAAGACGCAGATTGAGGATGCCGCCGGCCACGTGCAGATCACGGGTTTCTTCCTGCCCGGCGAATTGCTGGGCATGCCGGGAATGTTGGGCGGGCGGCACATGTCGGCCGCAGTCGCGATGGAGGATTCCGAGGTCTGCGTCATCCGCCTGCCCGACATCGACCGCCTCGCCGCGCAGCTGCCCAGCCTGCAGCAGCAAGTGCGCAACCTGATGAGCCGCGAGATCACGCGGTCGCACGAGCTGGTGGCGATGCTGGGCGGCACGCGTGCCGAGCAACGGCTGGCCACCTTCCTGCTGGGGCTGTCGCAGCGTTATTCCGCGCTGGGCTATTCGGCCAGCGAGTTCGTGCTGCGCATGAGCCGCGACGAAATCGGCAATTATCTTGGCCTGTCGATGGAGACGGTCAGCCGGTTGTTCTCGCGCTTCGCGCGCGAGCGGGTGATACAGCTGGCGCACCGTGAAGTGCGCATTCTGGATGTCGCCGCGCTGAAGGCGCTGGCGGACGTGCAGGACTGCTGATCCGGGCCTGGCGCGTCAGTCGTCGGCCGTATCCCGCGCCGTGCGCGGCGCCAGCCATACTGTCAATGCGCTGGAAAGAGCGGCCAGCGCCCACAGCGCGAAGAATGCCACCGTGTACACCGGCACGCGGCCACCG
>Ga0182737_1001949_pt1 | contig 18439 bp, 10 predicted proteins | sample eDN5th30CBELigOP_FD_128878 | JGI IMG/M metagenome (GOLD analysis project Ga0182737, IMG submission 128878) | Enriched Organic Plus compost microbial communities from Emeryville, California, USA - eDNA 5th pass 30_C BE-Lig OP (version 2) (version 2) ...
CTGGAGAGGCTGGGCAGATTGGATGCGGTCGTGGACCCGCCGCCGAAACACGCGAGATGGCTGCTCTTAAGAACGCAACTCACGCATCAAAAACGACTTGCGTTTGTCGTCTGCCGGTGCCTCGGCTGCGCAAAGCTGGCGATCAGCGGCGGCTTTCTGGGGAACCGCTCCCATGCCGGTGTGGAGCATGGATTCGCACAGGCATCGAGCTGCGGTAGATTTTTACGCAGTTGCTATTGCAACAGGCGGGGCGAGGGATATAACGGAAGCATCATATTCAGCTCTACGTTCTTTCGGGCGAAGTCGGCTGCTCATCCAAACGACTTCGCCTATTATTTTGCGCTGAACCAGCCGCGTCGGGCATCTCCAGCCCTTCTCGCCTGAACCCTTCGCGGCGCAACGCTGTGGATCGTAAGCAGCGTTTATTCCCGCCCAGCATCCGCGGTTTTCCCGCGTTTCTCCCCGACATTGTGTCGCTTTTGCCGGCTGCATTCCCCGCTGAGGTACCGTAAGCAGGCCGATTTTTCTGCGGAAACTCCGGGCATGCCGCTTTCGCGGTTGACGTGGCGCGGGCGAATCGGCCACATTCAACCCTCCACCAAGGAGGGCCCCACAGCATGGAAGCGACTCTGCTCTTATGCGCCGCATTGGTTGCCGCGGCGCCTGCCGACATTGGTCTGGCCAGCAGCCCCAATTTCATCGTCCACGCGCCCAATCAACGCATTGCCGAGGACGTGCTTCGACACGCCGAGCAATATCGCGTGCAGCAGGCCCAGGCGTGGCTCGGTCACACGCTGCCTGAGGGCGAAGGCCCGGTCATCATCCACGTGCGCATTTCGCCCGACGACGATACCGCGGCGATGTTGCCGCTCAAGCGGCCCCAGCGGACGCATCACATCATCTGGCTTAAGACCAGCGAACAGTTGGCGTGCGGCGAGACGCTTGCCCACGAGCTGTTGCACTGCATTCTGGCGACGAAGTACGGCGAACGTTTGCCGGCATTCGCTCAGGAAGGCTGCGCGGGCTTGGAAGACGACCCAGCGGTGCAGGCCGTGCGGCGACGCATCCTGGCCGACATGGCGTTCAGTGGCCAGTATCCGCAACTGCGCGGCGTGCTCGATCGCCGCCTGATTGCCGCTACCGATCAAACGGCCTACACGGTGAGCTGCTCGCTGGCCGAGTTCCTGTTTGGCCGGGGCAGCCGCTGCACGTTCCTGCAGTTCGCCGTCGATGGAGCCGGGGGCAACTGGGACGCAGCGGCCCAGCGTCATTACGGCTACAGCAGCTTCAGCGCCTTGGAGTCCGACTGGCAGCGCTGGGTATCCAACCAGGTGCGGCTGGCTGCCGGAACCGGTGCGCTGCGGCGGTAGAGAACCACCGCGGATCACAAGCATCTCCAAGCAGACAAACCGGGGCGCAGCGCACTGGATTACGGTGCGCTGCGTGCCCCTGGTGGCTTAAGAGCTTTTCTTCTTGGACGCTTTCTTGGCGGCCTTCTTTTTGGCGGCTTTTTTCGTCGCTGCCTTCTTGGCCGCCTTCTTCTTGCCCTTGCCCTTACCTTTGCTCGGGCCCTTAGCGGCGCGTTCGGCCAGCAGTTCCAGCGCCCGTTCGACGGTCAGGTCGGCGGGCGGAAGATCCTTGGGCAGCGAGGCATTGGTCACGCCGTCGGTCACGTAGGGACCGTAGCGGCCTTCCAGCAGTTGGATCGTCTGGCCGGTCACCGGCGACTCGCCAAGCTGCTTGAGCGGCTCCTTGGGCGTGCGGCTGAAGCTGCGGCGCCCGGCCTTGGGCTGGGCCAGCAGTTCCACCGCCTGCTCCAAGGTCACGTCCAGCGGCGACAGATCGGCCGGCAGGCTGCGCGACTCGTTGTTCCATTTCACATACGGACCAAACCGGCCGTTGTGGGCCACGATCATTTGGCCGTCCTCGGGGTGCGGGCCCAGTTCGCGAGGCAGTTGGAGCAGCTTGAGCGCTGTCTCCAGGTTCACCTCGGCCGGGTCCATGCCCTTGAGCAGCGAAGCGTTTTGCGGTTTCTCGTCGTCTTCCGACGTGCCGCGCTGCACGTAGGGTCCAAACCGTCCTTGTTTGAGGAACACCGGTTTGCCGGTTTCCGGGCAGATGCCCAGCGGCTCCTCGCCGCGCTGCGCCTGGTCCAGCAGTTGCCGGGCTTTCTCCAGCGTGACTTCATCGGGGGCGATATCGTCGGGCAGCGTGCCGCGGCGTTCGCCCTGTTCGAGGAACGGTCCGTACCGGCCCACGCGGACAAAGATCGGTTCTTCGCCCTCTTTCTGTTCGTGCGGCTTGCCGATGGGGAACTGGCAGACGGAACGCACGTCGATCTCGCCCAGCTTGTTTTCGACCTGATGTTTCAGGCCGCCTTCGGGGCCGTGATGTTCGGCGTGCTGGCCTTCGCCAAAGTAGAACCGCCGCAGGTATTGTACGTGCTCGGCTTCGCCGCGGCTGATGGCGTCCAGCTCATCTTCGAGCTTGGCGGTAAAGCTGTAATCAACCAGCGTTTCGAAGTACCGCTCCATCAGGTTGATCACCGCCATCGCCGTCCACGTGGGAATCAGGGCGTTGCCCCGCTTGACCACGTAGTTGCGGTTCAAAATGGTGTCGATGATGGATGCGTACGTGCTCGGCCGGCCAATGCCCATCTGTTCCAGCGTGCGGGTCAGCGTGGCTTCCGTGTACCGAGCAGGCGGCTGCGTGGTGTGGCTCTTGGGATCGAGCGCCTTGCAGTCGAGGCGGTCGCCCACCTTCACGTCGGGCAGCACGATCTCCTGGTCGGCCAGTTCCGCCTGGGGATCGTCGGAACCTTCGACATACGCCCGCAGGTAGCCGGGGAAGTCGATCGTCTTACCGCCGACCTGGAACAGGGCTTCTTCGCCATCGCGGGTAGTGGCGGCGATGGTGATGGTGATCCGGCGGCCGCGGGCGTTTTCCATCTGGCAGGCGACGGTCCGCTTCCAGATCATTTCGTACAGCTTGAACTCGTCGGCGTTCAGCTCGTTCCGCAACGATTCGGGCATGCGGAAGGTGGTACCGGCCGGGCGAATGGCTTCGTGCGCCTCTTGAGCGTTCTTCACTTTCGTGGCGTACGTGCGGGGCTGCGCCGGCAGGTACTGGCGGCCGTACTGGGCTTCGACCAGTTGCCGGGCGGCATTCACGGCCTCGTCGCTGAGGGCCGTGGAGTCGGTACGCATGTAGGTGATATAGCCGTTCTGATACAGGCTCTGGGCCACCTGCATGGTCCGCCGGGCCGTGAACCGCAGCTTGCGGTTGGCTTCCTGCTGGAGCGTGCTGGTGGTGAACGGCGGGTACGGCTTGGAGGTATACGGTTTGTCGTCGAGCGACTGGACGACAAACTCACTCTGCTTGAGCCGTTCGGCCAGGGCCTCGGCACCTGCCTGGTCCAGCAGCAGCACATCGTGTTCGACGAGCTTGCCGGTCGTCGGGTCAAAATCCTTCGCAGCGGGAATTCGCTTGCCGGACACCCGCACTAGCGGCGCGGCAAACGGGGCATCGTTGGATTGTTGCTTGGCGAAGGTGCCTAGCAGATCCCAGTACGTGGCAGCGGAGAACCGCATCCGCTCGCGTTCGCGCTCGACGATCAGCCGCACCGCCACGCTTTGCACGCGGCCGGCGCTCTTGGCGATGCCGCCCAGCTTGCGCCATAGCAGTTGCGAGACATCGTAACCGTACAACCGGTCGAGGATGCGACGGGTTTCCTGGGCGCGGACCAGGTCGTCGTCGATGCCGCGTGGGCTGGCTAGCGCCTTGCGGATGGCGTCGGCCGTGATTTCGTGAAAGACCATTCGCCGCACCGGGATGGTGGGCTTGAGCACCTCTTTGAGGTGCCAACTGATCGCTTCCCCTTCGCGGTCTTCGTCCGTCGCCAGGTACAGCTCGGGAGCGTTCTTCACCAGGTTTTGGAGCTTTTTGACCTGGTCGCGTTTGTCCGGTGTGACCACGTACACCGGCTCAAAGTCGCTGTCGACGTTTACGCCCAGGTAAGCCCAAGGCTCGCTCTGGTACTTGGCCGGCAGTTGTTTCTTGTTCTCGGGCAGATCGCGGATGTGGCCGATGCTGGCCTCGATGACAAAGTTCTGCCCGAGGAATTTGCTGATCGTCTTGGCCTTGGCCGGCGATTCCACAATGACCAGGGGTTTGCCGGTCCGCTGCTCGTTCTTTTCAGCCATGGGGGTGCCACGTGGGGAGTGTCATCGGGAGCTTCCACTTCGGCCGGATGAGGTCGCAATACGGCGGGCTCTCCCGGGTTTTGCTGGGGGGAGTCGGGCGAAGCCGCCTGGTATCTGTCAGCAGGTGAGCCGAAAGCGGAGGACAGCCCTGGTCAGTTAGCCAATCGAATCGGTGGGCCGAGCCCCGGCACCGAGGCGCTAGGGCGGCGGCGAGCGAACTCAGGTCGCCCTCGTGAGAAGGCGCTAATATTATGGTGTGCGGTAAAGCTGCTGCCGTGCCGCCTGCCGCGCTACAGGGAGGGCGACTGGCAGCAATCCTGTTACGTGCCGGCCGCTACGAACGGTGCCCCCGGAGCTGCCCTGCGAGGAGCCACGAAACCGGGTGAAAACTGCCCAGTCTACTAATTTGCCGCAGTCTGGCTGTTTTGTCTGTTCGGCTGCGAGCCGCCCGGCACGGCTTGCCGCTCCATGCTTATAGCTCAGCTTATCGGTCGTGGCTTACCGCGTGCTTACGTTGTTGCCAGAGGACGGGTCCGGTTACCGGGGATGGGGGAACCTTAGCGGCCGAAGGCACGGGCGGTCAAGCAGATTGACAGCTTGTGTCAACTTGCGACACTGCTAGTTGGGATTGCATTAACCCTTGCTATCCCTACAATCACCACGGTTTCGCCAGAAGGACAGGACCGCCCACTGTTACCGTTCTGCCACGGCGGCTGTCAAGTGATTGTCTCGGCTCGGCAAGCTCCCCAACCGATAGCAACAAGTTATGGCCAGCAGCCCTTTCCAGCGTTTCCGCAAGCACCAGAAGACGTTCCTGGCGTTGCTGTGCGTCCTGTTGATGGTCGCCTTCGTTCTGGCCGACATGTTTGGCAACCCCGGCGGTCCCGCAGGCGACAACCCAGTCGTCGTTGAAACCAGTGCTGGCAACCTGCGGCGTTCCACGCTGGCTAGCTTGCAGCGCTCGCGTTCCATCGCCAACTCGTTTCTGTATGCCCTCACCGGTTCGCCAGAAGGCTTCGGCCCGACCGATGGCGAAAGCCTGCTCGATTTGTACCTGATGTCGCACAAGGCCGAGCAGTTGGGCATGGTGGTCAGCAATGAAGTCATCAACGACTTCCTGGCCGAGCTGGGCCCGCTGACCGCCGAGCAGATTCGCCGGGCGCTCGACGTGGCCCAGGTGACCGAGACGCAGCTCTTCGCGGCCCTGCGGCCGGAGCTGCAGGCCCGGTGGTTGCAGAACCAGTTTTTCTACGGAGTTTCGGCCTGGACGCCGGCCGAGCGGTGGCGGCTGTTCCAGCGGTTGCATCGCCAGATCAATGCCGAAGTGCTGGCCGTGCCGGTCGCCGCGTTCACCGACAAGGTGCCTACGCCCAGCGACGCCGAGTTGCAGCGGTTCTTCGCCCAGTACCAGAACCGCCTGGCCGATCCGCTGTCGCCGACGCCGGGCTTCACCCAGCCGCAGCGAGCCAACTTCCAGTTTGTGGTGGCTGACTACAACGCGATGGTGGAAAAGGCCCGCGGAACCATCACCGACGAAGACATTCAGAATTACTACGAGCAGAACAAATCGCTGTTCCCCAACGCGGCCCGCAACGAGGAAGCTCCGCTGGAGGATCCGCGTGAACTGGCTTCGCCGCCGGCTCCCAGCAATACGGGCGCTGCCAACGACGGCGGGGACAACGGTGCGAGTGCCAACGACGGCGCCGCCCTGCGTGATGAGTCGGTTGGCCGCGTCTACCAGGTAGCCTATCGGGCCGACGGGGCTGAGAATCAAGAGCAGGACGAGAAGCCGGCTGCCGATGCCCCGGCCGCTGACAATCAACCGGCCGGCAATCAGCCGCCGCTTTCGGCTCCGGCGCAGAATCAGCCGGCCGAAGGCGTCGCACCTGCCGCCGAGGCCGCCCCTAGTGCTCCCAGCGGTCCGCTGCCCGACCGCCGCACGGCGCAAGAAATCGTGCGCGAATTGGTCACCATTCCGCAACTGCACGGTGGCCCGGCTCCCGAATTCGAGCCGCTGTGGCGGGTGAAGGACGAGATCCGCAACCGCCTGGCTCAGGAACGGGCCGAGCAGTGGATTCTCGATGGCCGTCCCGGCGTTGCCGTCGGACTGCGTGAGTTGCACGCTCAGATGAGCCAATACTCGAACGACTGGCGCGAAGCCGATCTGCGGCTCGAACAGGGTTCCAAGGAACTGGACGAGCTCCGCAAGCAACTGGAGCAGAAGGTGCTCGAAACGCTGCAGCCCGGCGTGGAAAGCAGCGGCTACAAAGTGCACTCGCCGACCGGCATGGTCACGCTGCCCGAGCTCCGCGAAACGGAACTGGGCCAGAGCATGCTCGTTTCGACCACCCCTGGCGTGGAACTGCCGTTCAACGCCCGCGACATTGCCGAACCGTTCCGCCGCAGCACGCTGTTTGAGGCGGGTATCTCCCGCTCGACCGAACTGGATCGGAATTTCTACCTGTTCTGGAAGGTCAACGAGCGGCAGTCGTACACCCCGGAAACCATGCAGGAAGTGCGCGAGCAGGTGGTGGCCGCCTGGAAGCTGGTCAACGCCCGCAAGCTGGCGATGGACAAGGCCCAGGAACTGGAAGCCCAAGCCCGCAAGGAAAACAAGCCGCTCACCGAACTTTCGTTCGACGGCAACTCGGGCGTCGAGCTCCAGCCGCTGACGATGATGCAGCCGTCGTTCATGCAGTTTGGCGGCTCGGGCTTGGAGTGGACGCCGCTGCCCGAGGAGTTCAAGAACCCCGGCAGTGAGCTGCAGATCACGCTCTTTGGCCTGCAAGATGGCGAGTACGGCGTGGCTTACAACGCCCCGCAGACCATCGTCTACGTGATGCACGTTCGCGATTCGTCGTACGTGCGGTCGGGCCAGCACATCACGCCGTTCATTGCCCACCAGAACTTTATCGCCACGCCGCTGCGCAACTATGCCAACGCCGCCCAGCCGGACCTGGTCGAACTGCAACAGGAATGGACCAGCCAGTTGCGCAAGGAGTACAACGTGAACATCGTGGGCGAGTTGCCGACGCGGTAAGCACGCATCGGCCGTACGCTTTCGCCCCACGTTTTACGAACATATAGCAGCGGGGAGGTCAGCCAGATTGGGTTGGCCTCCCCGCTGTTGTTTCACCGGCGCAAAAGAACACCGCGGGCAGTTGCTTGCCCGCGGTGCGTGTCTTGGTGGCGATGCGTTTTGTGCCTGTGGGCGTCTAGCCGGTGACCCCTTCCTGGGCGGCCAGCAGTTCGTTCACGCGGACGCAGAAGTTGTCGTTGAGCACGAGTACTTCGCCCCGGGCGATCAGGCGGCCGTTGACGTAGATATCCACCGGGTCGCCGGCCAGCTTGTCCAGCGGCACCACCGAGCCCTTGCGGAGTTTCAGCACGTCTTCCAGGTACATCTGCGTGCGGCCCAGCTCGATCTTCAGATCGAGCTCCACATCGCGAATCAGGTCGAAGGCCGCCGGCGCGGGCGCTACCGTGCTACCGCGAAACTCGGGGAAGTGAAACGCCGAGAGGCCCGGCACGGTTTCCTGCCGCGGCTGATCGACTGAGGCCAGCGCCTGTTCGGCCTGCTCCAGCAGAAACTCGATATCGCCAGGGGCGATGCCTTCGCCAGCCAGTGGAGGCGGCGGAGCCGCGGCTGCTGGTTGGGCGGGCCGCGGCGCGGCCTTGGATTGCTGAAGCAACTTTTCGATATCGGCCTGGGCCAGAACGTTAGCCGGGTCGGCCGCCGTGCCGCCCCATTGGCCGCCGCTAGCAGCGGCGCCACGCATGAGGGCTTCGATCTCGTCCTGGTTCAGCGTGCCGGTTGCATCGTCGGCGGCCGGTTGAGGCTGTCCAGGGCTACCCTGCTTGGCCTGTTGCAGCAGGGCTTCGATCTCGTCCTGGTCGATGGGTTCGTCTGCCATGATGATGTCTGCCAGCGTACAAAGTCGCGCACAACAAACAGGGGCGAGCGGCACACCCGCTGCGCAGGGCGTCCGTACTGCTGCGCGGCCAGGGGAGATTCTCTACGCCCAGCGCCCGTGGCGTCAGCCGGCGCCAGAACAGCGATCTCGAAAGGGTGATGGGGACAGCACCGCTATCGCGGAGCTGTTAGTGTTCAAAGAAAAAGAAATCGTTGATAGCGACGCCGCGCAACATCGGTTTGCCGAGCGCCTCGTTGACTTTCGCGGAAATCTTGCGTTTGATCAAGCCCAACCCAGGCTCGGTCAAGTCGTTAGGATCGGACTCGCGGATCACCGTATCGATCCGCTCGCGGAGCCGCTTGGAAACCCGCGGCAGCACCGTCATCAGCTCCTGTTCGTTCTCCTTGGTGGTCAGGCCATACAGCTTGAAATCCACCCGCCAGGTCGAACCGGTGGCGGCATCGGTCACGGTGATGCTATGCGAATCGAGGTCGATCTCCACCAGGTCGAGCCCCAGCGAAGAGTGCGGCTCGGGCGTTTCCTTGGGAGCTTCCAGCGAGGCCGGCTGCACCGGCGCTTGCAGGCCCAGCGTGCCCTTGGCCTGGCTCTCCGACGGGATCAACAGGTAAGCCACCAGGCACTCGCCCAGCACGATCGCCACCAGCATTAGCAGCACGTTGATCCGCGACAGCAGGTTGCCCTTGGGCTCGCTTCCATCTTGCGGATTGGCATCTTTGAGGTCGGGCATGGCGTCGGGTGGTGTTACGCGGGAAGGTGATCGAGTAACAACAAGGTGGACGGGGTCCGGCGGTCGCAGCCCCCTAAGGCGTTTGACCTCAAGGCGCAATGCGGCGGCTCCACTGGCAAACCTAGCTTACGATGGCGGGGGGCGCGGCCGTGTATGTGGGCCCTTTCCCCTCCCATGGAACAATCCCTGCGTACGGCAGGGATTTCCCTAGGGGCCTGAACGCTTACTGCTTTGCCAGATTACACTTGTCGCGATTTTTCCAATTGCCGCTGGGACTGCCGTGCAACCGCTTTTGACGCAACTGTTGGACGAACATCAGGGGCAATTGCCGGTCGAAGTGTTCCTCCAGGCGGCCCTGCACGATCCCCAGCACGGCTACTATGCCCGGCGAGCGGCCATCGGCGGCGGTCGTTTGGATGATGCTGGCGGTGCCGGATCTGCCGGTCGCGCGGCGGGCGACTTCAGCACGGCCGCCACGTTTCACCCGGCGCTGGCTTGGGCGATTGCGGCCTGGGCAGCCCGGCATCGCAAGCAAGTTGCCGCGCCAGGCTGGCGGGGCCGCTGGCACCTGATCGAGATCGGCGCCGGCACCGGACAGTTGGCGGCCGAGCTGTTAGGGGCGCTGCCGCTACTCGCCCGGCGAGGACTCACCTACCACATCGTCGAACGTTCACCGCACCTGACCGCCGTGCAGCAGCAGCGGCTGCGAGAGCATGCCGTGCAGTGGCATGAGGAACCGGCCGCGGCCTTGGATGCCGCCGACGGAGCGGCCCTGATCTTCTCCAACGAGCTGGTCGATGCCTTCCCGGCTGCCGTGTTCCGCTCCGACGGCCAGGCATGGCAGGAATTGTTTCTTCAACGCCAGGGGGAACAATTGGTCGAGATGCCTGGCCCGTGCCGGTCGCACACGCTTGAGCGCGTGGCCGCCGCGCAGCCCAGCGTCTGGGATTCACCGTGGCGACAGCGGCCCGGCCAGCAGGTAGAGATTCTGCTGGCGTATTACGAGTGGCTGAAAACCTGGCTGCCGGCCTGGCGGCGCGGGAGCATGCTCACCATCGATTACGGCGATACGCTCGAGCGGCTGTACTACCGCCGCCCGCACGGCACGCTGAGAGCTTACTTTCATCAGCAGCGGTTTGAAGGCGACGAGGTGTACCAGCACTTCGGCCGGCAGGACATTACCTGCGATGTCAATTTCACTGACCTGGTGCAGTGGGGCGAGCGGCTGAACCTGGCGACTGGCCCGCTCGTCACGCAGGCCGAATTTCTGCTGACGTACGTGCCGCGGCTGGCACGCCGAGCCCGGCGCGATGCGCGGTTGTCGTTTCTGCTCGATCCCGATGGTTTCGGCGGCGCCGTCCGCGTGCTGGAGCAGCATGCCGGCGATTCGGGAGCGACGCCGCCTACCAAGACAGGCACCGTATAGTCGCTCCGGGCCGCGATGCGTACGATGGAACAGATTGACCAAGGCGTGCCGGTGAGTGGCATCGCCGGCACGCGAGCTATCCACGCACCGAGGATGACCCACCATGATGTTGCAACTGGCGATGGCGGTGTTGGCAGTTGTAACGCAAGCCCAGGTAGCTCTGGCTGCTGCGGATGCCGGCGAGCAAGCGCAGGACGCCCAGGCCTCGCCGTTTGGGCTTCGGTTGCTTCCGCAGCTCAAGCCCATGAAGAACCACGAAATCAAGGTGGGCGACGACTGGCGGAACTACTACGTGCATCTGCCGCCTAGCTACCGCGAGGGCAAACCTACCCCGGTGGTGCTGGTGTTCCACGGGGCAGGCATCAACGCCAGGATTATGGCGTTCTTTTCCGGCATGAATTGCAAGGCCGACGAGGCCGGCTTCATTGCCGTGTATCCCAATGGCAGCGGTGTCGCGAATACCATGCTGGCCTTCAACTCCGGCAAACTGCCGCCGGAGGTGACCAGGTACCTGGCCGACGACGTGGCCTACGTCCGCGCTCTGCTTGATGACCTGGAAAACCACTACAGCGTGGATCGCAGCCGTGTCTACAGTTGCGGTATTTCCAACGGCGGCATGATGAGCCACCGCTTGGCGATGGAGATGGCCGACCGGTTCGCCGCGATTGCGGCCGTGGCCGGCACGCTCACGCTCGACCGCGAAGATTGCCGCCCCTCCCGGCCGGTGCCGGTGCTGCAAATCCACGGACTCTCCGATTGGATCGTGCCGTACGACGGCGTGAGCGAACAGGCTCGCAAGATCCTGCCGTTCGTGTCGTTCCGATCGGTCGATGACACCATGGCCATCTGGGCGGAGCTGAACCACTGTGACCCCGAGCCGGTGATCGAGCCGCTGCCCGACAAGCACAACGACGGCACGGTGGTCACGCGGTGGATCTATCGACCCCGGCAGGGCAATGCCGAGGTGGTGCTGTACCGCATCGCTGGCGGCGGCCACACCTGGCCGGGCCGCAAGGCGCCGTTGCCGTTTCTGGGCCGTTCCAGCGAGGAGATCGACGCCAACGACCTGATCTGGGATTTCTTCCAGCGGCATACGCTGCCCGCGGGGCCCAAGTAACGCGTCACTTGAGCTGACTGCCCTGCTTATCGGCCGCCGCCCTCCCGCTTTAGGCCTGGGCCGATACAATGGACGGCTTACCCGGCGCGGGGCGACCACTGCCGCGCCGCCGGGCCTACCAGGTTAGGTTTGTGTTCTGGCCGTCTTTCCTCAGCAAGTGACTCATGGACTCCACCGAACTGCGCACGCGACTGTTGGCCCTGTTGCGCGAGCGGGCTTTCCGCGAAGGCGATTTCACGCTGGCTTCGGGCAAGAAGAGCAACTACTACATCGACGGTCGGATGATCGCCGTTTGCCCTGAAGGCGCCTACCTGATCGGCGAAGCCCTGGTGGACCTGCTCAAGGACGTGGATTGCAACGTCGTGGGCGGTTTGGCCGTGGGCGCGGTGCCGATCGTTACCGCCACCATGGTGGCCTGCTACCGGCACGGCCGCCCCATGGAAGGCATCTGGGTCCGCGAGAAGGCCAAGGATCACGGCATGCAGAAGCAGATCGAAGGCAAGCTGCCCGAGGATGCGCGGGTGGTCATTGTCGACGACGTGATCACCTCGGGCGGTTCGTCGCTCAAGGCGGCCGAGGCGGTGGAAGCCGCCGGCGGCAAGGTGGTGTTGATGGCGGCCATCGTCGACCGGCAACAGGGCGCTGCCGAACTGTTCGCCAGCCACGGCTACGAATACCGGCCGCTGTTCATCAAAGACGACCTGTTCCAGAAGAAGTAACATGCAGCCGTAGCGCCGTTGGAGTTGTAAAACCGCGCGCACTCGGCAGTCGCGGCCACCGGGGCTGCTTGTTGCGTCGCCGGGGGGAATTTCCCCTGGGAGGGACGCTTCGTCCAAGCGGGAGTTGCTTGGCTGTTCTCCATGAATGACAATGGGGGGTAATGTTCCCGGCCCCCCGGGGCGGGAATGACCGGCCGCTGCGGACTGCCACGGTAACTGGCATGCCGCACGACGGTCCGCATACACGACTTCCCATAGCCCGCGCTTTACGCCCCCGCAAACCGCCACGCCCGGCTCGCAATTGGCCGCGTGATTTGCTGCCGCGACGGCAGCAGCCGCAGGCCGAGTCTGGTCGCCAGGAACTGGACACCAGGGGATCGGCATGGTTGCCTGCCCGCCTTCCCCCGGCTGTCATCCTCTTTCCTAGGCGCCGCTCCCCGTTGCCTGGCGTTTCCCGCTTTGTAGTCAGGCTAGCCGCATTGGACGAAGCAGCCCTCATCAAACGCGTGCAGGACGGTGACCGCACCGCCTTCGAAGCGCTGGTCGAAGCGCATCAGGGGGCGGTGTATGGGTATTTTCGTGCCCGTGTCTTGCAGCCGCTGGACGCTGAGGACCTGACGCAAGACCTGTTCTTGCGGTGCTACCTGGCGATGGACCAGTTCGATACGACCTGCCAACTGCGGCCCTGGCTGATGGGCTTTGCTCGCAATCTGCTCCGGGAATACATCCGCGAGCACAAACGCCGCAAGGAAGTCGGCTGGACCGAGCTGTGCCTGCAAGTCGACGAAATGTTGGGCGACGACGACGGCCCCTACGAGGACGAACTGCAACACCTGCCCAATTGCCTCAACTCGCTGGGCACCAGTGCCCGGCAGGCGATCGGCCTGCGTTACACGGCCAAGATGCGGCTGGCCCAAATTGGTGAAAAGCTCCGCCGCAGCGAAGGTGCCGTGAAGCTGCTGATGTTCCGCGCCCGCCAGGCCCTCAAACAGTGCCTCTCGCTGAAATGCGGAAGGGGCAGCGATGACGGATGAAGAACTGCTGCGGCTGCTGGAAGAAACGCCGCCCGAGGACCTCACGCCTGAGCAGTTAGCCGCCCTCCGCGAGCGGTTGCCGCACTCCGTACAGCTTCAACGAGCCTTTGCCCAGCAATTGCGGCTCGACCAGGCACTCGCGGCCGTGCTGGGCCGGCCTGGGGTTTCCGCCGAAACGGTCATCCAGCGGGCACAACGCTCCGGCCGCCGAGGATGGTGGTACGTTGGCGCGGCCGTGCTGCTCTTCTGCGCGGTGGCAGGCTACCTGTATTTCACCCGCGAAGCGCCGCAGCCCGATGTGGTCGTCGACGCAGGCGATACGCCCCAGCCACAGCAGCCCGATCCCCAACAGCCGGATCCAAAGGCGAACCCCGGCCAGGTCGTTCCAGGTGACGGCAACAACCCTCCAGGTCAAACGGGCCCGCTGGTGGTTGCGCCGGAACTGCCGGAGGACATGGCCGACGACGATCCTTGGGCGGCCGCGCTCCGCGCCGAAGGCGCTCCGCCGCCCTTTACCGAAGTCTGCTTCGACGACTTCCCGCCCGATCAGTCCAACGTGGGCGTGGATGAACTGTCGCGCTGGTTCCATCCGATCGATCCAGGCAGGCTGCGGATCAGCCTGGCGGGCCGCAACGCGTACGTCGAAGGATTGGTGCGGCTCCGCGCCCCTTGGACCGAGCACGCCGCGCTGCGGATGGCGATCCACAGCCCGCAGAACTTCCGCATGCATATCTTCAGCGGCAACGAGGGCGTAACCCTGTGGACTCAGGAATACGCCGAGCCCGGTTGGGCCGCATACGTAACCACCCGCCAGACAGGCCAACCGCGTCCCGAGACCTATACCCTAGCCGCAACCGATGGCGGACTGTATCGCCGGCTGGGGCGTGGCACGGTTGAACTGCATTACGAGGCCGGCACCCTCACGCTCACCCGCGGCAACGTTCGCCTGCTCACCGCGCCGCTGCCGTCCTGGCCCACGGAGATCTACCTGGAGGGCAGGGCAGCCTGGCGCGGGATCGAGATGTTCCGCGTGATGGGTTTGCCGCCGGCGGCGGAACCTTACCCGCTGGTGCGACGAGCTGAGTCGCCAGCCTCGCTGCCTTGGGAACGCCAACTGCCGCGCGGAGCCGAGGCCCAAGCACAGCCCGACGGCAGCCTGCGCCTCACGGCCACCGACGCTCAAGAAGATTCACGCGTCTGGATCACGCGGCCGGAAAACGGCTTGCAGGAATATGTCTTTGAAATCGAGAACGCGCTGCCGGGCTCGGGCCTGTACCTGGGCGATCACCAAGGCAAGCCGCTGATGTCGGTCGGCCTGTTCCGCGAGCAAAAGACCAGCCAGCCGGTGCTCGACTTCAGCACTTCGACCGGCACGCGCGACTCGCTCAGTATGGATGACCGCCGCCGGGCCACGCCGTATGTCCGCGGGCGGTTGTGGGTGAAACTGGTGCCGGGGGCCGGCACGTTCAAATGCTACATCAGCGCCGATGGGCTCAACTTCAGCCCAATGAGCGAGAAGTTTGAAACCTCGGTGCCTAGCGGTTGCCAAAGCCTGGGGCTGTACTGCCTGCCGGGCGGCGACCGCGGTATCACGCTGCGGCAGCTTCAGATTCGCGAGCTGGATGCCATCGCCTCGCTGGCTCCGGCCAACTTACGCGAACAAGCGCTGGCATTGGATGACCTGCCCGACGTAGGCAACTGGCTGGCCGAAGTCACGCGGCATCGCCCCGCCGACGTGGCCGACGACGCCTGGCGGCGGGCCTGCGCTGTGCGCACGCTTTCTGGCCGGCCTTCGGCGCTACTCGCGGCAGGGCTGCTCGAAGCGCTCGCCGTCGAAGGCATCACGCAACCGCTACCGGTCACCCAGCGGCTCAAGCTGCTCGACCAGGTGGTGTTGCTCTCCAACACGCTGGACGACAACACGGCCTTGCGGATGGCCGAGTTGTATGAGCGGCTAGGACTGCAACTGGATCGTGAAGGCGAAGCCCGGCCCTACTCGCTGGTAGCCGATGCCCTGATCAATGCGCCGCTGTGGGGAACCGCCCGCGTGCCGCTGCTGCCTGAGCTGTTGATTCGCCGCGAAATGATCCGGCTGATCTACACGGGCAACTGGGATTGGGCCGCCGACCTGGCCTGGCGGATCAAGTACTGGAACCGCATGGCCGATCTGAGCCCGCGTTCGATCCCGCCGGGCCGCGAGAACCTTGACCGCCTGGCGAACTGGATGCTGGCGAATGCGGCCTTTGCCACGCCCGACCTGCGGCCGCTGGCCGTGCCCATGACGGTGGTCGACGACGCCGAGACCGAGTTGATGCAGCGCCGGCAGCAACGCCGCCGGGCGGAAGGGGCCGCGCCGCCGCGAAACTCCGAGTGGCGTCACCCGTTCGTCGAGCAGGTCAGCAAGGAAGGCTACAACATCCTGGCCGAGTTCCAGGCCGCCATCAGCAGCAACGCCTACGAAGACGCCTGCCAGGTGATTACTTCGGCACAGCCGACCGGAGCGCTGGGCCTGTTGCCAGAGTCGCACGATCCGCAACTGTTTGTGTCGCTGCCGGCCGCCGTGGCGCTGGCCATGCAAGATCGGCCCGAGTTGCGACGCACGATGCAGGACAAGTATGGCGGTATCGGGCAGTTGCGGTTGCGGCAAGCCATGCGCGACGGCGACGTTCAGACCGTGCGCGGCGTTTCCATCCAGTTCCATGGCACGCATGCCGCCGCGGAAGCCCATTTGTGGCTGGGCGATCGGGCACTTACCGCCGGCGAGTTCTCCAGCGCCATGGGCCATTACCGCACGGCCTTGCAAACCGCGCCGCCTTCGCTGGAGCATCCGCTTTCCGCCCGGTTGCGGCTGGCTGCGGCGATGGTGGGCCGCGAAGCGGGCGAACCGCCCACGCAGCCGGTGTTGTTTGGCGGCCAACGACTAACCGCTCCGCAGTTTGAACAGCTCGTGCAAGAGTTGACGCGGCAGCGGCGTCCTCCGGCGGGCGCAGCCGCGGCAGAAGGCACCGCGCCGGTGCGGTTGCCAGCGCCGGCGAAGTTGAAGCTCGAACCGCTCATCGACTTCCCCGGCACCCAAGGCCGCGACCCCAACGAAACCCCGGCCGGTGTGGACTGGGTTGCCCGGCAGTTGGCCGGCGTGGTCCACGGTGCGCGGATGTACTTCAGCGACGGCTTTGTGACGTCCGCCGTCGACCTCACGCAGCGAAAGCAGCTTTGGACGACCGAACTGGCCGGCACGCCGTTGGTTCACGCCTGGAGCTGCGTGCCGATGCCGCCGGTGTACGCCGGCCCGCGGATCTATGTCCGCCAGGTATCGCAGCAGGGGCCGCAGATCATTTGCCTGGAAAGCGAGTCGGGCAAGCAGCTTTGGGCCAGCCGGGGCGACCTGCACATTGCCTCCAACCCCATCGTTCAGCAGGACGAAGTGTACGCCGTGGCCGTCAGTTCGCGGAACGACGGCAACCTGACGCTGTCGCTGGTGAGCTTCGACGCTCGTACCGGCGAACTGATCGCACGTCGGCCGCTCATGCAACTGGCCGACTATTGGAACAGCCGGCTACCGTGCCACGTGGCGGCGGTTGAGAACCGCATCGTGGCCGTGTGCGGCGGCTGCGTGTTCTCGTGTGACCTGCTGGCTCAGCCACGCTGGCTGCGACGCCAGGTATGGTTCTCGGCCGAAGCCGATCCCGCCTCGATCAGGCAGCATCACTTGCCGCCGCTGGTGGTCGGCAAACAAGTGTTTGCGACCGGGCGTGGCGTGCGAGCGATCGAAGCCTTGGACCTCGACACCGGCCGGCTGCTGTGGCGTACGCCGCTGGCCGACGTCAAGCGCCTGCTTGGCGTGCAGCAGGGCGTGCTGGTGGCCGAAACCGATGAAGGCTGGGAAGGGCTCTCGCCCGAAACTGGCGAACGCTTGTGGCAACACCCGCGTCGTGGGCGGCCGCTGGAAGCGGCGCTGACAGGCGACTCGGGCGTGATCCTCATCGCACAAGCCGAGCCGTGGCCGCAAGGACTGTGGCGGCCGGTGCTCTCGTGGATCGATCCCGCGTCGGGCGAGGAGCTTGCCCACGCGCCGCTGGATGCACTGATCGCCAAGGAACCGCGGCTGGGCCCGATCACCGTGTACCGGAATCAACTGCTGGCGTTTGCCTCGGTGGACGATGAACGCGATCCGGCGCGGCGGTTGTACGAGTGCAAGCCGGCGGGGACCCCGTGTCCGCCTCGTCCCTCGGAACAGCCGCTGGCCGTGTGGTCGGCGTGCCCTGCCGACTTGCAGGCGGCGGCTACGCAGGTGGTGCCAGGCTGGTCGCTGGTTTCATCGCTCCGCGATCACAAGACCGGACTGGGCACCTACGGAACCACCGAATCGCCGGTGCTGGTGACGCTGGCCGACACGGTTCGCCCGGCCCAACTGCTGCGGCGGGTGGACTTGCCGCCAGGGGCCAAGGCTAGCTTGGTGGTCGAGGTCGCAGCCGTCGGCGATGAATCGTGGCACCTGGCGATTGCCGCCGACGATGAAACGCTGCTGGAGGCCACGGTGACCAAGGATATGCTTCGCCGCACGGTGGACTTGAGCAGCCTGGAGGGCAAGTCGTTCTGGCTGTCTGCCCAGCAAAGCTACTCCAAGCGCGGCGACGTCTACGGCATGTGGAAGAGGCTCGAACTGCGCATCACCTTGCCGGAAAAGGCTGAAGAAAAGTAGGCCCGCAGCGGGGCGATTTCTTTTAGGCCGAGTGCTCGCGCCCGGCACGGAGCTAGCGCGACGCGCTTGCAATCTTAACCCGGAGCGGCCACACAATCTGAACCCGAAGCGTGAGTGAGGGACGAATAACGCTTGGCGCGTGATCCACGGAGGACGGCTGCCAAGCCACGCCCTTTGTGGTGTTCCTTCGCTGGCGCTTCAGGCTTTGTAGGGTCCGCTGTGCGGACCAGTGAATGGGCCGGCGGATCGGCCAATTCCGCATGATTGTCGCCGAGCGGGTACCTTGTGTTCCTTCGCTGGCGCTTCAGGCTTCCAGAAGATCCCTCGCTGACGCATCGGGTTAGGATTGCTGATCCCTCGCTGACGCGTCGGGTTAGGATTACCGGCCCTCGTTCACGCGTCGGGTTAGGATGGCTTGGCTCGGGCGTTATCGCGATGCGACGCCCATTCACTATCTATTTCTTCGTGATCAGGCTGCGGAGTGTGCGGAGGTTCATCACGTCCAGGTCTTCGCCGTCGCGGGTGCCCTTGGGCGTTTCCAGGTACATCGGTACCTTGCGGAAGCGTTTGTCGTTCA
>Ga0182737_1001952_pt1 | contig 18417 bp, 17 predicted proteins | sample eDN5th30CBELigOP_FD_128878 | JGI IMG/M metagenome (GOLD analysis project Ga0182737, IMG submission 128878) | Enriched Organic Plus compost microbial communities from Emeryville, California, USA - eDNA 5th pass 30_C BE-Lig OP (version 2) (version 2) ...
CTAGCGGGGCATGGCGGGATTTCTCATGTTGTCGCGTCGCCGCATGGGCAGAATGTTCTTCTGCACGAAAGCATCCCACGCTTCGTCGGTCGCCAGGCTTGGATCGCTGAGCCGCAGCCGGTCGAGATTGAATGTCTCGTACTTTTGATCCACGGGAAGTTGTTTCCACTCTTCAAAGCTGAGTGGCGTTAGTGGCTTCACCTCAACGCCACCGCCGCCGCAACCCATCGCTGCGCTGACCACCAGCGCGCCCACGAGTTCACGCAACCGTTTCATAATAACGCTCAGTTTTGTCCCACTTCGCAAAAAGGGCACGCGAACGATCGCGTGCCCCGCTTCAACCAATCGCAACGCGAGTTGACGCTTAGGGCAGTTGGGCGATTTCACCCAAGGCGCGGGTCGACAGCGCTTGATACAGCTCGTGGTCGATCTGCGTGCCGATGAATCTCACGCTGCCGTCGCAAAGAACGAAGTTCGCGCCGGCTGGGTGTTGGCTGCGGAAAGCGCCGTAGACCTGCGTGGTTTGGCGGTGATTATTGAACGTGTGGTAGGTCGAGCCCCACGCGTATCCCATGTAGCCGTAAGCCCACACCGCCCCCATCATGGTCGAGGGGACGCCGGTCTGGGCGAAGTCGGTCTCGCCAGCCAGGAAGGTGTTCGACGTGCCATCGAGAATGTCGCGCAGCGCGGTTGGCTCGCTGTTCGGATACGGGGTGGGCGCTGCCGGGTCTGGGGCTTTGATCGGAATGATGGCCCCATCGAAAGCCGGCGGCGGAGTTCCGTAGTGATAGTCCGACACGTTCTGCCGCCCAGCCGAGAAGATGTAGCTGCACGGCGCACGTTCCTCAGCCAAGGTTGCCGGAGGCAGCGACATGGTCGGGCACAGGTAGGTCGGAATCTGCATCTTCTGCAGCAGGGCGTTGGTATAGCCGTCGCCGTCCGAATCGTCGGTGCTGTTGCGCGGAAGATTGGGATTCCACCGGCTGGCAATCGCGTCGTTTTCCAGGAACGGGAGAATCTGAATGAGTCCCGTGTCGTAGCTGGTTGCCTCCCCAGGCGCCTTGTCGCGCACGGCGTAGGGGAGCTTGCCCGTCGTATCGTGGAAGTTGTGCGTCGCCAGACCGATTTGCTTCAGCTTGTTGCCGCACGACATTCGCCGGGCCGCCTCGCGGGCTGCCTGAACGGCGGGGAGGAGCAGGGCAACAAGCACCCCGATGATCGCGATCACGACCAGAAGCTCAACGAGCGTAAACCCGCGCCGCCTGCGGTTCGCCGCAGCCAGACCAGAAGATGCTTTGCGCATCGAACGAACCCTCCGAGCAAAGTGACCTCATGTTCTCCCAGCACAGGCTGGGAGGAACCACGTACTTCGCTAGCGGAGCGGCTAAGAGGCCCAGGTTGGGGGCCAAAAGACACCTGGCTGGCTAACTGCCGGGCCGTTATTGAGACCCGGTGTCAACAGCATGCCCACCTGAACTGAGATTGTCAAGAGCGCGCCAAGAAATCCTTCGCTGAGGTGCGGGTCGAAAGCCCCATCCACTGCGGCCCCGCGCCGCTAAGCCCGCAAAATGCCAATGCCGTCTAAGGGGAAGCCGACGCGAGTTGACAGCACGAACCACTTTTAACAAACTATTTACCAACCCCCCGTACACAGCAACCTCGCCCTGGTTTGGCTCAGGGCGAGGCGGGTTGATGCTGCGCGGTTGGCTTCTGAGGAGCGTCGCGGGCGAGCGCGGCGGCCGAACGCGCAGTTGGTCAGGGGTGACTGCGAAGGCGAGCAACCCACCCGCTGGGGGTATTGTGGGTTGGGGCCTGCTGGAGCGGCCATTTTGTGGGCAAAGCGTTGTCAGATCGTTGGTTGTGAGTTTTTGAAAAGATGTTATGGGGTCTAGTAAGCCCTAGTGGAAGCGCGGAGGAGGGGCGGCGAGGCGTCGTGAAAGGGATAGTGAGCGATTTGGGTAGTTGGGTAGAGAAGGCAAGGGTGCGGAGTGGAACGTGAGGCGCTGAGACTGAAGCGCGCGGGTGGTCGATACTGGTAGGCGGACGTCGCTGGGGCAATCTCCCGTGTCCACAGAGTGGCTGCCGCCGGGCAACGGTTTGGCGCAGGCGGCAATCTTCAGGCGGCGAGTTGCCGCTGAACAAAACGCGAGAGTGAAACGCGCCAGCCGCCTACAATGCAAGCGAAAACGCCGTTGTTGGCGGCATTTGGGAGGACAAAAACGATACGAGTTTGCAGGTCTGGCCGACGTGGTACGTGTCTTGACCTGTCTTGCAAACTTCCCGTATCTTGTTTGGTTTACTTGGCACGGGCCGGACTGCGGTAGGGTTGTATCCGCGTCTCGCCTTGAAGCGCCAGAAGCGCCGGAGATGATCTTCGGCCCTGAGAATTAACAATCAATGGAGGACGGTCGAAGTGGCATCCGTCGCTGAACGCGTAATTGACATCGTCGCTGAGCAACTTGGCGTCGACAAAGAGAAGATCAAGCCGGAAACCTCGTTCGTGAACGACCTTGGGGCCGACTCGCTGGACACGGTCGAGCTGGTGATGGAACTCGAGGAAGAGTTCGACATCAACATTCCGGACGACGCCGCCGAGAAGATCCAGACGGTCGGTCAGGCGATCAAGTTTATTGAAGAAGCCCAGAACTCCTAGGTTTGGTTCGGTCAAAGCATGAAACGGCGCGTCGTCGTGACGGGGCTGGGGATTGTGACGTCCCTGAGCTGCCGCGTGAATGATTTCTTCCAGCGGCTTGCCCAAGGCGAGAGCGGCGTACATGCGCTGCGAATCGTCGACACCGCAAACTTCAAGGTGAAAATCGGCGGCGACGTGTACGACTGGGACCCCGAGTCGTATCCCGAAGCCTTCACCGACAAGAAAGAGATCAAGCGAGTCGACCGCTTCAGCCAGTTTGCGCTGGTCGCGGCTCACGAAGCAGTCGGCGATGCAGGCCTCGACTTCTCGAAGGAAGATCCGTATCGCTGCGGCGTGATCCTCGGCAGCGGCATCGGCGGTCTGCACGAGATCGAAGAGCAGATGACCCGCATGGTGCTGAAGGGCCCCGAGCGCGTCAGCCCCTTCACCGTGCCGAAGATGATGCTCAACGCAGCCGGCGGCAATCTTTCGATTCGCTACGGCCTGCGGGGCGTGAACTACTCGGTCGCCACGGCTTGTGCGAGCGCGAACAACGCGATCGGCGACGCCTTCAAAGCGATTCAGCACGGCATCGCCGACGTGATTCTCACCGGCGGCAGCGAAGCGGCCATCACGCAGATGGGCCTCGCCGGCTTTCAGAATATGAAAGCCCTGAGCATGCGGAACGACGACCCGGCGCGGGCCAGCCGGCCGTTCGAAATCGACCGCGACGGCTTCGTGCTGAGCGAGGGGGCCGGGCTGATCGTGCTCGAAGATTACGAGCACGCGAAAGCTCGCGGCGCCAAGATCTACTGCGAGGTGCTCGGCTTTGGCGCTAGCGCCGACGCCGGTCACATCACGCAGCCGGACGACGCCGGCACCGGCGCAGGCCGCGCGATGGCCGACGCCTTGGCCGACGCCCAGATCAATCCGTCGGACGTGGGTTACATCAACGCTCACGGCACCAGCACGCCGCTGGGGGACAAGGCTGAGACGAACGCGATCAAGCGAGTCTTCGGCGAACACGCGAAGAAGGTGAGCGTTTCGAGCACGAAGAGCCAGCTCGGCCATACGCTGGGCGCGAGCGGCGGCATCGAGCTGGTTGCGACGGTGAAGGCGCTGCAGACTGGCGTGATTCCGCCGACGATCAACCTGGAAACGCCCGATCCGGACTGCGACCTGGACTATACGCCCAACACGGCTCGCGAGAAGCGCTTCACCGTGGCCATGAGCAACAGCTTCGGCTTCGGCGGACACAACGCTTCGGTGGTCGTGGGCGTGCTGCGAAACGGCGCGGCGTAGTTGACGCTTGCCCGCGAGGCTTCTGTAGCTGAATTCTTCGAGAATTCAGCTACCTCGCCGCGGACTCGGTGATGAGCCCAAATTCAAATTGCTTTTAGCTCCGGGCGGCGCTATCGCCCGGCGGCGGCTCGGCGAACCGTCGTTTAGCTTGTGCGTCTTGCTCTTGAGCCCTCTGCTCATTTTCGCTACAAGTCGCCGGCGTTTGTGCGTGTCTACCCGGCTTTTCTTGTCTCGCAGGAAGCGAACCATGCGCCGGCAATCGATTGAGATCGCGGCTGTGTGTCTGGCCGCTCTGCTTGTCGCTCAGGCGTCGACGCTGTCGGCTGCGGAGAAATTTCCGTATACCGCCGAAGTGATTCGCGACTCCGAAGCGTATGCCGGTCCAGGACATAAGTACTATGCCACTGATCGATTGGCGAAGGGGGAGCAGGTAGAAGTCTACGCCCGCGATTCGGCGACAGGCTTCCTCGCGATCCGCCCGCCCCAGCAAAGCTTTAGCTGGGTGCCAGCCGATCATGTGCGACTCGACCCCGGCGCCGAGCAGGTGGGGGAGGTTGTCGCGCCAACCCATTCGTGGATTGGCACCGACGTGGAGCACATCCGCGAGCACAAGTTTCAGGTCCGCCTGCCGGTCGGCGAACTGCTGCAGGTGATCGGCAAGCGGCAGATTCAAACCGCCGACGGCCAGGTGCAGACGTGGCTGAAGATCGCGCCCCCTGCGGGCGAATTTCGCTGGATCGATCCGAAGTCGATCGGAAGTGGAACCGTCACGGAAGAAGAAGCCGAAGAGCCTGACGACGAGGACGCCAAGATTGAACTCGCTTCAGTCGAATTGCCTCAGCGTGGCGTTAGCCGATCGAAGAAAGCCCCCGCTCGCAAGGTCCGCGAAGAGGACGAAGAAGTCGAGGACGACGACGAGCCGATCATCGCGCAACCGGTCGATGATGGTCGGCCTCGTCGCAAGGTCGCCCCAGCCATTGCGCTGCGCGACTTGAACCACGACGGTTCCGAGAGGATGACGCGCGACGCAGTGGAGAAGGTGCAGTTCGCTTCGGCAACCTCCACGCCAACCGCCAAGCCGAAGACGACTGGCGACGGTTTCGTGCCGCGACGGCCCCGAACGTTGGAAGCCGGGGCTCCGATCGGTTCGTCGCCGGCGAACGGTTCGCATGGCACGATGACCTCGACCCCCGCGAGCCGCTCAGCTTCGCTGGCATTGCGGAGCGACGAACGAGTCGCACGACTCGAGCGAGCGACGCCGAGCCTTTCACGCAGCGCGCCTGCCATTGGCAGCAACGGATTGATTTCGTCCGAGGAAGTCCGACAACAGCTCGACGCGATCGATCTCGATCTGTCGCTCATGCTCGCCCAGCCGAAAGAGACTTGGAACCTGGAACCGCTTGAACGGCGAGTGCTCGAACTCGTCGACAAGGGCGAAACGGCTGCTGACCGGGGCGAAGCCCGTTTGATGCACGAGAAGATCAAGCAGATTCAAGCGACGTTCAACGTCAGCGATCCGCCTCCCGCCGCGCCGACGACCGCCTATGCGGCGATGACGCGCGAGGCAGCCGATCCGCGCTACGACGGCCAAGGCTGGTTGAAGCCAGTCCTTTCGCGGACGCGGCACGTCGCTCCGTACGCTCTGGTCGACAGCGATGGAAAGCCGATCTGCTTCGTTACGCCTGCGCCCGGTTTCCGGATCGAAGGCTACGTGAACAAACGCGTCGGCGTCTACGGCCGACGCGGGCGAATCGAATCGCTCAACGCCCAGCACGTGCTGGCTGAGCGGGTGATCGATTTGGATAAGCAGCTTCGGTGAAAAGCCGCTTTAGCCGGACGCTAACAGCGTCCTGAGAAGGGCGAATATATAACGTCCCTTCACAGCCGCGTTTCGTCCGCGCCTTGCGCAGCGGAGCTATCCGAAATGGCTGCCACCACTGCTGTTCTCCGGAAGCTGCTAACTTCTGGCCAAGGTTTGCTTCCGGTTACGCTAATTGCCGGCGACGACGGTGAAGTAGCTCGGCACGACGCGGTCGAAGTAGTCGGCCCGCATCTCGATCGGAATGCCGTGGTACTTGCAGAAGTTGCGGATCTGGTTCATCAGGTCGCGCGGCTGGCAGCGGCGGAGTGGTCGACCGGTCGGCACGTAGTGGCGATCGATCAGGTAATCGACGGCGTCGGGCCGGTACTCGCAGCTTAGCGACTTGGCAGCCAGCTTGAAGAGCAGGTGGAACTCCTGCCGGTCGGGATCTTTCACTTCGATCTTGTACGGAATGCGGCGCAGGAACGCGTCGTCGGCCAGGTCTTTGGGTTCGAGGTTGGTCGAGAAGATGATGAGCTGCTCGAACGGAACCTGAATCTTCTTGCCTGTGGCGAGCGACAGGAAGTCGTGCCGGTTTTCGAGCGGCACGATCCAGCGGTTGAGCAGCTCGGTCGGCTCCATCCGCTGACGGCCGAAGTCGTCGATCAGCAAACAGCCGCAGTTGCTCTTGAGCTGCAGCGGGGCTTCCCCCACGTTGGTTCGCGGATCGTGGCGAATCTCGAGGCTGTCCATCGTCAGTTCACCGCCGACGATAACCGTCGGGCGGCGGATCTTCACCCAACGGCGATCGTTCTCAGCCGACTTGAGAATGGAGTTCGCGTTGGTTTCGAGCGGTTCGTGGAACGCGGCGTCGAACAGCTTGATAAACTGGCCGTCTTCGGTAATCGTGCGCGGAATCCAGATGTGCTGGCCGTAGCACATGGTGATTCGCTTGGCGAGCGTCGTCTTGCCGTTACCCGGCGCGCCGTAGAGGAACAAGCCAGCGCCGGAGTTCACCGCGGGGCCGAGCAGGTCGAGCATCTCCTGCTCGCAGGCAATGTCGGCAAACGCTTTCTGCAGGTGACGTTTCTGCGGCGCCTCGGCGCGAATAGTTTGGGCTTCGACCGAGACGATGTAGTCTTCCAGCGGAACCGGCGCGGCGCCGACGTAGCTGCAGGCGTCGTAGGCAGCCTTCGCCCGTTGCCGGCCCTGGTCGGTCAGCGTGTAGATGTAGTCGTTCAGTTGGGCGCTGCCGGCGTGAACGAGCAGTTGCCGCTGACGAAGGCTGGACAGGAGCGGTTCGAGGATGCCGAACGGAAGGCAGATTTGCTCGGCGATGTTGCGGCCGCTCGAGGAGCCGATCAGCATGACGTACTTGAGGATCAGCGTCTCGATCAGCGCCGGGGTGAGGCCGGTTTCTTGAATCGACCGCGGTTCCGCGGGACGAAAACTGTCGTCGGAAAGGATCGACGCCAGCAGACTGCTGCCGGTTGCCGCAGGTGCGCTCGTTGCTGCCATGCCTTTTGCTCTCGCCTGTGAGGGGCGTCGGAATCGCCGCACCTACGTGCGGCTCGAAGCCGAATGGGGCAGAGCAAATGTAGGTCACGCGCGAGCGGTTGCAGGATGGTTGCGGCGGGTAACCGGCCTAATTCCGCGTGAGGGCTTCGTCGAGATTCAGAATGGCGGTTGCGACGTTCGTCCAAGCTGCAAGCTCCGCCTTATTCAGCCCTTGCGGAACGGGCGATTCGCCAACGCCGAGCAATTGATCGGCAGCCTTGGGGTCGGCTGCGTAGCGGGCCTGCTGCCGATCATAGAACGGCTGCAGTACGGCAGCCTCGGCATCGGTCGCACGACGCGAGAGAACGCTGCGATAGATGTAATCGATACGACTGTTCCAATCGGCTGCCGGCTCGAGCATGGCCCGTTCGGCGAGCAGCCGGGCGGCTTCGACGAACGTTGCGTCGTTCAGCAGGACCAAGGCCTGCAGTGGCGATTCAGTCGTGGGACGCGATGTCGAACAGAGTTCCCGGTTCGGAGCGTCGAGCAGCGCCATGTTCGGCGGCGGCACGGTTCGCTTCCAGAACGTATAAACGCTGCGGCGATAGAGATCGGCGCCGTGGCTTTGTTCGAACTTCTGGGCCGAGTAATCGACCGCGTTATAGGCGAGCTCGCTCCACAGCTCCGCCGGCTGATAGGGCCGCACCGACGGCCCCCCCATCGTGAGTTGCAACTGCCCAGCCGCGTGCAAGGCGGCGTCGCGAAGCATCTCAGCCGGCAAGCGATTGCGAGTTGCGCGGGCGAGCAGGCGATTCTCGGGATCGCGCACAAGCAGGTCGTGCGTGGCTTCGCCACTTTGGCGATAGGTCGCCGAGGTGACGATCTGGCGATGGAGCCGCTTCACATCCCAGCCGTGCTCGCGAAAATCGCACGCGAGCCAATCGAGCAGTTCCGGATGCGTCGGCCGTTCGCCGAGCAGGCCAAAATCGTCCGGCGTACGAACGAGACCGGCGCCGAAAAAGGTTTGCCACTGACGATTGACGGCGACGCGCGCCACCAACGGGTTTTCGGGGGCCACCATCCAGCGAGCAAGGCCCAGCCGATTCTTAGGGGCGCCGGCTGGCAACGACGGCAAGACCTGCGGCACGTCGGCGGTCACTCGTTCGCCCGGCAGGTCGTATCGTCCCGCTAAATGAACAAAACTCGGCCGCGGGGTTTCCATCTCGGCAAGCACCATCACCGACGGGGCGGCCCGCTCAATGGCAGCCTTGGAGCGTTGCAGCTTGCGTTGCTCGCGGAGCAATTCGCCGCAGCGTGGGTCCACATGCTCGACATAGTGCTTTCGCAAGACGGCTTGCTGTTCGGCCGTGCGCTGCGATGGAGGAAGCCGAACAATTTCCAACAGTGGATCGCCGCCGGCCAGTTGGCTCACTTCTTCCGCGGTCAGCAACCGGTCGTACACTCGCACGTCGTCGAGCATTCCGCGGAAGAACGTCGTCGTATCGCCGCGGCCGACGTGCAAAAGCTGGTCGGTCGCGATGTGCTGCGTGAGCGAGTCGTGCAGCGCCTCCGTCGCGAGTGGCTTACCGTTCGCGTAGAACTGCACGCCCGCCGCGCGACCGCTGCCGTCGTAGGTAACGGTCAAGAGCTGCCAACGATTGCTGGCCACGCTCGCCGGCGATTGAACGGCGATCTCGTTTTCCCCGGCGGCATGGGTCAGACGAAAGTAAACCTTGCCCTTCTCGATACCCCACTCGAAGCCGCGGCGATACTGCGTCTCGTCCAAGCGGCTGACAATGGGCGATTGGTCGGCTGTGGTCGGAAAGACCCAAGCGGAAAGGGTGAAGGGTCGCAAACGATCGCTACCAATGGGCGACGTCAGCTCCGCATAGGTCTCGCCGTCGCAGAGCAGGGCCTGGCCGTGCTTGCTCTCGACCCACGCGGGGTTGCCGTACAGTTTGGCGACAATCTCGCTATCGACGACGTTTTTCGCCGAATCGCCGGCGCCTTCGTCAAACGGCAAATGGGCAACGGCGTCGGCCGGCGGCTGGCTGGTGTTGCGAACTTCAGTGGTCAGCCGGGCTTCCCAATTGCGGTAGCCGGTGGCGAAGGCCTGACCTGCCTGATACTCGGCAAGCTGCTTGTCGATTTCACTCAGGCGAGAGGCGATCTCTTGCAGTTGCCGCATCTGAGCATGCGTCGGCACTGAAAGCACGGGAGGCGAGTTGCCGTTGCGTCCACCCAGGCCGTTCTCAGGCACATTGTTGAAGAACGCGTAGAGCTGGAAGAACTCACGCTGCGTAAACGGATCGTGCTTATGATCGTGGCACCGGGCGCAAGCGAGCGTCTGTCCCAGCCAAACGGTGGCGGTCGTCGACGCTCGTTCGGCGACGTATTCAGCCAGGTATTCTTCCGGAATCGCACCGTTCTCGTCGTTGAGCATGTGGTTGCGATGAAAGCCAGTCGCCAGCCGCTGCTCCAGCGTCGCATTGGGGAGCAAGTCGCCGGCGATCTGCTCGACCGTGAACTGGTCGTACGGCATGCCGGCGTTGAGCGAGTCGATCACCCAATCGCGCCACCGCCACATTTCGCGTTGGCTGTCGCTGTGATAGCCGTGCGTATCGGCATAGCGAGCCAGATCGAGCCAATCGACAGCCATCCGCTCGCCGTACTGCGGCGAAGCCAGCAGGCGATCGACGAGCCGCTCGTAAGCGTCGGGCGAAGTGTCGGCCAGAAAGGCGTCGACCTCGTCGGGCGTCGGCGGCAGGCCGGTGAGATCGAACGTCAAGCGGCGAATAAGCGTCGTTCGATCGGCTTCGGGAGCGGGCGAAACGCCTTCCTCCTCGTGCCGGGCAGCGATAAAGGCGTCGAGCGGCTGCCGCAGCCAATCCGCTCGAAGAACGGTCGGCAGGGGCGATTTCTTGGGGGGCAAGTACGCCCAATGCTGGCTCGAAACGCGCGGAGCCGCGACTTCGGCGGCAAGCAGCCCAGCCGACGGAACCAAAACGGCGCAAAGCGTGGCCAGCAGCGCTGCCGCCACCGGTCGCCATCGTAAGTGCTGTCTCGTTCGAGCCATAGCTCCATTATTACTTGGGCCTAAGTGGTGTCGAGCGAATGGACCGGCGTGAGCTTGCCGCAATCGACCTCCAGTCGCCGCCAGCCGTCATAACCGGAACCAGGCCCAAAGTGCGACGCTACTCATCCTGCTCGGCCAGGCTCCCGGCTTGCCCGTGGCACGCAAAGCCCTTGTCGCGCCCTGTCAACGTTCTTAACCGGCGGATGTTTCGAGCCTTAAACATCCGCGGCTTCCCGTGGGCGGAGCGCTCCTGCGGATCGCCCGTCGCAACTGCTTGCGACATCGGTGGATGTGCAGCCGACAACCAATCGCTCCTAGTTCTAATCCGGCGATTGGTACGCCAAATGCCTTTCCGCAGGCCGGTCCAATGCGCTGCAAATGCGCACGTCCGAAAGAACCCTCACGAACGGTACTCGCGAAGTAGGTAGGCAAATGGCTCAGCACAAGCATTCGACTTTGCAGCGACGGAACAAGCGGCGAGGCGTGTTGACGCTCGAATGGATTCTGCTGGTCACGGTGCTGGTCATCGGCATCATTGGCGGCCTGGGCGCCGTGCGCAACGCAACCGTGGGCGAACTGCAGGATCTGGCCGAAGCCATCGAGGCCCTGAACGTGAAGACCGACGCGGAAATTGCCGCGGAAAACCCGTAGGCCCTCGCAGTCGCCGCCCTGGTACGACTGGCTCCCTGGTTCTAAAGTGAACCACCTGGAACCAGCCACGGAAGGGGCACGCGAATGCGGCAGATCTATCTCGATTACAACACCACGACGCCAATCGCTCCTAGCGTTCAGGAAGCGATGGCCCCCTATCTGACCGAATACTTCGGCTGCCCTTCCAGCTCCCACTTCTTGGGACGAGCCGCCGCGGAGGCGGTTCAAGACGCTCGCGGTCAGGTGGCGCAGGTCCTAGGCGCCGATCCGGACGAAATCGTCTTTACGTCCGGAGGGAGCGAAAGCAACAACCTGGCGATCAAGGGCCTGCTCATCCAGCGCGGGCCGGTCGGTCACGGTCACATCATCCTCTCGGCCATCGAACACCCCAGCGTGGTCGAATCGGTCCGCTTTCTGGAACGGCTGGGCTACGACGTGTCGGTCGCCCCTGTCACGAATCAAGGAGTGGTTCAGCCGGCAGCGATTCACGACCTGCTTCAGGCCGACACGGTGCTCGTTAGCGTCACGCACGCAAGCGGCGAGATCGGAACCATCCAGCCACTGCGGCAGATCGCCGAGATTTGCCACGAGCGAAACGTCTATCTGCACGCCGACGCTTCGCAATCGTTCGGCAAGATTCGCGTGGCGGTGAACGAGCTTGGGATCGACCTGCTGACAATCTCGGGGCACAAGTGCTACGGGCCCAAGGGAGTCGGCGCCCTGTTCGTGCGTCGTGGCGTCACGCTCGAGCCTTGGCTGCACGGTAGCGGCGAAGAAGCCGGACTGCGAGCAGGAAGCGAGAACGTCGCCGCCATTGTCGGCCTCGGGCGCGCGATGCAGCTTGCGGCCCAGTCGCTCGACGAGAGCGCCGAACGACTTAGTCGCCTGCGCGACCGCCTGCAGCTTCAACTGCAATACGAGTTGGGCGATCAATTGGTCGTCCACGGCGAGCAGGCGGAGCGACTTCCAAACACCTTGTTTGTTTCCTTCCCGATTGTCGCCGGGCACGAAATCCTCGGCCGAATTCCGGAACTCTGCGCTTCGACCGGCTCCGCTTGGCACGGCAGCGCCGCGTCGGTATGCCCCACGTTGGCTGCCATCGGCGCAAGTGCGGAAGTGGCACGCGGCTCCGTACGCTTTAGCTTGGGGCGTCCTACGACAGAAGAAGAAGTCGACCGCGCCGCGAGTTTGATTCTGGAAGCCTGGGAAGCATTGTCCTAACCCCGAGAGGGCGCAAGCGATGACGCCAATCCGCCGCAGGAACTTCTTATTTTCATCCACCTGTGCAGCCGTCGCCCTGCTAAGCGGTCGACCAAGGCTAACGGCTGAAGAAGTCAGGCAACTGGATTGGCTGGGCGAAATCCAAACTCCGCCGGCATCGTTGCCCGACGACGCCCCGAAGCTCAAGTCGCCGCTAGTTGACGCTCAAGGCGACAAGATCACGACCGTCGCGCAGTGGGAGCGCGAGCGAGCCGCGATCGAACAGTGGTGGACGAACTTCCTGGGCGAACCACTCCAGGGACGCAAGCCAAATGCAAACGCCTGGAAGGTCCTGGAAGAGGACGAAATCGACGGCGTTCGCCGGCAGCGCATTAGCTACGAAACCGAGCCCGGCTTTGAGACCGAAGCCTATCTCTGCCGTCCCAAGAAAGACGGAAAGCTGCCGGCCGTCGTGGTGCTGCACTCGACCGTTCAAGATTCCATCCTTCAGCCGGCAGGTCTCAGTGGCCCGCCCGAAAAATCCTTCGGCCTGCAGTTGGCTCGGCAAGGTTACGTGACTTTGTCGCCGCGCAACTTCCTCTGGCCGAAGAACGTCGGCATTTCCGCCCGGCCCGAAGCTGCGAAGTTCCTGCAGCGAGCTCCCGGCCGCAAGGGAATGCGGAAGATGCTCCACGACGCTCAGGTAGCGGTCGACTTGCTGGAACAAATGCCGGAGGTCGATCCGAAGCGAATCGGCAGCGTCGGGCATTCCCTCGGCGCCAAAGAGGTTCTGTATCTCGCCGCGTTCGACCCGCGAGTAAAAGCCACCGTCAGTAGCGAAGGGGGAATTGGAATCGCGTTCTCCAACTGGGACGCCGACTGGTACTTGGGCGGCACGGTGAAGGACCCAAATTTCAGCCACGACCATCACGAGCTGCTCGCCCTGTGCGCTCCGCGGCCGTTCCTGCTCATTGGCGGTGAAAGCGCTGACGGCGACCGCGGCTGGCCGTTCATCGAATCGGCGCTTGAGGTCTATCGCCTCTACGGCGACCAGCCCGCAATCGGACAGTGGAACCATCGCCAGGGACACGCGGTTCCAGCCGAGGCGGTCAAGCGAATCGAAGAGTGGTTCGCCACTTATCTCTAACGCAGCCTGCGCATTTCAAATCCCCGATACTTCGATGCTCGTGCCCATGAAGGGCAGGGCAGGGGAGCGACGACTACGGCGTTTGCGGCTCGCGCCAAACGAGGAACAACAGGTACTGCGGCGTCCAAAGCATGATCGCCGCCAGGCCGACTATCAGCACTGCGGGCCCGCTCACGATCCGTTCGGCCAGCTTCAGGCCCACGATGAACAGCACGACCAGAATCACGTTGGCGATCGCCACACGTGCGGGACGCGAGCGGATTGGCAGGCATTCACTCGCCAGATGGGCGAACCATGGCCCCACGGCAAAGAGCAGAAATGCGTAGTGAATGAACGCCTGCAGCCCGGCAACTCGATAGACGCCCAGAATCACTCCCACGAGAGTGACGACGATCATCAGTTGCAAAATGCTCACTCGCATGTCGAGTCGAATCGCGGGGAACGCGGTGCGTAGACCCTCAATTCTATCCCGTTAGGCGGGCGACACACAGAGTTCGCGACAGACTTCCTCGACGATCGCCGCATCCACCTCGTGAATCGAATTGGCTGCGGCGGCAATGAGCGCCAGATTGGCAAGTTGTCCCACGCGGCGAGGGTTCCCCTCCGCCGCTTCGAAGATGACGGCAATAGCGCCGTCGTCGAACAGTGTACCGGCTGCGCCGCATTTGATCAGGCGCGTCGCCAGGAACTGGCGCACCTCGTCCTGATCCCAAAGCGGGACGTCAATCCGCAGATCGGCCCGCCGCGACATTGCGGTCGGCAATCTTTCGAGAAACTCGTTCGTCCCGGCAACGACGACCGTCACTCCCGACCAGCGCTGCAAACTGGCGAGCAGCGTATCGATGGCCAGCAGGCGTTCGCCCCTGGTCCGGTCGAGATCGTCCACCAGCACGGCGACCGGCACGCGTTCATACTGCAGCTCCGATAGCCGGTCGCTCAAGCCGCGTAAAATTCGCGGCTGTGGCAGTGACGCGGGAAGCGAAACGCCCAATTGAGCGGCAATGCCAAACAGCAGCTCGGTCTCGTCCGCCTGCGCGGCCGAAACCATCGCCGCAGCCATACTGCGACGCCGGATCTGCCGCGCGAACACCTCCAGCAGCAACGTCTTGCCGCAGCCCGGCGGTCCCACGAGCATGCCCGAGCCCGCCTGAGTCTCCATCAGGAACTCCAGCCGAGCCAGCACTTCCTCATGCCCCCCGGTCGGCACATAGCAAGCCGCGCTCGGCTGGCTCGGAAAGGGGGTGGCGGTAAGACCGAAGTGGGCGTGATACATCGGCAGTCCTCCGTGACCGTCGCCGAAGTGCAGTACATTCCGTAATTGTTCTTCAATCGGTAGAATCGCCACGGTTTCTTCACGCTTTCCCTAACTTCGCAGCCGAAGGCAGTTTGCCGCTCGCCGCAAGCGCGACGTTTCGCCATGTCCGAACGGTTCTTTAGCGACTCCCTCATTGCTGGCGACGCGGCGCGTCTTACCGGCGCTGAAGCCCAACATCTGGCCCGGGTCATGCGCGCTCAGGTCGGCGACGAAGTCATCCTGTTCGATGGCGGCGGCGACGAGTTCACGGGACGCATCACGGCTATCAGCAAATCGGCGGTTGATCTGGAAATCACCGAGCGGCGGTCGCTCGATCGCGAACTCCCTCACCAACTCACGCTGGCTGTGGCGCTGCCGAAGGGGGATCGTCAGAAGGTTCTCGTCGAAAAGCTGACGGAACTCGGCGTCACGCGGCTGATTCCGCTCATCACGCAGCGCGGCGTCGCGCAGCCGGTCGAATCCGCCCTCGATCGACTAAGCCGAAGCGTAATTGAGGCCTCCAAACAGTGCGGCCGCAACCGGCTGATGGAAATTGCCGCCCCAGTGGACGTCGCTCAACTCGCCGAAGCGGCGCCGTCCGCCGTCCTGCGTCTCGTAGCCCATCCCGACGGCGAGCGGCTCGCCGAACTCGGCGGCGCATCGGGCGACATCCTCGCAGCCGTTGGACCGGAAGGGGGCTTCACCGACGCCGAGGTTTCCGCACTCGAACGGGCCGGCTGGCGCCGCGTCGCGCTGGGCCCCCGCATACTGCGAATCGAAACCGCAGCCATGGCGCTCGCCGCCTGGGCCTCTCTCCGCTGATCGCTCCGCTGCCGCATAATTCAACCAGCCAGCGTCGGCTCCACGCTCAAGTGCAAGAGTCGATCGCGGCGGAGAATCTGCAGTTCAAACGGCCGATCCTGCGGCAACGTAGCGAGTAGCCGATGCAGGTCGTCGATGTCGGTTACGCAGCGGTCGTTTACCGCCACGACAACGTCGCCGGCTTGGACGCCGGCCAATTCTGCCGGTCCATGCGGCACAAGCTCCGCAACCTCCACACCGCGATCGGCAAGCAGATCGAGTTCTCGCACCAGCCGTCGCGGAATCAGCACCGACGCCGCGGCAATGCCTAGCGACAGTCGGCGCACCTTGCCGTGCGCGAGCAATTCCGTGACCACCCACCGTGCAGTACTCGAGGGGACCGCAAAACCCAATCCCTGCGCCATGGCAATGATCGCCGTGTTGATGCCGACGACTCGGCCGCGGCTGTCGAGCAGCGGACCGCCCGAGTTGCCGGGATTCAGCGGCGCCGTGTGCTGCACGATGCTTTCGATCAATCGCCCCTGCTGACTGCGCATGGAGCGCCCGAGCGCACTGACAACGCCGGTCGAAACGGTCGACTGGAACCCGAGCGGATTGCCCATCGCGATCACGAGTTGCCCCACCTGCAGCGATTCCGAGTCTCCCAACTCCGAGAACGGCAGATCGCGAGCGGCAAGTCGAATCAGCGCGACATCAGTCGCAGGATCTTCTCCCACCAGCGTTGCATCGAGCGAATCTCCGTCTTGCGTAGTTGCCTTAAGCCGGTCTCGCCCATGCACGACATGACTGTTGGTCAGCGCAAAACCGTCGGGCGTAATCAAAAAGCCGGATCCCATTCCGCCGCCGGCCGGGCCGCTGCTCCGGCCCGTCACCGAAACGACCGCCGGCCCCACTTGCTTCACGACGCCGATCACCGCTTGCGAATACGCGTCCAGCAGATCGGCGTCGCCCAGCGCAGGCCGATTGGCCGCCGGCTGCGATCCACTCGCGTCGGCGTTCTGAACCAGCCGCAATAGGTTTTGAGCCTCCGGCGTCAGCTCGTTCGCAATAAACACCGTTCGCGCACCTCCCCTCCATCTAGGTCGGCTGACGCGCCACACGCGTAGCCGCTCACGCTCTACATCCTCTTACCGGCTGCGAGCGTCGGTCTTTCAACGCTTCTCGAAAGGCGTCTGAAGGAATTGTATGCGAGAGGTCCAATCGAACCGGTCCGCTCAGAAAAGCGGCGTGCCACGCCGCGAGACTTCACCCGCTACGCAAGTGCTACTGCGCTGGCCGCGGATCGTCGGGGCCGAACCGTCCGCGAAACTCGTACACCGGATACTTCCGCGCGTTTTTGACCATCTTGTCGCGCATCGCAGCGCTTACATCGATCTGCAGCTCATTGGCGAGCGCTAGCGCATAGGAGAGAACGTCCGCCAGTTCCTCAGCCACTTCGGCTCGTCGTCGATCATCGCTCGCCAAGGCGCGTGACTCGTCGAGCGTTAGCCATTGGAAGTGTTCCATCAGCTCAGCGGCTTCGATCGCCAGCGACATGCTGAGGTTCTTGGGAGAATGAAACTGCCGCCAGTTGCGCTCATCGACAAACTGGCGAACAAGATCTCGAAGCTGGGCGACGCTCGTTTGCTCGTCACCTGGTGGGAAAGAAGGCTCGCTCATCGCCGCATCTTAGCAAGCATGCTGGCGGCGATCGATTCGCCAAAGCGCGGATTGCTGCGCCGGCCCGCACTGCGAAGGCGCCTCGGCTGTAGAACGCTCAGAAGTTCGGCCGACGGGTTTTCATCGTCAGCACCTGATTGGGGAGCACACAGTCGGGCATGCGTCGCCCACTCGTGTTGAGCGCTCGACCGAAATCGACTCGCTGCGTGCGTCCGATCCAATTCGTCAGCGGCCGCCCAGCCGCCGGAGCGGCGGGGGCTTTAGCAAGGTTCTTCTTCGAAGGCATCGTCGTCCAGCAGCGGCCAGCCACCAACTACCGGCGGGTAATCCAGATGCGATCCGGAGTCGTCCCACTCGTCCGCAAGGACCGAATGGTCTTCGTCCAACAAGGCATCGTCGGCTGCCGAGTAGCGGTCACCGCCGTCCCTTAGGTTCCGCGAATCCGAGTCGTCCGCAGCCTCCAATTGCCCTTCCAATTGGGCCATCAGAGCGGCGATGTACGGATCGGCCCACGGCAATAGGTCGCGGCAACCCGCGTCCGCCAATCGCGAGGATGGCGTGAACTTGGGTACTTCCACAACCTGGCAGCGAATTCGACCCGTACGCATGCGGACTCTCCTTACGGCACTAAGCTGTTCCACTTCAGTGCGGCCTTAACCAGGGGCACACGACCGATGTCGATACCAGGCTCAGTTCTCACATCCACCCAGGGCAACTCTGGTGCCAACCACGTCCGCTAATCCATTTACGACTTGGATCAGAGGTCGGTTTGACGCCTTTCCTAACGGACTTCCGCTACGCTACGAAGGTTCGCGGTCCGCATCTGAAACCTAGATCAATTTGTCACTTCCTGCTTCGACGGGAGGAAATTTTGTAAAGTCTACTCAGCGCCACTCCGAGCGCTGGGTCGTCCCACAACCAATCCGCCTCTCGCTGCTCTTCCGCCCGCCAACGACTGCCGGAGCGTATTTACCTATGTTGCCAACCGAACTCATGCGGCAAATCGATACGCAGCTTGCCCACGTTTGGATGGTCCGCACCTTCCTGAAACACAGCGAAGAAGCCCAGGAAGACGACGAGGTCGCCGAAGTTCACCGCGAACTGTACGACTACATGCTCGCCCTCGGCGCCCCGCTCCAAGCCGGCGACGCCGACCAGTACCTCCGCATAGCCCGAAAGAAGCTCGCCAAACTTCGTCGGGCCACCGCCCTCTTTACCGAGATTCAGCCGGAGGTCAGCACACACACCAACTTCCAGATGGCAGCCGCCTCCCTGCGGGCCGCCGTCGGCCGGATCGAAGAACTACTCGCCGAGGGCTGAGCGACGCTCCGCCACC
>Ga0182737_1001953_pt1 | contig 18413 bp, 20 predicted proteins | sample eDN5th30CBELigOP_FD_128878 | JGI IMG/M metagenome (GOLD analysis project Ga0182737, IMG submission 128878) | Enriched Organic Plus compost microbial communities from Emeryville, California, USA - eDNA 5th pass 30_C BE-Lig OP (version 2) (version 2) ...
ATCGTCGACCCGGCCAAGAAAGTGCGGCTGATCATCACCTATCCGGCCAGCACGGGCCGTAACTTCAACGAGATCCTGCGCGTCATCGATTCGCTGCAGCTGACCGACAGCCACAGCGTGGCCACGCCGGTGAACTGGGAAGACGGCGACGACGTCATCATCGTGCCTTCGTTGCAGGACGAAGCCGTGATCAAGCAGAAATTCCCGAAGGGCTACAAGGCTGTGCGCCCGTACCTGCGCATTACGCCCCAGCCGAATAAGTAAATAACCCAGGCGCGGACGAGGCACATGCGCTTCGTTCGTGCCAGGTGCCGCCTCCGCGCCCTCTGGGCGCGGTTTTTTTTGCGTGGCCCCGATCCGGGCGCTTATGCCTGGCGGCGATGAGCAATCAAAAAATGATTCGTTCCGTTTAGGTCCGCGCGCTTGCACACTTGCATCCATTGTCGATTCAGATGGATGTGGACATGTTGCAGAAGAAAAATATCCGGGCTGCGTTGGCCGCGGTGGTTGCTACTTTCGTACTGGGCCTGCCTGCCCATGCGCAAGACAAGCAGGCGCTGTTGAACGTTTCGTACGACCCCACGCGCGAACTGTACCGGGCGGTGGATGAAGCCTTCGCGAAGCAATACCAGGACAAGACCGGCGTACAGCTGACCATTCGCCAGTCGCACGGCGGTTCCGGCAAGCAGGCGCGCTCGGTCATCGACGGGCTGGATGCCGACGTCGTGACCCTGGCGCTGGCCTACGACATCGACGCCATCGCCGCGCGCGGGCTGCTACCCCAGAACTGGCAGAGCCGCCTGCCGCGCAACAGCTCGCCCTATACCTCGACCATCGTGTTCCTGGTGCGCAAGGGCAACCCCAAGCAGATCCACGACTGGAACGACCTGGTCAAGGACGGCATCGAGGTCATCACGCCGAACCCCAAGACCTCGGGCGGCGCGCGCTGGAACTACCTGGCCGCCTGGGCCTATGCGCTGGAACAGAATGGCGGCAGCACCGACAAGGCCAAGGCGTTCGTGGGCGAACTGTTCCGCCACGTGCCCGTGCTGGACACCGGCGCGCGCGGTTCGACCACCACCTTTGTCGAGCGCGGCGTCGGCGACGTGCTGCTGGCCTGGGAAAACGAAGCCTTCCTGGCGCTGAAAGAGCTGGGCCCCGACAAGTTCGACATCGTGGTGCCGTCGCTGTCGATCCTGGCCGAGCCGCCGGTGGCCGTGGTGGACAAGAACGTCGACCGCAAGGGCACGCGCGCCGCGGCGCAGGCCTACCTGGAATTCCTGTACACCCCCCAGGCGCAGGAGATCATCGCCCGGAACTATTACCGTCCCACCGACGAGCAGGTGGCGGCCAAGTTCGCCAGCCAGTTCCCCAAAGTGAAGCTCGTCAATATCGACGATGCCATCTTCGGAGGCTGGCAGAAGGCGCAGCGAACGCACTTCAGCGACGGCGGCACCTTCGACCAGATCTATCAGCCCAGCGGCAAGTAGCGGATGCGACGGGATGCAACGATGAATACCCCCTCGGCGGCGGCCGCGGGCGCGACTGCACCCGCCGGCCGGCAACGCAACCGGCCCGGCGTCCTGCCGGGTTTCGGCATTTCCATGGGCTATACGGTGCTGTACCTGAGCCTGCTGGTGCTCATCCCGCTGGCCGCGCTGCCGATCAAGAGCGCCGGGCTGGGCTGGGACGGCTTCTGGGACACCGTCACCGCGCCGCGCGTGGTGGCCTCGTACCGATTGACCTTCGGCGCGGCCCTGGTGGCGGCGCTGGTGAACCTGGTGTTCGGCATGTTGGTGGCGTGGGTGCTGGTGCGCTACCGCTTCCCCGGCAAGAAAGTGCTGGACGCGCTGGTGGACCTGCCTTTCGCGCTGCCCACCGCGGTGGCGGGCATTGCCCTGACGGCCCTGTACGCGAAGAACGGCTGGCTGGGCGGGCCGCTGGAACAATGGCTGGGCCTGAAGGTGGCTTTCACGCCGCTGGGTATCGTGGTGGCGCTGATTTTCATCGGCATCCCCTTCGTCGTGCGCACCGTGCAGCCTGTGCTGGAAGACATCGAGCGCGAAATCGAAGAGGCGGCCGCCAGCCTGGGGGCCAGCCGCTGGCAGACCATCCGCCGCGTGCTGCTGCCTTCGGTGCTGCCGGCGTTGCTCACCGGCTTCGCCCTGGCCTTCGCGCGCGCGGTGGGCGAATACGGCTCGGTGGTGTTCATCGCCGGCAACCGGCCCATGGTGTCGGAAATCACGCCGCTGCTGATCATCTCCAAGCTCGAGCAGTACGACTATGCCGGCGCCGCCGCCATCGCCACGGTGATGCTGGTGCTGTCGTTCGCGTTGCTGCTCGTCATCAACTTGCTGCAGGGCTGGCAGGCCCGCCGCGGCGGGAGACACGCATGACCCGCCCGGACCACCTGACCGAACCGCGCTGGGTGCGCGGCCTGCTGCTGGCGCTGGCGCTGGGGTTCCTGGCGCTGTTCCTGCTGGTGCCCCTGGCGGCCGTATTCGCCGAGGCCTTCAAGAAGGGGTGGGAATTGTATCTGGCCGCCATCACCGAGCCCGATGCCTGGAGCGCCATCCAGCTGACCTTGTGGGTGGCGGCGATCTCGTTGCCGCTGAACCTGGTGTTCGGCGTGGCGGCGGCCTGGGCCATCGCCAAGTTCCAGTTCCGCGGCAAGCAGTTCCTGATTACCCTGATCGACTTGCCGTTCTCGGTCTCGCCGGTCGTGGCGGGCCTGGTGTTCGTGCTGCTGTTCGGCGCGCAAGGCTGGCTGGGGCCGTGGCTGATGGAACATGATCTGAAGATCGTCTATGCGGTGCCCGGCGTCGTGCTGGCCACGCTGTTCGTCACTTTTCCGTTCATTGCCCGCGAGCTGATCCCGCTGATGCAGGCGCAGGGCAGCGAGGAAGAACAGGCCGCGCTGACGCTGGGCGCCAGCGGCTGGCAGATCTTCTGGCGCGTCACGCTGCCCAACATCAAGTGGGGCCTGCTCTACGGCGCGATCCTGTGCAATGCGCGCGCCATGGGCGAATTCGGCGCGGTGTCAGTGGTGTCGGGCCACGTGCGGGGGCTGACCAACACCATGACCCTGCACGTCGAGATTCTTTACAACGAATACCAGTTCTCGGCCGCCTTCGCCGTGGCGTCGCTGCTGGCCCTGCTGGCGCTGGTGACGCTGCTGGTCAAGAACCTGATCGAATGGCGCAGCGCCCGGCCCGAGCCGGCCAGCGCGCCGATGGAGGCCATGGCCGCGCCGGTGCCGGTGCGGCCGGCCACCGCATGAAGGAGCCCCTTGCATGAGTATCGAAGTCAAGAACCTGTCGCGGCGCTTCGGCGATTTTCGCGCCCTGGACGATGTGTCGCTGCACATCGAAACCGGCGAACTGGTGGCCCTGCTGGGTCCGTCGGGCTGCGGCAAGACCACGCTGCTGCGCATCATCGCGGGGCTGGAAACGCCGGATACCGGCAGCGTGCTGTTCTCGGGCGAAGACGCCACCGGCGTCGACGTGCGCCACCGCCAGGTGGGGTTCGTGTTCCAGCACTATGCCCTGTTCAAGCACATGACCGTGTTCGAGAACGTGGCCTTCGGGCTGCGGGTCAAGCCGCGCGCCCTTCGGCCGTCCGAAACGCAGATCCGCGCCAAGGTGCACGAGCTGCTGGGCCTGGTGCAGCTGGACTGGCTGGCCGACCGCTACCCCGCCCAGCTGTCGGGTGGCCAGCGCCAGCGCATCGCGCTGGCGCGCGCCCTGGCCGTGGAGCCGCGCGTGCTGCTGCTGGACGAGCCGTTCGGCGCGCTGGACGCCAAGGTGCGCAAGGAACTGCGCCGCTGGCTGCGTCGCCTGCACGACGAATTGCACGTGGCCAGCGTGTTCGTCACGCACGACCAGGAAGAGGCGCTGGAAGTGGCCGACCGCGTGGTGTTGATGAATGCCGGGCGCATCGAGCAGGTCGGCACGCCGCGCGAAGTCTGGGAACACCCCGCCACGCCTTTCGTGTACGGCTTCCTGGGCGACGTCAACCAGCTGGCCGGCCATGCCGAGCGCGGCGTCTGGCATGCCCATGGCGTGGAATTGCCCGCGCCCGACCTGGCGCAACCCGAACGCCGCCAGGCGGTGGCCTATGTGCGGCCCCACGAAATCGACCTGGCCCGCGACAACGGCCTGGGGCAGGGCATCCCGGTGCGCCTGAACCACGCCTACCTGGCCGGGCCCAGCGCCTACCTGGAACTGGAACGCCAGGACATGCAGGCCGTCATCGAAGCGCAGGTGCCCGAGCACCTGTACCGCGAACTCGACTTGAAGGAGGGCGAAAGCCTGCTGGCGCGGCCGCGCCGCGCACGCGTTTTCGCCGCACAACCATGACCGCTACCGTAGACACCGCCCTGGAACCCGCCGTCGCCGCCCGTTGGCAGGCGTTGCAGGCGCGCCTGGCCGACATTGCGCGAACGTATCCCGATGCCGCGCTGGCTTCCTCGTTGGCCGCCGAAGACATGCTGCTGACCCATGCCATCTACCAGGGCGGCCTGGCGTTGGAGGTCTTCACGCTGGATACCGGCCGGCTGCATGCCGAAACCCTGGGCATGCTGGATGCCGTGCGCGCGCGCTACGGCCGCGGCATCACCGTGTACCGGCCCGATGGCCAGGCCGTGCAGGCCCATGTGCAGGCCCATGGCGCCTATGCGTTCTACGAAAGCGTCGAGTTGCGCAAGGCCTGTTGCCAGATCCGCAAGGTCGAGCCGCTGAAGCGCGCCCTGGCCGGCCGCGGCGCCTGGATCACCGGGCAGCGCCGCGCCCAGTCGGCCACGCGCGGCGAGCTGCCCGAGGCCGAGCAGGATGCCGTGTTTGGTCTGTACAAGTACAACCCCCTGGCCGACTGGAGCGAGGAAGACGTATGGCACGCCATCCGCGCATTCGACATTCCCTACAACCCCCTGCACGACCAGGGCTATCCGTCGATCGGCTGTGAGCCCTGCACCCGCGCCGTTCGTCCTGGCGAAGATGTGCGGGCGGGACGCTGGTGGTGGGAATCTTCCGACTCCAAGGAATGCGGGCTGCACGCCGGCAACCGCGTCATTCCCGTCGCCGCCGCGCCGGCGAAATCGACTTCTGTGTAAAGGAAAACCATGTCTGTCGTCGTCAATCGCAGCCACCTGGACTGGCTGGAATCCGAAGCGATCTACATCTTGCGCGAAGTGGCGGCCGAATGCGCCCGGCCCGTCCTGCTGTTCTCGGGCGGCAAGGATTCGGTCGTGCTGCTGCGCCTGGCCGAGAAGGCCTTTCGCCCGGGGCGCTTTCCGTTTCCCCTGATGCATATCGATACCGGCCACAACTTCGACGAAGTGATCGCGTTTCGCGACCGCCGTGCCGCCGAGCTGGGCGAGACCCTGCTGGTGCGCAGCGTCGAGGATTCGATCCGGCGCGGCAGCGTGGTGCTGCGCCGCGAAACCGATTCCCGCAATGCGGCGCAGGCGGTGACGCTGCTGGAATCGATCGACGAATTCGGCTTCGACGCCTGCATCGGCGGCGCCCGCCGCGACGAGGAAAAGGCGCGTGCCAAGGAACGCATCTTCTCGTTCCGCGATGAATTCGGCCAATGGGACCCCAAGGCCCAGCGCCCCGAACTGTGGAACCTGTTCAACACACGGGTGCACAAGGGCGAGAACATGCGCGTGTTTCCCATTTCCAACTGGACCGAGCTGGACGTGTGGCAGTACATCCAGCGCGAGCAGCTGGCGTTGCCGTCGATTTACTACAGCCATCGGCGCGACGTGGTGCGCCGCAAGGGGCTGCTGGTGCCGGTGACGCCGCTGACGCCGCCGCAAGAGGGCGAGCAGGTCGAGAACCTGGCGGTGCGCTTCCGTACCGTCGGCGATATTTCCTGCACCTGCCCGGTGGCTTCCGACGCGGCCGATCCCCTGGCGATCATCGCCGAGACCGCCATTACCGACATCACCGAGCGCGGCGCCACGCGCATGGACGACCAGACTTCCGAGGCCTCGATGGAGCGCCGCAAGAAAGAAGGCTATTTCTGAACCGCATACCGGACTTCGACATGAATGCTGTGAACGATTCTTTTCTTTCGGGCGCCGACCACGGCGTGCTGCGGCTGATCACGGCCGGCTCGGTCGATGATGGCAAGTCCACGCTGATCGGACGCCTGCTGTACGACAGCAAGGGCGTGTTCGCCGACCAGCTCGACGCCATCGCGCGGGCCAAGCATAAGCGCGTGGCGGGCGACGGCATCGATTTCGCCCTGTTGACCGACGGCCTGGAGGCCGAGCGCGAGCAGGGCATCACCATCGACGTGGCGTACCGCTATTTCTCGACTCCGCTGCGCAAGTTCATCGTGGCCGACGCGCCCGGGCACGAACAGTACACCCGCAACATGGTCACCGGCGCCTCGACCGCCGATGCCGCCATCATCCTGATCGACGCCACGCGCGCGCCCGACGGCAGGCTGCTGCCCCAGACCAAGCGGCACAGCACCATCGCCCGCCTGCTGGGCATTCGCCACATTGTGGTGGCGGTCAACAAGATGGACCTGGTCGACTGGGACCGCGCAGTGTTCGAACGCATCCGCGAGGCTTACGCCGACCTGGCCCGGCGCCTGGATATCGCCCAGTTCCACGTGCTGCCGCTGTCGGCGCTGGAAGGCGACAACGTCGTCAACCCGTCGGCCCGCACGCCGTGGTACGACGGCCCGCCGTTGCTGAGCCTGCTGGAACAGCTCGACCCGGCCGGCGTCGCCGCGCACCAGCCGTTGCGCTTTCCCGTGCAGTGGGTGGCGCGCCATGGCGGCGACAGCGCCGACGACTTCCGCGGCTATGCCGGCCGGGTCGCCAGCGGCGTGGTGCGCCCCGGGGACGAGATCGTGGTGCAGCCTTCGGGCGTGACCGCGCGCGTCAAGGAAGTGCTGGCCTTCGATCGCGCGCTGGACGAAGCCGTGGCCGGTGATTCCGTCACGGTGGTGCTGGACCGCGATGTGGACGTCTCGCGCGGCGACGTGTTGTCGCATGCCGCGGCGCCGGCGCGCGTGGACCGCGAATTCGAGGCCGAGCTGTGCTGGCTGGACACCCAGGCGCTGAACCCGGCGCGCAAGTATCTGCTCAAGCATGGCACGCGCCTGACATCGGCGAAGATCCGCAACGTGCTGTCGCAGCGCGACATCCACGAACTGCAAGAGATCGCCAACGACAACGGCACGCTGGCGATGAACGAAATCGGGCGCGTGGTGCTCGCCACGCGCGAGTCGCTGGCGGTCGATCGCTATGCCGATGCGCCCGCCACCGGCGCGTTCATCCTGATCGACGAGGCCACTCACCAGACCGCCGCCGCAGGCATGCTGCGTTAGGGCCGGAATCGGCCCGTGCTGGCCGTCGCCCGGCGGGGCGGCGGCCTGTTGTTTTTCAGCTAAACCCAATAACCACGCGGGTTTGCGGCCGATTTCCAAAGTATGAAATGAATTCTCCGGACGGCCGGCGCGTCTTGCGGTAAAGTGGGATGTCGCCTGTTCAGGGCGGAAGGGGCTTGCTGAAAGTACTGGTTTTTTGTACAGTACTTTCATGGAACGCACCGATCACGTTTTTCCCGCCGGTTCTGGGTCCCCGGCTGCCGCCCCCGCCGCCTTGCGCGGCCGGGGTGCGGTTACTAACGTTCGGCACCGCTTCCAGCAAACCGACCGCGCCCCGGCCGACGACGGCTGGGCTGCCACCCACGTCCCGCCCGACGCCCTGTCCGACCCCGCCTGGCCCGTGCCGGCCGGCGAATTGGCCTCCCAGCCGGCCTCTGGTTACATTCCCATCACTCCCGAGCCGGCCGTCAAGACCACCGTCCGGCCCGAGCAGGCCCGCAAGCTGTTGTCGCGCAACGATTCGCCCGACATTCCGTTCGACGTGGCCGTCAACCCGTACCGGGGCTGCGAACACGGCTGCGTGTATTGCTATGCGCGGCCCACCCATGCCTACCTGGGCTATTCCCCCGGCCTGGATTTCGAAACCCGGCTGGTCGCCAAGGCCAATGCGGTCGACGTGCTGCGCGCCGAACTGGCGCGCCCCGGCTATCGCGTCTCGCCCATCAACATCGGCTCGGCCACCGACGTCTACCAGCCCATCGAACGCCAGTGGCAACTGACCCGGGGCGTGCTCGAACTGCTGCTGCAGACCCGGCATCCGGCCACCCTGGTCACCAAGAACGCCCTGGTCGAGCGCGATCTCGATCTACTGCAACCCCTGGCCGAACAACGCCTGATCACCGTCTACATCAGCGTCACCACGCTGGATACCGACATGGCCCGCACGCTGGAACCGCGCGCCTCGGCTCCGTGGCGGCGCATCCAGGCCGTGCGCACGCTGGCCAACGCCGGCGTGCCGGTCGGGGTGCTGGTGGCGCCCATCATCCCGTTCATCAACGATGAATCCCTGGAACACATCCTGCAGGAAGCCCGGCAGGCCGGCGCCTGCTACGCCAGCTATACCGTGCTGCGCCTGCCCTGGGAAGTGAAGGCCGTGTTCCAGGAATGGCTGCAAGCCCATTTCCCCGACCGGGCCCAGCGCGTCCTGCATCGCATCGAAGACCTGCGCAACGGTCGCCGCAACGACCCCCGTTTCGGTTCGCGCATGCGCGGCACCGGCCTGTGGGCCGACCTGCTGCGCCAACGCTTCAACCTGTCCGTGCGCAAGCTGGGCCTGAACACGACCCGCCCGCAATTGGCCACGCACTTGTTCCAGGCGCCCACCCCACCCGTCGCGGCCACGGGGCAGGGCGGCCAGCGGTCGCCCAAGGCGGCGCCGTCGTCCCAACCTTCCCCGCAGTTAGTGCTTTTCTAACCGGAGCTCTCCCATGACCACCGCCACGCTTGCTTCCGATTCCGCCGTTTCCCTGTCCGCCTCGCGGTTGCCGGCGTGGTTGCCGCGCATGCTGGCGCAAGCCGGCGGCGTGCTGCGCCAGCCCGCCAAGTGGCCGTTCTCGTCGGGCCTGTCGCGCGGCCGTACCCCCGCGCCGGCGCAGTCGGCCGACGCGCCCATGCAGCCCAGCCAGGCCGCGCAGCCCGTGCTGCCCACGCGTCCCGCGCAGTGTGCGCCTGCCATGGCCCTGGATGCCCAGGCCGCGCATAGCCAGTCGCTGGGCACGGCGGCCCGGGCGGCCGGGCAGGCCGTCACCGTGCGTCAAATGGTGGTCGATGTCCTGCTGGTGGCCATGTGGGGCGCGCTGATCCCCGGCCTGATGTGGCTGGGCGCGGCCGCGGGCTTTTAAGCGGATGGCCGTGCCCCGGCAACGGCGCCCGGGGCGCGAAGACGCGATTTCATCATGGCGGCGTACTTGCGGGACACGACACTAGCTCGATCCCAGCAGCACCACGCCCACCAGGATGGCGCCGCACCCCGCCAGGCGGCCGATGCCCACTTTTTCGCGCAGCAGGAACATGCCTGCCAGCGTGCCCAGCATCATCGACATTTCCCGCGCCGGCGCCACCAGGCTCAGGGGCGCGCCGTTGCGCAAGGCATACAGCACCAGGATGTACCCCAGCGGCGACAGCAGGCCCACCGCCAGCGCCAGGTGCCAATGGCCGCGCATGGCCCGCCAGCTCTCGGCGCGGCGTTGCAGCACGTGCGGGGTCATCATGGCGGTGCGCGTGACGCAGGTGAACCAGTCGAACAGTACCGGCATGATCAGCAAGGTTTTCACGCCGTAGGCGTCCACCACGGTGTAGGCAGCAATGAACAGCCCGATCACCACCCCCCAGCGTACCCCCAGCCAGGCCTGGGGCTGGCGAAACAGCGACAGCCTGCCCTGGGTGGCGATCAGCAGCACCCCGCCCACCACGCACAGCATGCCGGCGATGCCGGTGGCCGTGGCCGGCTCGCCCAGCAGCATGAATGCCCCCGTGGTCGACAGCAGCGGGCCGGTGCCCCGGGCGATGGGGTAGACCACCGACAGGTCGGCCACCTGGTAGCCGCGCTGCAGGCACAGGCTGTAGCCCAGGTGCAAGGCGCTGGAGGCCAGGATGCACAGCACCACGGGCCAGGTCCAATGCATGCCTTCGTGCAACAGGATCCACACCACCCAGGGCGCATACAGCAGGGTGGCGCACAACCCATAGGCGAATACGAACACCGGCCCCACCATCGCCGCCCGCTTGGCCAGCAGGTTCCATGTCGCATGGGCCATGGCCGCCAGGACGACTAATATCAGGGACGCATAAGACATGGCGAGGGACGGCGTGGATGACAGGTTTGTGACAGGGCGCCGGGCGGCAAGAGGCAAGGGTACTCTCAATTGGGGCCGTACGCGAAAGGCTTGCGGCACAACGGTATGAAAACAAACCGTTTTTGATGTAGAATGCCGGGTTTACCACAAACCTCATCCTCTGCTTGCGTACAGCAAGGGCCTAGCCGATATCGGGCCGCCCAGTGCAAGAAACAGCGCAAGGCACGATGATCTCGGAGTTCTCATGAACCTCATCGCCATCCTGGAACAGGAAGAAATCAAGCGCCTTACCGGCGACAAGACCATGCCCGAGTTCGCCCCCGGCGATACCGTGGTGGTCAGCGTCAACGTCGTGGAAGGCACCCGCAAGCGTGTGCAGGCCTACGAAGGCGTGGTCATCGCCAAGCGCAACCGCGGCCTGAACTCGTCGTTCATCGTCCGCAAGATCTCGTCGGGCGAAGCCGTCGAACGTACGTTCCAGCTGTATTCCCCGCAGATCGCCGGCATCGAGGTCAAGCGCCGCGGCGACGTGCGCCGCGCCAAGCTGTACTACCTGCGCAGCCGCTCGGGCAAGTCCGCGCGCATCAAGGAAAAGCTGGTCATCAAGCAGGCCAAGTCGGCTTGATCCCGCCCGGCGCGGCGCTCGTCATGGCGAGCCCGTGCCGCGTTTGCCCGCAATCCGGGTTAAAAAGGCACCTGCAAAGGTGCCTTTTTCATATCCCCAGCAGGTATGCCTGACCCTTCGTCTCGTTCTCGCCGGCCTCCCGCCGCGCCGCCATTCGATCCCGCCGCGCAATCCTGGCAGCCTGCCGATGCCGACCTGGCGCCCGTTCCACCCGAACGGCTGGCGCCGGAACTGCTGCGCGGGGTGCTCAGCCGCCCCGGCCCGTGGCCGCTGGATCCCATCGGCTCGCCCGAATACCGTCATTCGGGGCGCGAAGGCGCGCCCGTGCTGGCCGCCGTGCTGATTCCGCTGGTGGTGCACGCCGGCGGGGTGAGCGTCATGCTGACCCAGCGCACCGCCCACCTGCACGATCATGCCGGGCAGATCAGTTTTCCGGGTGGGCGCGTGGAAACCTCCGACGCCACGCCGGTGCATGCCGCGCTGCGCGAGGCCGAGGAAGAAACCGGGCTGCCGGCCGATCACGTCGACGTGCTGGGCAGCATGCCGGACTACCTGACTTCCACCGGATTCTCCATTACGCCAGTGCTGTCGCTGGTGCGGCCGGGTTTTCCTCTGTTACCCGATTCCTTCGAAGTGGCCGAGGTCTTCGAAGTGCCACTGGCCTTCCTGATGGACCCGGCCAATCACCGCCTGTACCGGGCGCCGTTGCCCGATGGGCGCGAGCGCCAGTACTACGCCATGCCCTGGCAGGGGCATTTCATCTGGGGCGCCACGGCGGGCATCTTGCGCAACCTGTACCACCTGGTGCGCCACGGGCTGGCCGCCGGCCGTCAGTAGCGCTGCTGCGCGGCCTCGCTTTCTTCCAGGATGCGGCGGTACAGCGCATAACGGCCGGCATCGATCTCGCCGGCCTGCAGCGCCGCTACCACGCCGCAGCCGGGTTCGTGGCGATGGGTGCAGTTGTAGAAGCGGCAGTGCTCGATGTGCGGCGCGAATTCCGGGAACCCGCGCAGGATGTCTTCGCCCGACAGGTGCTGCAGGCCGAAGGCCTGGAAACCCGGTGAATCGATCAGGTCGCCGCCCGGCGCCGGCAGGTGATACAGCCGCGTGGTGGTGGTTGTGTGCCGGCCCATGTCCAGCGCGGCCGAGTGCGCGCGCGTGGGGGCGTCGGCATCGGGCACCAGGGCATTGAGCAGCGTGGATTTGCCCATGCCGCTTTGCCCCAGCAGCAGTGTGGTGCGGCCTGCCAGCCGCGGCACCAGCAGCGCCTGCACCGCGGCGGTGTCGTGGGCGCTGAGCTCGATGACCGGCACGCCCAGGGCGCGCACCGAGGCCAGGCGCGCGCGCGCGTCGGCCAGGCCGGCTTGCAGGTCGGCCTTGTTCAGGATGATCAGCGGCTCGACGCCGGCGCTCCAGGCGCCGGCCAGCGCCCGCCCGGCCAGGTCGTCGGAAAAGGTGGGCTCGACGGCCACCACGATCAGCAATTGGTCGACATTGGCGGCGAACTGCTTGGTGCGCGTTTCGTCTGACCGGAACAGCAGGTTGCGGCGCGGCAGGATGGCTTCGATGGCGCCTTCGTCGCGGCCTTGCGGAGCGATCCGCACCAGGTCGCCCACGGCGGCGCCGGCCTTCTTGCCGCGCGGAAAGCAGTGGCGCTGGGATCCGTCGGGGAATTCCACCACGTAGTGGCGGCCGTGGGCCGCGATGATGCGGCCTTCCTCGTGTGCGGTCGTCATGTCCCCTGCGTCAGGTGGCGGATGCGCACGGCGGCGGGAGGGTGGCTGTCGTAGAAGGCGGAATGCACGGGGTCGGGCGTCAGGGTGGCGGCGTTGTCATCGTACAGTTTGACCAGCGCCGACACCAGCCGGTCGGGCGAGCTTTGCGTGGCGGCGTAGCGATCGGCCTCGAATTCGTCGCGGCGGGAATACCAGCTGGCCAGCGGCGTCACCATGAAAGTGAACACCGGGATGGCCAGGAAGAACAGCACCAGCGCCATGGCGTCGTTGCGGCCGTCCAGGCGCGGCAGCACGCCCAGGCCCTCGTAGAACCAGGGCTGCTGGGCCAGCCACCCCAGCACGGCGAAGAACAGCAGCGCGGCGCCGAAGCTCAGCGCGATGCGCTTGACGATATGGCGCTTGGCGAAGTGGCCCAATTCGTGCGCCAGCACCGCCTCGATCTCGTCGGGGTTCAGGCGCGCCAGCAGCGTGTCGAAGAACACGATGCGCCGCGATTTGCCGAAGCCGGTGAAATAGGCATTGCCGTGCGCCGAGCGACGCGAGCCGTCCATCACGAACAGGCCGTTCAGGGCGAAGCCGCAGCGCTGCGCCAGTTGCTTGATGCGGCTGGCCAGTTCGGGGTCGGACAGCGGCGTGAATTTGTTGAACAGCGGGGCGATGAAGGTGGGGAAGATGAACAGCAGCAGCAGGTTGAAGGCCGTCCAGAGGCCCCAGGCCCATACCCACCACAGGCTGCCGGCCTCGGCCATCAGCCACAGGATGGCGGCCGCCAGCGGCGTGCCCAGCACCAGCGCCACCAGCAAGCCCTTGGCCAGGTCGGCGGCGAACAGCCCGGGCGTCATGCGGTTGAAGCCGAAGCGCGCTTCCAGCCTGAACTGGCGCCACAGCGTGAAGGGCAGGCCCAGCACGCCCAGCAGCAGCGCCACGCCGCCCAGCAGCAGCAACTGGCGCAGCAGGTCGTGCGAGGTGACCTGCGCCACCAGCAGGTCGATGGCCTGCAGCCCGCCCAGCAGCGTCAGGGCCACCAGCAGCACCGCGTCGTAGACGCGTTCGAGCATGCCCAGCCGCACCCGCGCCACGGTGTAGTCGGCCGCGCGCTGGTGGCTGGCCAGGCCGATGCGGGGCGCGAACTCGGGGGGCACCTGGTCGCGGTGGCGCGCCACGTGGCGGATCTGGCGCGAGGCCAGCCATAGCCGCACGCAGATGTCGGCCAGCAGGAAGGAAACGAACAGCAGGGTCAGAGTGGTCAGCGGCACGGAAAGCGGAGGCGTGTGAGAAAATGCAGTGTTTTAAAGGCAAATTATATGGCTGCGAACGAAAACCGCCTGGTCTGGCTCGACATGGAGATGACCGGGCTCGACCCCACCAAAGAGCGCATCATCGAAGTGGCCGTGGTGGTCACCGAACCCGACCTCAGCGTGGTGGCCGAGGGGCCGGTGCTGGTCGTGCACCAGCCCGACAGCCTGCTCGACGCGATGGACAACTGGAACAAGTCCACCCACGGCAAAAGCGGCCTGATCGACAAGGTGCGGGCCTCCACCCTGACCGAAGCGCAGGCCGAGCAGACGCTGCTGGATTTCCTGGCGCAGCACGTGCCGGCCGGCAAGTCGCCGCTGTGCGGCAACACCATCAGCCAGGACCGGCGCTTCATGTACGCCTACATGCCGAACCTGGAACGCTTCTTCCATTACCGCAACCTGGATGTCAGCACGCTGAAGGAACTGGCGCGCCGCTGGGCGCCGGCCGTCTACAAGGGCTTCGAGAAGAAAAGCAAGCACGAGGCGCTGGCCGACATCTACGAGTCCATCGACGAGCTGAAGTATTACCGCGAGCATTTCCTGAAGGCCTAGTGTCGTGTCCGGCCATCCCGTTGCCTCGATCCGGCAGGCCGAGCAGCAGGCCCTGGCCCAGGGCCGCGCCCTGATGCCGCTGGCGGGCAGGGCGGCGGCCGATTTCATCGCCGCGCGCTTGCCGCCGCCGGCCAGCGTGCTGGTGCTGGCCGGGCCGGGCAACAATGGGGGCGACGCGCTGGTGGCCGCCACCCACCTGCGGGCAGCCGGATACCGGGTCCAGGTCGTGATGCCGCGGGGGCCGCAGCGCCTGCCGCCCGACGCGGCCCGCGCCCACGCGGGCTGGCGGGCCCAGGGCGGCGCGGAATTGGCCGGCCTGCCGGCCGGGCCACGGCCGGATGCGGTCATCGACGGCCTGTTCGGCATCGGCCTGAACCGCCCGCTGGACGACGACTGGCAGGCGCTGGTCGATGCCGTCAATGCGTGGAACCTGCCCGTGCTGGCGCTGGACGTGCCCAGCGGGGTGGATGCCGACAGCGGCAGGGTGCTGGGACGGGCGTTGCGGGCGCGCTGGACGCTGTCGTTCATTGCCGCCGCGCGTGGCCTGGAGGTGCCGCCGGGGCGCGATGCCGCCGGCGAGCGGCACGTGGATACGCTGGGCGTCCGGCTGCCGGCGCCCTAGCCGGGCGCGGGCCCGTGGGCGCCGGCTAGGGCGCCGGCCGGCCGCCGAAGCGGGCATAGACGTCGCCCGACAATGGCGTGTAGCGGTCGTTGTCGCGCCCCGCCACGGCGTCCAGGTGGGCTTCCGAGGCGTCGAACAATTTCCAGTAGATCTGCCCGCACAGCGTGCGGGCGGCGTGGCCCGGCCAGCGCTCGGGCAGCATGGGCACGGGCAATTGCGGGTCGTGCAGCACGATCCGGCGCCAGGTGTGCAGCAGCAGCATGCGCGCGGCAAAGGCATCGGCCGGGGCCACCGGTTCGTCCAGCAGTTTTTCCAGCGGGCCGAACTGGCGCGAGAAATGGCGGTACTGCGCGGCCAGGGCGTCCAGGCTCCAGCATTGGGGCGCCAGGCTGGCGATCGGCAGGCCGCCGGCGCCGGCCAGGTCGCGGCCCGACAGCACCAGCGCCTTGTCGGGGATGCCGAGTTTTTCCAGGATGTCGTGGGCGGCGCGGGCATCGGCCTGCGGATGCGCGAACAGGCCCGGCGCGATCATGCCGAACCCTTCCCAGGCCAGTTCGCGGCGCAGTTCGGTGCGTTCGGCCAGGCCGTTATTGCCCAGGCGGGGCAGGGCCACCAGCGTCCATTCGCCGTTCCAGTCGGCCGCCGGCCCCACGTAGATGCGCTGCGAGGCGTGCGCCGTATGGCGCCGGCCCTGTTCCGACAACTGGTACAGGCTGCGCCGGCCATGCCGCTCGGCCTGCAGCCAGCCCTGCGCCACCAGCCGGAACACGCTGGTGCGCAGCAGCCGCTCGTTGATGCCCAGCGGTTCCAGCAGTTCGATGATGCCTCCCAGCCAGATGGCGCCGCCGTGGCAGGCCAGCGCGTCGCCCAGCAGACTGACGCACAGGGACTTGGCGCGCGGCGGGTCGTCCTTGAGCAGGCGGGCGATCGTGCGGCCGACAGGCGAGGCGAAATTTGCCATGGAGATCCGGGCCAGATATGACGATGATCAACATGATACACATATCCAATGTGATACAAAAATAGGTTTGACAATTAAATTTGTGTATTAAATAATCGTCTCATGCTTGGCCATGGCGAATGGCCGGCGCGCGCCATCGATGCGCCGCGACCGCACAGGAGACGAACATGTATGCACAACTTGTCGAAACCGGCGTCAAGCAGGTCCGTAGCGCCGACCAGCTTTCCGGCCCCGAGCAGGCCTTCCAGCGCCGCATCGACGACGGCGTGCGCATCGAGCCCCAGGACTGGATGCCCGAGGCCTATCGCAAGACCCTGATTCGCCAGATTTCCCAGCACGCCCATTCCGAGATCGTCGGCATGCTGCCCGAAGGCAACTGGATCACCCGCGCGCCTTCGCTCAAGCGCAAGGCGATCCTGCTGGCCAAGGTGCAGGACGAGGCCGGGCACGGCCTGTACCTGTACAGCGCCGCCGAGACCCTGGGCGTGTCGCGCGACGCGCTGATCGACGACCTGCACGCCGGCCGCGCCAAGTATTCCAGCATCTTCAATTACCCCACGCTGACCTGGGCCGACATCGGCATGATCGGCTGGCTGGTCGACGGCTCGGCCATCATCAACCAGATTCCGCTGTGCCGCTGCTCGTACGGCCCGTACGCGCGCGCCATGGTGCGCGTCTGTAAAGAAGAGTCGTTCCACCAGCGGCAGGGCTACGACCTGCTGATCCAGATGTGCCGGCACGGCACGCCCGAGCAGAAGGCCATGTGCCAGGATGCGCTGAACCGCTGGTGGTGGCCGGCGCTGATGATGTTCGGGCCCTCGGATGCCGAGTCGCCCAACAGCGCGCAGTCGATGGCCTGGAAGATCAAGCTGTTCTCCAACGACGAGCTGCGCCAGAAGATGGTCGACCAGACCGTGCCGCAGGCCGAATACCTGGGCCTGACAGTGCCCGACCCCGACTTGAAGTGGAATGCCGAACGCGGCCATTACGACTTCGGCGAGATCGACTGGAGCGAGTTCTATGCGGTGATCAAGGGCAACGGGCCCTGCAACCGCGAGCGCCTGCAGGCCCGCCAGCAGGCCCACGAGGCGGGCGCCTGGGTGCGCGACGGCCTGGCCGCCTACGCCGAGAAGCAGGCGCGCCGCAAGGCGGCCTGACCCGCACGCATTTTTCACAGGCGCCGCCGCGGCGGCCCGACCCCGAGGAATACGCATCATGAGCAAGGAATGGCCGCTGTGGGAAGTGTTCATCCGCAGCCAGCACGGCCTGGCGCACAAGCATGTGGGCAGCCTGCATGCCCCCGACGCCGAAATGGCCATCAACCATGCGCGCGACGTCTATACGCGGCGCAACGAGGGCCTAAGCATCTGGGTGGTGCGCGCCGCCGACATCGTGGCCAGCAGCCCGGCCGACAAAGAGCCGCTGTTCGACCCGGCCAACAGCAAGGTCTACCGGCACCCGACGTTTTTCCCCATGCCTGACGAAATCAAGCACATGTAAGGCGGCGCGGACATGGACAAGCCTTTATTCGAGACCCTGCTGCGCCTGGGCGACGGCACGCTCATCCTGTCGCAGCGCCTGTCGGAATGGTGCGGCCACGGGCCGGTGCTGGAAGAAGACCTGGCGCTGACCAACACCGCGCTGGACCTGCTGGGCCAGGCCCGCATGTGGCTGACGCTGGCCGGCGAGGTCGAGGGCGCCGGCCGCGACGAAGACGCGCTGGCCTACCTGCGCCATGCGCACGAGTTCCGCAATCCGGTGCTGGTCGAGCGGCCCAACGGCCATTATGGCGACACCCTGGCGCGCCAGTTCTTCTTCGATGTGTGGCACTACTTCCTGCTGCAGCGCCTGGCGCAGTCGGCCGACGCGCGCGTGGCGGCCATTGCCGCCAAGTCGCTGAAAGAAGTCACCTACCATGTGCGCCGTTCGTCCGACCTGGTGGTGCGGCTGGGCGACGGCACCGATGAAAGCCATGCGCGCATGCAGGACGCCATCGACGACGCCTGGCGCTATACCGGCGAACTGTTCGTCGACGACGCGGTCGACCGCGATGTGGCGGGCCGCGGCATCGGCTGCGAGCTGGCCGCCTTGCGCGGGCCCTGGCTGGCCCATGTGCGCGAAGTGCTGGCCGAGGCCACGCTGGCCATGCCCGACGAGGCCGAGGCCGGCCACGCCGCGCTGCAGGGCGGCCGCCAGGGCCGGCATACCGAGGCCCTGAGCTACGTGCTGGCCGAGATGCAGTCGCTGCCGCGCGCCTATCCCGGAGCCGTGTGGTGAACGCCGGCTCGTGCGCCTCGCCGCGCCAGGTCATGGCCTGGCTGGAAAGCGTGCCCGACCCCGAGATCCCCGTGCTGTCGGTGGTAGACCTGGGCGTGGTGCGCGAGGTGGCGTGGGACGGCGACACCTGTGTGGTGACC
>Ga0182737_1001957_pt1 | contig 18379 bp, 19 predicted proteins | sample eDN5th30CBELigOP_FD_128878 | JGI IMG/M metagenome (GOLD analysis project Ga0182737, IMG submission 128878) | Enriched Organic Plus compost microbial communities from Emeryville, California, USA - eDNA 5th pass 30_C BE-Lig OP (version 2) (version 2) ...
CGCCGCGCACGAAGGTCAGGCCGCGGATCATCACGCCGCTGCCTTCGGCGGAGAAGTGGTCGGTATCGTCACGCGCCGCGAAACCGGTGACGGTCACGCCCGAGACGCGCTTCAGGGTCTCGGTGACGCTGCGGTCGGGCAGCGCGCCGATGTCCTCGGCGGTGACCGAGTCGATGATCTGTTCGGCGTCCTGCTTGATGTCCTGGGCGCGCATCAGGCTGCCGCGCAGGCCCTTCACTTCGACGGTCTCGAGCTCGACGGCGTCGTTCGCGGGAGCGGGATCGGCCGCCGCCTGGGCCTGGGCCTGCAGGGCGACGGATGACAGCGCCAGGGCGATCCCCAGCGCCAGCGTGCATCGGTTGGTACGGAAAGACGCGTACGGCATGGCGCCGGCGCGGGCGGCGCGAAGGTGTTGCCTCGACATTGCAGTTCCCCTCCCAGAGACCTGTAAACGATCGACCAGCTTGTGTTTGGGTTGTGGACGGCGGCCGTGCGTGAGCTCCCCAGGCCGGACCGTCATCACAAAGGTAGCGCTAACATTCCAAAAAAAGAAGCACTTCATTCCCCCCTACCTTGGTCGGGAGACGCACCCATCGGGGGAACCCCGAGGGAAACCGCTCAGCGGGCGCCCGCGGAATACAGCTCCCGGGCCGTGCCGCGCAGCGCTTCCAGCATCTTTTCCGCGGCCGGCGACAGCTGGTGGCCACGGCGGCGGACGATGCCGAACGACTCCATGCTCACCCCCAGCTCGAGCGGCAGGACCGCCAGTTGCTGCGCCTGCACATAGGGCGCCACCGCCTCCACCGGCAGCGCGGTGAGCAGATCGCTGGAGCGCAGCAGGTTGATCGTCACCGGCAGCGAGGAGGTCTCGACGGTATTGCGCGAGCCCACCAGGCCGCGCTCGAGGAACATCGTTTCCAGGCGCGCGCGCAGCACGCTGTCCGGCGGCGGCAGGATCCAGCCGTACTCCTCCAGGTCCGCGTGCGAGACGGCGGCGCGCCCGGCCAGCGGATGGCCGGCGCGCACGACCACCGAATGCGGTTCGTCGGCCAGCGGTTCGAACAGCAGCTCGGCGCCGTCCTCCGGATCCATGATCCGGCCGATGACCAGGTCCAGCTGGCCGTCCAGCAGCTTGGCCACCAGCGGCCGGCTGTAGTCCATCTCGATCCGCACCAGGATGTCCGGGTGCTGGCGCTTGACCGCGGCCACCGCCTGCGGGACCAGGTTGGTGCCGGGATTGACCACGGTGCCGATCGAGGCCTGGCCCATGCGCCCGTCGCGCAGCGCGGCGATCTCCTCCTGGGCGCGGCCGATCTCCAGCAGGGCGCTGCGCGCGCGCCGGATCAGCACCTGCCCGTACCACGTCGGCGCCACCCCGCGGGCATGGCGTTCAAACAGCGGCACGCCGAGCAGGCCCTCCATCTCGGCCAGCAGCTTCGACGCCGCCGGCTGGGTCATGCGCGCCGCCTCGGCCGCGCGCAGCACCGAGCCCTGCTCGTCCAGGTGCATCAGCAGGAGCAGGTGCCGCGTCTTCAGCCGCGACGGATTGGACCAGTGCGCATGGTTGATCGGCTTTGCCATCTCCCCCTCCGGAGATCTATTCAGTCCGGGAATAGATTACGGCGAAAATTTCATTTGCCCAACATAGCTGCCCGCGCGAGGCTACCGCCGCTCGAATCCACCCCTGCCCCGCACCATGGCGCGGCCGGGATTCGCGACGCCTGGGAGGAGGCCATGGCTGGTTCCACTACACCGGGGCGCGGAACGGAACCCGTGTCCGCTGCACCGTCCCGTACGACGCCACGTCCTGCGTGCGTGCCTGCGCATGGCTGATCCCGCCTCGCCGTCGCCCGCCGACGGACACCCTGCCCGCCTGCCGTTCCGGCTGCCACTGGTCGCGATCCTGCGCGGCGTCGGCGCGGACGAGGCCCGTGCGCACGTCGGCGCGCTGGTCGACGAGGGCTACGACGCGATCGAGATCCCGCTCAACTCGCCCGACTGGGCGCGGGGCATCGCGGCTGCCGTGCAGGCATACGGCGACCGCGTCTGGATCGGCGGCGGCACCGTGCTGCGCCCGGCCGAAGTGGACACCCTGCAGGAACTTGGGGCGCGCTTCATCGTCACCCCGAACACCAACCCGCTGCTGATCCGCCACGCGGTGGCGGCCGGCCTGCAGGTGGTCGCCGGCTTCGCCACCGCCAGCGAGGCCTTCGCCGCGCTCGACGCCGGAGCGCAGATGCTCAAGCTGTTCCCCGCCGCCACCTATGGCCCCGGCCACGTGCGTGCGCTGCGCGCGGTGCTGCCGCCGGTGCCGCTGTTCGTGGTCGGCGGCGTGAGCCCGGACGCGCTGGCCGCCTACCTCGCCGCCGGCAGCGACGGCGCGGGCATCGGCGGCGAGCTCTACCGCCCCGGCCAGGACGTCGAAACCACGCGCGCCAACGCGCGCCGGTTCCGCCTGGCCTTGCGCACGGCATCGATGAAGGACCAGGGATGAAGGACACCCGATGAAGGACGCTCGATGAAGATCAGCCGCCTCACCACGTGGCATGCCGCGCCACGCTGGCTGTTCCTCAAGGTCGAGACCGACGAGGGCATCAGCGGCTGGGGCGAGCCGGTCGTCGAGGGACGCGCGCGCACCGTCGAGGCGGCGGTGCACGAACTGGCCGAGTACCTGGTCGGGCGCGATCCGTCGCGGATCAACGACCTGTGGCAGACCCTGTACCGCGGCGGTTTCTATCGCGGCGGGCCGGTGCTGATGAGCGCCATCGCCGGCATCGACCAGGCGCTGTGGGACATCAAGGGCAAGACCCTCGGCGTGCCGGTGTACGAACTGCTCGGCGGCCTGGTGCGCGAGCGCATGAAGACCTATCGCTGGGTCGGCGGCGACCGCCCGGCCGAGCTGGTCGAACAGATCCGCGGCTACCGCGAACTGGGCTTCGACACCTTCAAGTTCAACGGCACCGAGGAGCTGAAGCTGCTCGACAGCCCGCGTGCGGTCGACGCGGCGCTGGCGCGGGTGGCCGCGGTACGCGAGGCCTTCGGCGACAGCGTCGACTTCGGCATCGACTTCCACGGCCGCGTCGCCGCGCCGATGGCGCGCGTGCTGCTGCGCGAACTGGAACCGTACCGGCCGCTGTTCGTCGAGGAGCCGGTGCTGCCGGAACAGGCCGAGTACTACCCGCGCCTGGCCGCGGCCACCCCGATCCCGCTGGCTGCCGGCGAACGCATGTACTCGCGCTTCGAGTTCAAGCGCGTGCTCGAGGCCGGAGGCCTGTCGATCCTGCAGCCGGACCTGTCGCATGCCGGCGGCATCACCGAGTGCGTCAAGATCGCGGCGATGGCCGAGGCCTGCGACGTGGCCCTGGCCCCGCACTGCCCGCTCGGCCCGGTGGCGCTGGCCGCCTGCCTGCAGGTGGACTTCGTCGCCCACAACGCGGTGCTGCAGGAGCAGAGCATCGGCATCCACTACAACCAGGGCGCCGACCTGCTCGACTACGTCCTCAACAAGGAGGACTTCGCCTGCATCGACGGCGACATCGCCGCCCTGCCGAAGCCTGGCCTGGGCGTGGAGGTCGACGAGGACCGGCTGCGCCACGCCCATGCCAACCCGCCCGACTGGCGCAACCCGGTCTGGCGCCATGCGGACGGCAGCGTCGCGGAATGGTAGAAAGGCGGCCATGGAGCCCGCCGAACCCATAGCCCGACTGGTCGCCCCCTCGCGCTGCGCGCATGGCGAGGGCGTGCTGTGGTGCGAACGGCGCGGGATCGTGCTGTGGGTCGACATCGACGGTTCGCGGCTGTGGATGCACGCCCCGGCCAGCGGCGTCTCGCGCTGGTGGGTGCTGCCCGACCGCCCCTGCTGCATGGCCCTGGCCAGCGACGGCTCGCTGCTGCTGGCCCTGGCGAAATCGCTGCAGCGCGCGGACCTGGACGCGGCGCTGCGCGGGCATGGCGAACTGCCCCTCCAGTACCTTGCCGACGTGCAGGCCGACGAGCCGCGCACCCGCAGCAACGACGGCCGCGCCGACCGCCATGGCAACTTCGTCTTCGGCACGATGGACGAATCGGCAGGCAAGTCCGCGATCGGCGTGTTCTACCAGTACTCGGCGCGCAACGGCCTGCGCGTGCTGCCGTTGCTGCGCAGCGCGATCCCGAACTCGATCTGCTTCTCGCCCGACGGCCGCACCCTGTACTGGTGCGATTCCATGCAGCCGCTGATCCTGGCCTGCGACTACGATCCCGACGCCGCGCAGGTCGGCCCTTCGCGCGAGTTCGCCCGCGTCGACCTGGAAGGCGCCTCGCCCGACGGCTCCTGCATCGACACCGAGGGCGCGCTGTGGAACGCGCAATGGGGCGGCGCGCGTGTGGTCCGTTACCGCGCCGATGGCAGCGTCGACCGCGTCGTGCCGATGCCGGTGCCGCAGCCGTCGTGCTGCGCCATCGGCGGCGAGGCGATGGACACGCTCTACGTGATCACCTCGCCGCAAGGGCTGGACGCCAGCGCGCGCGCGGCGGCGCCGGAATCCGGCAGCCTGTACGCGATTCCGCTCGGGCGCCGCCTGGGCCTGGCGGAAAGCCGGGTGGTGCTGCCGTGATCGCGGTCGACTGGGGCGGCAGCAGCCTGCGTGCGTACCGCCTGGCCGACGACGGACGCGTGCTCGAGCGCCGCCGCAGCGACGAAGGCGCACTGTCCTGCCAGGGCCGCTTCGGCCGCGTGCTCGCCGGCCTGATCGACGGCTGGGACGATCCGCTGGTGGTGATGGCCGGCATGGTCGGCGCGCGCGGCGGCTGGATCGAGGTCCCGTACGTGCGCTGCCCGGCCGACGTCGGCGCGCTGGCCGCAGGGATGCTGCACCTGGACGGTTCCGCCGAGGCGCCGGGCCTGGCCGGCCGTGCGCTGTGGTGCGTGCCGGGCATGGCCGACCGCACCACCGCCGCCGGCGACGTGATGCGCGGCGAGGAGACCCAGGTCGTCGGCCTGGAGCCGGTGCTGGGCCCGGGCACGCACACGGTCTGCCTGCCGGGCACGCACAGCAAGTGGGTGCAGGTGCGCGACGGCGCGATCGTGCGCCTGTCCACGGCGATGACCGGCGAGCTCTACGCGCTGCTGCGCGCGCACAGCATTCTCGGCCGCAGCATGCCCACCGGCGAGCCGCCGCTGGACCAGGCCGCGTTCGACGCCGGCCTGGCCTGCAGCGCCGATCCGGCCGGCGGCCTGCTGCACGACCTGTTCGGCGTGCGTACCGCCTTCCTGTTCAACCGTTTCCCGGCACCCGCCCTGCCCTCGTACCTGTCCGGCCTGCTGGTCGGCCACGAGCTGCAGGCGGCGCTGGCCGGACTGCCCGCGCCGGTGCACCTGGTCGGCAACGCGGCGCTGGTGGAGCGCTACGCGCACGCGCTGCAGGCGCGCGGGGTCGAGGTGCTGCGCCATCCGGAGGAGCTGGCGGCGGCGGGCATCCACCGCCTGGCGCGGGCCCGCGGCCTGGCCTGATTGTCCCGGCGGGCACGGGGGGCGGCGGCTGGCTTAGAATATGCAGCCTGTTCCAGCCGCAATACACCACCATGCCCTTCGTCGTCACCGAGAACTGCATCAAGTGCAAGTACACCGACTGCGTGGAGGTGTGCCCGGTCGACTGTTTCCATGAAGGCCCGAACTTCCTGGTGATCGACCCGGACGAGTGCATCGACTGCACCCTGTGCGAACCGGAATGCCCGGCCAAGGCCATCTATCCGGAAGACGACGTGCCGGCCGGCCAGGAGGCCTTCGTGGCGCTCAACGCCGAACTGTCCCGCGCCTGGCCGGTGATCACCGTGCGCAAGGAACCGCTGCCCGACGCGGCCGAGTGGGACGGCAAGCCGGGCAAGCTGCCGCTGCTGGAACGCTGAACCTGCGCGCGCCCCGCGCGCGATGCCTCCGTTCGACGGATACGGAAAAGGCGCCCCGCGGGCGCCTTTTCCATTTGCTGCCTGGCGGCTGGATCAGCGCGCCAGCGCCGCCTGCACCGAGGCGATCGCCTTGAGCGCCGCCGGCGAAGTGGCCTGCACGCCGCGCGGATCGACCGCCGACACGTAAGCGCCGTTCTGCACCGCGACCACGCGCACCAGGAAGTCGGTGCCTTCGTAGCTGACGTCGTAGGTACCCAGCAGCTGCGCGCGGCTGGAAATGGTCAGGCCTTCGATGCCTTCCAGCGCGGTGCCGACGCGGCCGAACACCTCGTCGCGGGTGCCTTCGACGGTGAAGCCGCTCGGCGAGGCCGCCGGCGCGGCGCCCGGGACCTGCTGCTGCGCAGTCTGGCCCCCGGCCGGCGGCAGCGCCATCGCGCCGGAGGTGTCGGGCAGGTTCAGGTCCGGCGGCACTTCCAGCGGACGCGCTTCGGGGCTGAGCGCGTAGTCGCCCTTCGGCCCCTTGCGGAACCAGGAGCAGCCGCCCAGCGACGCGACCACGGTGAAGGCCAGCAGCACGGCCGCGGAGGCGCGGACAAGGCGGGAAGACTGGGACATCGGCATAGCTCTCCGTTGATGGGTCAGGCCGCGAGCGGTTCGCGGCCGTGGTGTGCTTCGAGTTCGCGTGCCAGCGCCACGATACGCGCGGCCTGCTCGTGGTGCTGCGCCGACAGGGGCAGCAGCGGCAGGCGCGGACCGTGGCCGTAGCCGAGGCGCTGCAGCAGCGCCTTGACCGGGATCGGGTTGGGTTCGACGCCACAGAATGCATGCAGTGGCGCCAGGCGCGCATCCCACGCCAGCGCGGCATTGGCCGCATCGCCGCCGGCGCGGGCCAGGTCGCACAGGTGGCGGTAGGCCGACGGGGCGACGTTGGAGCCGACCGACACCAGGCCGTCCATGCCGGCCAGCATCGAGCGCGCGGCGCTGGCGTCGTCGCCGCCAAGCACGGCGAATCCCGGCGCGCGCAGCGCGACCAGCGCCTCGACCCGCGCCGGATCGGCCACCGCCTCCTTGATGCCGACGATGTTGCCGTGCGCGGCCAGCCCGGCCACGGTTTCCGGCAACAGGTCCGAACCGGTGCGGCCGGGGACGTTGTAGAGCACCACCGGCAGGCCGCCCTGGTCGGCGACGGCGCGGAAGTGCGCCAGCATGCCGGCCTGGGTCGGGCGCACGTACGGCGGCACCACCACCAGCGCGGCATCGGCGCCGGCGGACGCGGCGCGGCGGGTCCGGTCGACGGTGTGCGCGGTGCCCTGCTGCCCGGTGCCGGCCAGCACCGGCACCCGTCCGGCGACGGTTTCCACCGCCACCTGCAGCAGGGTGTCGTATTCGTCATCCGAGAGCATCGCCGCCTCGCCCGTGGAACCGGCCACGACCAGGCCCTGGACGCCCGCGGCCAGCTGCCATTCGAGCAGCCGGCGCCAGGCATCGAGGTCGGGCGCGCCGGACACCTCGAACGGGGTCGCAAGCGCGGTGATCAGGCCGGTGGGGTGCAAAGCGTTCCGCTCTGGTTTCGGCGGCTGGCGCGTGGCGCGGGCCGCTTTTCGGGAGCCTGATCATACTTGCGGCCCGAAAGCACGGGCAAGTATGCTGCCCATGAGGCACAGGCCCTCCGCGGCCCGCCATTCAGCCTAAGCAACACAATGCCGGAAGCCGACTTGACCGACACCCCGCCCCGGCCCTCGCCGAACGAGAACCACCTCCTGATCAACGCCTACACGACGCATCCGGAGTCGCCGCTGCTGGCGGTGACGCGGCGCATCGCCGACAGCGGCTGCAACCTCGTCGACGCGCGCCTGGCCACGGTCGGCCGCGACGTGTCGATGACGGCGCTGGCCACCGGTTCGTGGGACGCGGTGGCGAAGCTGGAAACCATGCTCGGCCGCCTCGAACGCGAGGAAGGCCTCAAGCTCAACTGGTACCGCACCGCCGCCAAGCAGGTGCAGTCCAACCTGCTGCCCTACATCGTCGAGGTGGTGGCGGCGGACAAGCCGGGCATCCTGTTCCAGCTGGCGGACTTCTTCGACCGCCAGGGCATCACCATCGAGAACCTGCAGAGCACCCGCTACCGGGCGATGCAGACCGGCGCGGAGATGTTCTCGGCGCAGGTGACCATCGGCGTGCCGGCGAACATGCACATCGCCGCGCTGCGCGACGACTTCCTCGAGTTCTGCGACCACCTGAACCTCGACGCCATCATGGACCCGATGAAGTTCTGACCGCAGGAGGCCTCGTTGGAATTCGTCCTGTTCTTCATCGCCCTCGCGCTCTTCGCGGCCCAGCAGAAGGAAGTGGCCGGCCTGAAGAAGCGGGTGGACGCCCTGGAGGCGGAACGCCGGGAGGCCGGCACCCCATGAGTACCGCCAGGCTCGACCGCGCCATCCTCAAGCTTCCGCTGGCCCTGTCCGGCGGCCGCACCGCCACCCTCGCCGACTACAAGGGCCGCTGGCTGGTGCTGTACTTCTACCCGAAGGACAGCACGCCCGGCTGCACCACCGAGGGCCTGGACTTCAACGCGCTGCTGCCGGAGTTCGCCAGGCTCGGCGCCGACGTGCTGGGCGTGTCGCGCGACTCGGTGAAGTCGCACGACAACTTCTGCGCGAAGCAGGGCTTCCAGTTCCCGCTGGTCAGCGACGCCGACGAGGCGCTGTGCCGCGCCTTCGACGTGATCCACGAGAAGAACATGTACGGGCGCAAGGTGCTGGGCGTGGTCCGCAGCACCTTCCTGGTCTCGCCCGACGGGCGCATCGCCCGCGAATGGCGCGGGGTGAAGGTCCCCGGCCATGCCCAGGCCGTGCTCGACGCACTGAAGGCCGAAGCCACGCAGTGACCGCCAACCCCGCCACTTCCCGCCGTCGCCCTGCCCCGCAGGCCGCGACGGCGCGCCCCTGTCCGGCCTCCGTGCGCAGCGCGCACGCCGTGCCCGGCGCCGCCCCTCCCACCAGGAAGCCACGATGACCCGAGGCAAGCGCATCTACGTGCTGGATACCAACGTGCTGATGCACGATCCCACCGCGCTGTTCAAGTTCGAGGAGCACGACATCTACCTGCCGATGCAGGTCATCGAGGAACTCGACAACGCCAAGAAAGGCACGTCCGAGGCGAGCCGCAACGCGCGCCAGGTCAGCCGTTTCCTCAACGAACTGGTCGAGGCCTCCGGCCTGGAGCGGATGGCCGACGGCATCCCGCTGCAGCAGCCGCAGGGCGTGCAGCTGCGCGGCCGCCAGAGCGGCGGCGTGCTGCGCTTCCAGACCGACCACTTCGAGGCCGGCAAGAGCTTCGGCGCGGTGATCCCGGACAACGCCATCCTCGGCGCGATCCTCGCGCTGAAGGAGCAGACCCCGCCGGAGATCCCGGTGGTGTTCGTCTCCAAGGACATCAACCTGCGGATCAAGGCGGCGATCGCGGGCATCGTGTCGGAGGACTACGAGAACGACCGCGCGCTCGACGACTTCAGCCTGCTGTTCACCGGCGCCACCGAGCTGTCGGAAGACTTCTGGAAGCGCCACGGCGACGACCTGCGCTCCTGGTCCGACCGCGGCCGCACCAGCTACGAGGTGGCCTTGCGCGAGGACGAGGACTGGTATCCGAACCAGTTCCTGTACCTGCCCGGCGAGGACGACGTCGAACTGCGCGTCACCCGCGTCGAGGACGGCAAGGCCACCCTGTCGCTGGTCGACGACTTCCGTGGCGGACAGCACGCGGTGTGGGGCATCACCGCGCGCAACCGCGAGCAGAACTTCGCGCTCAACGCGCTGATGGACCCGGAGATCGACTTCGTCACCCTGCTCGGCACCGCCGGCACCGGCAAGACCCTGCTGGCGCTGGCCGCCGGCCTGGCCCAGACCATGGACCAGCAGCGCTACCGCGAGATCATCATGACCCGCGCCACGGTCAGCGTCGGCGAGGACATCGGCTTCCTGCCCGGTACCGAGGAGGAAAAGATGACGCCGTGGATGGGCGCGCTCACCGACAACCTGGAAGTGCTCACCCACAACCAGGAAGGCGGCGCCTGGGGGCGTGCGGCGACCAACGACCTGCTCGCCAGCCGGATCAAGATCCGCTCGATGAACTTCATGCGCGGCCGCACCTTCCTCTCGCGCTACCTGATCCTCGACGAGGCGCAGAACCTCACGCCGAAGCAGATGAAGACGCTGATCACCCGCGCCGGCCCCGGCACCAAGATCGTGTGCCTGGGCAACGTGGAGCAGATCGACACCCCGTACCTGACCGAGACCACCTCGGGCCTGACCTACGCGGTCGACCGCTTCAAGAACTGGCCGCACAGCGCGCACATCACCCTGCGCCGCGGCGAACGCTCGCGCCTGGCCGACTTCGCCTCCGAAGTGCTCTGACAGGATCACCCCTCCCCGACCGGGATGAGACGGGATGTTTGCGCGCCACGGGCGCGCATGCCGTCGAACGCCCGCGTCCCATGGACGCGGGCCGGGTTTGAGGGACGGCAAACCGGCCCCGCCCCGATACCAGTCTGGGCTTGCCGTTGATGTCTCATACATCATTAGCCACGCCTCAAGCTTGCATACCCATGCCTGGAGGGGGACAATCCCCGCCATGCTTACCGCTGCCCAGTTACGCGCCGCCCGCGCCCTGCTCGGCATCGACCAGCGCCAGCTGGCCGCGCTGGCGGGCGTGTCGCTGCCGACGATCCAGCGCATGGAAGCCAGCGAAGGCACCGTGCGCGGCGTGGTCGACACGCTGATGAAGGTGGTCGACGCGCTCGACGCCGCCGGCATCGAACTGATCGGCCCGGGCCAGCCCAGCCGCGGCGAAGGCCGCGGCGTGCGCCTCAAGGAGGCCGGTCGCTGACCATGGGCGTGCAGCTGCCTCGCTGGGTCTGGGTCGGCGCGGTGACGCTGGCGTGCATCGCCGGCATGGTCAACGTGATCGGCTACCTCGGCTTCGAGCACCAGGCCGTCAGCCACCTCACCGGCACCACCAGCCTGCTCGGTGCATCCCTGGCCAGCGGCAACTGGCGTTCCGTCGGCCATCTCTGGGCGGTGCTGATCGCCTTCAGCCTGGGCGCGACGCTCAGCGGCCTGATCATCCAGGACAGCACCCTGCGCCTGGGCCGCCGCTACGGCGTGGTCCTGTCCATCGAAGCGCTGCTGCTGGCCGGCTCGGTACCGATGTTCGAGAACCGGCAGATCTTCGGCGCGCTGCTGGCGTCCACCGCCTGCGGCCTGCAGAACGCGATGGTGACCACGTACAGCGGCGCGATCGTGCGCACCACCCACCTCACCGGCATGTTCACCGACCTGGGCATCGGCCTGGGCCACCTGCTGCGCGGCATGCCCCTGCCGATGCGCCGCCTCACCCTGAGCGGGCTGATCATCAGCGGCTTCCTCGGCGGCGGCATCCTCGGGGCCTGGGCGTTCCGCGCCTGGCATTACAGGGCACTGCTGCTCCCGGCCGCGCTCACCGGCCTGGCCGGGGTCGGCTATGTCGTCTACCGCAACTGGACGCTGCGCCGGTCGCGCCCGGAACAGGCTGCGCGGGACCGCGCACGGGAACCGCTGCAACCACGCTGACCTCTGGGGGAGCCGATGGCGAGCACCGACGTACGCCAGTACCTGTCGCAGTTCGTACCCAAGCTCCACACCGCCCTGCGCGAGGGCTACGGCTGGAACGACCTGCGCGCCGACGCGGTGGCGGGCCTCACCGTTGCCATCGTCGCCCTGCCGCTGGCCATGGCCCTGGCGATCGCCAGCGGCACCTCGCCGGAGAAGGGCCTGCACACGGCGATCGTCGCCGGCTTCCTGGTCTCGGCGCTGGGCGGTTCGCGGGTGCAGATCGGCGGGCCGACCGCGGCCTTCATCCCCGTGGTCTTCGTGGTGATCGCGAAGTTCGGTTTCGGCGGCCTGGTGCTGTGCACGCTGCTGGCCGGGCTGATGCTGATCGCCGCCGGCCTGCTGCGCCTGGGCACGCTGATGAAGTACATGCCGCAACCGGTGATCACCGGCTTCACCGCCGGCATCGCGGTCAGCATCTTCTCCAGCCAGGTCAAGGACGCGCTTGGCCTGCGCATGGACGCGGTGCCGGCGGAGTTCATCCCGCGCTGGACGGCGTACATCGAGCATCTGGCCACCACGCAGCCGGCGACGGTGGCGCTGACCGTGCTGGGCCTGGCGGTGATCGTCGTGCAGCGCCGCTGGCGGCCGAAGTGGCCGGGTTTCCTGCTGGCGCTGCTGGCCTGCACCACGGTGGCGCTGGTGACCGGCATGCCGGTCGACACCATCGGCTCGCGCTTCGGCGAACTGCCCTCGGCTCTGCCGGCGTTCGAGATCCCGCGCATCCCGTTCGAGCGCACGATGGAGCTGCTGCCCAGCTCGTTCACCATCGCCTTCCTCGCCGGCGTGGAGTCGCTGCTGTCGGCGGTGGTGGCCGATGGCATGACCGGCGGCCGCCACCGCTCCAATGGCGAGCTGGTCGCGCAGGGCGTGGCCAACGTCGGCTCGGCGCTGTTCGGCGGGCTGCCGGCCACCGGCGCGATCGCGCGCACGGCCACCAACATCCGCGCCGGCGCGCGCTCGCCGGTGGCGGGCATGCTGCACGCGCTGTTCCTGCTGGTGTTCATGCTGGTGCTGGCGCCGCTGATGGGCCACGTGCCGCTGCCAGCGCTGGCCGCGGTGCTGCTGGTGGTGGCCTGGAACATGAGCGAGTACCAGCATTTCCGCCACACGCTGTCGGCGCCGTGGGGCGACCGGATCGTGCTGCTGGCGACCTTCGGCCTGACCGTGTTCTTCGACCTGACCGTGGCCATCCAGGTCGGCCTGGCCATCGCCACGGTGGTCTTCATGTACCGCATGGCCGAGAGCGTGGAGATCAGCGCCGGCATCCGCGCGTCCGACGACGAACTCGCCCCCGACGATCCGCGCCGGGCCGACGAGCAGCAGCGCGAGCGCCTGCCGCCGGGCGTGGAGGTGTACCGGATCAGTGGACCGTTGTTCTTCGGCGCGGCCAACCGCCTGGACAACCTGCTGGACACCTTCGTCGCGCCGCCGAAGGTGCTGATCCTGCGCATGGGACTGGTGCCGATCATCGACGCCTCGGGCGTACACGCGCTGGGCAACCTGGCGCGGCGCTGCGCGCGCCGCGGCATCGTGCTGGTGGTGTCGGGGCTGCAGGCCCAGCCCAACCGGGTGCTGGCGGAGATGGATTTCGAGGCGCTGCACGCCCAGGTGCGCTTCGCCTCCGACTTCGAGCACGCGCTGCGCCTGGCCGCCTCGCTGGCTGCGCGCGCGCCGGGTACGCGCGGCGAGGCACAATAGGCCGATGACCCCATCGGCCACCCATACCCGCCCCGCCTCCGTCCTGACCATCGCCGGCTCCGATTCCGGCGGCGGCGCAGGCATCCAGGCGGACCTGAAGACCTTCGCCGCGCACGGCGTGCACGGCCTGTCCGCGCTGGCCGCACTGACCGCGCAGCACACCCGCGGGGTGACCGCGGTGCACGTGCCGCCGGTGGAATTCCTCGACGCGCAGCTCGACGCCTGCTTCGAGGACTTCGACGTGCGCGCGGTGAAGCTGGGCATGCTCGCCAGCGCCGCGGTGATCGAGACCGTCGCCCGCGCGCTGGAGCGCCACCGCCCCGCGCAGGTGGTGCTCGATCCGGTGATGATCGCCACCAGCGGCGCGCGCCTGCTCGAGGAATCCGCGCTGCAGGCGCTGCGCACGCGGTTGCTGCCGCTGGCTACGGTGGTCACGCCGAACCTGCCGGAAGCGGAGCTGCTGCTGGGCTGGAAGATCGCCGACCTCGCCGCGATGTCGCAGGCCGCCGCGGCGCTGCGCGCGCTCGGCGCGCCGGCCGTGCTGCTCAAGGGCGGTCACCTGGCCGGTACCGGCGAGGTGGTCGACATCCTCGCCGACGCCGATGGCGAACAGCGCACCGCGCATCCGCGCCTGCTGCTGGAAGCGCACGGCACCGGCTGCACGCTCGCCTCGGCGGTGGCCGCGAACCTGGCACGCGGGCTGCCGCTGCGTGCGGCCTGCGCGGCCGCGGTCGACTACGTGCATGCCGCGCTGCGCGGCGGCTACCGCCCGGGCAAGGGCGACGTCGTGGTGCTCGACCACTTCGCCACCCTGCCCGGACGATGACCGTCGCCGCCCCGGAACTGTCGGTCGCCGCCGCCGACGGACACCGCTGGATCCTCATCGGGCGCAGGCCCGATGCGCCGCGCGCGGGGCTGCTGTGGCTGCCCGCGCTGGGCGTGGGTGCGCGCCACTACCTGCCCTTCGCCGAGGCGCTGGCCGCGCAGGGCATCGCCACCTACCTGCACGAGTGGCGCGGCAACGGCAGCAGCTCGCTGCGTCCATCGCGCGAAATGGACTGGGGCTACCGCGAGATCCTGGCGCTGGACCTGCCGGCCAGCCTGCAGGCCCTGCGCGCTGACGATGCTTCGCTGCCGCTGGTGATCGGCGGGCACAGCCTCGGCGGCCAGCTGGCCTGCTGTTTCGCCGGGCGGCACCCGGAGGCCTTCGCAGGCCTCTGGCTGATTGCCGCCGGCACGCCGTACTGGCGCAGCTTCCCGCCGCCACGCCGCTGGCTGCTGCCGCTGCTGTTCCGCTTCCTGCCCTGGCTGGCACGGCGCCGGGGCGTGCTGCCTGGACGCCGCCTGGGTTTCGGCGGCACCGAGGCGCGCGGCCTGATCGCGGACTGGGCGCGCGTGGGCCTGTGCAACCGCTACGCGGCCGCCGGACTGGAAGCCGACCTGGAAGCGGGAATGCGCCGCGTACGGGCGCCGGTGACCGGCCTGCTGCCTGCGCACGACTGGCTGGCGCCCCGTGCATCCATGCAGGCCCTGGTCGACAAGCTGCCGGATGCACCGGCGCGCATCCTCGACCTCGACGAGGCCACCGCACCGCTTACCCCGGCCGGGCATTTCGCCTGGATGAAGCAGCCGGAAGAGGTCGCCAGGGCCTTCGCCGCAAGCGACCTGAAAAAATTTTCACCGAAATGTTGACGAACCTGAGCCCGACCAGCATAATTTCGCTCCTCGCAGCGCGCCCGTAGCTCAGCTGGATAGAGTACCTGGCTACGAACCAGGCGGTCGGGAGTTCGAATCTCTCCGGGCGCGCCATTTTTTGAAGGACTGCCGACGGCAACGTCGGCAGTCTTTTTTTTTCGCCCTGGATCCGCGCGACACCTTGCGCCCCTGCGGAATATCGAGGCCAGCGCGATCCCCGCGCATCGACCGCCGCCACACTGCGCACACGCCACGCCTGCTGCATGCACGCAAGCCATCGGCGATGATCCGCACCACCCGTCGTGCAACGCAGGCAGATGACCGGAACCGTTGGCAGGAACGCCGAGCTGTCGCCATGCGGCCGCTACCGCTACCAGCTGGTGCGTACCTTCGCCCAGCCGATGCGACTGCGGACCTGCACCTTCGTCATGCTCAATCCCAGCATCGCCGACGGTGAGGTCGACGATCCCACGATCCGCCGCTGCATGGGCTTCGCCCGGGCCTGGGGCTTCCACCGGCTGGTCGTGGCCAACCTGTTCGCATGGCGCGCCACCTCGCCGCGCGATCTCTACGCCGCCGGCGATCCGGTCGGCCCGGGCAACGACGCGTGGATCCTGCAGGCCGCCGCGGCCAGCGAGCGCATCGTCTGCGCGTGGGGCATGCACGGCGCCTGGCGCGGACGCAGCGCCGACGTCGCCCGGCTGCTTCGCGATGCCGGCCATCGCATCCACCACCTGGGACTCACCCGCGCCGGCGAGCCGCGCCATCCGCTCTACCTGGGCGGCGACAGCCGGCCACGCGAGTGGAAGCGGAAGAAGGCGGCGCATGCGTGACACGCACGCGGCGGAAGGTGACGGCCGTGCGCGCGACGCAAGCAGCCGGGAACCCGCACAGCCACAAACATCGCAGGCCGCAGCCCTTGCCAGCGTCCGTCGCCGGTTCGCGGCAGCTCGGCCGGAAAACACGAAAGCCCGCATCGCTGCGGGCTTTCGCATGAACTGGCGGAGTGAGAGGGATTCGAACCCTCGATAGAGCTTTTGACCCTATACTCCCTTAGCAGGGGAGCCCCTTCGGCCTCTCGGGCATCACTCCGGGATCTGGCGCCGCGACGTGTCCGTCGCGGGCCGCGCAAGGATACCGTCTGGGCCGTTTCGCGGCAAACGTTTTTGTCGACTCAGGTGGACTGGTCGGGTTCACCGCCGCCGGACGGCGCCTCGCCGCGCTGGATCCGCTGGTAGATCTCCTCGCGGTGCACGGAAACGTCCTTGGGCGCGGTGATGCCGATGCGCACCTGATTGCCCTTCACCCCAAGCACGGTGACGGTGATCGAATCTCCGATCATCAGGGTTTCGCCTACGCGGCGGGTCAGAATCAGCATTGTCTTCTCCATGGCGCCGGCGTGCCTTCGCCGGCTGCGCAGGCCCAGCGTGGGCCATGCGCGTCCAACCAGCAGCGTACGGAAACAGCCGGCTGATCGTACTGCCGTCGCCATCGGACCGGCAAGGCCCGATGGTGACGGTCGTCAAGGGGGCGCGCGGTCAGTGCAGGCGTTCGCCTACCCAGGCGGGAACGTCCTGGAGCGCAAGGGCAAGGGCGGGCCCGTCCTCGCCACCACCCTGGGCGAGATCCGGGCGGCCGCCGCCCTTGCCTCCGATACGACCGGCGACATGGGCGAGAAGTTCGCCGGCCTTGACCTTGCCCGTTGCGGATCCGTTCACGCCCGCGACCAGCGCGGCCTTGCCGCCCTGGGCACCCGCTAGCAGGACCACGGTGTCGCCCAGCTGCTGCTTGAGGCGGTCCACCGCCTCGCGCAGGCCCTTGGCGTCCATGCCTTCCAGGCGCGCGGCCAGGACCTTGATCCCACCCACGTCGACCGCGGACGCGGCCAGGTCGGCGGCGGCGCTGCTGGCCGCCTTGGCCTTGAACGATTCGATCTCGCGCTCGAGGCGACGCACGCGCTCGGCCAGCGCACGCGCCTTGTCGGCCACGTCGGCACGACTGCCGCCGAGCACCGCGGCGGCCTCGTCGAGGCTGCGGCTCTCGTTGGCCACGTAGTCCAGCGCGCCCTGGCCGGTCAGCGCCTCGATGCGGCGCACACCGGCGGACACGCCGCCTTCGGACACGATCTTGAACAGGCCGATCTCGCCGGTGCGGCCCACGTGGGTGCCGCCGCACAGCTCGACCGACTCGCCCATCTTCACCACGCGCACGCGTTCGCCGTACTTCTCGCCGAACAGCGCCATCGCGCCCATGTCCAGCGCCTCCTGGATGCCCATCTGCTGGATCACCACCGGATGGTTGGCGCGGACCTCGTCGTTGACCATGCGCTCGATGCGCTCCAGCTCCCCGGCCGCGACCGGCTGGAAGTGGGAGAAGTCGAAGCGCAGGCGGTCCGGCGCGACCAGCGAGCCCTTCTGCGCCACGTGGGTGCCGAGCAGGCCGCGCAGCGCGCCATGCAGCAGGTGGGTGGCGGAATGGTTGAGCACGGTGTTGGCGCGGCGCGAGGCGTCGACCGAACCGGAGAGCACGTCGCCGGTCTTCAGCGAGCCCTCGGCGACGCGGCCGACGTGGCCATGGAACTGGCCGGCGAACTTCTGCGTGTCGGACACGTCGATGCGCACGCGCGGCGCCTCGAGTGTGCCGGTGTCGCCGACCTGGCCGCCGGACTCGGCGTAGAACGGAGTGCGGTCGAGCAGGACGATGACCTCGTCGCCGGCGGCGACCTCGTCGACCGGGCGGCCGTCGCGCAGCAGCGCCACGATCTTCAGGCCGTCGGCCTGCAGCTGGTCGTAGCCGAGGAACGCGGTCGGCTGCAGCGTGGCGACCAGTTCGGCCGGCAGCTGCACGCCGCCGCCGAACTTGCCGGCGGCGCGCGCGGTCTCGCGCTGCTGCTCCATCGCCGCCTCGAAGCCGGCCATGTCCACGGACATGTCGCGCTCGCGCGCCATGTCAGCGGTCAGGTCGACCGGGAAACCGTAGGTGTCGTACAGGCGGAACACGTCGGCGCCGGGGATGACGCCGCCGATCGCGCGCGCGGCCACCTCGTCGAAGATGCGCATGCCCGAGTCGAGCGTCTCGGCGAAGCGCTCCTCCTCTGCCTTCAGCGCGCGCTCGACGGTGTCGCGCGCGGCCGGCAGCTCCGGATAGGCCTCGCCCATCTGCGCGACCAGCTCGCCGACCAGCTTGTGGAAGAACGGCTGGCGCACGCCCAGCATCCAGCCGTGGCGCAGGGCGCGGCGGATGATCCGGCGCAGCACGTAGCCGCGGCCCTCGTTCGACGGCAGCACGCCGTCGACGATCAGGAACGAGCAGGCGCGGATGTGGTCGGCGATCACGCGCAGCGACTTGTTCTCCAGGTCGGAGGTGCCGGTCAGCTCGGCGGCCTTGCGGATCAGCGCCTGGAACAGGTCGATCTCGTAGTTGGTGTGGACGTGCTGCAGGATCGCCGCCAG
>Ga0182737_1001958_pt1 | contig 18365 bp, 13 predicted proteins | sample eDN5th30CBELigOP_FD_128878 | JGI IMG/M metagenome (GOLD analysis project Ga0182737, IMG submission 128878) | Enriched Organic Plus compost microbial communities from Emeryville, California, USA - eDNA 5th pass 30_C BE-Lig OP (version 2) (version 2) ...
CGACAGCATCGGCGACCGGCCCTGCGTGCGATCCGTCGATGACCTGCCCGCCGGGATCGACGTGGCGATCCTCGCCATTCCGCAGGCGGGCGTGCTGGACGCGGTGCGCTCGCTCGCTCCGCGCGATTGCGGGGCGGCGGTGATCTTCTCCGCCGGTTTCGCCGAAGGCGGCGCGGAAGGCATGGCCCAGCAGCAGGAAATCGCCCGTATCGCCCGAGAGGCGGGGATGGTGATCGAGGGACCGAACTGCCTCGGCCTCGTCAATTTCGTGGACAAGGTGCCGTTGACCTTCATCGAACTGCCCGAAGCGAAGGCCGAAGGCGACCGCCGCATCGGCGTCGTGTCGCAATCGGGCGCGATGGCGGCCGTGGTGGCGACGACGATGATCGCGCGTGAGGTGCCGCTGTCCTGCTACATCTCCACCGGGAACGAGGCGGCAAGCGGGGTCGAGGATTATGTCGACTATCTCGCCGACGATCCGCAGACCGCCGTGATCGCGATGATCGTCGAGCATTTCCGCAGGCCGCAGGCGTTCCTCGCGGCGGCGGGCAAGGCGATCGCGCGGGGCAAGCAGATCGTGCTGCTCCACCCCGGCAGCAGCGAGGCGGGGCGTGAAAGCGCCGCGACTCATACCGGCGCGATGGCGGGCGACCATGACGTGATGCGCACGCTGGTCGCGCGGGCGGGCGTGATCCTGGCCGAAGGACTGGAGGAACTGGGCGATATCGCGGAAATCGCGCTGCGCTGCCCGACCCTGCCGGTCGATAATGTAGCGGTCGTTTCAGAATCGGGCGCGCTCAAGGCCATGGTGCTGGACCGCGCGGAAAAGCTCGGCATCACGCTGCCGAAGCTGACCGACGGGGACAGCCCTGCGCTGCGCGAGGCGCTGCCGCCCTTCGTGCCCGTCACCAATCCGCTGGACGTGACCGCGCAGGGGCTGGTCGATCCCGGCATCTATGTGCGTACGCTCAACGCGCTCAACGCGGACGACCGCATCGCGGCCATCTTCATGCCGTTGATCCAGACCGATTTCAGCACCTCGGGCATCAAGTTCAACGCGGTGGCTGGCGCGCTGGAGGATAATCCGGCGACCAAGCCCGTCATCGTCGCCGGGGTGGACGAAGGCGGCGGCGTGCGCGACGAGGATGTCGCCCGCCTGCGGCGGCTGGGCGTCCCCTATTTCCCGACGCCGGAGCGCGTGTTGCAGGCGCTGTCCCGCTTTGCGGAAGCCTCGCGCCGGTCCACCGGCGTGACCGGCAAGGCGGCGGTCGATGTCGGCGGCGCGGCGGCCGGGGAGGTCATTCCCGAATATCGGTCGAAGGAACTGCTCGCCGCCCATGGCGTCAGCTTCTCCCCCTGCGCGATGGCGACCGACATCGCGGGCGCGCGCAAGGTGGCGGCGGACCTCGGCTATCCTGTCGTGCTGAAGGCGCAGTCGCCGCTGCTCAGCCACAAGAGCGACGCGGGCGGCGTCATCATCAACATCGCCGATGAGGCCGCGCTCGATGCGGCGTGGGACCGGCTGGCCGCCAATATCGCTCATCACCGCCCCGGCCTGGTGCTGGACGGCGTGCTGGTCGAGAAGATGGCGCCCAAGGGCGTGGAAATGATCGTCGGCGCGCGCGTGGACCCGGAATGGGGCCCGGTGGTGCTGGTCGGCTTCGGCGGCGTGACCGCCGAGTTGCTGAAGGACGTGGCGCTGTTGCCGCCCGATCTGTCGCGCGAGGACATCGTCGCCGAGGTGCTGAAATTGCGCATGGCGCCGCTGCTCACGGGTTTTCGTGGCGCCGCGCCGTGCGATCTCGATGCGCTGGCCGCGATCGTCGAGGCGCTGGGCCGGGTGGTGCGCGGCACCCCCTCGATTCGCGAGGTGGACCTGAACCCGGTGCTGGTGATGCCGAAAGGCGAGGGGGCGGTGGCTCTGGACGCGTTGATTTCCTGCTGAGGAAATGCCGGATTCTCGAGGTGCCAGCGCAGGCTGGCATCTTGGGTGGGCCCGCGGCATGGAAAGAACTCCCCCCGGCCCTTCGGCTTGGCAACGGAAATCCATAGCATCCGCTAAAAAAGCGCCGCGTCTTCCCAGATGCGGCGCTTTTTTGCATGAAGGCGTTTCCGGCCTCGCTCGGTCCGTCGCGGAAAGGAAAGGCGACGCTTCATTTTATCGCAGGGCCCCATTGCATTCCGCCTTTTGCACTGCAAAAAGGGCGCCCGTCGCCGTTTACCCCCTCATTCCTCCCCTTTGTCGAAGGATGCCGACCGCGTGACTATCAGTTGGCTCGACGCCGCAATTCTCGGCCTTATTCAGGGGCTGACGGAATTCCTGCCCATCTCGTCCAGCGCACATCTCCGCATCGCCGGGGAGTTCCTTCCCTCGGCGGCCGATCCGGGGGCGACCTTCACCGCGATCACGCAGATCGGGACCGAGGCCGCCGTGCTGGTCTATTTCTGGTCGGACATCCGCCGCATAGCGGAGGCCTGGCTGCGCCAGAATGTGCTGCGCACGTCCCATGACGCCGACCATGCGCGCATGGGGTGGCTCATCATCGTCGGTTCGATCCCCATCGTCGTGCTGGGCCTGCTGTTCAAGGACCAGATAGAGCATGGGCTGCGCAATCTCTACATCACGGCGAGCGCGCTGGTGCTGTTCGGCATCGTCCTGGGCATCGCCGACCGGGTGGGCGCCAAGCGTGTGCCGATTGCCCGGCTGACCTGGCGGGACGGCATATTCTTCGGCTTCGCGCAGGCGATGGCGCTGATACCGGGCGTGTCGCGATCCGGCGGGACGATCAGCGCGGGCCTGCTGATGGGCTATACGCGCGAGGCGGCCGCCCGCTATTCCTTCCTGCTGGCGGTGCCGGCGGTGTTCGGCTCCGGCTTTTATCAGTTGTTCAAGAGCATGGGGCAGGAGAATGTCGTGGGACCGGGGCAGACGGCGCTGGCGACGCTGATCGCGTTCGCCGTCGGCTATGCCGTGATCGTCTTCTTCCTGAGGCTGGTCGCGACCCGCAGCTATCTGCCCTTCGTATTCTATCGCATCGTCCTGGGGCTGGCCATCATCGCCCTGCTCTGGACGGGTCAATTGTCGCCGCTCTAGCGGCTATAGGAAGGGCTATAAAAAGGGGCACCGCGATGCGATGCCCCTCTTCTGCCGTTTCTGAGGGCCGGGTTCAGCCCGCCTTCGCCTTGCTCTTGTCGTAAGCGCCAAGGCCGGGCTTGTAGCTCTTTTCGTCGATGAACTGGCGGATGCCTTCCTTGCGGCCTTCCGTCTTGTCATGGAAGTTGGCGGCTTCCTGCATGCGGACCAGATAGTCCTCCGCCTCGTCATAGGTCATCACGCCGACGCGGCGCACCGCGTCCTTGGCGAATTTCAGCGTGATCGGGTTCTTTTGCAGCAGCATCCTGGCGACCTCGGTGGTGCGCTCCTTCAGCCGTTCCAGCGGCACGCTCTCGTTGACGAGGCGCATCGCGGCGGCCTGCTTGCCGTCGATCAGGTCGCCGGTCAGCGTCAGCCACATCGCGTCGCGCATCGGCAGCAGGTCCACCACCACCTTGGTCACGCCGCCGCCCGGCAGGATGCCCCAGTTGATTTCGGAAAGGCCGTATTGCGCCTCATCCGCGCTGATCGCGAGGTCGCAGGCGAACAGCGGGCCGAAGCCGCCGCCGAAGCACCAGCCGTTGACCATCGCGATGGTCGGCTTCTGGTACCAGCGCAGGCGGCGGAACCAGCCATAGCTTTCCCGCTGCGACTTGCGCACGCCGCGCAGGCCCTGCGCCTCGGTCTCGCGGAAATATTCCTTGAGGTCCATGCCCGCCGACCAGGCGGTGCCTTCGCCGCCCAGAACCAGCACGCCGACATCCTCGCGGAACTCCAGCTCGTCCAGAACGTCCATCATGCGACGGTTGAGCGTCGGGCTCATCGCGTTGCGCTTTTCGGGCCGGGCGAAATTCACCCAGGCGATGCCATCTTCGACATGACAGGAAACGACGTCTTGTTCTTCCATGATTCACTCCATTGAAAAAGGCGGCAGGGCAGGCGGCGGCACCGGCCCGTCAATTGTATCCTTGGCATACAATAACCGAAGCATGGCCGCCCGCGCAAGCGAAGAATTGCATCCGGGCGGGGGCCAAAGCGCCTTAACGGTTGCATCTGTCATAAATCTGTCACAAGGGGGCGGCGTCATGGCATTGGGGATCAAACCGATCAGGCAGATAGCGGCCCTGCCCTATCGCGCGGAGAGCGACGCGCTCGATGCACCGATCCGGATTCTGCTGGTCACCTCGCGTGAGACCAAGCGCTGGGTGATTCCCAAGGGCAATCCCGGCAAGGGGCTGTCGCCGCACCAGAGCGCGGCGGCCGAGGCGGAAGAGGAAGCGGGCGTGGTGGGCGCGGTGTGCCCGACGCCGCTCGGTTCCTACCGGTATCGCAAGCGGCGTGGCAATGGCGCGTCGCTGATGGTGGACGTGGAGGTGTTTCCCCTTGCCGTCAATCGCGAACTGGCCGACTGGAAGGAACGTCACGAGCGCGAGCGGCGCTGGTTCGGGCTGAAGGAAGCCGCCGAGGCGGTGGAGGAGGAGGACCTGCGCGACCTCATCCGGTCCTTCGCCGCGTCGGAATTCAAGGCGGCGGCGGGGCGCCAGACGCTTATCGGCGCGGTCGCGCAAAAATCGGGGATAAACAGGATGTTCGGCTGGTTTCAGCGCCTTCTGCCCAAGCAGGGCAATTTCTTCGACCTGTTCGAATCGCACGTGCAGACCGTGGGCGCCGGGGCCGACGCCCTTACCCGCCTGCTGCACGACGGGGACAACCGGGCCGACCATATCCGCGAGGTGCAGGAACGCGAAGGCGATGCGGACGAGATCATCCGCGAAGTGCTGCACCTCGTGCGCCGCACCTTCCTTACCCCCTTTGACCGGGGCGCGATCATCAGCCTGATCAGCTCGATGGACGACGCGATCGACGAGATGCAGGCGGCGGCCAACGCGATCGACCTCTATGACTTCACCGATTTCGGGCAGGAAATGCGCGACATGGCGGCGATAGTGGTCGACAGCACGCGCGTGCTGGCGGAGGCCATGCCGCTGCTGCGCGATGTCGCGCGCAACGCCAAGCGGCTGCATGAACTGACCGAGAGGATGGTGCGGATGGAAGGCCATGCCGACGCCATCCACGCCGCCGGGGTGAAGAAAGCGTTTCAGGAGCAGGGCGCGTCCGACCCGATGGGTTTCATCGTGCGCAACGAGATCTTCAAGCATCTCGAACGGATCGTCGATGCGATGGAGGACGTCGCCAACGCGATCGACGGCATCGTGATCGATCACGCCTGAGCGCGGCGCCGACGGATGCATGATCTCGCCCTTCCGCTGCTGGCCGCGCTGATCCTCGTCGCGCTGGCGTTCGATTATCTCAACGGGCTGCACGACGCCGCCAACAGCATCGCGACGGTGGTGGCGACGCGCCTGCTGCGCCCCGTGCAGGCGGTGATGTTCGCCGCCTTCTTCAACTTCGCGGCCTATTTCCTCACCCTGTTCTTCCCGGCGCTGCACAAGGTGGCCGAAACCATCGGCGCGGGGCTCATCGACAAGGAACTGGTGACGCCCGCCGTCATCTTCGGCGCGCTGATCGGCGCGATGTTCTGGAATGTCGTCACCTGGCTCAAGGGTATTCCCTCCTCGTCCAGCCATGCGCTGGTCGGCGGGTTGATCGGGGCGGGGGTGGCCCATGCGGGTATCAGCGGCATCGAATGGAGCGGCCTCAACAAGACGCTGATCGCGATCGTGCTGTCGCCCACGCTGGGCATGATTTTGTCGATGCTCATCATGCTGGTGACGAGCTGGCTGTGCCGTGGCGCGTCGGCGCGGGGCGCGGACACCGGCTTCCGCTACCTGCATCTCGCCTCGTCGGCCGCCTATTCGCTGTCCCATGGCCTCAACGACGCGCAGAAGACGATGGGCATCATCACCGTGCTGCTCTATTCGACCGGCTATCTCTCCGGCGAGTTCGAGGTGCCGCACTGGGTCGCCATCGCCTGCTATATCGCGATCGCGCTGGGCACGCTGACCGGCGGGTGGAAGATCATCGAGACGATGGGATCGCGCATCACCAAATTGTCGCAGCATCAGGGGTTCAGCGCCTCGTTGGGCGGGTCGGCGGTGGTGTTCAGCGCCTCGCTGATGGGCATCCCGGTATCGACGACGCACACCATCACCGGCTGCGTGATCGGAGCGGGCACGGCACGGCGAGCCTCCGCGGTGCGCTGGGGCGTGGCGCAGAGCGTGGTGACGGCGTGGGTCATCACCATTCCAGCCTCCGCCATTGTCGGCGCCCTCTTCTACCTGCTGACCCGGCTGTTCTGACTATTCCATAGCGGGCGTTATACTATAGACCTGATACCGCGACGATGCGGATCGGGCAGGCTGCGTTCCCGACCTCGCCGGCCGCCATCCTGCGGCGGGATGAGGCGAACCGCCCGTCCAAGACGATTGTGCCCGCGCGTTGCGCGTCGTAGAACCGGCTCATGACCGATGTGCACATCTCGCCCGATGCCGGAACCGGCGCCGTCCCTGCCGCTCCTCCTGTCATCCGTCGCGAGGATTATCGGGCGCCCGATTGGCTGGTGCCGGAGATCGCGCTCGATTTCCTTCTCGACGCGGAACGCACGGAAGTAGCCGCCCGCCTCTATGTGCAGCGCAACGGCGAGCATGACCGGCCGCTGGTGCTGGACGGCGAGGAGCTGGATCTGCTTTCCGTCCTTGTGGATGGCGATCCGGTGGATGTCACGCCAGAAGGCGGGCGGCTGGTCCTGCCGCTCGATGGCGCCAGCCATATCGTCGAAACGCGGGTGGCGATCGCCCCGGCGCGCAACAGCCAGCTCATGGGCCTTTACGCCAGCGGCGGCCTGCTCTGCACCCAGTGCGAGGCGGAAGGGTTCCGCCGCATCACCTTCTTCCCCGACCGGCCCGACATATTGAGCCGCTATGCGGTGCGGATGGAGGCGGACAAGGCGCTTTACCCGGTGCTGCTCTCCAACGGCGATCCGGTGGCGAGCGGGGAAGCCGGACAAGGCCGCCACTGGGCGCAATGGAACGACCCGTTCCCCAAGCCCTGCTATCTCTTCGCGCTGGTCGCGGGCGACCTCGCCTGCAACACGGACAGCTTCACGACGAAGAGCGGGCGCGAGGTGAAGCTCGGCATCTGGGTCCGGGAGGCGGACCTTCCCGCCACGGCCCATGCGATGAGCGCGCTCAAGAACAGCATGGCATGGGACGAGCGGGTCTATGGCCGCGAATATGATCTCGACGTGTTCAACATCGTGGCCGTGTCCGATTTCAACTTCGGCGCGATGGAGAACAAGGGGCTGAATATATTTAACAGCCGCTACATATTGGTCGATCCCGATACCGCCACCGATCTGGATTATGATGCGGTGGAGGGTGTGGTCGCGCACGAATATTTTCACAACTGGTCGGGCAATCGCGTCACCTGCCGCGACTGGTTCCAGCTTTCGCTGAAGGAAGGGCTGACGGTCTATCGGGACCAGTGCTTCTCCGCCGACATGGGCAGCGAGCCGGTCAAGCGGATCGAGGATGTGCGCGTGCTGCGCGCCGGGCAGTTCCCCGAGGACGCAGGACCGCTCGCCCATCCGGTACGGCCCGAAAGCTACATGGAAATCAGCAATTTCTATACCGCGACCGTCTATAACAAGGGCGCGGAGGTGATCCGCATGATCGCGCGGATTCTGGGGCCGGAGGGCTTCCGCAAGGGCACTGACCTCTATTTCGAGCGCCATGACGGACAGGCCGTCACCTGCGAGGATTTCGTCCGCGCGATGGAGGAAGGCGGCGGAGCGGACCTCGGCCAGTTCCGTCTCTGGTACTCGCAGGCGGGCACGCCGCGTGTCGCCGCGACGATGGTCCACGACCCCGAGCATCGCCGCCTCACGCTGACGCTCAGCCAGAGCATTCCCGACACGCCGGGGCAGACGAACAAGAAGGCGATGGTGATCCCGCTGCGCACAGCACTGTTCGATCGCCAGTCCGGGCAGCGACGGGAGGAGCGGTTGCTGATGCTGACGCAGGGGGAACAGAGCTTCACCTTCGAGGGTATCGCCAGCGCGCCGGTGCTGTCGATCAACCGCGGCTTTTCCGCGCCGGTGATCGTGGACGCGCCGCGCACGCAGGATGAACTGGCGTTCCTGTCCGCCCATGACGACGATCCGTTCGCCCGCTATGAGGCGATGCAGCAGCTTATGGTCAACGCGCTGACCGAGGCGGTCGCCTCGGGCGAGCTGGAGACCGGCGCGGTGATCGAGGCGATCCGCACCAGCGCCACCGACCCCGCGCTGGACGACGCCTTCATCGCCGAAGCGATCCGCCTGCCGGGGGAAGCCTATATCGGCGACCAGATGCTGATCGTCGATCCGCAGCGCATCCATGAGGCGCGCGAGGCGATGCAGCAGGCGATCGGCGCCGCGCTGGAACCGCTTTGGCGCGACCTGCACCAGCGGACGGCGCGCGCCGCCTTCTCGCTGGAGGCGGGAGACAAGGGCGCGCGCAAGCTGCGCAACGTCGCGCTTTCCTATATCGCGGCGAGCGGCGCGGAGGATGCCGCCGCGCTCGCCTTCGCCCAGTTCGGGGGCGCCCATAACATGACCGAGCGGCAGGGCGCGCTCGGCGTGCTTGCCAACGGGACGAGCCCGGAGCGGGAGCGGGCGATGGCGGCTTTTTACGATCGCTATCACGGCAATGCGCTGGTGCTCGACAAATGGTTCCAGACGCAGGCGCTCGCCTTCCATCCCGATACGGTGGAAATAGTCCGCGCGCTGGGCCGTCATCCGGACTTCACGCTGACCAACCCCAACCGCGTCCGCTCGCTCTACGGCGCCTTCGCGGCGAACCAATGGGCATTCCATAGCGGCACGGCGGGCGAGGGCTATCGCCTGCTGGCGGACCTGATCCTCGCGCTCGACCCGATCAACCCGCAGACGGCGGCGCGCATGGTGCCGCCGCTGGGCCGCTGGCGCCGTTTCGACACCGCGCGCGGCGGAAAGATGCGCGCGGAACTGGAACGCATCGTGGCCCAGCCGAAGCTGTCGCGCGACGTTATGGAGCAGGCGAGCAAGAGTCTGGCTGACTGAGGCCCTTCGCCATTGCGTTCAGGGCCCGCATGAGCGGAACGGCGAAATGGACCTGGCGCCTGGATGCGCTTTTCAGAAGCTGTCCTTGGCGGCGCGCAGCCGTGCCAGTTCCGCCGCGCTGTCCGCGCGCATGAAGGGATTGGTGGCCCGTTCCTGCGCGATGGTGGTAGGCACCGTCGGCACGCCCTGCCCGCGCAGCGCCCGCACCTCGTCCATGCGCCGGGCGATGTCGGCATTGTCCGGCTCCATCGCCTGCGCGAAGCGGCCGTTGGAGAGGGTATATTCGTGCGCGCAATAGGCCTGCGTGCCGCCGTCCAGCGCGGCCAAGCGCTTCATATTGGCGAACATCTGCTCCGCCGTGCCCTCGAACAGGCGGCCGCAGCCCATGGCGAACAGCGTGTCGCCGACGAAGATGATCCCGGCGTCGGGAAGATGATAGGCGATGTGCCCGGCGGTGTGGGCCGGGACTTCCCACACCCGCGCGGCATGGTTGCCGATTCGCGCGCTGTCGCCTTCCCTCACCGCCACGTCCAGCGTCGGGATCTTCGCCCGCTCGGCGGCGGGCCCGGTCACGGTGCAGCCGGTCGCCGCCTTGATGCCCGCATTGCCGCCGATATGATCGCCATGCCAGTGGGTGTTCCAGATCTGGCTGATGGTCCAGCCGCGCGCGGTGGCGGCTTCCAGTACCGGCTCGGCGACGGATGGGTCGATCACGGCCGTTTCTCCGCTCTCGCCGTCATGCAGAAGCCAGACATAATTGTCCGACAGCACCGGTACGCAGGCGACTTCCAGCGCCATCACCATTCCCCGACATTGGGCATGGAGGCCCATGGCTCCGCCGGGTCCAGCTGCCCGTCCTGCAACAGCTCGATGGATATGCCGTCCGGTGTGCGGACGAAGGCCATATGCCCGTCGCGCGGAGGCCGGTTGATGATGACGCCCGCGTCCATCAGGCGCTGGCAGGTGTCGTAGATATTGTCGACGCGATAGGCGATATGGCCGAAATTGCGGCCGCCCTTATAGTCCTCCGCCGGGCTGCCGTCCGCCGGCGGCCAGTTGTAGGTGAGTTCGACCTGCGCGTCCTCGTCCCCCGGCGCGGCGAGATAGATGAGGGTGAAGCGCCCCTTCTCGCTTTCATGACGCTTCACTTCCACAAGGCCGAGCAGCCCGAAGAACCGGAGGGTGGCGTCAGGATCGCTGACGCGGATCATGGTATGAAGATATTTCAGCATGCCGGGCCTATATCACAGGTCGGACCATGCAGCTACTTCCGGAAGATGGACCGGCCTTAGCGGCCCTGGTTGCGCCAGCGGTTGATGGTGCGGCCCAATATATCCTCTTCGCCGCCTTCCTCCTGCCACAGGCGGGAGAAGCTGGGGTCGTCGGAGGCCGGGCGGCGGCTTTCCTCCAGATCGTCCAGCGCCACGCGGATCGGCACGGAAACGCCCTCGCCGCAGATGATGCATTCGCGGTTGCGCAGGGCCGGGATCGAATCGAGGAACCCGCGCGCGCCTTCCGGCATCGCGGCCTTCACGAACTGCTGGTCGCGGTCGTTGTTGAGCCGCATCGAGATGATCGTGCCGCATTGCGACAGCACGCCTTCGGCCAGGTCGGACGGGCGCTGGGTGATGAGGCCCAGCGACACGCCATATTTGCGGCCTTCCTTGGCGATGCGTTCCAGTATCTTGCGTACCGATTGTCCCGCGCCGGTCCGGTCGCTGGGGATATAGCGGTGGGCCTCCTCGCAGACGAGCAGGATCGGCCGTCTGGGTTCGTTCCGCGCCCAGATCGCGAAGTCGAAGATCAGGCGCGACAGCACCGAAACGACGACCGAGGTGATTTCCGAAGGCATGGCCGAGGTATCGATGATCGAGATCGGGCGGCCGGAGGCGGGCAGGCGGAAAATCTTGGCGATGAACGCCTGCATCGAATCGGCAACCAGCATGCCGGAGAACATGAAGCTGTAGCGCGGGTCGGACTTCAACTCGTCTATGCGGGTCCTGAGGCGCATATAGGGCAGGGACGTGGTTCCCTTTTCCAGCTTGCCCATTTCGTTGGAGAGGATGGTCGTCAGGTCCGACAGCAGATAGGGCACGGGCGAATCGACGGTCAGGCGGGTCATTCCCTCGGCCATGCGGTTTTTGGCGCGCGCGGCGAACAGGCATTTGGCGAGGATGTCACGATCGACATCGCGGTCCTTGCCGTGCGAGGTCAGCAGCACCTCGCAATGCTCCTCGAAGTTCATCAGCCAGTAGGGCAGCGCAAGGTTGGTCGCGTCGTAGACCGCTCCGTTGGTGCCGAATGCCGCGCTGTATTCGCCATGCGGGTCGATCATCACGATATGCCCGCGGGGCGCCATGTCGCAGATGCGATGGAGGATCAGCGCGGCGGAGGTCGATTTGCCGGTGCCGGTCGATCCCAGCAGCGCGAAATGCTTGCCCAGCAGCGCATCGACATCCAGCGTGGCCCGCGTGTCGGCGGTGGGGAATATGGTGCCGATCTGCACATGGGTTTCGCCGTTGGCGGCGTAGATCTGGCTCATATCCTCGCTCGACACCGGGAAGATCTCCGTGCCCGGCGCGGGATAGCGCGTCACGCCGCGCCGGAAGTTGATGATTCTGCCGGTGCCGAATTCCTCGTCGCCTTCGCCCAGAAAGTCGATGTCGGCGACAAGGCGCGTGGCGTCGCGCCGGTCGAGGATCAGCGAGCGGACGCTGGCGATCGTCCAGCGTGTACCCATGCACATCTTGACCTGGCTGCCGACCTGCCCGGCCATCGCGATGCAGGGGTCGGGATGGCGGCTCAGCGCATCGATGCCGTCGATCGGGATGAGGACCTGAGAGCTTCGGCCGGAAATCTGGAAGATCACGCCCATCGCCGGGATCGTGGCGGTGATCCGCCGGTCGATCAGGGATGCTTCGTCAAGCCGTTGCGCTGCCGTGAGGGAAAAGTCCCCGGTCATGTCATTCATGAATCACCCGCTCCCTACCCTGAACAAGCGACCCTCCTAGCCGCATAAGGTAAAGAAGAGCTTGAAAGGCTGTCGCCTGCCTTGAAATCAAGGCAAAGTCGTGATCCGCCGCCCCCCTCCGCAGGGCCGAGGTACGGAAAGGGAAAGCTTCGATCGACTTTGCCCGGTTCGCGGTGCCCCGGATGTGGTCTATACCCGGCGGCCCACCCATCCCGCGATCAGGCCCATCAGCACGGCCATGGCCGTCGCGGCAAGCCCATAGGGCAGCGGCCAGCGTTCGGCCGCCAGCGCGACGAAACGCTCGAAACCCGATTTGCGTACCTGTATGTCGCGCACCGCCGCGGCCACCACGCGACCGTCCTGAAGAAGGAAGGTTTCGGCGGTGTAATCGCCCACCGTCACCCGCGCCGACAGCGGCAGGCGGACGCGATAGAGCAGGCCGTCGGTGATCTCCACCGTGCCCGGCCGCTGGACGAACAGGCCCCCGCGCTGTTGCAGGTCGATCAACCCGTGTTCGAACCGCGCGATTTCCGCCGTGTCGGAAAAGGAGGTGGGCGAGAGCTGGATATTGTTGATGCTCAGTTCGTAGATGGCGGCGGTGCGCTCGTCGGTGATCCGCTCGATCGGGCGGGAACTGGCGATCGCATAGAAGCTGGGCACCGACTGGAACTGCATGCTGTCGGCGTTGACCCAGATGCCCGCGACCTTCTGCTTCTCGCGGATGCGGATCGGACGTTCGGGGCCTTTCAGCACGACCACGATGTCGGCTGGCTTGTCCGGTATGCGGCCGTCGGGATAGGCGATGGCGCCGAACAGCAACAGTTCCGCGCCCTTGAAGCTGTACTGGATGTCGATCTGCCGCTGCGATACGTCCGGCACCAGATGGGGCGCGTCCGCCCCGCCGAGCAGCAGCGCGGCCATGGGCAGGACGACAGGCCGGAAAAGGCGGGGCGGCACCATCAGCGCATTTCCAGCGTATAGATTTCATCGGGCCGCCAGCCCAATCCCAGCGCCATGCGGATCGCCACGATCAGCACGATGGCGGCCAGGATGACGCGCAGATATTCGGGCTGTATCCGGCGGGATATGCGCGTGCCGATCTGCGCGCCGATCACGCTGCCGATCAACAGCAGCAGCGCCAGCACGAAATCCACCGCCTTGGTGGTGAGGCTGTGCACCATCGTCGCGGCCATGGTGACGAACAGCACCTGGAACAGCGAGGTGCCGACCACCACCTGCGTCGTCATCCCAAGCAGATAGAGCATCGCGGGCACGAGGATGAAGCCGCCGCCCACGCCCAGCAGCATCGTCATGATGCCCGTCACCATGCCCAGCAGCAGCGGCGCGAGCGGCGAGATGTAGAGGCCCGATTTGTAGAAGCGCCAGCGCATCGGCAGGCTTGCCACCAGCGGGTGATGGCGGCGCTTGCGTGCGGGGGGCCGCGCGCCTGTCTTCATGCGGATGAGCGCCTGCCCCGATTCCCACGCCATCATCGCGCCGATCGAGCCGAGCATCAGCACATAGAGCAGGCTGATGGCGGTATCCATCTGGCCGATCGACTGGAGCAGGCTGAACAGACCCGCGCCGATCACCGCGCCGACCGTGCCGCCGACGACCATCACCACGCCCATCCGCACATCCACGGTGTCGCGCGACAAATGGCTGATGACGCCCGAAACGCTGGTGCCCGTCACCTGCGTCGCGGCAGAGGCGGCGGCGACCGTGGGCGGGATGCCGTAGAGGATCAGCAGCGGTGTCGTCAGGAATCCGCCGCCCACGCCGAACATGCCCGACAACAGGCCGACCAGCCCGCCGAGGCCGATGATGACCACGATGTTGACCGGCAGATTGGCGATGGGCAGGTACAGGTCCATCCCCCGGTCATAGAGGCCAAAGCGTTCGGGCGGAACCCGTTTTGCGGGGGCGATGCGAATGCGATGGGCCGGTGGTGGGGAAGGCGTGCCGGGCGGGCGGCGGGGTCAGAAATCGCTGGCGAGCGTGACCGCCGGGCCGGATCCGGGCGCGGCGCGGCCCGCCACGCGCTGGCGCCATTCCAGCAGCAGCCGCGCGCCCTTCATGCCCAGCGGGCGGCGCAGGTGCAGCGCCGGGCCGATGTCGAGGCGCAAAACGCCCGGCTGCGCGCCGCCGGAGAGGGCGATACCGGCAGCCCTGTCCTCGCCGTCGAGCGTAGCGGTCAGGGACAGGCGGCCATCGACGAAGGGATCGGTCCGCGACAGGCCGACGATGCCCGCCTGCATATAGCCTTCCGCCATCACGCCTTCCGCCAGCCGGGTGGGATTGAGGCCGGTGACGATGGTCGCCGCAAAGGCGTTTCGCGCATCCCCGTCGAGCGCGATGCGCCGCTCCAGCCCGATCGATAGCGGAACGCGGCCCGACAACGGGCGGGTGGCGATGCCGAGCGCGGCTTCCGGTGCCACGGGTGCGCGCAGGCCGCCGGAAAGGCGGCCATAGAGCGAAAGCGGCGCGGGCCGGTCTCCGCTTCCGAGCAGGCGGTCCACCCTTATGCCTGCCTGTGCCCCGCCGAGCTGGCCGCCGTTCCCCAGGCCGGGGGAGCCGGCCTTTTCGCGCCACAGCAGCCAGGCGGAACGCATCCATCGACCCGGCTGGCTTTCCGTCTTGGGTAGCCATGGGGCCGCCGTTGGCGGGGCGGGGGGCGGCGTGGCGGCGCCTTCCCGCTGCCCGGCCTCGGCGGCGGTATGCTCGACCGGGGCGGACGGAAGGAGAAGCGCCGGAGGGACGATGTGCGGCGGGGACTCCTGCCGCACCGGGCGGGACGGAGCAGCAACCCGGCGCGCATATTCCTGCCCGGCGGGCGCTGGCGTGTGATCCTCTTCCTTCGGCGGCAGCCCCTGCTGCATCCGCGCGACCAGGGCCGGGTGTGGAGGACGCGGAGCGGGGCGGTCCGCATGGCGGGCGGGCGTTTCCTCTTCTCCGGCACTCTCGCCCCGCAGCCCTATAAATGCGATCCGCATGCCGGCCCATAGCAGGAGGATCATCGCCAGAAACCGCAGGGGGCGGCTGTTGCGCAGCGCGCCGCGCCGCCGCGTTCCCGCCCTGTCGTCAGCGGGAGGCGGCATGGGCTTCCGGGGAATACAGGGCGGGAAATATGTGGCGGGTCTTTTCCCAAAGCACCCCGCCGCCCCTCAACTGCCGGATATAGTGGCGCATGGCCCGCAGCATCGCCGCCATCATGATGACATTGGCCACGAAGGCGCGGGGGATGGCGAGCAGCCCCTGCCGCCAGCCATAAGCGCGGGTGGACCAGAAAGCCCGGCTGGCCAGGCGCCATGCCATCAGCGCGAGCGTGACCTTAAGCCCCATCTCCACCAGCGGGGAAGGGGGTGGAGGCGGCAACAGGCCGAAATCGCGCAGCAGGATCACGGCGGTATGGGCTGGAACGGCCAGATAGGCGGCGAGTATGACCAGCGCGGCCAGCGCCGCGCGGCGATCATGCAGCCGCATCCATCTCTCCCGCAGCGATCCGTGCCAGCCCATCCTGTCCCATCCGGCCAGCGCGATACCGACGAACCAGCGCGCCTTCTGCCGGATCGATTCCTCGAGGGTCTCGGGGAAATGCTCCTGCGTGCAGATCAGGCCGCCCCGCGCGTCCAGCATGGTGACGAACACCGTAAGCCCACCCTGTTCGCGAATGTGCAGGCCGATCTCGTAATCCTCGGTGAGCGAGGAGGGGTCGAAAGGCACGCCGCCCCGGTCCCGCGCCACCCGTTCCAGCCGGTCGCGCGCGAAGCAGCAGCCCACCCCCGCCGAAGGGACCGCCGCGCCGACCGCCTCTCGCAGCACCAGCGTCCGGCCATGGGCCTCCGCGAACTCGTCGGCATAATGACCGGCGATCCAGCGGGAACGGGGCGACAACAGCGGGCGCACGGGTAGCTGAACCATGTCGAACCGCTCGATCATCCGGTCGAACAGCCGGATCTCGTCCGGGTGCACGACATCTTCGGCGTCATGCAGGATGATGCCCTTGAATCGCCTGCCCGCCCGATCTTCCTCCCGCAGCAGCGCGGGCCAGAGGTGGTTCAGGCAATCGGCCTTGGTCGTGCCGCCGTCATGGGGCAGAACGACGAGGCGGATGCGCGCATCCTCCCGCGCGACGGCGGCAACGGCATGGATCGTGTCCGGATCATTGGGATAGGTGCCGACGAACATCATGATGTCCTCGCTCGGCCAGCTCCGCAGGCAGTGGCGCAGCATCGCGCCGATCACCGCGGCTTCCCGCCAGGCGGGGATGAACAGCGCGAGGGGGCCGGGGCATTCCGGCGGCGGCAGGGTAGCGGCGGTCATGCGGGGATATCGGGTGTAGACCGTCAGCCGCCGCCAGCAGGCGCGCGCGATGAACAGCGCGTCCATCATGAAATCATCGAGGCCGCCGATCAACAGACCGGCGAGAGCGAACATCATGATCTCATGCTCCACCGCCGCGAAAGCGGTGAGCGCTGCTGTCACCTGTTCCAAATCCTGTCCCCCATGAGGCGACAGGGCCGCCGCGAGCGTACGCCCCGCACGGGTGCAAGGGCATTGATTCCGCGTCGAATCGCCTCTTGGCGCTGATAAGCCGGACGGGGCGTGACGACCAGAGCATTCGGACCGAAATGGCGGAATCTATATCCATTATGGAACAAGTTGGGCGGATGCGACGCCAAAGGGGGTTTTCGTACGGATGGCTCTTGCCTTTGCGCCCGATATTCTGTGGGAAGGGAGGGCGTCCACCTCTTTCCCGGTTCCAGGAGTGCCGTTCCCATGTTCGCCCGGTCGAACCGCTTTTCCGTGCTGCGCGCCTTTCTGGCGGGCGAAGCCACCGGTGGCCTACTGCTGATCGGCGCGGCGGCGCTGGCGATGCTGATGGCCAATGCCGGTGCGGACAGCGCGCATTTCTATCACCGGCTCGTGCATTTCGAAACGGATCTCGCCTTTACCCCCCAAATGGGGAGGGGGTCGGTGCATTTCTGGATCAATGATGGCCTGATGGCGCTGTTCTTTCTGCTCGTCGGGCTGGAAATCAAGCGGGAGTTCGTCGACGGGCGGCTCGCGGACTGGAAAAGGCGGATGTTGCCCCTGATCGCGGCGGGCGCGGGCATGGCGGCGCCCGCGCTGCTGTATCGCGGGGTGACGGGCGGCGGCGCGCTGGCCAGCGGCTGGGCGATCCCGGCGGCGACCGACATTGCCTTTGCGCTCGGGGTGCTGGCGCTGCTCGGCGCGCGGGCGCCCACCTCGCTCAAGCTGCTGCTGACGACCATCGCGATCGTGGACGATCTGGGGGCGGTGGCGATCATCGCGCTGTTCTACACCGGCGCGCTCGACCTTGCGGCGCTCGGCGCGGCGGCGGCGATCTGGCTGGCGATGATGGCGCTCAACCGGTTCGGCGTCAGGGCCCTGGCTGTTTATCTGCTGCTGTTCGCGGCGCTCTGGTATGCGGTGCTGCTTTCGGGCGTACATGCGACCATCGCCGGGGTGCTCGCCGCCATGGCCATCCCCATCCGCAAGACGCCGGGCGAGCCCGATGCGGCGGATAGCCCGCTGCACCGTCTGGAGCATGCGCTGCATCCGTGGAGCGCCTTCGTCATCGTGCCGCTGTTCGGTTTCGCCAACGCGGGCGTCGCGCTGGGGGGCATGGGGGCGGGGGGGCTGCTGTCGCCGCTGCCGCTGGGCGTGGCGCTGGGGCTATTCCTGGGCAAGCAGGCGGGGGTATTCGGCGCCGTCTGGCTGGCGGTGAAAAGCGGCGCTGCAACGATGCCGCGCGGCGCGACATGGCTTCAGGTCTATGGGCTTTCCCTGCTGTGCGGCATAGGCTTCACGATGAGCCTGTTCATCGGCGTGCTGGCCTTTCCGGACCAGCCGCTGCTGGTGGAGGAGGCGAAGGTCGGCATATTGATGGGCTCGGTCCTGTCCGCGCTGGCGGGCTATATGGTGCTGCGCCTAGCCCCGCTGCACCCCGCGCATCAGGAGGAGGAAGCCGCGCAGGGAAAGGAGATCGATCTGGACGGGGATGTGCTTCGATAGCAGACGATATACAATGGATGAACAAAAGCCCCGGCGCGCGGTATAGGCGCTCCGGGGCCTTGGCGGTGTCTTTGGGGGCGGTTCAGAGCTTTTCGGTAAGTTCCGGGACGGCCTTGTAGAGATCGGCGACGAGGCCGATGTCGGCGACCTGGAAGATCGGGGCATCCTCGTCCTTGTTGATGGCGATGATGGTCTTGCTGTCCTTCATCCCCGCCAGATGC
>Ga0182737_1001959_pt1 | contig 18336 bp, 13 predicted proteins | sample eDN5th30CBELigOP_FD_128878 | JGI IMG/M metagenome (GOLD analysis project Ga0182737, IMG submission 128878) | Enriched Organic Plus compost microbial communities from Emeryville, California, USA - eDNA 5th pass 30_C BE-Lig OP (version 2) (version 2) ...
GCTTCCTGGGTGGCGCGGTCGCCGCTGCGGGCGTCGACCACTTCCTGCAGGACCTTGACCACCGACTCGTCGCCGCCGGCGAGCACGCGCAGCTGGTCGGCCAGGCGCTGCTGCCCGGCGAGGATCTGGGCACGGGTCTCGCGGCCGGTGGCCGGGTGGAAGCGCGCCTCGAACAGCTCGACCAGCAGGCGCGCCAGCAGCGGGTAGCGGCCGAGGGTTTCCTCGACGTAGTTCTGCGAGAACGGCACGCCGGTCTGCAGCAGGTACTTCCAGTAGCCGCGCAGCAGCGCGACCTGGCGCCACTCCAGGCCGGCCGACAGGACCAGGCGGTTGAGGCCGTCGTTCTCGGCGCGGCCGGACCAGATCGCGGCGAACGCCTCTTCGAACGCGTGCGCCAGGGCGGCGACGTCGGCGCCGCCGGCGGGACGCTCGACCTCGAAGTCCTGGATGTACAGCGGCTGCTCGCCGCCTTCGGGCAGGTTGGCCTGCAGGCGGTACGGGTGCTCGGAGATGACCTTCAGGCCCATGTTCTCCATGAGCGGCAGCACGTCCGACAGCGGGATGTCGTCATGCTGGCGGTACAGCTTCAGGCGCAGGCTCGGCACGCCGTCGCGGGTGACGGTGTGCAGGCTCAGGCGCAGGTCGTCCGGCCCGGTCAGCGCGGCCAGCTGCTCGACGTCGTGCGCGGCGCGCTCGGGCGAGATGTCCTCGATGTAGCCGGCCGGCAGGGCGCGGCCGTAGACGTCGGCCAGGCGCAGGCCCTCGGCCTCGCCGTGGCGGCCGATCAGCACCTCGCGCAGGTCGTCGCGCCAGTTGCGCAGCAGGTGCGCCAGGCGCTGCTCCAGCTCGCTGGTGTCCAGCTCGGCGGCGGCGCCGCCGCGCGGACGCACGATCAGGTGCAGCTGGGCCAGCGGCGACTCGCCCAGGACCACGCTGGAGTCGACCTGCTCGCCGTGCAGCGCGTCCTTCAGCAGCGCTTCGATGCGCAGGCGCACGTCGGTGTTGAAGCGCTCGCGCGGGATGTAGACCAGCGCCGAGAAGAAGCGGCCGTAGCGGTCGCGGCGCAGGAACAGGCGGCTGCGCACCCGCTCCTGCAGGCCGAGCACGCCGGTCGCGGTGCGGTACAGCTCGTCCTCGGTGGACTGGAACAGCTCCTCGCGCGGCAGCGTCTCGAGGATGTGGCGCAGCGCCTTGCCGCTGTGGCTGGCCGGCGACAGGCCGCTGCGGCGCATGACGTGCTCGTAGCGCTCGCGCACCAGCGGGATCTCCCACGGGCGGCGGTTGTAGGCGCTGGAGGTGTACAGGCCGAGGAAGCGCTGTTCGCCGGTGATGTTGCCGTTGGCGTCGAACTCGAGGACGCCGATGTAGTCCATGTAGCCCTTGCGGTGGATCCGCGAGCGGGCGCTGGTCTTGGTCAGGATCAGCGCCTCGGTTACGCCGGACTGGTTCAGGCCGTGCGCGGCCAGGCCCTTGACCGGACGCGGCGTGCCGTTGTCCTTGCCGCGCATCAGGCCCAGGCCGGTGCCCTCGACCGGCGCCAGCACCGCTTCGCCGCCCTTCTTGACCACCTTGTATTCGCGGTAGCCGAACAGGATGAAGTGGTCGGCAGCGGCCCAGCGCAGGAACTCCTGCGCCTCGCGGCGGCCGGTGTCGTCCACCGGCATGCGGCGGGTGACCAGGTCGTCGGCCAGCACCTGCATGCGGTCGCGCATCACGCCCCAGTCGGCGACCACGGCGCGGACCTCGGCCAGCACGTCGGCGATCTGCTGCTCGATGCGGCGCATCGCTTCGGCCGGCTGGCGGTCGATCTCCAGCAGCATCAGCGACTCGGGCTTGCCCTCCCCGACCGCCAGCAGCTTGCCGGAGGCGTCGCGGCTGATCCGCACCAGCGGATGGCCGAGCACGTGTACGCCCACGCCCATCTCGGCCAGGGCCATGCTCACCGAGTCGACCAGGAACGGCATGTCGTCGTTGACGATCTGCAGCACGGTGTACGGCGACTCCCAGCCGTTGTCCTTCAGCGAAGGATTGAACACGCGCACGTTGGCGGTGCCCGGACGACGGCGGCGGGCGAACTCCAGCATGTCCAGGCCCATCGCGGCCCAGACCTGCGCCGGGTGCTGCGGATACTCGTCCTCTTCAAGGCGGCGGTAGAACTCGCCCAGGAACTCCTGCAGCTCGGCCTGCGCCGTGGCCGGCGCCTGCTTGCGCGCCGCGGCGAACACCGGTTCCAGGGAGAAGCGGCCGGCGGCCGGAGCAGCGGCGGGGGTGCTGGCCTGCTTCCTGGGGCGGGCCGGCGCCTTCTGCGTGGTCCGTTTGGCACCGGAGGAGGACGATTTCATGGAATTGCAGCTCCGCGAAAGTTTGAATACGCGAATTGTATTCCGTCCTCTTCGAAGTGCCTTGCTGCACCACGGAAGAAATTGGCTCTTCCTTAATAATGAACTGGACGGTATAGTCCAGTCCTCCATGGATTCCGCCACCCTTCCCGCCCCGCGCCAGGCCCCTGACGCCCGCCATCGGCGGGTGCACGACGCCGTGCGCGACCTGGTCCGCGAACAGGGCGTGCAGATCAGCATGGACGCGGTCGCCGCGCGCGCCGGCTGCTCCAAGCAGACGCTCTACGCGCGCTACGGATCCAAGCAGGCGCTTCTGCTGCAGGTGCTCGCCGACGACAGCCGCATGGACAGCCGCCTGTCGGGGCAGCCGGATGCGGCAAACCTGCGTCCGGCGCTGGTCGAGTTCGCCCGCGACCATCTCGCCCGGCTGTCCAGCCCCGGCACGATCGGCGTGGCCCGCCTGGTCACCAGCCAGGCCGTGCAGTTCCCCGACGAGGTCCGCTCGCTCTACACCATCTGGATCCAGGCCCTGCAGGACCGGGTCGCCGCCTGGCTGCAGCAGGCCATGCGCCGCGGGCTGTTGCGGCATGACGATCCGCACTGCGCGGCCGAGCTGTTGCTTGGCATGATCACCGGCCTGGATTTCGACCGGCAGCGCTTCCTCGTCCCGCACCGCGATACCGGGGCGTCGCAGGCCCACTGGGCCGAATTCGCCGTCGACAGTTTCCTGCGCGCCTTCGCGCCTCCCGTTTCCCGCAACTGAACATTCCCCCCGGAGTTCCCATGCGCCTCCACCGCCCCCTCCTTTTGGCCTGCAGCCTGCTCGCCCTGACCGCCTGCGGCGGCAAGGAACAGGCCGGCGCGCCGCCTCCGCCGGAAGTCGGCGTCATCGAGGCCAGGCCGCAGACCGTGCCGCTGACCCGCGACCTGGTCGGCCGCCTGTCGCCGTACCGCAGCGCCGACGTGCGTGCCCGCGTGGCCGGCGTGCTGCAGCGCCGGGTCTACCAGGAAGGCAGCGACGTGCGCGAAGGCCAGGTCCTGTTCGAGATCGACCCGGCTCCGCTGCAGGCCAAGCTGGGCGTGGCCCGCGGCCAGCTGGCCCAGGCCGAGGCCAGCTACGCCAACGCCCGCTCCAGCGCCGAGCGCGCGCGCCAGCTGGCGCCGCAGAAGTTCGTCTCGCAGAACGACCTGGACAATGCCATCTCCGCCGAGCGCACCGCCGCCGCGGCGGTCGAGAGCGCGCGCGCCGCGGTGCGCACCGCCGAGATCGACCTGGGCTACGCCAAGGTGACCGCGCCGATCTCGGGCCGCGCCGGCAAGCAGCAGGTCACCGAAGGCGCGCTGGTCGGCGAAGGCCAGGCCACCCTGCTGACCACGGTCGACCAGCTCGACCCGCTGTACGCGAACTTCTCGATCAACTCCAACGAGCTGGCCCAGCTGCGCGCGGCGGCGAACGTGTCGCTGGCCGGCACCGGCAACACCCCGGTGCAGGTGGTGCTGGCCAACGGCGAGGTCTACCCGGAAGCCGGCACGCTCGACTTCTCCGACACCAGCGTCGACCCCGCCACCGGCGCGGTCACCATGCGCGCCGTGGTGCCGAACCAGGGCCTGACCCTGTTTCCCGGCAGCTTCGTCACCCTGAAGGCCAAGCTGGGCGAGCTGCGCGACGTGTACCTGGTGCCGCAGGAAGCGGTGCTGCGCGACGCCAACGGTCCGTACGTGCGGGTGATCGGCGGCGACGGCAATGTCCAGCGCAAGAACGTCACCACCGGTGGCGTGCAGGACGGCCAGTGGATCGTCAGCACCGGCCTGGCCGCCGGCGACAAGGTGATCGTGTCCGGCGTGCAGAAGGTCAAGGAAGGTGCTCCGGCCACGGCGACGCCGTGGCAGCCGGGCGCCGACGGCCAGGCCGCGGGCGCCGCCCCGGCGCAGCCGCAGGCCCAGCAGCCGGCCGACGAGGCCGCCAAGTCCGAGCCGGCCGAGTAAGGATCGCCCCCGATGCCCAAGTTCTTCATCAACCACCCGGTCTTCGCCTGGGTCGTTGCGATCCTGATCTCGCTTTCCGGCGTGATCGCGATCCTCGGCCTGGGCGTTGAGTCCTATCCCAACATCGCCCCGCCGCAGGTCACCGTCAGCGCCACCTACCCCGGCGCCAGCGCGGCCACGGTGGAACGCGCGGTCACCCAGGTGATCGAGCAGCAGCTGACCGGCATCGACCACCTGCTGTACTTCAGCTCCTCGTCCAGCGCCACCGGCCGCGCCAGCATCACCCTGACCTTCGAGACCGGCACCGACCCGGACATCGCCCAGGTGCAGGTGCAGAACAAGGTCGCCCTGGCGACCCCGCGCCTGCCCAGCGAGGTGACCCAGCAGGGCGTGGTCGTGGCCAAGGCCAACGCCGGCTTCCTGATGGTGGTCGGCCTGGTCTCGGACAACCCGGCGGTCGACCGCAACCAGCTCAACGACATCAACGGCTCGCGCGTGATCGACCAGATCTCGCGCATCCCCGGCGTGGGCAGCGTCCAGCAGTTCGGCGCCGAGTACGCGATGAACATCTGGCTGGACCCGGGCAAGCTGCAGGGCTTCGGCCTGTCGGCGACCCAGGTGCTGGCCGCGGTGCGCGGCCAGAACGTGCAGTTCGCCGCCGGTTCGGTCGGCGCCGACCCGGCGCCGGAAGGCCAGGTGTTCACCGCCACGGTCTCGGCCGAGGGTCGCTTCACCAGCCCCGAGCAGTTCGAACAGATCATCCTGCGCGCCAACTCCGACGGCACCACCGTGCGCCTGCGCGACGTGGCGCGGGTGAGCTTCGGCCCGGGCGCCTACGGCTTCGACACCAAGTACAACGGCAAGCCGGTCGGCGCCTTCGCCGTGCAGCTGCTGCCGGGTGCCAACGCGCTGAACGTGGCCGAGGCCGTCCGCGCCAAGATGGACGAGCTGCAGGCGACCTTCCCGCAGGGCGTGACCTGGATCTCGCCGTACGACTCCACCACCTTCGTCAAGATCTCGATCAAGGAGGTCATCAAGACCCTGCTCGAGGCGGTGGTGCTGGTGTTCCTGGTGATGCTGGTGTTCCTGCAGAACATCCGCGCCACCATCATCCCGACCCTGGTCATCCCGGTGGCCCTGCTCGGCACCTTCCTGGGCCTGTCGATCATCGGCTTCACCATCAACCAGCTGACCCTGTTCGCGATGGTGCTGTCGATCGGCATCGTGGTCGACGACGCGATCGTGGTGATCGAGAACGTCGAGCGCATCATGACCGAGGAGGGCCTGTCGCCCTACGACGCCACGATCAAGGCCATGGGCCAGATCACCGGCGCGGTGGTCGCGATCACCGTGGTCCTGGCGGCGGTGTTCATCCCCTCGGCGCTGCAGGGCGGCGCGGCCGGCGAGATCTACAAGCAGTTCGCGCTGACCATCGCCATCGCCATGGCCTTCTCGGCGTTCCTGGCCCTGGGCTTCACCCCGGCGCTGTGCGCGACCTTCCTCAAGCCCAGCCACCACGCCAACTCGAACTGGGTGTTCCGCACCTTCAACAAGTACTACGACCGGATCAGCCACACCTACGTCGGCCACATCGGCAGCGCGGTCAGGCATGCGCCGCGCTGGATGATCCTGTTCGCGGTGCTGGCGATCCTGTGCGGCTTCCTGTTCTCGCGCATGCCCGGAAGCTTCCTGCCCGAGGAAGACCAGGGCTACGCGCTGGCCATCGTGCAGCTGCCGCCGGGCGCCAGCCTGCAGCGCACCCAGACGGTGTTCGACGACATCCGCGGCCGCCTGAGCCAGCTGGAAGGCTTCGAGAGCATGATGCAGGTGTCCGGCTTCAGCTTCATCGGCCAGGGCGAGAACGTCGGCATGGCGTTCATCAAGCTCAAGCCGTGGGAGGAGCGCAAGCTCACCGCGCCGGAGTTCATCCAGCAGGCCAACGGCGCGCTGTTCGGGGTGAAGGAGGCCACGATCTTCGTGGTCAACCTGCCGACCGTGCAGGGCCTGGGCCAGTTCGGCGGCTTCGACATGTGGCTGCAGGACCGCACCGGCCAGGGCCAGGCGGCGCTGACTGCCGCCCGCAACCAGCTGCTCGGCGCCGCGGCGCAGAACCCGGCGCTGGTCGGCGTGCGCCCGAACGGCCTGGAGGACGCGCCGCAGCTGCAGCTGGCGGTGGACCGCGTGCAGGCGCAGTCGATGGGCCTGGACGTGGGCGACATCTACAACGCCATCAGCCTGATGCTGGCGCCGGTGTACGCCAACGACTTCTTCTACGAAGGCCGCATCAAGCGCGTGAACCTGCGCGCCGACGCTCCGTTCCGCACCGGCGCCGAGTCGCTGGGCAACTTCTACACGCCCAGCCCGGTCAACGGCGAGATGATCCCGCTCAACAGCGTGGTCAGCACCGACTGGATCACCAGCCCGCCGTCGCTGAACCGCTACCAGGGTTATGCCGCGGTCAACATCGTCGGTTCGCCGGCCCCGGGCCACAGCTCGGGCGAGGCGATGGCGATCATGGAAGGCATCGTCGAGAACGACCTGCCCGCCGGCTTCGGCTACGACTGGTCGGGCATGTCCTACCAGGAGATCCTGGCCGGCAACACCGCCACCCTGCTGCTGGTGCTGTCGATCGTGGTCGTGTTCCTGTGCCTGGCGGCGCTGTACGAGAGCTGGTCGATCCCCGTGGCGGTGCTGCTGGTGGTGCCGCTGGGCATGCTCGGCGCCGTGCTGTTCACCATGATGCGCGGCCTGCCGAACGACATCTTCTTCAAGATCGGCCTCATCACCATCATTGGCCTCGCGGCGAAGAACGCGATCCTGATCGTGGAGTTCGCGGTGGAGCAGCGTGCGGCCGGCAAGACCCTGCGCGACGCCACCGTCGAGGCGGCCCGCCTGCGCTTCCGCCCGATCCTGATGACCTCGTTCGCGTTCATCATGGGCGTGGTGCCGATGGCGCTGTCCTCCGGCGCCGGCGCCAACGCGCGCCACGCGATCGGCACCGGCGTGATCGGCGGCATGCTGTTCGCGACCTTCCTGGGCCTGCTGATGATCCCGGTGTTCTTCATCGTGGTCCGCCGCATGCTCGGCGACCGGCTCGACGAGCCGTCGCGCGAGTGGCGCGAGAAGCAGGCCCGCGAGGGTGGGCAGGCGATGCGCTGAGTCGCCCTGCCCCGCAAGCAACCGAAAGCCCCGGCCAAAAGCCGGGGCTTTTCTTTTGCCGTTGCCGTTGCCCTGGCCGTTGCCTTGCTTCTCTTGGCTGTTGCTCTCCCCTCCCGTTGGAGCGAACCGAGCATCGCAGCGGCGATGGGGGCGTAGAGGCCCATCTGTCTGAGCGAAGCGAGTTATGGGCCGTCCCCCATCGACGCGAGAAGCGCAGGGGACCGGCCGGCGTCAGCCGGGCGGTTCGCGACCGGGGCTGCTTTCTTTTTGGTTACTTTTTCTTTGCTTGTGCAAAGAAGCGCTTCTCAGCAGCCGAATGGCTGATCAAAAGCAACCAGAAAGAAAGCACAGCCGCTCGCGAGCCGGCGGACTGCGCCCGCCGGTTCCCTGCGCTTCTCGCGACGGCGGGGGACGGCCCACAACTCGCTTCGCTCAGACAGTGGGCCTCTTCGCCCCCGCCCTCGCTTGCGATGCTCGGCTCGCTCAATCGGCGGGGAAAGGCGAGAACAACAGCAACAGCAATGGCAACAGCAGCAGCAATGGCAACCTCAACAGCGCTTCGCTCCCCTTCCGGAGAGACTGGGAGAGCAGTGGGATCTTCGGCGGCGCTGGGACGCCGGCCCCCTCCCCTGCCCCTCTCCCGGGGGGAGAGGGGGGCCTTCCCGAAAAGCGAACGCCCCGGCGGGCCGGGGCGTTCGGGTGTCGCGTGGAGCCGGGAAGGCTTACCGGGTCGCGGCCTGGTAGCGACGCTCGACCTCGTCCCAGTCGACCACGTTGAAGAACGCGCCGATGTATTCCGGACGGCGGTTCTGGTACTTCAGGTAGTAGGCGTGTTCCCACACGTCCAGGCCCAGGATCGGGGTGTTGCCCTCGCTCAGCGGGCTGTCCTGGTTGGCGCTGCTCTCGACCACGACCTTCCTGTCAGGGGTGACGCTCAGCCATGCCCAGCCGCTGCCGAAACGGGTCAGCGCGGCCTTGGTGAAGGCTTCCTTGAACTTCTCGAAGCCACCCAGGTCGAGGTCGATGGCCTCGGCCACGCCGCCCTTCGGCTCGCCGCCGCCGTTGGGCGACATCACGGTCCAGAACAGGCTGTGGTTGGCATGACCGCCGCCGTTGTTGCGCACCGGACCCTGCAGGTTCTCCGGCAGGGTCTTCAGCTTCGCCACCAGCTCCTCGACCGGAAGGTCGGCGTACTCGGTGCCTTCCAGCGCGGCGTTGACGTTGTTGATGTAGGTCTGGTGGTGCTTGGTGTGGTGGATCTTCATCGTCTCCGTATCGATGTGCGGTTCCAGCGCATCGTAGGCGTACGGAAGCTCGGGGAGGGTGTAGGCCACGTTTGGTCTCCTTGTGAACGTTTGCCCGGGATGCCGGGCGCAGCCCCGACAGTGTAGGGATGCCGGCGCGCCTGACCAAGCCGTTGACGGCAATGCTGCATCCCGGCGGTTGGAGGGAAGGCACAGACTGGACGTTCCGGGGTTGCACCGGCGTGAACCGCCGCCCCGCCCCGGAGGGCCGTGTTCAACTGCGCTGGCGCTCGCTCGCGCATACTCCCGCGTATTCCGTCGCGAGCCGCACGCATGCGTTTCCAGCGTACCTACCGCCTCCTCGCCGCCGTGCTCGTGCTCGGCGTACTGGCCTGGCTGCTGCGGCCGGACGCGCAGGTGGTGCCGGCGCAGTCGCCGCTTCCCGCCGCCGGCCAGGTCGCCGCCCCGGCCGCGGCCTTGCCCGCGTTCCTGCCGCCAGAGGCGGCGCCGGTGATCCGCACCATCCAGCAGGGCGGGCGCTTCCCCTACCGCCAGGACGGCAGCGTGTTCGGCAACCGCGAAGGACTGCTGCCCGCCCGCGAACGCGGCTGGTACCGCGAGTACACCGTGCCCACGCCCGGACTGGACCACCGCGGCGCGCGCCGGATCGTCACCGGCGGCGTTCCGCCGAACGAGTGGTACTACACCGCCGACCATTACCAGAGCTTCCGCGCCTTCGAGCCGGGAGCCGGAGCAACGCAATGAGCGATTCGGGATTCGACATCGGCCTGGACGACGCCACCCAGGCCGGCGTGTTCGAGGTGGACGCCGCCGACCTGTCGGCGCTGGCCGCCGCCGGGCGCGATGCCGGCCTGCTGGTGCGGCGCATCGAGCTGGACGGCTGCCAGGACAAGCAGTCGCTGCTGATGCGCCTGGGCGCGGTGCTGGACCTGCCGCCGGGCTGGGGCCGCAACTGGGACGCGCTGATGGACGCGCTGCGCGACCTGGAGTGGCTGCCGGCGCCGGGCTACGTGCTGCTGTTCGAAGGCGCCGGGCAGCTGCACGGGCGGCTGCCGCACGAACTGGAAACACTGGTCGGCATCCTGCAGGAAGCCTCGGCCTGGTGGGCCGGCTCCGACGTGCCGTTCTGGGCGTTCGTGGCGATGCGCACGTCGGCGCCTCAGGGCGCCGGCGCCGACAGGTAATCGGCCAGCTTCCCCAGCTGCAGTCCGATCACCCGGTCGACGGCCGGGGCGATGTCCTCCACGCCCTCGGGCGTATAGCCTCCTGCGCGGTAGCTCACGCTGATCCGCGTGCCCTGCCCGGCGGGCAGGACCTGCCATTCCATTACCCCGTGCAGTCCCATGCCCTGCAACGGGCCGAGCGCGCCGACCATGCGCAGCCTGTGGCCCGGATCGATGAAGGCGACCTGCAGGTGCATCGCCTCGCGGCCGTCAGGGCTACGTTCGCAGAAGCAGCCGCCGGCACGCGGCTCGATCGACAGCGTGGACTGGGGGCCCCACCAGCTGTGGTCCTTCGACCACCAGCCGTCGACGCCTTCGACCAGGCCCTGCCAGGCCGCTTCGGGCGCCACCGCGACAGTGCGCGTGTGCTCGACGGTGAAACCGGCCGGGCCGGCGTCCTTGACCTCGGCGGCAGCCGGCGCCGTCCATGCCAGCAATGCGGCCAGCAGCGCGCTGGCCTTGATCACGTCAGTCACTCCCCACCCTCCGCCGGATGCCAAAGCGTGGTGTACGCCGTGCGGCAGGCCGCCGGCAAGTGGCTCAGCCGTCCAGTTCGGTCCAGCGGGCGTAGGCCTGGTCCAGTTCGGCCTGGGCCTCGGCCATGCGCCGGGTGTGGGCGGCGACCTGTCCCGGGTCCTGCTGGTAGAAACCCGGCTCGGACATCGCCGCGGCCAGCGCCGCCAGTTCCGCTTCCAGCGCCTCGATCCGGGCCGGCAGCTGTTCCAGCTCGCGCGCATCCTTGTAGCTGAGCTTGCGCCTGCCGGCGGCGGGCGCGGGCGCCGGCGTGGCTGCGGGCGCGGCCGTTGCCGGCGCGGCGGCCGGCTTCGGGGCAGGCGTTTCCTTCGGTGCGGGCCGCTGCCGCAGCCAGTCGGAGTAGCCGCCGACGTACTCGCCGACCTTGCCCTCGCCTTCCATCACCAGGGTCGAGGTGACCACGTTGTCGAGGAAGTCGCGGTCGTGGCTGACCAGCAGCAGCGTGCCGGGGTAGTCGGCCAGCAGCTCTTCCAGCAGCTCCAGCGTCTCCACGTCCAGGTCGTTGGTCGGTTCGTCCATCACCAGCAGGTTGGACGGCTGCGCGAACAGGCGCGCCAGCAGCAGGCGGTTGCGCTCGCCGCCGGACAGGCGGGTGATCGGCGCGCGCGCCCGTTCCGGGGTGAACAGGAAGTCCTGCAGGTAGGCCAGCACGTGCTTGCGGCTGCCGTTGAGCTCGACGAAGTCCTGGCCGCCGGCCACGTTCTCCATCGCGTTCCAGTCCTCGCGCAGCGCGGCGCGGTACTGGTCGAAATACGCCACCTGCAGGTTGGTACCGAGCTTCACCTCGCCCGCCTGCGGCTGCAGTTCGCCCAGCAGCAGCTTCAGCAGCGTGGTCTTGCCGCTGCCGTTGGGGCCGACCAGGCCGATGCGGTCGCCGCGCAGCACGGTGGTGGAGAAGTCGCGGACCATGACCTGGTCGCCGTAGGCGAAGGACACGCCCTTGGCCTCGATGACCTTCTTGCCGGAGGACTCGCCCTGCGCCGCTTCCAGGCGCACGTTGCCGGACAGCTCGCGGCGCTGCATGCGCTCCACGCGCATCGCCTTGAGCCGGCGCACGCGGCCTTCGTCGCGGGTGCGGCGGGCCTTGATGCCCTGGCGGATCCAGGCTTCCTCCTGCGCCAGCAGCTTGTCGAAGCGCGCGTTCTCCTGCGCCTCGGCGTGCAGGCGCTCCTCGCGGCGGCGTTCGTAGTTGGCCCAGTCGCCGGGCCAGCTGCTGACCTGGCCGCGGTCGATCTCGACGATGCGCGTGGCCAGGGCGCGCAGGAAGCGGCGGTCGTGGGTGACGAACACCACGCTGCCCTTCCATTCGCGCAGGAACGACTCCAGCCAATCGATCGCCTCGATGTCGAGGTGGTTGGTCGGCTCGTCCAGCAGCAGCACGTCCGGGTCGGAGACCAGCGAGCGGGCCAGCAGCACGCGCCGCTTCATGCCGCCGGACAGGCGCGCGAACACCGCCTCGCCGTCCAGTTCCAGGCGGCTGAGCACCGACTCGACGCGGCGGTCCAGCGCCCAGCCGTCGGCGGCATCGATCTTCGCCTGCACCCGGCCTACGGCCGCGGCGTCGTACTCGGCGGCGTGGCTGAGGTGGTGGAACTCGGCCAGCCAGCGGCCCAGCTCGCCCAAGCCGTCGGCGACGACGTCGAACACGGTGCCGTCGGTGCCGCCGGGCACCTCCTGCTCCAGCCGCGCCACGCGCACGCCGGCCTGCACCCGCACCTGGCCGTCGTCCGGCACCAGTTCGCCGGCCATGAGCTTGAGCAGGGTCGACTTGCCGGCGCCGTTGCGCCCGATCAGGGCGATGCGTTCGCCCGGTTCGATGGCGAGGTTGGCGTGGTCCAGCAGCAGCGGGCCGCCGACGCTGTAGTCGACGTCCTGGAGGGTGATCAAAGGCATCCGCGCATTGTACGCGGCGGGCCGCGGCCACCGGGTGCACGCGACCTGCGACAATGGCGCATGACCGACTTCGCCTCGCTGCCCCTCTCCCCCGCCCTGCGCCCCGGCCTGGAAGCGCTGGGCTACGCCACCGCCACGCCGGTCCAGGCCGCGTCGCTGCCGCCGATCCTCGAAGGCCGCGACCTGATCGCGCAGGCGCCCACCGGCAGCGGCAAGACCGCCGCGTTCGGGCTGGGGCTGCTGCAGCGGCTGGATCCGGCCGAATCGCGCTGCCAGGCGCTGGTGCTGTGCCCGACCCGCGAGCTGGCCGACCAGGTCGGCCGGCAGCTGCGCAAGCTGGCCACCGGCATCCCCAATCTCAAGCTGAGCATCCTCACCGGCGGCACCGCGCTGGAGCCGCAGGTCGCCTCGCTGCAGGCGCACGACCCGCAGGTGGTGGTCGGTACGCCCGGCCGCGTGCAGGAGCTGGCGCGCAAGCGCGTCCTGCACCTGGGCGTGGTGCGCACGCTGGTGCTGGACGAGGCCGACCGGATGCTCGACATGGGCTTCGAGGAGGCGGTGCGCGAGATCGCCAACCGCTGCCACGGCCAGCGCCAGAGCCTGCTGTTCTCGGCGACCTTCCCCGAGCAGATCCGCGAGTTCGCGCGCCAGCTGCTGCGCGATCCGGCCGAGGTGGCGGTGGACGGCGGCGAGTCGGCGCCGGACATCGAACAGCGCTTCTACGAGGTCGATCCGCAGTTCCGGCAGAAGGCGGTGGCCGGGCTGCTGCTGCGCCACCGGCCGGAATCGGCGGTGGTGTTCTGCAACACGCGCAAGGAAGTGGACGAGGTGGCCGGCTCGCTGCGCCAGTTCGGCTTCTCCGCCCTCGCCCTGCACGGCGACATGGAACAGCGCGACCGCGACGAGGTCCTGCTGCAGCTGGCCAACCGCAGCTGCAACGTGCTGGTCGCCAGCGACGTGGCCGCGCGCGGCCTCGACGTGGAAGACCTGGCGGCGGTGGTCAATTACGAGCTGCCGACCGACGTGGACGCCTACCGCCACCGCATCGGCCGCACCGGCCGTGCCGGGCGCCGTGGCCTGGCCCTGAGCCTGGTGGCGCCGGGCGAGAACGCGCGTGCGGAGATGATCGCCGCCGCGCAGCCGGCGCCGCCTCCGCGCGAGAACGCGCCGCTGGCCACCGGCCGGCCCTCGCAACCGGCGCAGGCGCCGATGACCACGCTGCGCATCGACGGCGGCAAGACCGACAAGCTGCGCCCCGGCGACATCCTCGGCGCGCTGACCGGCGAGGCCGGCCTGCCGGGCTCGGCGATCGGCAAGATCGTGATCGGCGCGACGCGCTCCTACGTGGCCATCGCCAATGCGCAGGCCGGGCGTGCGCTGCAGCGGCTGGAAGCAGGGAAGATCAAGGGACGGAAGTTCAGGGTGCGGAAGCTGTAACGGGGCGGGGACACCGGCCTCTCCCCCGGCCCCTCTCCCGGGGGGAGAGGGGTGTTCGCGGGTCAGTGGCGCAGCAGGGCCAGCAGCGGCACTTCTGCCGGCCAGCGGGCACGGCCGCCGAGGCCTTCCAGTTCCATCAGCACGGCGCCGCCGACCAGTTCCACGCCCAGGCGCTGCAACAGACGCGCGGCGGCAGCCAGGGTGCCGCCCGTGGCGAGGACGTCGTCGACCAGCAGCACGCGTTCGCCGGCGCGCACCGCATTGGCCTGCACCTGCAGGCGGTCGCTGCCGTATTCCAGCGCGTAGGACTCCTCGAACAGCTCGCCGGGCAGCTTGCCCGGCTTGCGCAGCGGCACGAAGCCGGCGTCCAGCTCGCGCGCCAATGCGGCGCCGAGGATGAAGCCGCGCGATTCCACGCCGGCCACCGCCTGGATCCCGGCTTCGCGCCACGGTGCCGCCAGGTCGGCCAGCATCGCGGCGAAGCCGGCACGGTCGGCGAGCAGCGGCATCATGTCGCGGAACAGGATGCCCGGCGAAGGGAAGTCGGGGACTTCGCGGATCAGCGAGGCCCAGGCAGGCGTGGTGTCGTCCATGGCGGGCGGAATACCGGTTGCGATGCCGGCGATGCTAGCGCCCTCGCGCCCGCCGTGTCTCAGGAGCTGCACGACAGCATCGAGCAGCCCGCGCGATGCCGTGCCCATTCCGGCCGGCGGCTGGCGTAGTGGTCGCGGCCCGCCTGGTCCTCGTAGGGACGGCGCATGACCTCGAGCAGGTCGGTGATCCCCTTGGGATCGCCCTGTTCGGCCCGGTCGATCGCTTCCTGCGCCAGCCAGTTGCGCAGCACGTAGCGGGGGTTGGCCAGGCGCATGCGCTCGTGGCGCTGCGCCGGATCCAGCGGATCGGCGGCCAGCCGTGCGGCGTAGCGCTGCAGCCAGTCGCGCAGGCCCGCCTCCATCCTCGTCCGCGCGGCCGGGTCGTAGAACGCGCCCTCGAACACGGCGATGTCCGGCGCGGCCGGATCCAGCGCCATCAGCTCGCGGAACGACACGGTCATGTCCATCTGCCCGTCGTGCAGCAGCAGGAGCAGCTCGGCATACAGGCGCATGTCCTCGTCGCCGCACGCGGCCAGGCCCAGCTTGCGCGCGACCATGTCGCGTTCGGCCGCGGCCCACGCGGCGTTGAAGCGGTCCAGTCCCGCTTCCAGCGGCGCCACGCCGTCGAACAGCGGCGCCAGCGCCTGGGCGAGACGGGTGAGGTTCCAGTAGGCGACCTGCGGCTGCCAGCCGAAGCGGTAGCGGCCGCCGGCCGCGTCGGTGGTGTTCGGCGTCCAGTCCGGGTCGAAGTCCTCGATCCAGCCGTACGGACCGTAGTCGATGGTCAGGCCGAGGATCGACATGTTGTCGGTGTTGAGCACGCCGTGGACGAAACCCACGCGCATCCATCCGGCGACCAGCCGCGCGGTGCGCTCGCACACCCGCGCGAACCACTCCGCGTCGCCCGCAGCGCCCTGCCCGGCCAGGTCCGGGAAGTGGTGGCGCTGCACATGGTCGGCCAGTTGCCGCAGCAGCGCGGTGTCGCCGCGCGAGGCCGGCAGCTGCCAGCTGCCGAAGCGCAGGAAGCTCGGCGCCATCCGGCACACCACCGCGCCCGGCTCGGGCTTCGGATGGCCGTCGTAGAACATGTCGCGCACCACGTCCTCGCCGGTGGCCACCAGCGACAGCGCCCGCGTGGTCGGCACGCCGAGGTGGTGCATCGCCTCGCTGCACAGGAACTCGCGGATCGAGGAACGCAGCACCGCGCGGCCGTCGGCGAAGCGCGAGTAAGGCGTGCGCCCTGCGCCCTTGAGCTGGAGCTCCCAGCGCCGGCCATCCGGTCCCAGCGCCTCGCCCAGCGATATCGCGCGGCCGTCGCCCAGCTGCCCGGCCCAGCTGCCGAACTGGTGGCCGCCGTAGTTGGCCGCCCACGGCTGCATGCCCGGCAGCAGCGCATTGCCGCCAAACACCTGGGCGAACGCCGGATGCGCGACGTCCGCTTCGTCAAGGCCGACCAGCGCTGCCGCTTCGCGCGACCAGGCCAGCAGGCGCGGCGTCGCCACCGGCGTGGGATCGACCCGCGACCAGGCGGCCATCACCTCGCGCAGGCGCGGTCCCGATTCCGGGTCGCCGGGCAGGTCGCGCAGGAAGCTGTTGTCGAACTCGAGGTGCATGGGATTCCAGGCGCGCGTGCGCGCGGTGTCGATGCGGCGAGGATGACGCCGCGGGTGGTTGCGCACGGTGAACCGGATCGCGTGGATCCGGTACGCGCAGCGGATAGGGCGATTGCCTACCCCGCCGCCAGTTCGAACGGCCCGCCCTTCTCCAGCGCCCGCTGGTAGGCCGGCCGCGCATGGATCCGGCGCAGGAAGCCGGCCAGCTGCGGATACGCATCCAGTCCGGCGCGCACTGCCGCCGCTTCGATCGGGAAGCTCATCTGGATGTCCGCCGCGGTGAAACGTTCGCCGCCGAACCAGCCGCCGTTGCGGCGCAGCGAATCCTCCATCCAGCCCAGGTGCAGCTTCACCTGCGGACCGACGAAGCCCGACATCGCGCCATCGACGATGCGCCTGGCGATGGGCCTGGCGAAGAACGGCATCGGAGCGGAGCGTATCTTTGCGAACACCAGGCTCAGCAGCATCGGCGGCATCGCCGAACCTTCGGCGTAGTGCATCCAGTAGCGGTACTGCAGGCGTTCGGGCGAATCCACCGGCGTCGGCGTCGGCGAGAACGCGTGGGTGGTGTCGTAGCGCTCGACCAGGTATTCGAGGATCGCGCCGGATTCGGCCAGGGTGTGGCCGTCTTCCACCATCACCGGCGACTTGCCCAGCGGATGCACCGCGCGCAGTTCCGGCGGCGCCAGCAGGGTCTTCGGGTCGCGCGCGTAGCGCACCAGCTGGTACGGCAGACCGAGTTCTTCCAGCAGCCACAGCACGCGCTGCGAGCGGGAGTTCTCGAGGTGGTGGACGGTGATCACGGGCCGGCCTCCGCGGGTTGGGGGGAGCCCCATCCTCGCATCCGGGCCCGGAAACGGAAAACGCCGGAGGCTTGCGCCCCCGGCGTTCCGTGGTGACCTGCCTTGCGGCGGGTCGGCGCGATTACAGCGCCTGCACCTGGTCGGCCTGCAGGCCCTTCTGGCCCTGCACGACGACGAAGGAGACTTTCTGGCCTTCCTGCAGCGACTTGAAGCCGGTGCCCTGGATCGAGCGGAAGTGCACGAACAGGTCGGCGCCGCTTTCCGGGGTGATGAAGCCGAAGCCCTTGGCGTCGTTGAACCACTTGACGGTGCCGGTCTGACGATCGGACATGATTGCTAACTCCTCAACTTAAGTAATGTAAAAGACACCGGTCCCGGGATTTCCGGTCCGTACTGGGTTGCAGGCGTTAGGCAAAGCGGATCGATGTAGACCGACCTTTGGGATCGGTTGTCACCAGGCCACGATTAACGGTGACCCATGCAAACACAGTGGGCGCACGATACCCGGATTCCCTCTGAATAGCGAGCCCGTCCCGAACGGCCCGTTCAGCCGCCCCGGTTCCAGGCCCCGGCGGCGATCCGGTAGGACTCCAGCCGCGCCCCGTGGTCGTGGATATTGGCCACCACCATCAGCTCGTCCGGCCGGTGCCGGGCGACGAAGGCTTCCAGGCCTCTGGCGACGGTTTCCGGGCTGCCGACCACGCTGCAGGCCAGCGCCCGCTCCACCCCGGCCTTCTCCTCCGGCGACCAGTAGGCCTCGATGTCGTCGATCGGCGGCGGGACCAGCCCCGGCCGCCCGCGGCGCAGGTTCACGAAGGCCTGCTGCGCGGTGGTGAACAGGCGGCGCGCCTCGGCGTCGGTGGCCGCGGCGATCACGTTCACCGCCAGGATCGCGTACGGCTGGCGCAGCCGCGCCGAAGGCCGGAAATCGCGGTGGTAGAGCATCAGCGCCTGGTCCATCGCATCCGGGGCGAAGTGCGAGGCGAAGGCGAACGGCAGGCCCAGCGTCGCGGCCAGCTGCGCGCCGAACAGGCTGGAGCCGAGGATCCATACCGGGACGTCCTGGCCCTCCCCCGGTACCGCGCGCACCACCTGCCCCGGCCGGGCCGGTTCGAAATAGCGCAGCAGTTCCTGCACGTCCTGCGGGAAGCTGTCGGCGGCGTCGTAGTAGCGGCGCAGCGCCCGCGCGGTGGCCTGGTCGGTGCCGGGCGCGCGGCCCAGGCCCAGGTCGATCCGGCCGGGGAACAGCGCGGCCAGGGTCCCGAACTGCTCGGCCACCTGCAGCGGCGAATGGTTGGGCAGCATGATCCCGCCGGCGCCCACGCGGATGCGCGAGGTCGCCGCGGCGACCTGGCCGATCAGCACCGCGGTGGCGGCACTGGCGATCCCGGGCATGCCGTGGTGCTCGGCCAGCCAGAAGCGGGTGTAGCCCAGTGCCTCGACGTGGCGGGCCAGGTCCAGGCTGTTGCGCAGGGCCGTGCCCACGTCGGA
>Ga0182737_1001960_pt1 | contig 18334 bp, 16 predicted proteins | sample eDN5th30CBELigOP_FD_128878 | JGI IMG/M metagenome (GOLD analysis project Ga0182737, IMG submission 128878) | Enriched Organic Plus compost microbial communities from Emeryville, California, USA - eDNA 5th pass 30_C BE-Lig OP (version 2) (version 2) ...
AGCGGGTCGTGCACCGAGACCTGCGCCCCGCGTCCGCGGAGGGCTTCCACGGTGGGGAACACGCCAGAAAACGCGGTCTCCTTGGCGCCACCGCGATAGGACGCCCCCAGGACGACAGCGCGAAGCCCCTCGAGCGACCCCAGGATACCGGCGGCCTGCGCGACGAGACGCTCCGGCATCGAGGCATTCAGCTTCCGCGCCGTGCGCACGATCTCAGCGTCGGGATCGGTGTGCAGGTACAGACGTGGATACACGGGGATGCAGTGCCCGCCAACGGCGATCCCCGGCCGGTGGATGTGGCTGTACGGCTGCGAGTTGCAAGCGTCGATGACGCGATACAGATCGATGCCATGGTCCGCGGCGAACAGCCCAAACTGGTTCGCGAGCGCGATGTTGACATCGCGATAGGTGGTCTCCGCGAGCTTGCTCATCTCGGCCGCCTCGGCCGAACCGAGGTCCCACACCCCGTTCGGATGCGGGAGGTCCGATCGCTCGTCGAACTTCAGGACACTCTCGTAGAACGCGCGTGCCTTCTGGGCGCCGGTCTCGGAGAGCGCACCGATGAGCTTTGGGTACTTGCGCAGGTCCTCGAAGACCCGACCGGTACGCACGCGCTCCGGCGAGAAGACGAGGTGGAAGTCCTCCCCCTCGACCAGACCCGACCCCTCTTCAAGCATCGGCTTCCAGCGCCCGCGGGTCGTCCCGACGGGGAGCGTCGTCTCGTACGAGACGAGGGTCCCCGGCGTGATGTGCTCCGCGAGCGAGCGGGTCGCGGCGTCCATCCACGCGAAGTCCGGCTCCCACGTCGTGTCGTTCACGAAGAGCGGCACGACCAGGACGACGGCGTCCGCGCCCGGGATGGCCTCGGCGTAGTCGGTCGTCGCGCGCAGGCGCCCGGCGGGGACGAGCTCGGCGAGCTTGTCCTGCAGGTGGGCCTCGCCGGGGAAGGGCTCGCGGCCGGCGTTGATGGTCTCGACCGCCTTCGCGTTGACGTCGACACCGATCACCTCATGGCCAGAATCGGCGAATTGGACGGCGAGGGGGAGGCCGATCTTACCGAGGGCCACAACAGCGATGCGCATGGATTCCAGCCTATAGCGGCCCTGAGCCATGACCGTCCGTCGGGCGACCGTGCCAGCCGGGTCAGCGGGTTCTCCTGGGGTAAACTGTCGCGGATCTGGAAAGCGTCGTTTGGGCGCTCGATATGAGGTGGATGCACGGCGAGCGGATGCACAGAGCAGCAGACATGAGCGCGATCCCCGCGCCGTCCCCGCTCCCCCGGCTGGACGCGATTACAGGGCTACGTTGGTGGGCGGCATTCGCTGTCTTCTTCTTCCATGTGCGCAACCTCATCCCCCTGCCCGGGCCGCTCGCAGCACTCGCTCCCTTGGGGAACTACGGCGTCACATTCTTCTTCGTGCTCTCGGGGTTCGTGCTCACCTGGTCGTGGCGAGCCTCGACGGACAAGCGCACCTTCTACTGGCGTCGCTTCGCTCGCATCTATCCACTCCAGCTCGTGACGCTCGTACTGGCGCTTCCCGTCTTCTACAGTTTCGCGACAGATCCCGAACCGTCGTGGGTCAAGACTGTGAACTGGGGCATCCTGCTCCTCTGCGTCTTCCTCCTGCAAGGTTGGTCGAACGATCCTCAGGTACTCTTCGCGGGCAATCCCGCAGCATGGACGTTGACAGTCGAGTCCTTCTTCTACGCGGTGCATCCGTTCATCACGCTTGTGCTAAAGCGGCTCACACAGGTGGGCGCCCTCGTCGCCGCAGCAGGCGTCGTCGGATTCGCCTTAGCGGTGCGCGTCGCTCTGATCGCCTTCCCCGGAAGTTGGCTGACTAACGTACCGGTTCCGGTGATGCGGTTGAACGAGTTCGTGCTCGGGATGTGTCTGGCGTGGGCGTTCCGCAAGGGTTGGATCCCGCGCATCCCGCTCGCGGTTCCTCTGGGTCTGCTGCTGGTTTGGTTCGGAATGGTCGTCGCCGGGCCAAGACTCGAGCTCCTGACGGGCATGTACGGCATCGTCATTCCGTATGGCAACGAGATCGCAACAACGCTGCTCGCCCTGCTTATCGTCAGCGTCGCCTCGCTTGATCTGCGCGACCGAACCCGCATCATGCGCTCGCGCCCGTTGGTCGCTCTGGGAGAGTGGTCGTACGCGTTCTACCTGATTCATGCGACCTTCATCTACCTCGCCCTGCGACTGTTCGGCCCCCAAGAGCGAGGTTGGACGGTCGCGCTCTGGTTCCTTGCAATTCTCGGAGTCTCGATCGGCACTGCGTGGCTCTTGCATGTGACGATCGAACGTCCCGCCGAGCGGTTCCTCCGCACATGGCAGGCGGGACGCCGCGCGCAAACCTCCACGCTGACGCGATGATGCTCCCGTGAGGAAGAATCGGTCCATGCGCTCACCCACGGCACCCCTGGCGGCGTGGCTGGTGCGAAACAGGTCCCGACTGCCGGGCTTTCTGAGAGCGATCCCTGAGGCCGTGGAGCGCAATCCAGACGGAATTGTGTCGCGCCTCGCGTACCGCCTGCTCGGTGGTGACAGCGGCGCCCCGGAGCCCCTCGAGGCGCCGTCCGGACATCCCAATCCCAGGGTCCTGGTAGGACCGGCGAACTACGCGGGTCAGGGAACCCTGTGGGCACGCGCACTGGAGCGCGACGACGACCGATGCGCCGCGCGCAGTCTCGCGGTGGTGGTCCCTGGCGCGCATTCATTCCCCGCGGACGCGACCGTGCCGTTCCCCGTCTACCGGCACTCCCGGCGCTGGCAGCACGCGCAGCGAGATGCGGTGCTGGCTGGCTTCGACCACATCCTGCTCGAATCCATGCGTCCACTGTTCGGCAGCCTGTACCCGAGCATCGCCGAAGAGATGCAGGCCCTCCGCGACGCCGGGATCTCAGTGGCGCTCATGGCCCACGGCACAGACTTCCGCTCCCCTGCACGGCATCTCGCGCGGCATCGATGGTCGCCGTTCTCCGACGACCCCCGGGCCGACCGCCTGCAGCGCATGGCCGACGCCAACATCGCCATGGCGCAGGCGTCCGGTGCCCCGCTGTTCGTCAGCACCCCGGATCTGCTCGATGACGTTCCCGGCGCGACCTGGTGCCCCGTTGTGGTGGACCTCGACCGGTGGACGCACACCCCTGCCCTGTTCCCGGAGTCGCGGCGGCCAGTCGTCGCGCACATCCCGAGCTCGGCACGGGCGAAGGGCACGCATCTCATCGAGCCAGCGCTGCGCCGCCTCGACGCCCGCGGCGTCATCGAGTACCGGCGCCTCGAAGGCATCCCTTCAGAGCAAATGCCCGCAGCCGTCGCGGCATCCGACATCGTCCTGGACCAGTTCCGGGTCGGCAGCTACGGCGTCGCAGCGTGCGAGGCGATGGCCGCGGGCCGGGTCGTCGTCGGGCATGTCGTGCCCGAGGTCCGACGAAGGGTCACCGCGGAGACGGGGCAACGACTGCCCATCGTCGAAGCGGATCCGGATACGCTCGAGGCCGTTCTCGAGTCGCTCGTCGCCGATCCCGCCGCCGCAGCGGCCGTGGCGGTCGACGGCCGTCGCTTCGTGGAAAAGGTCCACTCCGGGGCGGTGAGTGCATCGGTGCTCGCACGCGGATGGTTCACTCGCGGGAACGACTCGTGAACGTCCGCCCGGAGGTAGATCTGACGATCGCGGTGCACAGTCCCGTGCGGCCGATCGAGCGCGCCGTGCGCAGTGTGCTGGAGGGGACGGATGCGGTGGTACGCGTTACCGTCGCCGTCCATGAGATCGACCCCCGGCTCATCGCCAAGAAGCTCACGTGGGCCGGCGACCGCGTGCGGCTCCTGCCGGTGCGCGACGGCATGCGCAGCCCGGCGGGCCCGTTCAACGCCGGGATGGCGGCCGCCGAAGCCCCCTGGATCTCCATCATGGGATCCGATGACACACTCGCCCCGCATGCTATCGATTCGTGGCTCGCGCGCGCACAGCGTACCGGCGCCGAGGTTGTGATCCCGCGCGTGCAGATGGTCGAGGGCCGAGCGATTCCAACGCCGCCGACACGTCCCGGACGTGTATCCTTCCTCGACGGCGTGAGAGACCGTCTCAGCTATCGGTCGGCGCCGCTCGGTCTCCTTTCACGAGGGCGCTTCGGCCATCTTCGCTTCCCGGTCGGCGTCCCATCGGGCGAGGACATCCCCTTCGTGACAGCCCTGTGGTTCTCAGGTGCACGGATCACGTACGATCGCCGCGGCCCCGCCTACCTCGGGCATGCCGACGCGAGTGACCGCACGTCAGGCGTTGCGCGCCCTGTCGACGTTGAGTTCACATGGTTGCGTGTATTGCTGACCGACCCCGTCTATCGAGGACTCTCCGCTGAGCAACGCGCCGCCGTGGTGGCAAAGAGCCTTCGCATCAACCTGTTCGGCGCGGTGCTGAGCCGCAACACCCCCAGCGCCTGGCTCGACGGCGACAGGACCGCCCTGGCGGCAGTAGCGGACACTCTGGTTCGAGAGGGTGACGGTATCCATGAGGTCCTGTCCCGGCGCGACCGCACGCTTCTAGACGCGATCCTGGATCCTGGTTCGCCGATCGAGGAACTGATCGAGCTCGCGCGCGCACGTCGCCGCTTCCTGTCGGCCGGTGCGCTGCTCCCTCGGCGACTGTCTCACACGCTGCACCGAGAGGCGCCGCTGCGGATGGCCGCGGCGACCGCCCTGCAGCTACTCTGACGCCACCAACCGGTCGACGGCTGCCTTCCACACGGTGACCTGCTGCTCGCTGGACAGTTCGTAGGCGTGCTCGTGGGACTCGTTCTTCCAGACCGCGACGTCGTTCGGCGTGATCTCGTCGAGCGTACGCGCGATGTCTCGTGCCGTGAAGCCCGGCGTGACCGCGCCGATCCCATAACGCTCGACGTACGCGGCCATCTCGGGCGATGGCCCGACGATGGCGCCTAGGCGAGCCTGCACGAAGTCGAAGAGCTTGTTGGGTAGCGCCCACCTGTGGTTGAAGGACTTGGGCGGGATGACGTGGATGCCGATGTCGTACGCCTGGAGCGTCCGTGCCAGACGTGCGTACGGAACAGGATCGCAGAGCCGTACGCGATCCGGCATGCGCGCCGCCATCTCGCGGAGGTGGGAGAGGAACGCAGTGCTCTGTTCCATCAGGAAGAGGTCGAGGGTGACGTCCGCACGCGTCAGCCCCACCGCCTCGATGATCTCCTCGATGCCGCGGTTCTCCTGCGCGGCACCCGAGTGCACCAGTCGGATTGGCTCGTGCACAGGACTCGGTCTGGCGTCGACGAATGGTGCAGCGTTTGTCACGACTGCCGACTCAAACCCGAACCGGCGATGGTACTCGCGCGCGATTCCCTCGCCTACCGTTGTCCAAGACTGCGCACGGGCAACGAAAGTCCGGCACATCCAATCGATGAACGGATGCATGAAGACACGGACGCGCAGCAGGTCTTCGCGCATACGTGGAGCATACTCGTGCAGGTCGGCGTGCACGCCAGCGCGGGGCCGCAGCGACAGGGCCAGACCGACGGTGTCGACGTCGTCTGCTAGGACCACATCGAACGAACGACCACGGAGCGCTCGGGCCGTCGCCATAATCGCGGCGTTGGACCAATAGGCGCGGCGATACTGACGAAGCATCACCAGCAGCCGAGGGTAGCGCCACACCTCAAGATCGGACGGGATCTCGACGTGGTCGGAGACGCCGTCAGGAGCGGGACCGTATCCGCATGTGGTGACCACGTAGTCGTCGCGGAAGACGGCAACCTGCTTGAGCAGTCGCGCGTCGGAGACTATCCGTGAGAATGACAGGATCAGAAGCCGCGGTTTGACGGGGGTGTCGGTCATGGTGCGCTTCTCCCGGCTAGGCGATCGATCGCGCGCCGCCAGACGGCGATCTGCAGTTCGGCGGAGAGTTCCGCCGCGTGACAATCGGACTCGGCCTTCCATCGGTCCACGCTGGCAGGCGTCAGCTCGTCGAGGGTCCGGACGATGTCCACAACTTCGTAGCCAGTCGTGACCGTGCCGATATTGCGGCCACGGACGACCTCTACCATCTCGGGCGAGGGTCCGATGATGACGCCGAGGCGCGCCTGCACGTAGTCGAACAGCTTGTTCGGCAGTCCCCACCGATAGTTGAAGTTCACAGGCGGGATCACGACAATGCCGACGTCGTACTTCTGCAGCGTCTCATTCAACTGCGCGTACGGCACAGGCTCGTGCACCGTGATGCGCCCGCCCGACGCCTCGGCAACGTGCCGAATCTCGGCAAGATACGGAGGATCGTTGGGGGTCAGGTACAAATCGAGCGTAACGTCCGCGCGAGTTTGAAGGACGGCGGATACTGTCTGCATGAGTGCGCGATTGCGCTGGCACACGCCGGAGTGCACGAGCCGTATCGGCGTCCTCGTCGGCCCAGGCTCGACCTCCAGGTACGGCGCAGCGTTAGTAACCACCTCCGGGTCCAGCCCGAAGTTCTTGGCGTAGGCCTTGGCGATCCCGCGGCCAACCGTCGTGGAGCTTCGAGCCCGCCGCGCATAGCGCCGCGCCTGCCATGCGTAGTACGGCGCACGGCGTTTCATCCAGCCCGGGATCTCCTCGTGCCAGAGGGGAGTGTACTCGTGAAGGTCCAGATGAACCCCTCGTCGTGCGCGCTCGGTTACCGCGATCGGCGCTGCCTCGAGGTCGTTCGCGAGGATGACGTCGAATCGCCGGCCGCGAAGAGCCCGCTTCACGAACCGCACCGCGGGGGTTTTCCAGTACGACACGAAGTACGCCCTCAAGAACATCAGGCGCCAATCGACCTGGTGCGGCGAGAGGCCGTCGGGGATGCGGATATGATCGACGACGCCGTCCGGGGCCGGTCCGTACGAGCAGGTCGTTACCTCGTAATCGGATGCGAACTCGCGGACCTGCTTCAGCACGCGAGCGTCGGCCACGATGGACGAGAACGACAGGATCAGGAGTGAAGTCATTGTCCTTTCCGCTCCAGTCGGCGGACTCGCGCGTAGATCGCGTAGCGACGCAAGGCCGAGTCGCGACCGAACACGACGAGCGGGTTGCGCGTCAGCGTGCGTGCGGGCAGCGATGCCCTCGCGCGGCGGACCGCGGCAGCGCGCAGAGCGACATCGTCGACGCCCGGGACGCAGGCCTCCAGCAGACGACGATCGGCGAGCGGGAATGACGCCTCGGCTGCCGCGGACACAGCGAGCCACCGTCGGCGCGCGTCGACGAGACTCTGGATCTCTGCGGCCGTGAGTGGCCGCGGATCGCGCGCGCGGAGTGCGAGAGCACCGAGGACCGACACACGCAGGATCTTCGTCGCTAGCGACCGACGCACGCGTCGGTCGAGGGCCGCCACCCACTCCCGATCCGCCAGCGCGAGCGCGGCGGCGAGAGTACGGCAAAGGTCCGGATCCTGGTCTGTTACGCGGTCCGACGCGTTGACCCCGCCGAAGTACGCGGGATCGAGATGACAGTAGGACACAGCGACTTCGCTCCACAACCGTGCCCCGAACTCAAGATCCTCCCCCGTCTCGAACTGGGGGTCGAAGACCGGTGCGTAGCGCTCGACCACTGTCCGCCGAATGAGCGCGAGAGGCGCGGTGCGGCCGAACAGACGGTCCTTGACGGGATCGAGCCGGGCGGTCCGACCTGGACGGGTCAGGGGGCTCCGAACGCGGAACTCGTCGGGGAGTCGGATGGGCAGGATGACGGCGTCCGCGCCGTCGTCTAGCGCGCGAGAGAGCGCCACGTCGAGTGCTCCACGTTCGAGGCGGTCGTCAGATCCAAGGATCGAGACGAACTCGGCGTCCGCCAAAGCAAGACCGTGGTTGAAGGGTCCGGCAGGGCTGCGGATGCCATCGCTGAAGCCCACGACGCGTACGCGGCCGTCCTCGAGCAGCCCCGCGAGAAGCGATGAGATCGCCTCGGTCTCGACCTCGTGAGCCACGACGAGCGCAGCAGCATCCTGCCCCGCCTCGAGAACGGACTCGACTGCCTGGCGGACGGGCCTCGCCGCGGAGTGCACCGCGATCACGACCTCGATCGCCCTGGCGCTCACAGCAGACCCGCGAGACGAGCCTGCTGCGCAAAGTCCGGTTCCTGCGCGATGACCTCGTCGAACGTCCCACGGGCTTGAATGCGGCCGCCGCTCATAAACCACACCTCGTCGTAGTCCCGGATAGTTGACAGCCGGTGCGCGACCGAGATGATCGTAATGTCCCCCTGGAGCTCCCGCAACGACCTCGCGACGTCGGACTCCGTCTTTGTGTCGAGGGAACTCGTCGCCTCGTCGAGCACGAGCACCAGCGGGTCAGCGTAGAGAGCCCGCGCGATACCGAGCCGCTGGCGCTGGCCGCCGGACATCTTCATTCCACGCTCGCCGACATGCTCATGGATTCCTTCGCCGCGCTCGGAGATCACCGACCACAGATGCGCACGCTCCAGAGCGGATCGCACCCGCTCCTCATCGATATCGCCCGCCCATGCCAGCGCGACGTTCTGCGCGATTGTGCCGTCGAAGATCGCGACATCCTGCGGCACATATCCCACGCGGGATCTCCAGGACGCCAGGACGTCCGTCAACGATTGGTTCCCGAGACGGATGGTTCCCTGGGACGGCATCATCAACCCAAGCAGCAGGTCGAGAAGGGAGGATTTTCCGGCGCCGGAAGCTCCGACAATGCCCAGCGTGGTGCCGAGCCTGAGCCGTGCATTCACGTCGCGCAAAGCTGGCTCCGTCGCGCCCTCGTAGGTGAGCGAGACACCCTCAAACACGAGCTCGCGCGGGTCGCCTTCGATCGGCTCCTGGCCGACCGTCTCGGCGTCTCGCACATATGCCCGCGACAGCGTGATCGTCCGGATGATCGCATCGACGTGCGGGAGGCTCGCGTTCATCTGGTTCATCGTGGCCTGGAACCCCGTGACCGACGGTACAAGGCGGATGGCAGCGATGCCGAACATGCCGATCGCGGCAACCGCGCTCGTGAGGCCGCCCACAAGGAACGATGCGCCGCCCACAAGGACGATCCCGCCGACCACCGAAGCATCGAGTACGAAGCGCGGCGCATTCGAGAGGAAGGCCGTGTTCGCGCGAGCGCGCGCAGATTTCGTGCGGTTCATGTAGACGAGTTCAGCGACCTCCGTTGCCTTGTTGCGAAGCGTGATCTCCTTCAGCGCGGCAACCATGTCGGTCATCAGTGCGGTGACGCGCAACGAGTAGTCACGATTCACTCTCGCTGCGGCGAGGGTGCGCCGTGAGAGGACAACGTAGAGCAGAACGGCGATAAGACCGAGATACGCAACAGTCACGAGCGCGGTGACAGGTTGCACGACAACGATCACGACGATGACCGATAGCGAGGTGACGACGAGCGAGGGGAGGTTCATGGCAGGCAACAGGAACCCGCCCGTAACGTTCGCGATTCCATTGTCGCCGTAGTAGACGAGTTGCGCTGCATTGCGCTTCAGACGCTCGGCCCACGGTGCACGGATGAACGCGTCGAAGTACTTGGCACCCACCTCGAGCTCGAAGGTCGCCATCCGCCGCGTTGACCAGAACTGCAGAGCAAGAGCAAGGACGGACTTCATGATGATGAGCCCGCACACGAGCAGGACGATCCCCAGATACCCCGTGGACTCTATCCGGCCGAGAACGGGCAACGTGATGGGCGATCCGACGAGCATGCCCGCGAGGGAGGCGGCGAGGATGCTGAGGGCAAAGATGTCGAGGAGCGCGAGCGACGACGAGAGGACCATGTAGACCCACATGAAGCTGCGCGCATTTTCAGGGAGGAACGGAAACAGCCTGCGCACCGTCTGAAGGATGCCCCTCACGAAGTGCACCTCATGTCACCCACGCCCTCCATTCTCTCACAGGGCCATGCCCCCGCCCTGCGGAGCAGTCTTCCCGTCGCCGCGTATGATCCAAGGTGCAAGATTTCGATCCTCGAGTGATGTGGCCTGGCTGAGCCGGCCATCGGAATGGCCGTCAATGCACCTGTCCGCGCACGAAAGCCCCGACTTCTCTCTCGCCTGCTACGCCGATACGCTTCGCGCCTATCGGGCGGACGGCTATGCGGTGACGAGCTTCCGCGACTATCTAGCGGAGCCTCATGCTAAGCACATGGTGCTCCGACACGACATCGACAACGACATCCAGCAGGCAATCCGCGTCGCCCGGGTCGACGCCGAGTCGGGCTGCACGTCCACGTTCTTCCTGCGCGTTCATGCCCGCGGGTACAACCTGCTGAGCCTTCCCTCACTCGTCTGCATTCAGGAAATGGAGTCACTCGGCCACGAGGTCGGGTTGCACCTCGAGGGCGGGCTGCCCGAGGTCGTCGGCGGCACCGATACAGACTGGGCCGATCGCCAGCGCGCCGTCTTCGAAGCCGCAGTGGGCCGTCCACTCGGCGGCTTCAGCGCCCATGAGCCTGCTCGAATGGGCGGCATCGACTTCGCCGACGAACTCCTACGCCGCTGGTCCGACACGGTGGCCTACCACGCCTACGAAACGCGCTTTACAACGCCGAGCATGAAGTATCTAAGCGACAGCAGCGGGCGATGGCGTGAAGGCCACTTCGCCGAATGGGTCGGCAAAGAGCCACTCATGCAGGTGCTCACGCATCCTTTCTGGTGGTACGAGAAGATTCCGGCCGAGAACTACTGACCGCTCTCCTACAGGTCAGACGTTGTCGCGGATTCGACGCGCGGGGTTTCCGATGCGGACCTCGTTCGCCGGCACCGACTGGACGGCGACCGCCCCAATTCCGAGCAGAGACCGCTCGCCAAGCACCTTCCCCTGAATGACGGAGGCGTTCGGGCCTACCCACGCGTGGTCTTCGACGACGACGCTGCCCGAGAGCTCTGCGCAGGCCGTGATGATGACGTTCCGACCGATCCGGCAGTTGTGCGAGATATGCACGTGGTCGTCGATCTTCGCGTAGTCGCCGACTAGTGTGGGCCCGATCGTCCCGGAGCACACGGTCGTGAAGCACCCGATCTCAACGTGGTGCCCGAGTCGAACGGATCCTACGTGCGGGATCCGAAGGTTGTTGCCCGCATGGTCGGTCTCGATGCCGAAGCCCTCCTCGCCGATGACGGCGTGGCTCTTGATAAGTGAATGTGCGCCGATACGCACGTTCCTGTGTAGGACGACGTGAGCGCGCACCTCCGCGCCCTCATCGATCACGACCCCCTCGCGGATGACCGAATACGGCCCCACCGACGCCGTCGGATGGATGATGGCAGTCTCGTGCACGATGGCGGTGGGATCGATCCCTGGCGCGGGCGCAGTCGTGAACAGGGCGGCGACCACCTGGGCGAATGCCGCCCGCGGATTTCCGACGAGCACCGCCGTCCCTGCCGCCGGGAACGCAGCGTCGACGCTCGTCGGCACAAGGACCACCGCACCCCTCTCGAGAGCCGCATCGACTTCCGCTGCGGACTTCACCGGATTGTTCGCGAAGGTGAGCTGTCCAGCGCCCGCCTCGCTCAACGGCGCCAGTCCCACAACCTCCGCATCCGGCCCGCGGAGCTCGGCGCCAAGTAGCCCCGCGATTCTTGCAACGGTCACAACGGATTCCTTCATGCCTCGACACTATCCCCCGCTGCCCGCGGTGCCATTGCGGTCAGCAATCCCCCGCTGCCCGCAGTGGCACTGCGGTTAGGATGGCGATATGGACGAGCAGACCTTCCTTCAGCTGGTGGCGGACATCCTCGAGGTCGACGCATCGAAGGTCGACCTCGATGGCGACCTGGAGAACCTGGGCTGGGATTCCCTGTCCAACATCTCCTTCATCGCCGAGATCGACGAGCGTGTGGGCGTCACCGTGGATCCCGACGCACTTGCGGACGCCGTTACCGTGGCCGATCTGCGAGCGCTTGCAACCGGTGCCTGACCGCGACTACCTGCGCCTCGCCGGGCGCACGGTTCTCATCACGGGAGCGTCGTCCGGGATTGGTCGGGCGGCCGCCGTCGCGGCGAGCCGCCAGGGGGCGCGGATGGCGTTGCTCGCCCGACGCGCGGACGTGTTGGAAGACGTCGTCGCAGAACTCGACGGCGACGGCCATGTCGCGGTCGCGTTCGACGTGACGCGCAGCGCGGACGTCGCCAGCGTCTTACGTGACATCGTCAACCAGACCGGACCGTTGGACGGGTTGCTGCACGCTGCTGGCGCGCACGCCGCGACTCCCCTGCGTGCGGTGAGGGCGCAGAAGGTCGACGAGCTGTTCGCGCTCAACGTCACCACCGCGCTAATGTTCGCGAAGGGGTTCCGTCACCCGAGCGTTCGTGGGTCGGATCCGAGCATCGTCCTCATGTCCTCTGCCGTCGGGCTCACCGGAGAGGTGGGAGTCAGTGCCTACGCCGCCTCAAAGGCCGCCGTCGCCGCACTCGCGCGCTCGCTGGCCCTTGAGGTGGCACGCGAAGGCATCCGTGTGAACAGCATCGCCGCCGGGGTCGTGCACACCGCGATGACAGAGCACATGCGTGCAAACGTCGGGTCAACAGGATGGGACGCGATCGCAGCGGCGCACCCGCTGGGTATCGGAACCGCTGAGGATGTCGCGGATGCCGCTCTCTACCTTCTCTCGCCAGCCTCGCGGTGGGTCACCGGCACTGCGCTGGTCGTCGACGGCGGTTACACCGCCCGGTAGCCGTGGCGAGTCAGCCGAGAAACGACGCCAAGGCGCGTGCCGAGTGCGCACCGTCGTGCAGACGTTTGACGAACTCAGGTCCCGCCGCCGCGGCTGTGCGGTAGCTGTCCGGCGCGGCGGCAATCTCCCGCAACACAGACTCCAGCGTGTCGGGATCCGCCTCGACGATCGGAAGCGGCATCCCCGCAGCCTCGGCGGCTGCGATCCGGACCTGCTTCGAGACGTGGCCGACGACCAAGCGTCCGGCCGCCATCGCTTCACACGCCGCGACGCCGTAGCTCCCTACCCTGAACTGATCGAGCACGATGTCCGCTTCCCGGACGAGTGGCGGCATGTCCCCTGCGTTCACCCCGTTCGCGGGCCGGTAGGCGATAACGCCCTCCGCGTTCAACGCCTCCAGCGCCGGGGCAACGAGGTTGGTGCCTTTCGCACGGGGGTTTGTCGGCGCGTGGAATACAACGGGTCGGGAGCCGTCGAGCGGCGGTGCCGTCGAGCTCCATCGTGAAGGATCAATGACGACGGGCAGCCAGGTCGCTCCGGGCGGTGCATCGAGGAGAAGTTCCGGCGTCGAGACGAACACGGGCCGTCCCTGCTCGTGTAGGAAGTCGGCGTTGCGGCGCGCAGATGCTTCGAGGTCCGGAACCACGTCCCAGTCGCTGTCCCGGAACGGGGACCACGGGTCCAGCTCTGCGTGGCGACTTGGCAGGCGCAGATCGCTGCCGTGACTCACGTATGCGCGGGCGATGTCATGCGCATCGAGCCACGCCCCCTCCCTTCGGACGTCGAATCGACACGCACGTCCCAAGACGGGTCGTTCCGCCTCAATGAGGACGTGGGTGAACCCGTGTTCAAGCGCGTCAGTCTGTGCGGATGCCCATCGTCGTGACCACGAGAAGACATACTGGCTCACGCGGAAGTCCGTGGGGAAGTCGTATCCACCTGCCCGTGAAACCTCGAGGTTCACGGCTGCGACGTCGTCGAGGCTGTCAGCTGATTCGGCCCATGCCCTCCCCTGTCCTGCATAATTCGCGGGTGCGATAAGGAGCCGCTTCGCAGCCGCGCGTGTTGCAACCGGCGGAGGCAACGTAAGATCGATGTCCCTCTCGCGGGCACGAAGCATCCCGAAGACTATCGTCTCGGGGAGGAGCCGCATGCCCCGGGCCACGACACCGCGAAGATCCGATCCGCCGTTCACGCTGGCGCCTCGCGCAAATAGCCCCCTTTCTGACGGCCTGCGGGAAGCGGCCGCGGTTGCAGCAGTAGCATTCAGCCACGATACCGCTGGCATGCGCGACCGATCCGCCACCTCCTGCGGAGGCATAGACTCGCTGGCGTGAGTGCGCGAATCTCAGCCATCGAATATCACCTCCCCGCCAGCGTCCTGGACAACAAGCAGCTCTCGGCGGAGTTCCCGGAATGGAGCGTCGAGAAGATATCGGCGAAGACCGGTATCGATCGCCGACACATCGCGTCGGACAGCGAGTTCAGTTCGGATCTGGCAATCGCAGCTGGTCGCAAGGTCTTGGAGTCGGAAGGGATAGATCCCTCTGCCGTCGAGTACCTCATCGTGTGCACCCAGAGTCCCGACTACTATCTCCCGTCGACGGCGTGCATCGTGCAGGATGCCCTCGGCATCCCCACGAGCGCAGGTGCCACCGACATCACGCTCGGTTGCTCGGGGTTCGTCTACGCGCTCGGCCTCGCCAAGGGGCTCATCGAGTCGGGCCAGGTCTCCACCGTCCTCGTGATCACGGCCGACACCTACTCGAAGTTCATCAATCCTGCCGACAAGTCCGTACGCACGATCTTCGGCGACGGCGCCGCGGCCACCCTCGTCACTTCCGATGGCTCGGCGGACGCACTGACCGCCTTCACCTACGGGACGGACGGAGCGGGGGCGAAGAGCCTCATCGTCCCTCGTGGCGGCCTCCGTGACGGCGTCGCTCTGCAGCCGAAGGCAGACGCCGCGGCGCGCAGGCTCGAGCCGAGTTCCCACGACCTCTACATGGACGGTCCCGACATCTTCAACTTCACGCTCGCGGTCGTTCCGGAGTCGGTGGAGGCGATCCTGGGGAAGGCAGGACTCGAGCAGGACGATATCGACCTGTTCGTCTTCCATCAGGCCAACGCCTTCATGCTCGAGCACCTGCGCAAGAAGCTCAACGTCCCGGCCGAGAAGTTCGTGGTGTCTCTGGCGGAGACCGGCAACACCGTTTCCTCGACGATCCCGATCGCGCTGGCGGATGCTGTGCGAGCCGACGTGCTGCGGCCGGGAATGAAGGTCATGCTCCTCGGCTTCGGCGTGGGGCTCTCATGGGGCGGACTCGTCGCAACGTGGGGCTAGTCGGATCGGCGCGCCGAATCGGCCGCCGTTAGACTCTTCCGGTGCGCCGAACAGTCAGCGCACCGGAACATCGAAGGGCTCACCTGCATGCGGATCGTAAGCGTCGTAGGAGCACGGCCACAGTTCGTGAAACTGGCACCCGTCGCGGAGGCAATGACCGAAAGGGCCGAACATCTGACGGTCCACACGGGCCAGCATTACGACGACCGCATGTCGGACGCGTTCTTTCGTGACCTGCGCATCCCGCGCCCTGCACTCAATCTGGATATAGGATCCGGGCGGCATGGTGAGCAGACCGGCGCGATGCTCGCGGCGCTCGAACGTGCCTTCGAGGAACTCAACCCTGACGTCGTGTTGGTTTATGGGGACACGAACTCCACTCTCGCGGCTGCCGTCGCTGCGGTGAAGATGCACATCCCGCTCGCGCACCTGGAAGCGGGACTACGGTCGTTTAACCGTCGGATGCCGGAGGAGCACAACCGTGTTCTGACGGATCACGCCTCAGACCTCTTGCTCGCTCCCAGCGAAGTCGCGATGCGCCACCTGGCGGCTGAGGGTCTCGAAGAGCGCAGTCGTCTCGTTGGGGATGTCATGACGGATGTCCTTTACCGCACACGGGACGAGGTCGCGGCATCTACCACCACGCTTCCCGGCGGCGTCACCGCGGGCAATTACCACGTCGCCACGATCCACCGTCCTGACAACACAGATGACCCATTGCGCCTAAGGGGAATCATCTCAGCACTCGCAAGCCTTGACTCGCCCGTTCTCCTCCCGGCTCATCCGCGCCTTCGCGCCGCGGCGCAGCGTCACGGCGTGGACCTCGAGCGCGGCGCAATCCGCGTCCTCGAGCCCCTCTCCTACCACGATCTCGTTCGAGCCGTCATCCACAGCAAGGGCGTGGTGACGGACTCCGGCGGCCTGCAAAAGGAATCCTTCCTTCTGCGCGTCCCGTGCACGACGATCCGGCCGGAGTCCGAGTGGGAGGAGACTGTGGCCCTCGGCTGGAACGTCCTCGAGAACGACGACTTCCCGTTGATCGCCGTAGCCGCTTCTCGCCCGCGCCCCGCAGACACCGATGCTCAGCCATACGGCGACGGTCGCGCGGCGCATCGCGTCGTGGACGAGATCCTCGCCTTCTTCACATCTGGGAGCCGCTAACCCCCACCAGTTGTGATGGAGTCCCGGAGGGCGCTCGAATACGGCAGCCACATCGCCGATCCGAATCATCTCCCGGGCTTCGTCTAGGGCCCGATTGACCGGTGCTTATTCTGGAACGACGGTGCGCTTGCGGGTACTAATACGTGCAGCGCAGTTCCCGCGAGACGCGACCGCACCCCTCGCGCAGTTGAAGGTGGACTTTGTCCAGTGCAGAACCGCCAGCGGAAGGTTGCGAACACGTCGGGAAGCAGAGGAGGCTGCAGTCAAGGCGGATGGCGTCAGTTGGTAAGCTCCGGCGCTGAAGCGTATAGGCAGGTCGCGGTGGAACCCGACAGCGTGGCCAGCCAGTCGGTTCGCGCGGGCCACTAGGGCGTGTCTCCCATATCTTCGGTGAGGCTCGCGGCAGTGTGGTGGGTGAGGTCGACGGGTTCGCGGTATCGGGTGTTCACGGACGAGCAGTGGGAGCGGATCGAGCCGTTGCTGCCGTCGAACTCCGGGCGTCGCGGTCATCCGTTCGGTGACAATCGGCGGGTCGTGGAGGGCATCGCGTACCGGTTTCGGACCGGGATTCCGTGGCGTGATCTGCCTCGTGAGCAGTTCGGGCCGTGGCAGACGGTGTGGAAGAGGCATCGCCGGTATGCCGGGGACGGCACCTGGGATCGTGTGCTGGCGCAGATTCTCGCCGAGGCCGACGCGGCCGGGAAGATCAACTGGGCGGTATCGATCGACGCGACGATCGCGCGTGCGCATCAGCACGCGACGAACACGACCCGTCCCGAGCAGGACACAGGGGGCGGGATCGAATCACAAGAATCTGCCCTGGCACGAGGTTGAGCCGCCCGGTCACGGCATCGGCCGCTCCCGCGGCGGCCTGACCACGAAGATCCACCAAGCCGTCGACGGGCACGGCCGACCGCTCGCGATGATCGTCACCGGCGGGCAGCGCAACGACGGCGCGATGCTCGCTGCCGTGCTCGGTGAGATCCACGTCCCCAGGCTTGGCCCGGGTCGCCCGCGGACCCGACCCGATGCCGTGATCGCCGACCGTGCATACGCGACCGGCGTCATCCGCAGCGAGCTTCGCCGCCGCAAGGTCAAGGCCGTCATCCCTGACAAGCGAGACCAGATCGCCGCGCGAAAGCGACGCGGGAGTCGCGGCGGCCGGCCGCCCGGGTTCGATGCGACCGCCTACCGCGGCCGCAACGTGATCGAGAGGTTCTTCGCCCTCGCCAAGCAGTGGCGCGGGATCGCGACCCGCTTCGACAAGCTCGCCATCACCTACCGCGCCGGCGCCACACTCTGCGCCATCCTCACATGGGTCCGACTATTGGGAGACACACCCTAGTCGGCCTCCAACGACTTGACTCGAAGTGGGCTGTGAAAGCCTCCGTCATCGCGGATGAGCGTACGACCCATCGAACGACCCCGATGAGGGCGCAACGGCGCCATGTGATCGCAGGGGACGCCAAGGCGCTCCTTGCGGCGGTGCAACGCTAGGCGTTCGACGGCGTGCCCAACCGCGCTGAGGCGAGGGCCGACTCGATGACCGCGAGCGTACGCAGGCCCTGCTCCATCGTCACGACGTCACTCGCGCGTCCGAGAACCGCGTCGCGGAAGGCCTCGTGCTCGACGCGTAGCGGCTCTCGCTTCGCGAAGGCGAACCGAGTGACATTGCCCTCGGAGACTCCGCGGAACGCTGTCATCGACTCCCACTCGAGCGGAATCGTGCCGTTGGCGTAGAAGGTAAGATCCCCCGTTGCCGTGTCGGCGATGAACGCGCCCTTCTCGCCCGTCACGACGGTCACACGCTCCTTCATGGGGCTCAGCCAGTTGACCAGATGGTTCACGATGACCCCGGACGCGAGGCGCCCCGTGATAGCGATCATGTCCTCGTGCTCGCGACCGCTCTTGAACGTGGTCTGCGCGTATACGTTGACATATTCGCTCTGCGCGACCCAGGCCGTGAGGTCGACGTCGTGCGATGCGAGGTCCTTAGCGACGCCGACGTCCGCGATTCGGGAAGGGAACGGGCCCTGGCGACGGGTCTGGATCTGGTAGACCGCGCCGAGCTCCCCCGCCTCGAGTCGACGTCGCAGCTCCTGCAGCGCGGGGTTGAAGCGCTCGATGTGGCCGACCGCGCCGACGAGTCCTGCGTCGCGGAACGCGTC
>Ga0182737_1001963_pt1 | contig 18316 bp, 18 predicted proteins | sample eDN5th30CBELigOP_FD_128878 | JGI IMG/M metagenome (GOLD analysis project Ga0182737, IMG submission 128878) | Enriched Organic Plus compost microbial communities from Emeryville, California, USA - eDNA 5th pass 30_C BE-Lig OP (version 2) (version 2) ...
ATGAGACGCGAGCCGTACCGCGTGGGCACGCCCGCCCGCGCCACGAGGTCCTTGTCGGCCATCGGGAGCCCCCACAGCGGGGCGGCTCGACCGCCGGCCCGTTCCAGGGCCGCCGCGCGCTCGAGCGCCGCGTCCGCGGTGACCTCGACGAACGCGCCGATCGCCTCGTCGAGCCGCACGATGCGATCCAGGTAGTGGGCGGCGAGCTCCGTCGGCCGCACATCGCCCCGCCGGAGCCAGTCGACCTGCTCGACCGCGCTCAAGTGATGCAGCTGGAACGGCATCGCGCTACTTGAGCGACTTCTGGAGGAGGACCGTGCCGAGCCAGCGGTCGAACTTGTAGCCGACGCGTCCCATCCGACCGATCTCCTTGAAGCCGAACTTCTCGTGGAGCGCGATCGACGCCTCGGCGCCCCGGTCAGCGATGACCGCGATGATCTCCTTGATGCCCGCGGCCTTCGAGGCGTCGATGAGCGCCTTGAGGAGCACCGTCCCGACGCCCTTGCCGGTCGCCGCCGGACCGAGGTAGATCGAGTTCTCGACCGTGAACCGGTACGCGGCCTTCTCGCGCCACGGCGACACCGTCGCGTAGCCGATGATCTCGCCACTCGGCCGGACAGCGACGAGGAACGGGTGCCCGAGCTTCCGCGCCTTCGCGAGCTTCGCGCGCATCTGCGCGAGCGAGAGCTCCCCCTCGTCGAACGTCACCGTCGAGTTGCGCACGTAGTGGTTGTAGATGGCTCGGACGTGCGGGATGTCGGCGGGGACGGCGTCGCGCACCTCGAACGTGAACGGGCCGTCCTCGGGGTCGGGCCGGCGCATTCTCGCGGCGCGAAGCGCCTTCTTCGGGTCGTACTCCTCGAGCATCCGGGCCAGTCTAGGCGCGCGCGAAGCGAGGACGCCTGGCACTGTCGCGGCCGCGCGTGTAGCTTCGAGCCGGCGGCCGAACGCGTCTCCCGCGAGCGCGCCCGGCCCGACCCAGGCGGACGAACACGAGAGGCACTCATGGGACTCATCAAGGCAGCGCTCGACGCGCTCGGCGGGACGTTCGCCGATCAGTGGCGCGACTTCTACACCGTCCCCGACGGCGTCGCGCCGACCGCCGCGCTGTTCGCGGCCGTGCCTCGCGGGACGAACGCCGGGCGCGGGTCGAACACGAAGGCCTCCGAAGGCGTCATCACGAACGGCACGAAGATCCTCGTGCCCGAGGGCTACGGCCTCATCCTCATGCAGGAGGGCGCGATCACCGGCTTCGCGGCGGAGCCGGGTGGCTACGTGTGGGACTCCGAAGCGCAGGACTCGCAGTCGATCTTCGCGGGCGACGGCATCGTGAGCCCGCTCATCAAGACCTCGTGGGAGCGCTTCAAGTTCGGCGGGCGGCCGCAGACGCAGCAGCGCGCGTTCTTCGTCACCCTGAAGGAGCTGCCCGACAACCGCTTCGGGACGCAATCGGAGATCTACTGGGACGACCGCTACCTCAACGCGCAGGTGGGCGCCCTGACGCGCGGGACGTACACGCTCAAGATCGTCGACCCGATCCTCTTCGTGAAGAACTTCGTCCCCGCGACGTACCTGCAGCCCGGCGTCGCGTTCGACTTCACCGACCTCGACAACCCGGCCGCGACGCAGCTCTTCAACGAGGTCGTCGGCTCGCTCGCGCCGGCGTTCTCGCTCTACACGAACGACCCGTCCAAGGAGAACCGCATCACGCGCATCCAGCAGGACTCGATCGGGTTCGCGCAGAGCCTCTCCCAGGCGGTCGAGAACAACTACCGGTGGCGCAGCGACCGCGGTCTCGAGATCGTCAAGACGGCGATCGTGTCGATCGAGTACGACGCGGCGACGCGCGAGCTCCTCGCGACCGTGCAGCGTGCCGACGCGCTGCTCGGCGCTCGCGGGAACTCGAACCTGCAGGCGTCGGTCGCCGCCGGATTCGAGTCCGCCGGCGAGAACGCCGGACCCGGCGGCATCCTCGGCATGGGCATGGCGGCCGGCACGACCGGGCTCGGCGGACTGCAGCAGCCCGCGCAGGGCGCGCCGACTCCGGGGGCGCCCGCGGCCCAACCGGCCCCGGCGGGGGAGGACCCCATGGCGAAGCTCGCGAAGTTCAAGGAGATGCTCGACGCCGGGCTCATCACGCAAGCGGACTACGACGCCGCCAAGGCGAAGACGCTCGGCCTGTGATCCCCTCGTCCCGATGACGAACGAACCGCAGCCGCCGACCGGGCCCGGCTCACCCGCGGATGTGCCGCCGGCGCCGGGCGAGTTCCCGATCGATCCCGCGACGCTCCCTGAGCCCATTCGCGACGAGCTCCTCGCGGCCGAGCCGCCCGTGATCGACACGAGCGCGACGGAGCTTCGCGACGGCATCAACCGCTGTCCGAGGTGCGGATCGACGGACGTGCGACTGCGGCCCGCGAGCGGCATGCTCGTGTGCCTGTACTGCCGCAACGAGTGGTCGAGCGCGCGCGTCGAGGAGGAGCTCGGTCTCGGCGAGGGGCTCAAGGACCTCAAGGGCACGATCATCGCGACGGGCGCCGCCGACATCGATGCGGCGGCGGCGTCGATGCGCACGTTCAAGTGCGGCGGCTGCGGCGCGGAGGTCGTCGTCGACACGGCGCACGCGATGACGGCGCGCTGCCACTGGTGTCGCCACGTGCTCGGCGTCAACGAGCAGATCCCGAACGGCGCGGTGCCCGACGCCGTCCTGCCGTTCCGCGTGACGAAGGACGACGCGGTCGAGCGGATCCGGCAGTTCGTCGGCAAGCGGCGGCTCTTCGCGCTCGCGCGGTTCAAGCGCGAGTTCACGCCCGAGAACGTCCTCGGCGTGTACCTGCCGTACATGGTCGTCGACGCGAATGCGCGCGCCGAGATGGTCGGCGTCGGCGAGATCGAGACGGCGCGCTACTCGCGCGGACGCGACAACAACAAGCGGACCTACTACGACGCCGACGTCTACGCCGTCGCGCGGAGCGTCTCGTTCACCGCGGACGACGTGCAGCTGGAGTCGTCGGCGGAGCGGGCGAACCTCGACACGCGCGTCAACACGAACAACATCATCAACACGATCCTCCCGTTCGACACGAAGAACGCCGTGCGGTGGAACGCCTCGTACCTCGTCGGCTTCACGTCGGAGAAGCGCGACCAGGACGTCGAAGGACTGCACCCGGTGCTCGAGCATCAGCTGCTGTCGATCGCGCGAGCGCAGGCGGAGCCGAGTGTGCGGGCCTACGACCGCGGCGTGCGGTGGGAGCGCGAGCGTCTGGAGCTCCACGGTTCGCGGTGGGTGTCGATGTACCTGCCGGTGTGGCTGTACTCGTACTTCGAGCCGCGACGCGGCGGCGGGCTCCTCCACTACATCGCCGTCAACGGCCGCACGGGCGAGACGATGGGCAGCGTGCCCGTCCAGCAGTGGAAGCTCGTCCTCGCGGCGCTCGCGGTCGGCACCGTGCTCGAGGGCGTCGCGATCGGGATCCTCGCGGTGACCGCATGATCGACGTCCTCCTGGCGACGGATGTCGTCCTCGCGGCCGGCAGCGGGGGCGACGACTCCCCCGTCTGGCTCCTGCTCCTCGGGCCCGCGGGCGCGGTCGGCGTCTACTGGATGCTCTTCCGCTTCTACCGGAACACCGACAAGTCGCACGGCTTCGAGCGGGAGACGCTCGTCGAGGCGGAGCCCGTCACGGGCGAGGACCGGCTCATCGACAAGATCCGCGGCACGACCGAGCGATGGGTGCGCGGCCGCAACGAGCGCGACTACCGCGAGCGCGTCGACCGCCTCGAGTAGTGCCCCGAGTGTGTGCCCGCGCGCCGAGAGTGCGGGCGCGCGCCCGCACCCTCGGCGCGCGCCCGCACCCTCGCGGTCGTGCGGGCGGCGCCTCAGTCGTCGGCGAGGGCCCAGTCGACCGGGGCGCCGCCTTGCTCGGCGAGGAGCGCATTCGCTCGACTGAACGGGCGCGAGCCGAAGAATCCGCTGCTCGCCGAGAGCGGACTCGGGTGCGCGCTGCGGATCTGCGGCACGCCGTCGAGGAGCGGGCCGAGCGTCGCCGCGTCGCGGCCCCACAGAATCGCGACGAGCGGACCGCCGCGCGCCGCGAGCGCTGCGATCGCCGCCTCCGTGACCGCTTCCCAGCCCTTGCCGCGATGCGACGCCGGCGCACCGGCCTGGACGGTGAGGACCCGGTTGAGGAGCATGACGCCGTGCTCCGCCCACGCGCTCAGGTCGCCGTGCGCGGGTGTCGGGATGCCGAGGTCGTCGCGCAGCTCCCGGTAGATGTTCTGGAGGCTCCGCGGGAGCGGTCGGACGTGGCGCTCGACCGCGAACGAGAGCCCGATCGGATGCCCGGGCGTCGGATACGGGTCCTGGCCGACGATGAGCACGCGCACGCGGTCGAACGGGTACGTGAAGGCGCGGAGAATGTTCGGTCCGGCCGGGAGCGTCCGGCGCCCCGCGGCGTGCTCGGCCCGGAGGAAGTCGCCCATCGCGGCGACGCGGTCGGCGACTGGGGCGAGCGCTCGAGCCCAGCCCGGATCGACGAGCTCCTCGAGCGGCTTCGGCACGTCTCGAGCGTACGCGCGCCGCCCGCGGCGGGCCTCGCTCGTCGGCGTGCGCTTCCACTCGCGGCGCGCGTTCGAGCGCACGCCGGAGGTGGAAATGCGCGCCCGATTGACTCGGGAGCGGTTCTGTGGTTCATTAGTCGGGTAATGGACCGAGGGAGGAGCGCTCGTGGATGAGGGCCGTCCGATCTTCCAGCAGATCGCTGAGCAGATCGAGAACGACATCATCGCCGGCGTGCTCGCGGAAGACCAGCAGATCCCCTCGACGAACGAGTTCGCCGCGTTCCTCCGGATCAATCCGGCCACGGCCGCGAAAGGCGTCAACCTCCTCGTCGACGCGGGGATCCTGTACAAGAAACGAGGAATCGGAATGTTCGTCGCTCCTGGCGCCAAAGACCGACTCGTGGCCGAGCGCCGCGAGCGGTTCAGCGCGCAATTCGTCACGCCGCTCCTCCAGGAAGCCGCCAAGCTCGGGATCGCGCCAGCGGAGATCGCCGCGATGATCCGCCAGGGAGGGACCCGATGAACCCGATCGTCGAAGCGTCGCACCTCACGAAGCGATACCGGACCGTCACCGCGGTCGACGACGTGACCTTCACGATCGACGCGAACAAGGTGTACGGCCTGCTGGGCCGCAACGGCGCGGGCAAGACGACGCTCATGTCGCTCCTGACCGCGCAGGACTTCGCGTCGGACGGCGAGATCCGCGTCTTCGGACAGTCGCCCGTCGAGAACGCCAAGGTCCTCCAGAACGTCTCGTTCATCCGCGAGAGCCAGCGCTATCCGGAGGACTTCAAGGCGAAGCACGTCCTGAAGTCGGCGCCGTGGTTCTTCCCGAACTGGGACGCCGACTTCGCCGAGCGGCTCGTCGACGAGTTCCGACTCCCGACGAACCGCACGATCAAGAAGCTCTCGCGCGGCCAGCTCTCCGCCGTCGGCGTCATCGTCGGGCTCGCGTCGCGCGCGCCGCTCACGTTCTTCGACGAGCCGTACCTCGGTCTCGACGCCGTCGCGCGCCAGCTGTTCTACGACCGGCTCCTCGCCGACATCGCCGAGCACCCGCGCACCGTCATCCTCTCGACGCACCTCATCGACGAGGTGAGCGACCTCCTCGAGCACGTGCTGCTCATCGACGGCGGGCGGCTCATCGTCGACAGCGATGCGGAATCGCTCCGCGGCTCGGCGACGACGGTCGTCGGAATGCGCTCGACGGTCGACGAGTTCGTCGCCGACCGCGAGATCCTGCACCGCGACGGCCTCGGCGGTCTCGCCTCCGTCACCGTCGGCCGGCTGAGCCCGGAGGACCGCGCCGCGGCGACGGCCGCCGGCCTCGAGATCGCTCCCGTCTCCCTTCAGGACCTCGTCGTCCGCCTCACGAACGCATCGAGCAAGGAATTCCAGGCGTCATGAACAAGACCATGAGCTCATTCAGGCTGCACTTCGCGAACCCCGCGACGACGATCTTCATGCCGCTCGGCATCCTCGGCATCATCTTCGCGGCGAACTGGGGCATCTGGTGGATCGTCGGTCGCTCGATCGGCGAGGACGCGGAGGCGCGAGGCGACTTCGCCGAGGGCACCCAGTGGAGCGGCGCGGTGACGTTCGTCTTCGTGTGGATGCTCGTCGTCGCGGTTCAGGCGATGAATCGCACGTTCCCCCTCGCGCTCGGCTACGGTGCGACCAGGCGCCACTACTACACGGGGACGGTGCTCGCATTCCTCGCCCTGTCGGCCGGGTGGGCCGTGATCCTGAGCGTCCTCGCGGTCCTCGAGGAGGTCACCGCGGGGTGGGGACTGGGCGGACGGATGTTCTCGGCCATCTACTTCAGCTCCGACGGCCCCTGGCTGCGGACCTGGTACTTCTTCGTGCTCCTGCTGTCCTTCTTCGGCGTCGGCGCGTTGACCGGCTCGCTCTACGTCCGCTGGAAGCAGTACGGCATCGTCGGGTTCTTCACGGCGCTCGCGTTCCTCGCGATCGGCGGCGGCGCGCTCATCGCGGTGACGAACTCGTGGCAGCGCGTCGGCGAGTTCTTCGTGTCGCTCGGCTTCGCCGGCGTGTTCGCGCTCCTCCTCGTTCCGACGCTCGTCGCCGTCGCCGGAGGGTACCTCGCGCTCCGGAAGGCGCCCGCGAGGAACTAGGCGCCCTCGCCGACGGGCGGGAGGGCCGACCACGGGAATGTGATCCAGCGGTCGGTCCTCCCCCAGCTGTAGTCCGGTTCGATGATCGTCGTCGGCTTCGTGTAGAGCACGGCGGAGCGCACCTCGGCGCCGAGGTCGGCGACGAGGTCGACGGCGAGGCGCAGCGTCTTCCCGGAATCGGCGACGTCGTCGACGAGGAGGACGCGACCGCGCGCCGCCTCGATGTCGATCAGGGGCGGGAGGACGATCGGCTCATCGAGGGTCTGCCCGACGCCGGTGTAGAACTCGACGTTGAGCGCGTCGCACGCCTTGACGCCGAGCGCGTAGGCGAGGCTCCCGGCGAAGAGGAGCCCGCCGCGGGCGATCGCGAGCACGAGGTCCGGGCGGAAGCCCGACTCGTGGATGACGTGCGCGAGCTCGCGGCCCGCCGCCCCGAACCGCTCCCACGTCAGGATCTCGCGCTCCGGCTCCGCCACGCCACTACCGTACCCGCGCGCAGCGGCCGCCTCGCGCCGCTACGATCGCGCGCATGGCTCTCCTCCGCGGCCGTTCGACGTTCGCGATCGTCGGCTGGCTCTTCTGCGTCGAACTCGTGAGCGGCATCCTCCAGGGCTACTACGTCCCGCTCATCAGCGACCTCGTCGTGCACCTCGGGATCCACGACGCCGACTTCAACTGGTTCGAGGCGGGCCAGCTGCTCCTGTCGGCGCTGTGCGTGCCGATTCTCGCGAAGCTCGGCGACATGTTCGGCCACAAGCGGATCCTCCTCGTCGCGACGGTCCTGACCGCCGGAGCGAGCTGGTGGCTCGCGTTCGCGAACGACTTCTGGAACTTCCTCGCGGCGTGGAGTCTGCAGTGCTTCTACGTCGTGTGGCTGCCGCTCGAGATCGCGCTCATCTTCGACCGCGGCCGGCGTCTGGGTGCGGCGGCCGCTACGACGCGGCGAGCGGCGGGAACGCTCGTCGTCGCCCTCGAGGCGGGCGCGATCGCCGGCGCGCTCCTCGGCGGCCGGGTGTTCGGCTGGACCGGCGAGCACGTCGCGCTCACGCTCATCTGGCCCGCGGTCGCGGTGACGCTCGCGTTCTTCGCGATCCTGTTCGGCGTCCCGGAGTCGGAGCCGGAGCCCGGCCGCTCCCTCGACTGGCTCGGCTTCACGCTCCTGACCTTCGCGCTCCTCCTCATCACGTCGGGACTCACGTTCATGCGCATCAACGGGCCGGGCGCGTGGTGGGTCTGGGCGATCATCGCGCTCGGCATCGCCGCGCTGTGGCCGTTCGGGCGGTGGGAGCTGCGCCAGCGCGATCCCGCGATCGACCTCAGGGTCCTCGCGCGACCGACGATGTGGCCCGTGCAGCTCACGGCGGGCCTCGTCGGCATCTCGCTCCTCGGCGCGCAGGCGCCGCTCTCGACCTTCGCGGGCACGGATCCGAACGAGCTCGTCAACGGGGAACCGCTCGGCTACGGTCTCGGACTCGACGCGAGCGAGCGCTCGTACATCATCGGCGGCTATCTCGTCTCGCTCATCGTCGGCGCCGTGCTCTTCCCGATCGTCGCGAAGCGGACGTCGACGCGCCTCACGCTCATCGTCGCGACGTTCCTCGTCGGCGGCGGCTACTCGGCGATGATCGTCCTCCACGGCTCCGTCGTCGAGGTCGTCGCGTGCCTCGTCGTCGCCGGCATCGGCTGCGGGGCGCTCGTCGCGGCGCTCCCCGCCGCCGCTGCGGCGGCATCGCCGCGCGGCCAGACGGGTGTCGCGGCGGGCCTCACGAACACGACGAAGACGCTCGGCGGCTCGTTCGCCTCCGCGGTGTTCGGCATCGTGCTCCTCGCGGGCGTCGCGCAATCCGCGGGGACCACGGCCGCGAGCCTCGGCGGGTACCAGATCGTGTGGGCGATCTGCGGCGCGGGCGCGCTCGTCGCCGCCGTCCTGCTCTTCGTCGTGCCGCGCGGGGCGTTCGGCGAGCCGTCGGACTCGGCCGAGCCCGTCGTCGAGGCCGCGGCGACGCCGAGCCCGCGACCGTAGCCGGCTCGCGCTATCGCCGGGGCTTGAGGGGCCCGCGCACGATCTTGTGCTGCGCGGCCTGCGCGACCGGCTTGATGTAGACCATGTCGAGGTTGATGTGCGGCGGCTGCTCGCACGCGTGCACGATCGCGTCGGCGACATCCTCCGCCTTGAGGACCTCGATGTCCTCGTACACGCGGTCGGCGCGCTCGCGGTCGCCCTCGAAGCGCACGAGCGAGAACTCGGTGTTGACGAGACCGGGGGCGATCTCGATGACGCGGATGGGCTCGCCCGCGAGCTCGAGTCGCAGCACGGCGTTGACGGCGCGAGCCGCGAACTTGGCGGCGTTGTAGCCGGCGCCGAGCTCGTACGGCGAGTAGGCGGCGACCGAGGTGATGTTGACGATGCTCGCCGCGTCGCGCTCGGGCGCGAGGGACGCGCGGAGGACGGGGAGCATCGCGGCGGTGACCAGCTTGAGGCCGATGACGTTGACCTCGAACATCCGGCGCCAGTCCTCGACCGAGGACTCCTCGATCGAAGCGAGGCCGAACGCGCCGCCGGCGTTGTTCACGACGACGTGCGCCCCGCCGAGCTCGGTCGCCCGCGCCGCCATCGCGGCGACCGACGCCTCGTCCGTGACATCCACGACCATCACCTCGGCGCCCGTCTCGGCCGCGAGCGCCTCGAGGCGATCCGCGCGTCGCGCGACGCCGAGCACCTCCCAGCCGCGCGCTCGGAACCGCCGGACCGTCGCCGCGCCGATCCCGCTCGACGCCCCCGTCACCACCGCACGCTTCGCATCTCGAGTCATACGGCAACGCTATCCGCTCGAGTCGGGCACGCGTTTCGGCAGCACGAACACGAGGACGAAGGCGACGATCGCGAATGCGGCGCTCACGGCGAGCGCGCCCGCCGCCGCCCCGCCGAAGGCGGCATCCGGGCGTCCTTGCGCGAGGAGCGCGGGATCGAGCGAGGCGAAGAGCACCGAGCCGACGATCGCGATGCCCATCGCCGCACCGATGCGCTGCACGGTCGAGATGACGCCGGAGGCGGCCCCGGCCTCGGTGCGGTCGACGGTCGCGGTGATGAACTGCGCATTCGGGCCGATGAAGAGCCCGCTCCCGACGCCTGCCGCCGCGAGCGGCGCGAGGAGGAGCCAGCTCGTCAGGTCCGCGCTCGGGACGGTGAGCGTGACGAGCCAGAGCGCGACGAGCCCCGTCGCGAGCAGGCCCGTCCCGATCGCGAGGACCGTCCGGCCGATCGAATGCGCGAGCCGCTCGCTCAGCGCGGCGCCGAGGATGGCGCCGATCGAGAACGGGATCGTCATGAGCCCGGTCTCGAGGGCGGAGTGCTGCAGGCCCGCCTGCCACAGCAGCGAGAGCGTGAAGAAGATGCTCGTGAACCCCGCGAAGTACACGAAGGCGAGCACGACGCCGCCCGCGAACGACGGGTGGGCGAAGAGCCGCGGCGGCACGAGCGGCACGCGTCCGCGGCGCGCGTGCACGACCTCCCACGCGCCGAAGAGCGCGATGAGGACGACGCCCGCCACGATCGAGACCCACGTCCACAAGGGCCAGCCGAGCTGCTCGCCCTCGATGAGCGGGACGAGGATCGCGACGAGCCCGAGCGTGAGCAGCCCGGCGCCCGGCAGATCGATCCCCGCGGCCGCCGGGCGCTCGGGGCGTCGGCGCGGCAGGAGCCAGAGCCCCGCCCCGAGCGCCAGGGCGCCGATCGGGACGTTGACGAAGAAGATCCAGCGCCAGCCCTGGTCGGCGCCGAGCGCCTCGATGATGAGTCCGCCGATGAGCGGCCCGAGCGCCGTCGCGAGGCCGATCGTCGCACCCATGACGGCGAACGCCCTGCCGCGCGCGCGGCCGGCGAAGAGGAGCTGGATGAACGCGACGACCGCCGGGAAGAAGACGCCCGCCCCGAGTCCCTGCACGACGCGCGCGACGATGAGCTGGACGGCATCGTGCGAGAGCCCGCACGCGAGGCTCGCGATCGTGAACGCGGCGAGCCCCGTGAGGAACACCGGCTTGTGCCCGATGCGGTCGCCGATGCGACCCGCTGGGATGAGCGCGAGGCCGCTCGCGAGCGAGTACCCGGAGATGATCCAGCTGAGCGTCGCCTCGTCCGCACCGATCGACGAGCGCAGCGTCGGGAGCGCGACGTTGACGATCGTCGTGTCGAGCATCGCCATCGCGACCGCGACGATGAGCACGGCGAGCGCGAGTCCCCTGGCGGCCGCGCTCGAGGAGTTCACCCCGGAATGCTACGCCGTGTGTCACGACGGGATTGTCGCGCCCGGCACGCGCTCCTACGCTCGCGGGCAGACCTTCTCGCCCCGCGACCGGGGCCACGACGAAAGCAGGACGACATGACCGACTGGAAGTTCGAGACGCTCCAGGTGCACGCGGGCGCCGCGCCCGACCCCACGACGAACGCGCGGGCGACCCCGATCTACAAGACGACGTCGTACGTCTTCAACAGCGCGGAGCACGCCGCGAACCTGTTCGCGCTCGCCGAGTTCGGCAACATCTACACGCGCATCCAGAACCCGACGCAGGCGGTCGTCGAGGAGCGCATCGCGGCGCTCGAGGGCGGCACGGCCGCCCTCCTGGTCAGCTCGGGGCAGGCCGCTGAGACGTTCGCGGTGCTCAACATCGCGCAGGCCGGGGACCACATCGTCAGCTCGTCCTCGATCTACGGCGGCACGTACAACCTCTTCAAGTACACGCTCGCGAAGCTCGGCATCGAGGTGACGTTCGTCGAGGACCAGGACGACCCGGAGGAGTGGCAGGCCGCCGTCCGGCCGAACACGAAGCTCTTCTTCGCGGAGACGATCGGCAACCCGAAGATCAACATCCTGGACATCGAGCTCGTCGCCGACGTCGCGCACCGCAACGGCCTGCCGCTCATCGTCGACAACACGATCGCCACGCCGTACCTCATCCGGCCCTTCGAGCACGGCGCGGATATTGTGATCCACTCGGCGACGAAGTTCCTCGGCGGCCACGGCACCGTCATCGCGGGCGTCATCGTCGACGGCGGCCGCTTCCCGTGGTCGCAGCACGTCGAGCGCTTCCCCGGCCTGACCGAGCCGGACCCGAGCTACCACGGCGCGAGCTACACGAGCGTCCTCGGCGACGGCATCGCCTACGCGATCAAGGCTCGCGTCCAGCTCTTGCGCGACCTCGGCTCCGCGGTGTCCCCCGACTCGGCGTTCCAGCTCATCCAGGGCATCGAGACGCTCTCGCTGCGCATCGAACGGCACGTCCAGAATGCGCAGGAGATCGCCGAGTGGCTCGACCGGCACCCGGACGTCGCGAGCGTCAACTACTCGGGCCTGCCCACGAGCCCGTGGTACGCCGCCGCGAACAAGTACGCCCCGAAGGGTGTTGGGGCGGTCCTGTCCTTCGAGCTCAAGGGCGGCGTCGAGGCCGGCCGCGCCCTCGTCGACAACGTCAAGCTCTTCAGCCACCTCGCGAACATCGGCGACGTGCGGAGCCTCATCATCCACCCCGCATCGACGACGCACTCGCAGCTCACCCCGGAGCAGCAGCTCACCGCGGGCGTCACCCCCGGCCTCGTGCGGCTCTCGGTCGGGATCGAGCACGTCGAGGACCTGAAGGCGGACCTCGAGGCGGGCTTCGCCGCGGCGCGCGAGCGCGCCCGTCAGATCGCGACGGCGTAACGCGCGCGCCCCGGTCGAGTAGCCTGCGACGGCAGGCGTATCGAGGCCGACCTCGGCACGGCGACTGCGCGCGCTCTCGACCAACGGTGATTCATGGACTGGCAGACCCCAGAGGACTCGTTCCCCTCGGCGTTCATCACGGACGCGAACGTCCGTGAGCTCGTGGGCAAACCGCCCGCGACCGGCGGCTGGCGCGAGGGCGATCCGGTCGGTGACCGGCGGTTCGCGTCGATCGGCGCCCTCGAGCTCGAGCGAGGCGGCGTCCTCCCCGCTGTCCGGATCGCGTTCGAGACGTTCGGGACGCTCGCGGAGGACCGCTCGAATGCGATCCTCGTCGTCCATGCGCTGACCGGCGACAGCCACGTCACTGGCCCACCCGGCCCCGGCCACCCCACGGCCGGATGGTGGAGCGACGTCGTCGGTCCTGGGCTCGCGATCGACACCGACCGCTGGTTCGTCGTCGTGCCGAACATGCTCGGCGGCTGCCAGGGCACGACCGGCCCCGTCACGCTCGCACCCGACGGCCGCGAGTGGGGCGCCCGGTTCCCGTTCGTCACGATCCGGGATCAGGTCGCTGCGCAAGCGAGGCTCGCCGACGAGCTCGGCATCGACCGGTGGGCGGCCGTCGTCGGCGGCTCGATGGGCGGCATGCAGGCGCTCGAGTGGGGTGTCACGTACCCGGAGCGCGTCGCGCGCCTCGCGGTCCTCGCCGCGCCCGCGATCACGACGGCCGACCAGATCGCGCGCAATTCGCTCCAGATCGACGCGATCCGCACGGACCCGGCGTTCAACGACGGCGACTACTACGACGCGCCGGACGGCGAAGGCCCGCACCGCGGCCTCGCCCTCGCGCGCCGACTCGGACTCCTCGACTACCGCTCGCAGCACGAGCTCAACGCGCGGTTCGACCGCTCCTGGCAGTCGACCCGGTCACCGCTCGGCGAGGGCGGCCGGTACGCCGTCGAGAGCTACCTCGACTTCCACGGCAACAAGTTCACGCGGCGGTTCGACGCGAACAGCTACGTCACGCTCGTCCGGGCGATGAGCTCCCACGACGTCGGCCGCGACCGGGGCGGCGTCGAGACGGCCCTCGCGCGCGTGACCATGCCGACGCTCGTCCTCGGGATCGACAGCGACCGCCTCTTCCCGGTCGCCGACCAGGAGCGGATCGCCGCCGCGATCCCTCGTGGCCTCGACGGCTCGCGACCTGTCGTCGTCCGCTCGGAGTACGGGCACGACGCGTTCCTCATCGAAGCGGAGGCGGTCGGTGCGCACTTGCGACGACTGCTGGCGTCGTGAGGGCGGGGTCGGTCGGGGGCCGCGACGCGGCCCCCGACTGTTCCCCCTGATGGCCCTTCGGCCAAATGCCCCTCTGGGAATGAACGTTATGCGCTCTTTCCAGCACGCCATGTCCCCAGAACGGGGGACAGGGCGCAACGGGCGTGTGCGATCATTCACGCCATGAACCACGCGGCGCAACGGCGCGACAAGCTCCTGCGCCAGACGGCGAGGGTCTACGGGAGCGCGGGCATGATCGCCTCGTTCGCGTGCCTCAGCACCCCGACGACGCTCGGCACGGTCCCCTACTGGTTCGCGCTGCCGCTCTACGCCGCGGCGCTCGTCCTGATCCTCCTCCTCGACACGAAGCACGCGACCGCGTTCGTCGTCGCGGTCACGACGATCGGCATCGCGATCGCGTTCCTCCTCGGATTCAGCTTCGACGCCGTGCCCCCCTCGGGCGAGATCGCGATCCTCGCGATCACCTCGATGGCCGTGCCCGGCACGGCTCTCGTCCTCGTGCGCGACACCTCCGGCTGGTTCTCCTTCCTCGGCGCCTCCGTGCTCGTCGGGACGGTCGCCGCGGCGGCGCTCACGCGAGGCGGCGAGTGGCAGCACATCGCGCTCTTCAATCTCATCGGCATGATCGCGGCCGCGTTCTGGGGCGGCATCATCACGACATCGATCGGGCCCGCGATGCGCCAGGTCGCCGAGATCGGCCGTGCGCACCGCATCGAGCGCCAGGCGAGCGAACTCGAAGCCCAGCGGCGCCAAGGCGCTCGGCTCCTCCATGACACGGTGCTCGCGACCCTCACGCTCCTCGCGCACTCGGGCCGCGGCGTCTCGAGCGAGGCGCTGCGCAACCAGGCGCGCAACGACGCGCACCTGCTCCGGCAGCTGCGACTCGGCGAGCCGCTCCTCGCGCTTCCCGAGGCGGGCTACCGGCCCGATCTCGTCGAGGAGACGCTCCTCGGGACGACGCTCGACTCGGTCAAGGAGCGCTTCGACCAGCTCGGGCTCGAAGTCAACTGGCATGGCACGGGTCGGCTCCTGCTCCCGCAAGGCGTCCTCGACGGCTTCCTCTTCGCGATCTCGGAATGCCTCGAGAACGTCCGGCGGCACGCCGGCGTCCCCGTGGCGCATGTCACGATCTCCGAGGACGAGCACATGGTGCGGGCGATGATCACGGACGCGGGCGTCGGCTTCTCGCTCGAGTCCGTCGAGTCCCAGCGGCTCGGCATCAAGGACTCCGTCATCGGACGGATGGCCGAGCTCGGCGGCAACGCGAAGTTCTTCTCGGCGCCGGGCGCGGGGACGACGGTCCTCCTCGAGGTGCCCCGGTGACCGCGCACGCGCCGACGCGACCGACGCGCGCCGTCCCGGCCCAGCGAGGCGCCCCCGTGCGGCGCCGGCACGAGTTCGGCCGGCGGCACGCCGGGCTCGGCATGCGGCGGATCAGCATCGGGCTCATCCTCCTCCTCGCCTTCATCACGATGACGGGCGTCGTCGAGGCGCTCGTCCAGGCGCCGACGACGCCGCGCCCGATGCTCCTCTATGCCGCGTGGGGCATACTCGTGCTCGCCGATCTCGCGGTCGTCACGATCACCAAGGCGCTCGGGGAGCACCTGCCGGCGTGGGCCTTCGGCCTCTTCCTCACGGCGCTCGGCGTCCTCATCGCGCTCGACTTCGCCGCGCAGTGGGGCGAAGCCGGCATCGTCGATCGGCTGAGCGCCGGGAGCGTCGCCGCGACGTCGATCGTGCTCGCGTGCACGACGCGCCGCGTCATCGAGATCGTCCTCGCATCGGTCGCGCTCACGCTCCTCGTCGCGATCCTGCTCGCGCTCCACGGCGACTTCCGCGGCCCGGAGCTCCACGACGAGGTCTTCATGCTCGCCCAGGTCCTCCTGCCCGGGATCGTCGGCGCATCGGTCATCGGGGCGTTCCGGCGCATGATCCGCATCGAGCTCGAGCGCGCGCTCTCGCAGAGCGCGCTCGCCGCGCCAGAGCTCACGGTCGGCTCGCTCGCGTCGGAGCGACTCGCCCGACTCGACCTCGCGGCCGAGAACCTCCTCGCCGATGTCGCGGACGGCCGGATCGAGCTGCCGCTGCCGCCCGAGGACGCGGCGCGCGCGGGCGCGCTCGCGACCGAGCTGCGGTTCAACCTCCTCAAGAGCCGGAATCAGACCTGGCTCGACCTCGCGCTCGAGGAATCCGAGCTCCTCAGCCACGCGGTGCGCGTCGAGGACGCGTCGCGCGCCGCGGGGCTCCTCGCGACCCGGCAGCGCGCGGCGCTCCTGTCGGCCATCTGGCTCATCCACGAGAGCATCGCCCCGGCGCGGGCAGGGGCGATCGTCGTGCGGTTCCTGCGGACGCGACGCGTCGTGGACTCGACGCTCCTCCTCGAGCTCCCGATCCGCCTCTCGGTGCCCGCCTCGAGCCGAACGGCGATCGATCCCGCCGTGTGGGAGCACCTCACGGTCGTCGGGCGGTACCGCGAGCACTCCGAATCGGAGCGCTTCCACGTCGACATCCGCTGCATCGTCCGCGCGGGCCGTACCGGCCCTTCGACCCCCGATCGTGGTACAACGGTGGGTGGACCGGACTGAATCCGCCGGCCCGGTGGAACGCGGAGCGGGGGCCCCGATGAGCGACGACGCGATCCGTCTGGCGATCGTCGACGATCACCGGATGCTGCTCGGCGCGCTCACGGAGTGGATTCGCGGCGCCGCCGAGGACATCGAACTCGTCGCCGCCGTGCCGACGTGGCCCGAGCTCGTCGCGCACCCCGCGTTCCCGATGGACATCGTCCTCCTCGACCTCGACCTGAAGGACAACATCCCGGTCTCCGTGAAGATCGCCACCCTCAAGTCGGCGGGCGTGCGCGCCGTGCTCATGAGCACGTATTCGGAGCCGAACCTCGTGCGCGAGGCGCTCGCGGCCGGCGCGCTCGGGTACCTCGTCAAGAGCGAGGACGCCGAGATGATCGTCGAGGCGATCCGCTCGGCGTCGAAGGGCGAGTCCTTCGTCTCGGCCGAGCTCGATCTCGTCCTCAACGGCGAGTCGGACGGCGACGCGCCGCGCCTGTCCGCGCAGGAGCGACGCGTCATGGCGCTGTACGCGACGGGCGAGCCCGTCAAGGCCGTCGCGTATCAGCTCGGGATCTCCGAGGAGACGGCGAAGAGCTACCTCAAGCGCATCCGCGAGAAGTACCGGGCGCACGGGATCGACGTCGGGACGAAGGTCGCCTTGCGCATGCAGGCGATCCAGGACGGCATCCTCGTCGGCGGCGTCGACGACGGCCGGAACTAGCGGCCCGGCGGACGACGGCCGGCGAACGCGCGGCCGAGTTCGACGACGGCCCACGCCAAGAGCGCCAGCCACAGCGCATTCCGGGCGGCGAGCAGCGCGACCGCCCACGGCTCGGCGGCGAGCAGCGCGCCGTAGCCCCACGGATACACGACGCCCGTGAGCGCGGCGATCGCGAGTCCGAGCCCGAGCGGCGCCCGTGCGCGCCGGCTTCCGCCCGAGAGCACGGCGAGGACGACGGGCGCGACGACCCAGAGCGCGAATTGCGGCGAACCGACCTTGTTCGCGATCACGAGGACCGCGACGAGGCCGATCGCGAGGGGCGCGAGGGCGGCCGCCTCGCTCGTCCGCGAGCGCGCGGCCGCCCCGAGCGCGAGGACCCCGAGGACGAGGACGAGGATCGCGGGCGTGAGCGCCGCGGCGGTGGCGTCCACGCCGACACCGGCGACCTCCCACGTGCGCAATGGCTCGTTCCACGCGAACCAGGCCCACGGCGCACCGAACGCCGCCGCGAGCACCCACGGCGTCGCCGCGACGGACTCGAGCTGCAGTCCCCGCCCGGCGTGCCCCGCGACGACGCCGAGGAGCGCGGCGGGGTCGCCGAACGCGAACACAACCGCGACGACGACGACCGAGACCCCCGCCGTCGCGGCGACGACGCGCCAGCGTGCTCGCGAGACGACGACGATCGCGGCGAGCACGGCGACCGGCCAGATCTTGATCCAAGCCCCGATCGCGAGGAGCGAACCCGCGACGACGGGGCGGCGCGAGACGAGCGCGACCGCCGCGACCGCGAGCGGCGCGGTGATCGCCTCGAGTCGGACGAGCGCGACGGGGCCGACGAGGGCGAGGAACGCGAGCCACCACCACGCCGCCGCCTTGCCGCGGTCCCCGATGCGCGCGAGGAGCGCGAACGCGCCGGCGTCGAGGAGCGCGACGAGCGCGAGCCAGCCCCAGCCGATCCAGGCCGTCCCCGCGACGGACGCGGCGAGCATCGGCGCGAGCGCGAGCGGCGGGTAGATCCAGGCGAGGCCGACCCCGACCCACTGCCCCGTGGCGAGGCCGTGCTCGACCCACGACCGGTACACCTCGGTCACCTCGCGGATCGGCTGCTCCGGCGCGAGCCACGCGGCGAGCGCGAGCGCCACGTGCTGGACCGCGAACCCGCCCCACATGACCGCCGGGTGTCGGAGCGCCCCTCGCACACCGCGAGCGTAGCTCTCGCCCGCGTAACACCGCGACGCACAGCGGGGCGATGGCCGCGGAGTCGGCAGAATGGACGCCATGTCCAGCAAGCACACCGCATTCCGCGCGCTCGGCGCGCTCGGCGCCGCCGCGCTCG
>Ga0182737_1001970_pt1 | contig 18280 bp, 14 predicted proteins | sample eDN5th30CBELigOP_FD_128878 | JGI IMG/M metagenome (GOLD analysis project Ga0182737, IMG submission 128878) | Enriched Organic Plus compost microbial communities from Emeryville, California, USA - eDNA 5th pass 30_C BE-Lig OP (version 2) (version 2) ...
ACTGGCCACCCGGCGGTCGCTGCATGCGGCGCTGCAGGCGAGCCGGACCGGCGGCATGCCGCATGCCCTGCTGCTGGTCGAAGCCCGGGTGCCTGCCGGCGGCGACGGCGAGGCGCTGGCGACCCGGCTGGCCGGCCTGCTGCGCGCCCGCGCGCGGCGCCCCGGCGACGTCGCCGCCTATCTGGGCGACGGCCGCTTCGCGCTGCTGCTGCCAGGCACCTCGGCGGCGGCGGCCGAACGCATCCTCGACACCCTCCGCGACGAAGCCGACGCCCAGGCACTGCCGCTGCTGGGCAGCGTCCACGCCTGCGGCAGCGGCGCCTGCGACTGCCTGTGGCGGCTGGCGCTGCGCGCGCAGCCGGTGCAGCCGGCGCACTAGCCGGTCACACGGTCAGGCGCATCCCCGGCCGGGCCAGGATCACATGCTCGGCCCCGCGCTCGCTGAGCTCCCCGGCGAGGGCCTCGCGGGCGCGGTCCTCGCCGTGCACCAGCGCCAGCCGCGGCCGGCCGTTGAAGTGGCCGTACCACTCGATCAGGCCGCGCTGGTCGGTGTGCGCGGACAGGCCGCCGACGGTGTGGATCTGCGCCTGCACGCGGTAGTCCTGGCCGTGGATGCGCACCCACGGCGCGCGCTCGACCAGGCGCCGGCCCAGCGTGCCTTCGGCCTGGAAGCCTACGAAGACCACGTGGGTCTCGCGCCGGCCCAGGCGGTGCCGCAGGTGGTGCAGGATGCGGCCGCCGTTGGCCATGCCGGAGCCGGCGATGACGATGGCGCCGTTGCCGACCTGGTTGATCGCCATCGACTCCTGGGTACTGGCGGTGAAGTGCAGGTTGGGCAGGCGGAACGGCGAAGGCTTGCGCGCCCACACTTCCCGCGCCTGTTCGTCGAACAGCTCGTGGTGGCGGTCGTAGATCGCCACCACCTTCCCGGCCATCGGGCTGTCGAGGAAGATCCGCCAGCGCTCCAGGCCCCACTCCTTCCAATGGCGCGCGAACCAGTACAGCAGCTCCTGGCTGCGGCCGACGGCGAAGGCCGGGATCAGCACGTTGCCGCGCTCGCGCCAGGCGTGCTCGAACACCTCGCCCAGTTCGGCGACGGTGGCCTGGCGGTCGCGGTGGTTGCGGTCGCCGTAGGTCGACTCCATCAGCACCAGGTCGGCCTCGGCCACCGCTTCGGGATCGCGCAGGATCGGCGTGCCGCGCGGGCCGAGGTCGCCGGAGAACACCAGCTTGCGACCGTCGCCCCACAGCTCGACGATGCTCGAGCCGAGGATGTGGCCGGCGTCGCGCAGGCAGATGTCCACGCCCGGCGCCACCGTGGTGCGCACGCCATAGTCCAGCGGCCGCAGCAGCGGCAGCACCCGGGCCACGTCCTCGCGGGTGAACAGCGGCGGCTGCGGCGGCTCTTCCGGGTCGCGGTGGCGGTTGGCGCGTTCGGCGTCGGACTCGGCCAGCGAGGCGGCATCGGCCAGCATCACCGGCAGCAGGTCGGCGCCGGCGCGCTGCATGTATACCGGGCCGCGGAAACCGCGGGCCACCAGCAGCGGGACCCGGCCGATATGGTCGATGTGGGCGTGGCTGAGGACCAGCGCGTCCAGCCCGGCGGGGTCGAACGGGAACGGATCGGAGTTCCGCGCCTCCAGCTCGCGCCGGCCCTGCAGCATCCCGCAGTCCAGCAGGATCCGCCGCCCGGCCGCCTCGACCAGGTGCATGGAACCGGTGACTTCGCCCGCCGCGCCGTGGAATTCGACCTGCATCCGGCCCTCCCGCCTTTGCGGCAAGCCTAGCGCCAACCGCGCACCTGCGCCCGCAACCGGACTTCCGGGCCTTGCGCCGTATGGCGGACCGGCATGACCTCCGGCAGTCCTCCGCTCAGGTCGCCGGGCGTAAAGTCGGCCCACCGCCCCGTCCCTCCGGGGTTATCCCACCATGCCCGCGCGCCGGGCCGGAGAAACCGCAACGTGAACATCCGCAAGTCCCAGACCCTGCTGCTGCCGCTGGCGATCGCCGTGGCGCTGGCCGCCTGCTCGAAGAAGGAAGAGGCCGCCACCGCCGAGACCGCCGCCGCGCCGGAATACACCCTGGACGAAGCCAGCCTGCCCGGCGTGAACCGCTTCAGCGTGGCCGACCTGGACACCACCAAGGACGCCTGCACCGACTTCGCCGGCTATGCCAACGGCACCTGGCTGGCCGCCAACCCGGTCCCGGGCGACCGCACCAGCTGGGGCGCGTTCGAGATGCTCGACGAGCGTTCCAACGCCGTGCAGCGCCAGCTGGCCGAGCAGGCCGGCGCCGATGCCAACGCCACCGGCGTGAAGAAGATCGTCGGCGACCTGTGGGCCACCGGCATGGACGAGGCGAAGATCAACGCCCAGGGCATCGAGCCGCTGGCCGGCCACCTGGCCGCGATCGACGCGCTGGCCGACGGCGCCGCCGTGGCCGAATACCTGCGCACCAGCGCCGCCAAGGGCCAGGGCTTCGTGTTCGACTTCGGCGCCGAAGCCGACTTCCAGAACCCGGACATGAACATCGCCTACGCGATGCAGGGCGGCCTGGGCCTGCCGGACAGCAAGTACTACACCGACGCCGACAAGGCCGGCATCCGCGAGGCCTACGTCGCCCACATCGCCAGGGTGCTGGAGCTGTCGGGCATCGCCGCCGACGAGGCCAAGAAGCAGGCCGCCGAGGTGATGGCCTTCGAGACCCGCCTGGCCAAGGCCTCGAAGTCCCGCGAGGACCTGTCGCGCGACGTGTCGCTGTACTACAACCCGCTGTCGCTGGCCGACGCCGACAAGCTGACCCCGAACTTCCCGTGGTCGAAGTTCTTCGAGTCGCAGGGCGTGGCCGCGCCGGAGATGTTCTCGCTGGCGATCCCGGCGTTCCACCAGGAAGTGAGCAAGGCCCTGGGCGACACCGACGTGGCGACCTGGAAGTCTTACCTGCGCTTCCACACCGTCGACGGCGCCGCGCCGTACCTGAGCGACGACTTCGCCCAGGAGAGCTTCAACTTCTACAACAAGACCCTCAGCGGCCAGAAGGAAATGAAGCCGCGCTGGAAGCGCGTGCTGGCCACGGTCAACAGCCAGGCCGGCGAGGCGCTGGGCCAGATGTACGTGCAGGTCGCCTTCCCGGCCGAATCCAAGGCCAAGATGGAGGCGCTGGTCGCCAACCTCGGCACCGCGCTGAAGGCCCGCATCGAGAACCTGGAATGGATGAGCGAGGAGACCAAGGCCAAGGCCCTGGTCAAGCAGGCCGCGTTCACCACCAAGATCGGCTACCCGGACAAGTGGCGCGAGTGGGACGGCCTGCAGACCAGCCGCGACAGCTACATCGGCAACGTGCTGGCCGCGCAGGAATTCAACTACCGCTGGAACCTGTCCAAGATCGGCAAGCCGGTGGACAAGACCGAGTGGGGCATGAGCCCGCAGACGGTCAACGCCTACTACAACCCGCTGCAGAACGAGATCGTGTTCCCGGCCGCCATCCTGCAGCCGCCGTTCTTCGACCCGGCCGCCCCCGACGAGGTTAACTACGGTGGCATCGGCGCGGTGATCGGCCACGAGATGACCCACGGCTACGACGACCAGGGCAGCCGCTTCGGCGCCACCGGCAAGTTCGAGAACTGGTGGACCCCGGCCGACGCCGAGGGCTTCTCCGCGCGCACCGGCAAGCTGGTCGCGCAGTTCGACGGCTACACCACCGCCGACGGCCAGAAGCTCAACGGCCGCCACACCCTGGGCGAGAACATCGCCGACCTGGGCGGCCTGGCCACGGCCTATGACGCGATGAAGGCCGCCGTCGGCGACACCCCGGACCCGATGACCGACGGCCTGACCCGCGACCAGCGCTTCTTCCTCAACTGGGCCACCGTGTGGCGCCGCAACTTCACCCCCGAGGAGCAGAAGAAGCGCATCGCCACCGACGAGCACGCGCTGGCGCAGTTCCGCGCCATCGGTGCGCCGTCGAACCTGCCGGCCTTCGCCGCCGCGTTCAAGTGCGAGCCGGGCAAGCCCATGGTCCGCCAGGGCGACGACCAGGTTGTGATCTGGTAAGCAGGTCCAGCGAGGCGCAGTACGCAGGAGGCCCGGTTCGTCCGGGCCTCCTGTTTTTCAGGGGTATCGGTTACGCGGACAGCGCGTTTTGCCTTGCTACACTGCCGCCACCTTGGACCCCGAGGCTGCAGCCCCGATGATGCATTTCCCCCGTCCGCTCGCCCTCGCCCTTGGCCTCGGCCTGCTCACCCTGGCCGCCGCCGATGCCGATGCCCAGCGCAGGAAGACCAAGGCCCCGGCCGTCAGCGCGCAGTGCACCGCGTTCTACCCGCAGGCCAATGCCGCCTGGCTGGCCGCCAACCCGCTGCCGGGCGACGCCGGCGCGACCAGCGCCCTGGCCCAGCTGTCCGAGCTCGCCCTGCAGCAGCAGCGCGAGCTGCTCGACGCGGCGATGCGCTCGCCGCAGAACGAGGTCCAGTCCCGCCTCGGCGACTTCTGGGCCAGCGGCCTGGACGAGGCCGCGGTCGAGGCCGAGGGCTCGAAGCCGATCGCGCCGCTGCTGACCCGCATCAACGCGATCAAGAAGGCCAAGGACGTGCCGGCGGCGTTCGCGGCGCTGCACCAGGTCGGCATCCCGGTGGCGTTCAACTTCGCCCCGGACGTGGACCTGAAGGCGCTGGACCGCCACATCGGCTACTTCATGCAGGGCGGCATGGGCCTGCCCGACCCTGCCTTCTACACCCGCACCGACGCCGACACCCAGGCGGTGATGCAGCGCTACCGCGACTACGTCCGCCAGATCCTTTCGCTCACCGGTACCGCGAAGGAGCGCCTCGACGCCGAGGCCGACGCGGTGATCGCGGTGGAGACGGCGATCGCGCGCAAGGCGCAGTCGCTGGTCGACCTCAACAACCCGTTCCGCAACTACGCCCCCGTGGCGGTGGCGGACGTGACCAAGCGCTACCCGAACCTGCAGCTGGGCAAGTTCCTCGAGGCGCAGGGCGTCAAGGACGACCTGGTCTCGCTGTCCGACCCGGCCCTGTTCGCCGAGCTCGATGCGATGGTCAACCGGATCAGGCCCGAGCAGTGGCGCGCCTACCTGCGCTGGCGCGTGGGCGACGCGATGGCGCCGTACCTTTCCCGCAGTTTCCGCGACGCCAGCTTCGCCTTCCGCGGCCAGGTGCTGTCCGGCCAGGCGGCGCAGGCGCCGCGCTGGCGCCAGGTGCTGGACGCGATCAATACCGCCGCCGGCCCGATGCTTGGCCACGAGTACGCCAACCGCTACCTCACCTCCGAGGAGCGCCGCCGCGCCGGCGTGGTCGCCGACGAGGTCCGCGACGCCCTGCTGGCCGCGGTCGAGCGCAACAGCTGGCTCAGCGACGCGGCCAAGGCCGAGGCGGCGAAGAAGCTCAAGGCGATCAACATCGAGGTCGGCACCCCGCGCCGCAACCTCGACTACACGGTGCAGCCGATGGGCCGCGGCAGCTTCGGCGGCAACATGCTGATCGCCTCGACCTGGCGTCACCGCGAGGAAATGAAGCGGATCGGCAAGGGCAACGCCGACCGCCGCTGGGACGTGCTGCCGCAGCAGCCGGCACTGGCCTACGACATCGCCCAGAACCGCCTGATCGTCACCGCCGCGGTGCTGCAGCCGCCGGTGTTCGACGTCGACCGCCCGGCCGCCACCTACGGTGCCTACGGTGCCCTGGTCGGCACCCAGGTCAACCGCGCGATCGACGCCAGGGGCGCGCAGGTCAACGCTGCGGGCGAACTGGGCAACTGGTGGGCCCCGGCCGACACCAACGCCTGGACCGCGCTGGGCGACCGCGTCGCCGCGCAGTACGCGGCGCAGGCCTATCCGGGCGTGAAGAACGGCCGGGTCAACGGAGCACTGGTGCGCGACGTGGCGCTGGCCGACCAGGCCGGCATCGAACTGGCCTGGGAGGCCTACGCCAGGGCCCAGCCGGCGGCCAGCGAAGCCGACCGCCAGGCCTTCTTCGGCGCCTGGTCGGGGCTGTGGGCGCAGCAGGTCGCGGAGAACGTCGCCACCGAGCGCATGGCCAGCGACATCCACGCGCCGGGCCCGCTGCGCAGCGACGTGCCGCTGTCCAACCTGCCGGCGTTCGGCGCCGCCTTCGGCTGCAAGGCCGGGCAGCCGATGCAGCGCGCCGACGCCGAACAGGTGCGGATCTGGCGCTGATCCGGCACGTTCCCGGAGCAACACGAAAAAGGCGCGGTTTCCCGCGCCTTTTTCCTTGCCCGGGTTATTTCACCCGGCGCAGGTGCGAAGGCCCGCGCGGCGGGCGCCGGCCGCCGAACGGCGGCTGCCCGCGCCAGTAGCGGATCACCAGCCAGCCGAACAGCATGCCGCCCAGGTGCGCGAAGTGGGCCACGCCCGGTTGCCAGCCGGTGAAACCGAGCACCAGCTCGGCCACGCCGTAGAGGATCACGAAGGTGCGCGCGCGCATCGGGATAGGCGGGAACAGCAGCATCAGCCGCTGGTTCGGGAACAGCATGCCGTAGGCCAGCAGCAGGCCGAACACGCCGCCGGAAGCGCCGACCGTGGGATAGGCCGGGCCGCCGCTGCTCACCGACCACCAGCCCACCGCCAGCTGGCACAGGCCGGCGCCGGCGACGCAGATCAGGAAGTAGGCCAGGAACCGGCGCGGGCCCCAGGTCAGTTCCAGCGGCGCGCCGAACATGAACACCGCGAGCATGTTGAACAGCAGGTGGCTCAGGTTGCCGTGCAGGAAACCATAGGTCAGCAGCTGCCAGGGCTGGAAGTTCTGGCCGGGCGAGAACGGGTCGAACCCGGCCGGCGGCCAGAGCATGAAGGCTTCGAAGGTGCCGGTGCCGAGCAGCCACTGCAGCAGGAACACCGCGCAGTTGGCGATGAGCAGGGCCTGGGTAACGGGGGGCAGGCGCGAGAACATGCGTCGCGGTTCCGGATCGGGACAGGCGGGCATGATAACGGCCCGCGCCGTAGCCGCCTGCATTCGCGTGCGAAGCCCGATCGGATGACGATCGCCGTACCGCCCTGGCGCGCGCCGTCAGCGGCTCCGCGTGCGACGCGGCGAAGGCGGCGGAGCCCACAGCGCCGCGTCGATGTCCGCGGCTTCGCCGGTGCGCCTGACCCGGCCGCCCTCCACGCGCACGCCCTCGGCGCGCAGGCGCTGGCACTGTTCGCGCCAGCCGCTCGATCCCTCGGGAAAGGCGATGCGTCCATCCGCGCGCAGCACGCGATGCCAGGGAAGCTGCGGATCGGTATTGCTGGACAGCACGCGCGCGGCCAGGCGCGCGCGTCCGGGCAGGCCCGCGCGGCGGGCCACTTCGCCATAGCCGGCCACGTGGCCCGGCGGGATCGCGCGCACCGCGGCGAGGATGCGCGCGGCGGGATCGTCCTTCGGATTGCGAGACGCGGCGGCCATCAGCGGCTAGCATACCCCGGGGGATCGCGAGGGAGTGCCATGCGCAATTTCGAACAGATCCGCAGCCACCTGCTCAGCGCCGGTTTCCGCCTGACCATGCAGGAACCCTACGTGGCCTGCGTCGAACTGTCGCTGGAAGGCGGCAGCCGCCACCAGTCGATCTTCCTCTCCGAACTGGACGGCGACGACGGCCGCCCGCTGCTGCGGGTCAGCACCGTGATCGCGCCCACCACCGGGATCGATGCGCGCCGGGCGCTGGTGTTCAACTGGCAGAGCAGCGTCGGCTACCTGGCGATCGGCGAGCTGGACGGCGTGCCCTACCTGCAGCTGTGCGAGAACCGTCCCTACGACGGCCTCACCCCCGCCGAGGTCGAACGCCTGGTGCTGGAGATCGGCGGCCTGGGCGACAGCATGGAGCGCGCCCTCTCGGCCGAGGGCGACCTGCTCTGACCGGTTGATCCTGGGCGGCATGCGCCGCCCGCTCTGCTTCTGCGGATGCGCCCGCCCACGACCTGCGCGGCGCAACGCGCCAGGGCGGGCCCCGGCCCGCCGCGGATCAGGCCCAGCCCAGCGAGGCCAGGCCCTTGAAGATCAGCCAGGCCACGCCGGCGGCGGCCGGGATGGTCAGGATCCACGCCCAGACGATGCGCTCGACCACGCCGAGCTTCAGCGCGCGCGGGTTCTTGGCGAAGCCCACGCCCATGATCGCGGTGGAGATGCTGTGGGTGGTCGACACCGGCATGCCGAAGTGCGCGGCCAGGGTCAGCACGGTGGCCGAGCTGGTCTCGGCGGCGAAGCCGTGGATCGGATGCAGCTTGACCATCTTGTGGCCGAGGGTCTTGATGATGCGCCAGCCGCCGGAGGCGGTGCCCAGCGCCATCACGATGGCGCAGGTCAGCACGATCCACATCGCGATCTGGGTGCCGTCACCCTCGCCCGGGTGCAGGAAGGCCAGCCAGCCCGGCAGCTCGTCGAGGGTGCCGGCGGCCTCGGCGCCGAACAGGGTCAGGGCGATGATGCCCATGGTCTTCTGCGCGTCGTTGTGGCCGTGGGCGTAGCCCATGTACGCCGCCGACAGGATCTGCGCCTTGCCGAAGAAGGCGTTGACCCAGCGCGGCCGCGCCAGCCGGCGCAGGATGCCGCCGGCGCGGGCCATCGCGGCGATGATCCCCCACAGGCCCATCATCACCAGTACGCCCAGCAGGAAGCCGGCAAGCGGCGAGGTCACCATCGGCAGGAACACCTTCCACAGCAGGCCCTTGTTCTTGGCCCAGTTGCCGACGGTTTCCGACCAGATCAGCGCGTCCCAGTTGTTGTGCGAGGCGGCCAGCGCGGCGCCGCAGAGGCCGCCGATCAGCGCGTGCGAGGACGAGGACGGCAGGCCGAACCACCAGGTGATCAGGTTCCAGCCGATGCCGCCCAGCAGCGCGCACAGGATCACCTGCGAGGACGCCTCGACCACGTCGGTGTTGATGATGCCGGTGGCGATCGTGGCCGCCACCGCGGTGCCGGTCAGGGCGCCGACCAGGTTCATGATCGCCGCCAGCGAGACCGCCTGGCCGGGGCTCAGCACCTTGGTCGCCACCACCGTGGCGATCGAGTTGGCCGTGTCGTGGAAACCGTTGATGAACTCGAAGACGAGCGCAGCCAGGATCACGACCAGCACGAGGGTCAGCATGGTGGAGCCCCGTCAGCTGTTCTTGAGCACGATCTGGTAGGCGACCACGCCGGCCTCGCGGCAGCGGTCGATGGCCTTCTCCAGGATCTCGAAGAACTCCTTGAGCAGGAACATCTGCAGGTGGTCGAGGCGGCCGGAGTAGATGTCGCGGTACAGCTCCAGCATCAGCCGGTCGGCCTCGTTCTCGATCGCCCGCAGCTTCTCGTTGAGCGCGGTCATCCGGTCGAGGTTCATGTGGCGCAGCTCGCGCACCATCTCGACCACCACGCCGGCGGCCTGCTCCAGCATCGCCGCGCGCGGCGCGAAGTCGATGTGGGCCAGGTGCTGGGTCGCCAGCGAGTAGCGGTCGGCGAATTTCTCGATCTGCTTGGGGATCTTGTACAGGGCCGAGCCCAGGGCCTCGATGTCCTCGCGCTCCAGCGGGGTCATGAAGCTCTCGACCAGTTCCTTGCTGATCTTCTCCGAGGCGGTGCGCTCGCGCTGGCGGGCCAGCTTGAAGGCGTCCAGCGCCGGCTGCCGGTCGGAGGCCTTCATCATCTGGTAGAGGGCCTTGGCGCTGTCGTGCGCGGCCTCGGCGGCCTCGTCGAGCAGGACGAAGAACTGCTTGCCGGAGCCGAAAATGGTCTGCAGGGAAAACATGGGCGGGGGTTCCGCCGCCTCGGGAGGGGCGGCAAATGCGGGGCGAATTATGACAGGCCGCACATGGCCCCGTAACCCTGCCCCGCCGCCGAGCCCGCCCGTGACGCGGCCTGCACGGGGCGGCTTTGCTAAGATGCGCCCGTGCCGCCGGCACGACCTATGGACGAAGACCCACATTCCCCGCCCTGCCGCGCCCGCGCCCAGCGCCGCCCCGGCCTCCTGATCCTGTCGCCAGCCTGCGGGGCCGCGCCCCATGGCTGAGCTGCTGATCGTCCTTGCCCTGATCCTGCTCAACGGCTTCTTCGCGATGTCGGAGATGTCGGTGATGACCTCGCGCAAGAGCCGGCTCAAGCAGCTGGCCCAAGCGAGCAGGCGCGCCGCCCGGGCCCTGGCGCTGGCCGAGCGCCCGGAGAACTTCCTGTCCACCGTGCAGATCGGGATCACCCTGATCGGCATCCTCACCGGCCTGTTCGGCGGCGAGGCCATCGGCCTGGCCATCGGCGGCTGGCTGTCCCGCGTGTTCCCCTCGCTGGGAGACGCCGCCGGGACGCTCGGCAAGTTCCTGGCGGTGGGCCTGATCACCTACCTGACGCTGATCTTCGGCGAACTGGTGCCCAAGCGCCTGGCGATCACCGCGCCGGAGAAGATCGCCGGCGTCGTCGCCGTGCCGATGGGCTGGCTGGCCACCATCGCCTTCCCCTTCGTCTGGCTGCTGTCGCAGAGCACCCGCCTGGTCCTGCGCATGCTCGGCCTGGGCAAGGACCAGGCCAGCGCGATCAGCGAGGAGGAGATCCGCATGCTGGTGGCCGAGAGCCACGAGCAGGGCGTGATCGACGTCCACGAGCGCGACATGGTCAACCGCGTGATCCGCCTCGGCGACCGCACCGCCGACAGCCTGATGACGCCGCGCAACCGCATCGCCTGGCTCGACGCCAGCGCCCCGGTCGAGGAGAGCCTGGAGGTGATGCGCGAGCAGCAGTTCTCCCGCTACCCGGTCTACCGCGGCAGCGACCAGGACGTGGCCGGCATCCTCGAGGTCAAGTCGCTGATCCACACCATCGGCGGCGACCTGGCCGAACGCCTGTACCACGACCTGCGCCCGGCGCTGTTCGTGTCCGAGTCCACCCACGCGATGAAGCTGCTGGAGATCTTCCGCGAGGAGCAGCAGTCGATGGCGCTGGTGGTGGACGAGTACGGCGAGATCCAGGGCCTGGTCACCGTCTCCGACCTGATGGGCGCCATCGTCGGCCGCCTGCAGTCGGTGGAGAACAACGACGAGGACGCGCTGGTCGTGCACCGCGAGGACGGCTCCCTGCTGGTCGACGGCACCCTGCCGACCGAGGACCTGCGCGAGCTCATGGACGGCGCCGCCCTGCCCGACGCCGACGAAGGCGACTACCACACCCTGGCCGGCATGTGCATCGCGCACTTCGGCCGGATCCCGAACGTCGGCGAGCATTTCGACTGGGCCGGCTGGCGCATCGAGGTGGTCGACCTGGATGGCGCGCGCGTCGACAAGCTGCTGCTGCGCCACCTGCCGCAGGACGGTGACGATGCGCCGGCCGACTGACCGGCGCGACGATCCCGAAGCGGCGGCCGGCAGCGGCATCGCCCGCCTGCTGCAGTCTTTTTCCGGGGGCGACCCCGACCAGGTGCTGGACCTGCACGGCCTTCTGCAGGGCCTGGGCCGTTCGGCCTTCGGCATGTTCCTGTTCGTCTCGATCCTGCCCGGCTTCATCCCGATCCCGGGCTTCGCCGGCGTGATCAGCGGCCCGCTGGTGGTGCTGATCGGCCTGCAGCTGCTGGTCGGGCTGCGCGAACCGTGGCTGCCGGGTTTCATCGGCCGGCGCGGACCGAAACGCAGCACGATGGTCCGCTTCTGCAACCGGATCTCGCCATGGATGGCGCGGCTCGAACACCTGGTGCGGCCGCGCCTGAGGCCGCTGGCCGGGAGCCGCCTGGCCAATGCATTCACCGGCCTGCTGCTGATCGGGCTGGGCGTACTGCTGGCCCTGCCGCTGCCGATGACCAACTACGTCTTCGCCGGCACCCTGCTGCTGTTCGCGCTGGCGCTGCTGGAGCGCGACGGCGCCCTGCTGCTGGCGCTGTGGGTGGTGGCCGGCGCCGGCCTGGTGGCGACCGGCCTGCTCTCGGAGGAACTGGCCACCCTCGTCCACGGCTGGCTGACGCGGGACTGAGCCGCGCCACGGCGGACCGCGCTCAGCGGCCGCGCCGCGCCAGCAGGTGGGCGAACTCGGTGGCGCTGACCGGGTGGCTGAGCCAGTAGCCCTGCACCAGGTCGCAGCCGCGCTCGGCCAGCAGGTTGTACTGCGCTTCCTTCTCCACGCCCTCGGCCACGACCGTGATGCCGAGCGAATGGGCCATGGCGATGATCGCGGTGGTGAGGGCCAGGTCGTCCGGATCGCGCTGCAGGTCGGCGACGAAGCTGCGGTCGATCTTGACCCCGTCCACCGGCACGCGGCGCAGGTGGCTGAGGCCGGAGAAGCCGGTACCGAAATCGTCCAGCCACACCTTCACCCCGGTGCTGTGCAGGCGCGCCAGCATCGCCGCGGCCTGCAGCTCGTCGCTGATCACCGCCGTCTCGGTCAGTTCCAGGTGCAGGCACGAGGCCGGCAGGCCGGTCTCGCGCAGGCACTCGGCGACGATGTCCGGCAGGTCGCCCTTGCGCAGCTGGCGCGGCGACACGTTCACCGACACGAACAGGCGCTCGTTGCCCTCGCCCATGTGGGTCCAGCGCATCGCCTCGGTGCAGGCCGCGCGCAGCACGCGCGGACCGATGCCCTCGATCAGGCCGCTCTGCTCGGCCACGTCGATGAACACCGACGGCGCGATCATGCCCAGCATCGGGTGCTGCCAGCGCAGCAGCGCCTCGGCGCCGACCACGCGGCCGTCGCTGGTCCGGCACACCGGCTGGTAGACCACGCTCAGCTCGCCGCGCTCCCATGCGCCGCGCAGCTCCTGCTCCATGTGCACGCGGCGCTCGACCGCGTGGTCCATCGCCCGGCTGTAGAAGCGGAAGCCGTTCTTGCCGGCGACCTTGGCCTGGTACATGGCGATGTCGCCGTTCTTCATCAGCGCGCTGGCGCTGGAGGCGTCCTCGGGGAACAGGGTGATGCCGATCGAGGTGCCCAGGAACACCTGGCGGTCCTGGATGTCCAGCGGCCGGCGCAGCTCGGCCACCAGCACCTCGGCCAGGCGCGTGGCGGCGGCGCGCACGTCGCCTTCCTGGATCAGGATCACGAACTCGTCGCCGCCGAAGCGGGCCAGCAGCGCGTCGTCGCCGCCGTACCTGTCCACCGCCTCGCGGATGCGGTTGGCGAACTGCAGCAGCGCCTCGTCGCCGGCCTCGTGGCCGAGGGTGTCGTTGACCCGCTTGAAGTCGTCGATGTCGGCGAACAGCAGGGCCAGCTGGCGGCCGGAACCGCGCAGCAGCATCAGCCGGTGGTCCAGGCTCTCGCGGAACGCCAGGCGGTTGGTCAGGCCGGTGAGCGCGTCGGTGTAGGCCATGCGCCGCACCTCGCGGTCGTGGCGGGCCACGCTCTCGCTCATCCGGCCGAAGGCGCGGATCAGGTCGCCGACCTCGTCGGTGCGCCTGCTGTCCACGCGCTCGACGCTGTAGTCGCCGGCTTCGATCCGCCGCGCCGCGTCGGCGAGGCTGCGGATCGGTTTCACCAGCGTGCGCTGCACGTACCAGGCGACCAGGAAGCAGACCAGGCCCAGCAGCGCCATCGGCAGCGCCAGCCAGCGCAGGTGGCGGCCGCTCAACGCGTCCATCCGCTCGCGCAGTTCGGCGAAGTTGCGCTGCGCGTAGCTGTCGGCGAAATCCAGGTCCAGGGCCACGCGCACCCCACCCACCCGTTCGCTGCCGACCATGACCGGCGCCGTGCCGGTCAGCAGCCCCGGCGCGGTCTGCACGCTCACGCCCTGGCTGGCGACCGCCTCGGCCGCCAGCGGATCGGTCATCGGCTGGCCGAAGCCGGCGATTTCCACCGAACCGTCGTGGACCAGCCGCCCCTCCAGGTCGTAGACGCGGATCCACTTGACCAGGTCGTCGCGCGAGTTGTCGCGCAGCACCGTGCCGATCGCGTCCAGGTCGCGGTAGTACATCGGGTTGGCCAGGTTCTCGGCCAGCTGCACGGCCAGCGAACGGGCGTGGTCGCGCAGGTAGGTGTCGATCAGGCTGCGGACGCCCTCGCGGCCGATCGTCTCGGTCTCGTCGCGCATCTGCTGCTGGCGCCCCATCAGCACCACCAGCACCAGCAGCACGACGCCGAGCATCATCGCCATCGCCGCCAGCGAGCGGGCCTGGAGCCCGAAACGCAGTCTCATTCGACCTCCGAGCGGACGCGCTGCACGCCGGCGCGCAGCACGTCCAGCGTGCGCTCGGATGCCGGGTCCAGCGGCAGGAAGCGCGAGGTGTTGAAGAACAGGCGCATCGCCTGGCGCGCCTCCGGGTCGTCGGCGGCCTGCAGCAGGACCTCGCGCAGCCGCTTCTCGACCTTCGGGTCCAGGCTGCTGCGCACCAGCTCCAGCGCGCGCGGGTACGGGTGGCTCTCGTGGATCACGCGGAAGTCGCCACGGAACGCGTCGGGCAACCGCGACGGGTCGTTCCAGTCCAGGTTGCTGAGCGCGCCGGCGTCGAGCAGGCGCTTGTGCACCCACGAGGCGATGTTGAGCTCGGAACGGGCAAACACGTAGCCGACCCGGTCCGGCGGCGGCATGTCCGACGGCGCCAGCAGGATTTCCGGCGACAGGCCGGCATCGAGCAGCTCGGTCATCGGCACCATGTAGGCGCTGGTCGAGGCGATGCTCTGCAGGGCGACGGTGTGGCCCGGCAGGTCCTGCAGGCTGCGGATCGGGCTGTCCTTGCGGACGAAGAACACCGAGTGGTAGTGGCTGACGCCGTTGCGTTCGGTCAGCAGGATCGGCCGCGCCGCGGCGCGCTGCTGCAGCTGCACCGCGGTACTGGCGGTCTCGGTGACCCAGTCGACGCGGTTGCGGCGCAGGTAGCTGGCCATCTGCTGCGCGTCGCGCGCCATCAGGATGCGGCCTTCGGTGATGCCGACCTCGCGCATGCGCGGCACGACGTAGTCGAGCAGCGGCTTGAGCTGGTCGTAGTGTTCCTTGGGGTCGTCGCTGATGCGGCCGAGCACCAGAACGTGCGCGTCCTCGGCGGCCTGGGCCGGCAAGCCGATGATGGCCACGATGGCGGCCATGCAGGCCGCCTGGATCCATCTACGCACTGTGGACAACGCAGACTCCCCTTTCCCGGAGCCCAAAGCCTAGCCGGAAACCGGTCAGGGCGACAGACGCCCCGTGGCGATGCGGGCCATGCGCTGGGCGTCGGCCAGGATGCCCCGCAGCAGCCGCACCTCGTTGACCGTCAGGTCGGTGCGCAGGAACAGCCGCCGCAGCTTGCGCATCGCCGAATCCGGGGCCCGGCCCTTGTGGAAATCGATCTCCTCCAGGGTCTCGGCCAGCTGGGCGAAGAAGCCCTCGACCTGCTCATGGGTGGCGGGCAGTTCGTCCGGGCGCGGCGTGGCCGGCGCGGCGGGGGTGGCCGCCAGCAGGGCCAGGCGTACCTCGTAGGACAGCACCTGCACCGCCGCGGCCAGGTTGAGCGAGCTGAAGGCCGGGTCGGAGGGGATGTGCACCGAGGCGTGGCACAGCTGCAGCTCCTCGTTGGTCAGGCCGGTGCGCTCGCGGCCGAAGACCAGCGCCACCGGCCCTTCCGGCGCGGCGCCCAGCAGGCGCTGCGCGGCCTGGTCCGGTTCCAGCTGTTCCAGCTGGACCCGGCGGCTGCGCGCGGTGCAGCCCAGCACCAGCCGGCAGTCGGCGACCGCCTCGGCCAGCGTCGCGTGGACCGGGGCGGCGTCGAGCACGTCCTCGGCGCCGGCCGAGCGCCGGTAGGCGTCGTCGTCCAGCGGTTTCTCCGGCGCGACCAGGACCAGCTGCGACAGGCCCATGGTCTTCAGCGCGCGGGCCGCCGCGCCGATGTTGCCGGGGTGCTGGGTGCCGACGAGGATGATGCGGACCTGGGCGGCCAGGCCCGGATTCGCCGGCGCGGGGGATTCGTTCAGGGGATCGGACATGCTGCAGATGTTAAACTGCGCGGCCCGGCGTCGAGCGCCGGAATGTTCTTTTCCTTCGTCCGCCCAGTTCCAGCCCTTACGGGAGCCTTCGCCATGCAAACCCCCGCCGTCAACGTCATGGTCAAGGCCGCCCGCCTCGGCGGCAACGTCCTCCTGCGCAACATCAACCGCCTGGACGCCCTGAACGTGGTCCAGAAGCAGCGCATGGACTACGCCAGCGAAGTGGACGCCGACGCGGAGAAGGTCATCGTCAAGGAACTGCGCCGCGCCTACCCCGACTACGGCGTGCTGGGCGAGGAAAGCGGCCACACCGCCGGGCGCAATTCCCGTTTCCAGTGGGTGATCGACCCCCTCGACGGCACCAGCAACTACCTGCGCGGCTTCCCGCACTACTGCGTCTCCATCGCCCTGGTCGACAACGGCGAGCCGATCGACGCGGTGATCTTCGACCCGCTGCGCAACGAGCTGTTCACCGCCAGCCGCGGCGCCGGCGCCGTGCTCAACGACAAGAAGATCCGCGTGGCCGACCGCAAGGACCTGGCCGGCACCGTGGTCGCCACCGGCTTCCCGCCGCGCGAGCGCGCCCGCGCCAGCGCCCAGCTCAAGTGCGTGGACTCGCTGCTGGTCCAGGCCGAGGACGTGCGCCGCACCGGCTCGGCCGCCCTGGACCTGGCCTACGTCGCCTGCGGCCGCCTGGACGCCTACTTCGAGGCCGGCGTGAAGGCCTGGGACATCGCCGCCGGCGTCCTGTTGGTGCGCGAGGCCGGCGGCAAGGTCTGCGACTTCCGCGGCGCCACCACCCCGCGTATGGACGAGCGCGGCCCGGAAGCCCGCCAGATCATCGCCGCCAACGTGAAGGTCGCCGAGGAGCTGCAGAAGCTGGTGGTCAACACGGGGTACGCGGCGGCATTCAACTGACGCGCCGACCGGTTCGACCCGGCGTAATCGAAGAGCCGCCCATCGGGCGGCTCTTTCCGTCTGGGCGCCCGGGTATCCGGCGATGGCGCCCCCAGCCCCTTTCCCCCGGAGAGGGAAACGAAGTAGCGCGGTGAGGTAGGTGGCGCGCGGCGACGCGCCACCCGTCGCCAGCACCCCTGCTCAGTTCCGGCCACCGCGAACGGGAGCCCTTGCCGGCTCCCGACCCTCTCCCCCGGCCCCTCTCCCGGGGAGAGGGGAGAACGAAGCCACGACCCGAACGCGCCGAAAGACGCGGTAGCGCGGGGGTATGCCGCAAGCGGCACATGGATGTGCCGCGCTCGCGCGTTGGAGCAGGACGCGGAACCGCGCGATGCGGCATACCCCCGTGCTGCCGCGGCTCCCTCCGAAGCCGACGCGGCCCGCGCTGTTGCTGTTGCCGTTGCTGTTGCCGTCCAATCCGGCTGCCGGAAAGCCGCCGCTCCCCCGGGCCGGTCGCAATGCAACGGCGGGAAGCCAGCTGGCGCGTGGCGACCGCCAGCCGTCGCCAGCGCCACTGCTCATTCCCGGCACCCAGAAGAAAACGCGCGCCGCCAGGGGCGACGCGCGTTCCAGGTTCCAGCAGAGGGCGCCGGCTGGCGCCCCGGATGCTTACGGCCGGCGGGCCAGCTCGGCCTCGTCGCGGGCCTTGGGCAGCAGGTCCTGCTTGGTGACCTTGAGCGGACCGAAGGTCAGCATCGGGCAGGCGATCAGGATCGACGACAGCGTACCGACCACCGCGCCGATCATCTGGCTCAGCGCCAGGCCTTCCAGCGAACCGCCGCCGTACAGGTACAGCGCCAGCACCGACAGGAAGAACACCAGCGAAGTGATGATCGTGCGCGACAGCGTCTGGTTGATCGAACGGTTCATGACCTCCAGCGGCTCCACGCGCAGGCTGCGGAAGTTCTCGCGGACGCGGTCGAACACCACGATCGTGTCGTTGATCGAGAAGCCCATCACCGACAGCAGGCCGGCCAGCACCGTCAGGTCGAACTCGCGGCCGGTCCAGGAGAAGAACGCCGCCGTGATCAACACGTCGAACAGCGTCGTGACCGTGGCCACCACCGCGAACTTCCACTCGAAGCGCGCACCGATGTAGATCAGGAAGCCCACGATCACGAACAGCGCCGCGTACACGCCGTTGCGGGCCAGCTCCGCGCCGACCTGCGGACCGACGAACTCGGTGCCCAGCAGGCTCGCCTTGTTGTCCGGCAGCGAGATCGCCTCCAGCACTTCCTGGGCGGTGCGGTTGTTGGCGTCGGTGGTGGTCTGGCCGTCGCGCGGCTGCAGGCGCACCAGCACGTCGCTGCCGCTGCCGAAGCTCTGCACCTGTGCGCCTTCGAAGCCGGCCGCGTCCAGGCGCTCGCGCACGCTGTCCACCGCCACGGTGCGGTCGAAGCGCACCTCGACCACGGTGCCGCCGGTGAAGTCCAGCGCGTAGTTGAAGCCCTTGGTGGCGATGGTGCCGACCGC
>Ga0182737_1001978_pt1 | contig 18232 bp, 15 predicted proteins | sample eDN5th30CBELigOP_FD_128878 | JGI IMG/M metagenome (GOLD analysis project Ga0182737, IMG submission 128878) | Enriched Organic Plus compost microbial communities from Emeryville, California, USA - eDNA 5th pass 30_C BE-Lig OP (version 2) (version 2) ...
GATGGAGATCGAGATCGGCGCTTCCCTGGTGCGCCTCGCCAGCCCGAAATATGGCGGCGACCTGCTGCCGCGCATTACCGCGGTGCGTCAGAGCGTCGCAGCCGACATTGGCATCATCCTGCCAAAGGTCCGCATCCGCGACAACATCCGCCTCGGCGAATCGCAGTATCGCATCAAGATCACGAACAACCCGGTGGCCCAAGGCGAAGTCCTTCCCGGCAAGCTGCTGGCCATCGAGTCGGGCATGACCTCGGGCAAGATCCAAGGCATCGAAACCAAGGATCCGGCCTTCGGTCAGCCAGCCGTTTGGATCGATTCGGGCATGCAGGAGCGGGCCCAGATGATGGGCTACTCCACGGTCGAGCCGACGACGGTGCTCGCCACGCACCTGCAGGAAATCGTTCGCCGGCACGCCGACGAACTGCTCACGCGCGACGCGACCAAGCACCTGCTCGACGAGCTAAAGAAGAACACGCCGGCCGTGGTCGACGAGCTGATCCCCTCGCAAATGAAGCTGGCCGACGTGCAGCAAGTGCTGCAGATGCTGCTTCGCGAGGAAGTGCCGATCCGCCAGCTCGGCACCATCCTGGAAACGCTCGGCGACTGGGCCAGCAAGTCGAAGGATCCGGTGCTGCTGACCGAATACGTCCGCCACCGCCTGGCCCGCACCATCTGCTCGCGCTTCCGCGACGCCGACAACAAGCTGAACGTGCTGACGCTCGATCCAGCCTTGGAAGATCGCATCGCCGCGGGTATTGAACACACCGAACGGGGTCTGTTCGTTCGCACGCCGCCGGCGCTGGTCGAAAAGATCTGCGATCGCATTTCGTCCGAGCTGCCCAAGCTGACGCGCATCGGCAAAAAGCCGGTCCTGCTCGTCAGCCCGCAGATTCGACCGGGCTTGAAGCTGATGACCGCCGGCAATCTGCCTCGGTTGCACGTGCTGAGTTTCAACGAGATCACCCGCGACACGAAGGTCGAGATCCTCGGCGTCGTCCCCGACATGGACAAACAAGTAACCGGAGGCTAACAGCGTCCGGACAGCAACGAGAAATACTCCCCATCACGAGTCGACACCATCTGACGAAGGGAAAATTGGATGCTCAAGCGGAATGGCCGAGTCAATCGGCCGTTCTCCGGAGGCCGTTAGCCTACGGCTAGGAGCGGAATGGGTTTGTTGGAATACGAAGCGATGGATTTGAGAACCTATCGAGCGTGGTCGTTGCAGGAAGCCTTGCAACTGGTGCGTGAGGACCTCGGTCCCGAAGCCGCCGTGCTGTATACGCGCAAAGCGGCTTACGGAATCTGGGGTTGGTTCGGATTGCGGCAGGTCGAAGTGGTCGCGGCGGTCGACGCCGACGTCCCCAGCCGTTTTCCGCCTCAAGCGACCGGTTGCGACGCGGCCTGCGATGGTCGCCCGGCGATTCAGCCCGCCGAGCTCGAAGACTATCGCACGCGGCTGCGGCAGCGACTCAAGGAGCTGGCGTCGCACGGGCCGAAGGCTTCGGAGTTCCTCGCACCTGGTCCGAGTACACGGGTTTGTTAGTAGGCATTGGAATGCTCGATCCCAGTTCAGAACTTCGTCGACTCGCCCTGCGGGCAGGCCGTCAGAACGGCGTGGGGGATGATCCTCCGCCGCATCTGATCGTCGTCTCCGGCGGCAAAACCCAGGTGGGCGCCACGACCGTGGCGGTCAATCTGGCGGCGTCCCTATCGTCGCACGGCTTGCGCACGGTGCTGATCGACGCCGATCTGGCGCACGCTTCAGCCGCCCGGCTGTGCGGCTGTCAGGATACGCGCACGATCAAGGACGTACTCAAGGGAACCATCAACATCCACGAGGCAATGCAGCTCACGAGCGCCGGATTTCAACTGGTCGCCGGCAGCGGTTCCGCGGAAGCGGGCGCCGCTTGCACGCCGCGGGCCATCCAGCGCTTGCTGCGGCAAATCCGCGGCCTGGGTCGCTTTGCCGATACCGTCGTGATCGACGCCGGTGAAGGCGCCTCGGAGCTGGCGGGAAACCTGTGGCGCGCCGCCCATTGCGTGCTACTGGTAACGTCGCCCGAAGCAGCCGCCGTGATGGATAGTTACGCAACGATCAAAATGCTGTGGAAGAACGAGCCGCAAGGCTCGGGCCCCCGGCTGCAACTGGTGGTCAACCGAGCGGACAGCGACCTGGTGACAGCCGATGTGCATCGCCGCATCGACATGTCGTGCCAAAGGTTTCTGAACCTGTCGGTCGCCCTGGCAGGCGGATTGGCGACGCACCACTCCCCCGCGAAGCGAGCTGGCGCCGGCCCCGTTGTGCTGAGCGAGCCGGAATCGTCGCTCGCCAAGGGGCTTGAGGCGATCGCCGCCCAACTTGCCGCGGACGACCAACGGAACCGAGCGGGCCAGGCGGCCTAGCGGCGGCGGGGCCAGCGACGCCCCGTCACGCCAAGACGCCAAACGTGCCGGACTGCGGCCGATTCAGCCAGACAAAACACCACAAAGCGACAACGAAACATTCCCGGGGCCACGGAGGAACAAAAACCAACAAACCATTCAACTTGCTCCCTGCAACAGCCGATACTTAGACGGCGCTAACCACGCCATACGACGTTAAGCTGTGACGGCTACGAAGAGTTTTCCGCCGCGGCGAGGGGCAATATGGGGCGACAATACGCCGGAATCTTGGGTCCGTTGGCCTGCACCTTGGTGCTCGCCCGCGGAATCGTCGGCGGGCGTCCCTTTGAACCCACGCTTATTGCAGCGACATGCGGGTTGTTTGGTTTCGCGGCACTGGGATGGATCGTAGGAAAGACGGCCGACTACCTGGTTCAGACGTCCGTGCGGTCCAAGTTTGAAGCTGCGATGGCAGAACAGGGAGCTGCGAACGCAAAGTCCGCGGCGGCTTCCTGAAAAACCTAGTCTTGCCGCTGGTCTACCCGCCAGCGACCAAGGCGACGCGGACGGAGCAGAGGCTCCTACGAGCGAAAAATAACCGCGCATGATGCGCAACCGGCCGGTGGAGACCGGCGCCCGCGCGGACGCGCCGGGCAGGCAACTATCACGGAGGATGGAATGGCCACGACAGTTGCTCCAGCACTTGAGATCGAAGAAGTCTGGAAGCGGTATAAGGCGGACCCGACGAACAAAGAGTACCGCAATCTGCTGGTCGAAAAGTACCTGCCGCTGGTCAAGTACAACGGCGAACGTATCTGGGCTCGTCTGCCGGAAGGCGTGGAGCTCGACGACCTGATCTCGGCTGGCATCTTTGGCCTGATGGACGCCATCGACGCCTTCGACATGTCGCGCGGCGTGAAGTTCGAAACCTACTGCGTCCCGCGTATTCGCGGCGCCATGCTCGACGAACTCCGCACCATGGACTGGGTGCCCCGCCTGGTCCGCTCGAAGGCCAGCAAGCTGAACGAAGCCACCAAGACGCTCGAAGCCAAACTCGGCCGCACTCCGACGGTCGTCGAGCTCGCCGAGCACATGCAGCTCAGCGTTCAGGAATGCGAAAAGATGATGACCGAGGCCAGCGCGGTCAATCTGATCAGCCTGAACAAGAAGTGGTACGAGACCGACAGCTACAAGGACGTCCGCGAGATCGACATTCTCGAGGACAAGAAGGGGGAAGACCCGACCCGCCGCATCCAGAAGAACGACCTGATGCGTCTGGTGACCAAGGGTCTGAACCGGAACGAGCGCCTCATCATCATCCTCTACTACTACGAGGAGCTGACGATGAAGGAAATCGGCGCGACGCTCGACCTGAGCGAAAGCCGCGTCAGCCAGATGCACAGCAGCATCGTGGCTCGTCTCCAAGGGCAACTCGCCCGTCGCCGGCCGGAATTTGGCACCTAACGGGCGCGAAATTCCGTAGCGAATCGAAATAGCCGCAAAGCCGGGACGAACAAGTCTCGGCTTTGCTCTTTTCTTGACTTCCTCTTCAGCACTTTTACACGGGTGGGCAAGTTGGGATTCGTTGTTTAGGATGGTCAGCTATGGACGCTTTTCTGCAAAACATGCTGCTATTGGCCACCGATGCGGGGCAAGTTGCCACCGAAGCCGCCGCCGCAGTTGGGGCCGAAGTCGCCAAGAGCCCTGGGCTGCACTACGAACTGCTCCTGACCCTGACGGGGGGGTTGATCGCCGCGCTGATTTTCGGCTCCATCTCGCAGCGGATCGGGCTATCGCCGATCGTCGGCTACCTGGTCGGCGGTTTGATCCTGGGTCCCTATACGCCCGGTTTTGAGGTCGATCACGGAATCGCCGAGCAGTTAGCCGAGTTGGGCGTGATCCTGCTGATGTTCGGCGTCGGTTTGCACTTTCACCTGGACGAACTGCTTGCGGTTCGCGGCGTGGCCATACCCGGCGCGATCGTGCAGAGCGCTGTCGCTACCGTTCTAGGCACCGCCGTGACCCACAGCCTTGGTTTGAGCTGGGAAGTCGGCTTCCTGTTCGGCATGTCGCTGTCGGTCGCCAGTACGGTGGTGCTGATCCGCGTCCTTTCGGATAACCGCGACCTGCACACCCTCTCGGGGCACATCGCCGTCGGCTGGCTGGTAGTGGAAGACCTGTTCACGGTAGTCGCGCTGGTCGTGCTCCCCGCGGTCCTGGGGCCGCAGAGTGGCGGCAATTTGGTCGTCGCGCTTGGCATCGCCGCGCTGAAGGTTGCCGCCTTGCTGGTGCTGACATTCGCCGTCGGCAGCCGGGTGGTGGCTTGGCTTTTGGAACAAGCTGCCAAGACTCGCTCGCGCGAGCTGTTCACTTTGACGGTGCTGGCCGTGGCGCTGGGCATTGCGGTCGGTTCGAGCGTGTTTTTCGGCGTATCGATGGCCCTGGGCGCTTTCCTCGCGGGCATGATCGTCGGCCGAAGCGAATTCAGCCTGCGGGCGGCGTCGGAAGCGTTGCCGATGCGTGACGCCTTCGCGGTGCTCTTTTTCGTCTCGGTGGGGATGCTCCTCAATCCGATGCACCTGATCCAGGAGCCGATCCTGGTCGGGGCCACTCTCGCGGTCATCCTGCTGGGCAAGCCGCTGGCTGCGATGTTTATCGTGCTCTTGCTGCGTTATCCCACCAAGAGCGCCTTGGCCGTCGCGGTCGCCCTGGCGCAAGTGGGCGAATTCTCATTCATTCTGGTGGCGCTCGGAAAGACGATCGGCCTGCTCGACGAGCAAACGCTCTTTCCGCTGCTCAACAATACGATCGTTGGGGCGGCGATCATCTCGATCACGCTCAATCCGATTCTTTACCGGTATGTCGATCGCGTCGACGCCTGGGCCAACGAGCACGTCGGCTTCTGGCGCTGGCTGAACCGGCGAGTCCGCTCGTCCGCGCCTTCGCACAAGAAGGCGGACGGCGACGACGTCAACCCGCACCGGGCCATCGTCGTGGGGTACGGCCCCATCGGCCGCTCGGTCACGCGGCTGCTCCGTGAGAACGAAATTGAGCCGATCATCATCGAATTGAACGTCGATACGGTCCGCAAATTGAAGGACCTCGGCATTCAGGCGATCTACGGCGACGCTTCGCATCGCGATACGCTGACAAGCGCGGGAATTGCGTCCGCCGGCGCGTTGATCCTCAGCTCGGCGGGCATGCAGCACAGCTCTGAGGTCATTCGGATGGCGCGCGAGCTGAATCCCGATATTCACGTATTCGCGCGGGCCAATTACCTGGCCGAGCGGCAGCATCTGCTCAAAGCCGGCGCGGACGAGGTGTTTTCGGCCGAAGGGGAAGTCGCCCTCGCCTTCAGCGTGGCGATTCTGCGCCGCTTGGGCGCAACGCCCGAGCAGATCGACCGCGAACGCCAATGGGTATACGCCGACTTGCTCGGTCAGCCCCTGCTGAGCGACGATCCGCCCCAGATCGAGGCCTTTGGCGGGGACCAGAAGCCCACTCCGTCAGCCGAATCGAGCGCCCGCTCACCGAACTCCGAAGCCACCACCATTGAAGACGGCGACGGGAAACGCTGAGTCTCGGCAACTCCGAATCTTGGCATTGACAGTTTAAGTTTCAGCGAGAATCAAGGATCTGGTATGTCGGATCAGCTCCATGACCGCGCGCTTTGGCAGCGGGTGGATGAGCTGCCAGATCCCCTGCCCTGGCGGAACGCTCCGAACCAGACCAGCTTTCGCTCCTACAGCCACGACGCGAAACTCGAAATCGAGGAGGACCGGCTGCGGATTGCTGTCCACAGCGCACGGCGTTTCGTGACGGCATTCGGATTCTTCTTCATTCCTGCGTTCTCGCTGATCGCTTGGTTCGCCATTCCTGATGTCCCGACGCGGCTCCTCTTTTCCATTGGCGGGTTCATCGTCGGCATATTTATGTTTGCCCTGATCTATGGAATGCTCGCCCACCATGAGAATCTGGGGGACTATCTTGTGATTGACAGGGCAGCCGAAACCATAACCCTGCCGCAAAGCAAGGTTGAGTTTGCCCTGGACCAGGTTTACGCCTTTCAATGGATCAGCGGACGAACCGAGTCGATACCAGAGGAGGAGACGGACCTCAACTTGCTCGTCGCAGATGAAGACGGCCTGCTTCGCTATCACATCCTTGGTTCGCCACAGCGGGCCATGATCGAGGAAGTGGTCCGCTTTTCGGGGATTAAATTGCAGGAGATTAGCCCCACAACTGGCGTCTACCGCGATGCCGACTCGGCGACCGTGTGACTCTGAAGGTCACCGCCTGGCCGATTTGGTTCCGGCTTTTTCTGCCTTATTGGGTCCGCACAGGCGAGTCGGTACAATGCCTCGGGCTGCTGGACTGAACTACCTCCTTGCCTCGCCTCAGTGATCTCATGGCTCGCGTGGATGAACAATCGAAGGAACGCTGCTGGGTCGGATTCGATCTCGGCGGTACCAAAATGATGGCTGCGGCCTTCGATAGCGACTTCAAAGTCCTCGGTAGCAAGCGCCGCAAGACCAAGGGAAACGAAGGGGCCAAGGCGGGCATGGAGCGCATTGCGAACACGATTCGCGACGCGCTCGAAGACGCCAAGCTGCCCGCCGGCAGCATTGCCGGCATTGGCATTGGAGCGCCCGGCAATATCGACCTCGACCGCGGCGTGATTCTCGATTCGGCCAATCTCGGTTGGCGGCACGTCCATGTGCGAGACATTCTCGAGAAGGAATTCAACTGCCCGGTCGTGATGCTCAACGACGTCGACGCGGGCGTCTATGGCGAGTATCGCTTCGGCGCGGCCAAGGGGGCCCGCTGCGTGGTCGGCGTCTTCCCGGGAACGGGCATCGGCGGCGGCTGCGTTTATGAGGGACAGATCATCCGCGGCCGAACGATGTCGTGCTTCGAAATCGGCCACATGCAGGTGACTCAGCATGGTCTGCCGTGCGGCTGCGGTCGCCACGGCTGCCTCGAAACCGAAGCCAGCCGTCTGGCGATTGCGGCGCAGGCGGCCACGGCTGCGTTCCGCGGCGAAGCTCCGCACCTGCTCGCCGCGGCGGGAACCGACCTCACGAACATTCGCAGCGGCGTACTGGCCGACGCGATCAAGGCTGGCGACACCGCAATCGAAAAAATCGTTCAGCGGGCCGCAATGTTCATTGGTGATGCGGTCGGCAACGTCGTGAACCTGCTGGCGCCCGACGTCGTCGTGCTCGGCGGCGGCCTGGTCGAAGCGATGCCCGACTTGTTGGTCAAAAACATCGAGGAGGCTGCCCGAAAACGAGCGGCCCACGCCTTCTCGAAAACGTTCAAGGTGGTGGCCGCAAAGCTCGGCGACGACGCCGTCGCCCGCGGCGCAGGAGCTTGGGTAAATCGCTCGGTTACGTCAGCCGCCTCGCAATGATCCACGGAAACGGATTTCTCGCGATCCTGCCATGACCACACCTGCCACCGACAAACCGGCTTCCGAACCCGTTCGAACCACCAAGCCGGTGGCGGTCATCGACATCGGCACTTCGTCGGTCCGTATGGCAATCGCCGAAATCTCCAACTCCGGCGACGTACGCGTACTGGAGAATCTCACGCAGGCGGTGAGCCTGGGCAAGGACACGTTCACTCGCAGCGCCATTTCCAAAACGACCATCGAAGACTGCGTCCGGGTGCTCAAGAGCTATCGGCGGATCCTGCGCGAGTATCAGATCGATAGCCCCGAACAGATTCGCGTCGTCGCCACCAGCGCGGTGCGCGAGGCGAGCAATATGCTGGCCTTCGTCGACCGGGTCTACATCGCCACCGGCTTGCAGGTCGAGCCGATCGACGAAGCCGAAGTGAACCGCATCACGTTCCTCGGCATCCAACCCTATCTGATTTCCGATCCCACGCTGTCGCACTCCCGCTGCATTGTGGTTGAAGTGGGTGGCGGCAGCACCGAGTTGCTCCTGGTCAAAGACGGCGACGTCGTCTATTCGCACGCTTACCGCCTCGGTTCCCTTCGGCTGCGCGAGACGCTCGAAGCGTATCGCGCGCCGACCCTTAAAGTGCGCAACATCATGGAGACCCACATCCACCGCACGGTGGAAGAGGTCGCCGAGCACGTGAAGGGGGGCAACCTCGAGATGATCGCCATGGGGGGCGATATGCGCGTCGCCGCCCGGCAACTTCAGCCCGAGTGGGACGGCCAATCGCTCGTCCGCCTGCGCGTGCGCGACGTCGAAGACCTGACCAACAAAATCCTCGTTCAGACCGAAGAGCGAATCGCTCGCAAGTATCGCCTGAGCTTTCCCGAAGCCGAAACGCTCGGGCCGGCGCTGCTGGCCTATGTGCTGCTCGCCAAAGAGTTGGACATCAAGGAATTTCTGGTCACCAACGTCAACCTCCGCGACGGCCTGCTCAAGGAAATGGCGGGAGGCGCCGGCTGGTCGCGCGAGTTTAGCAAGCAAATCATTCGCTCGGCGATCGACCTGGGGCACAAGTTCGCTTTCGACGAGGCGCATGCCACCCATGTCGCCGGTCTCTGCACCACGCTGTTTCAGCAACTGAAGGACGAGCATCAGTTGCCGCAGCGATTTGAGGTCATTCTATACGTGGCAGCCCTGCTGCACGAAATCGGCTTGTACGTGAGCAATCGCAGCTACCACAAGCACTCGATGTACCTCATTCGCAACAGCGAGCTGTTCGGCCTTGGCAAGCGAGACCTGCTGCTGGCGGCGCTCGTGGCGCGCTACCATCGCCGGGCTTCGCCGCAGCCGACGCACGAAGGCTACAACACGCTCGATCGCGAGGGACGCGTCGCGGTGGCCAAGATGGCGGCCCTGCTGCGGGTGGCGATTGCCCTCGACGAATCCCGCAGCCAGCGCATTCACGAGCTGAACTGCTCCTACGAAGGGGGCCGATTGGTCATCTCGATCCCGCGGGTGGAAGACTTGTCTTTGGAACAACTGGCCCTGAAGCAAAACGGCGCCTTGTTTGAAGAAACCTTCGGCGTGCCCGTGCTGCTACGGATGGCGCGCAGTTAGAAACAAACTCCATGTCCGAAAACGAACCCCGATTTCTGAATCGCGAACTGAGTTGGCTGGAGTTCAACCAGCGAGTGCTCGACGAAGCGCGCGACGACAGCATTCCGCTGCTCGAACGGCTGAAGTTCCTGGCGATTACGTCGTCGAACCTCGACGAGTTTTTCATGGTTCGCGTCGGCGGCTTGCGGCTGTTGATCGACCGCCGCCTGAGCACGCCCGATCCCTCCGGCATGACGCCCGCCGAGCAGTTGCAGGCGGTGATCGAGCGGTCTCGCCGGATGATCCGCGATCAATACGCCTGTTTCAGCGACGACCTCGAGCCCAAGCTGGCCGAAGCAGGCATCAAGCGAGTCCGCGGCTCCGAGCTGAGCGAACGGCAGCTGCGGGCTGTCGGCCAGATCTTCGACGCGGAGATCTTTTCGGTCCTGACGCCGATGGCGGTCGTCTCGGCGGAAGAATTTCCGCTGGTCGCCAACCAAACGCTCAACGTCTGCGTGCAACTGGCTCCGGCGCCGAATTCGACGGAGCCGCGTTTCGCGATCATTCCGCTCGGACGCGCCCTGCCCCGCTTTCTGACGCTGGGCTCCGACCGCGGCTACGCCTTTGTGCTGCTGGAAGACGTGGTGCGAAAACTGATCGATCGCTTCTTCCCTGGCGAAGATGTAGTTGCGCACGCTTCGTTCCGCATCACGCGCAATGCCGACTTCGCGCTGCGCGACGACCTTGCGCCCGATATTCTGGCTGGCATGGAAGGGATTTTGGCTGCGCGCAAGCACGGCCAATGCGTTCGGCTGGAGGTCGACTCGGACATCAGCCCCGAGTTGCTCGGCTTCCTGAAGAAGTCGCTGCACATCGAGGACCGCGAAGTCTTTCCGGCGCGCGGGCCGCTCGATTTGTCCGCGTTCATGCAGCTGGCCGACTTGCCCGGCTTCGAAAGTCTGAAGAACGAGCCCTGGCCGCCGCAAGATTCGCCCGACATCAAAGCCGGCGAAAGCATGTTCGACGTGCTCTCGCGGCGCGACATATTGCTCTACCATCCCTACCAGTCGTTCGAGCCGGTACTGCGACTCATCGAAGAAGCGGCCGCCGATCCGGACGTGCTGGCGATCAAGCAAATTCTCTACCGCACCAGCCGCAAGAGCCCGATCGTCGCGGCGCTCGCCCGCGCGGCCCAGCGCGGCAAATACGTCACGGTCATCGTCGAGCTGAAAGCCCGCTTCGACGAAGCGCGCAATATCGAGTGGGCCAGAAACCTCGAAGAGGCGGGGGTGCAGGTCATTTACGGCGTCAAGGGACTCAAGACGCACGCGAAGGTATGCGTCATTGTCCGCCGCGAGCCGCACGGTATTACCCGCTACGTCCATTTCGGAACGGGTAACTACAACGAGATCACCTCGCGCGTCTACAGCGACGCCAGTTTCCTGACGTCGAACGAGGAACTGGGCGCGGACGCCGTGACGTTCTTCAACGCCATCACCGGCTACTCGCAGCCGCAGAACTACCGTCGCATCGAAGCCGCTCCGACAGGCCTCCGCACCCGGTTGCTCGAGCTGATCGACGGCGAAACGCAGCGGAAGCAGCAAGGCCAGAACGCCCTGATCGACGCGAAATTGAATTCGCTCGTCGATCCGGAAATCATCAACGCCCTCTACGCCGCCTCGCAGGCCGGCGTGCCGGTTCGGCTGAATGTGCGCGGCATCTGCTGCCTTCGCCCCGGCGTTCCTGGGTTGAGCGAGAACATCACGGTGGTCAGCATCGTGGATCGCTACCTCGAACACGCCCGCATCCTCCGCTTCCATCACGGCGGCGATGACCTGGTCTTCATTTCGAGCGCCGACTGGATGCCGCGCAATCTCGATCGCCGGATCGAGCTGTTCGTGCCGATCGAAGATCCGCCGAGCCGCGCTCGCTTGATTTCGATCCTCGAAACCTACTTCGACGACAACGTCAAGGCGCGCGTGCTGCTGCCCAACGGACACTACGAACGGCTCAAGAGCCGCAAAAAGCGGCGCCGGGCTCAGGAGCGGCTGTACGAAGAAGCCGTGCGGCTGGTGAAGGACGCGGAACAGACGCGACAAACAATCTTTGAGCCGCACCGGGCTCCAGGTTCCGACATCGAGCAATAGAGCGGCGGCATATTGATCGCCGGAGAGGCGCCCAATGAAAACTCTCCTGTTGCTGCGCCACGCCAAGTCGAGCTGGAAGGATGCCGATCTCGACGATCACGATCGGCCGCTGAACAAACGCGGCAAGCGCGACGCGCCGCGCATGGGGGAGCTGCTCAAGGACGAGGGGCTGGTTCCCGATTTCATCGTCACCTCGTCCGCCAAACGCGCCTGGCGAACGGCCGAGTGCGCCGCGCTCTACAGCGGCTATCGGGGCGAAACGCGAGTCACCAGCGAGCTGTACGAAGCGCCACCCGCACGTATCGCGCGCATCATTCGGGCCACCGACGACGATGTGCAGCGGCTGCTCGTCGTCGGCCACAATCCGGGGCTCGAAGAGCTGCTGGGAGAAATCGTCGGAGTCTACACGCCGCTGACGACCGGCGCCCTCGCGCATCTGGAACTGGACATTGACCACTGGAGCGAATTCAGCGAGCAGACGCCCGGTCGACTGATCCGTCTGTGGCAGCCGCGGGAACTTCCGTAGCCATATTCGCCAGAATTCAGCAAGCGGGGCCCGCCGCGTTAAAAAATTGCTTCGCCATGGCGGCGGAATTACAGTCGAAAGAAGAACGAGACGAACGATTCCTCGAACTTCTTCCCTCCAAGACGGGCCTATGCCGCAGTTTGACAAGTGGCTGACGAGCGTCGCCGCCGACGATCCGGTCGGCAAAGTAGCTCGCCGAGCGATCAAAGCCAGACTGCAAGCTGTCGGTCACTTTCTCAAGCGGGCGGAGCGCGCGGGTAGTCGCGACCTCGAGCCGGTGCATCAGTTGCGAGTTTGGACGCGGCGAGCCAGTGCAGCCATCGATCTTTTTCGCGACCTGTTGCCGCGCCGCAAAGCGCGCAAGGCGAAGCGGACGCTTCGTCGGGTGCGACGCCTCGGCGGGGAGGCCCGAGACAGCGATTTGCTCCTGCAATCGCTCGCCCAAGAAACTGCCACGCCGCAATCCGCCGCGCTTGCGCGTCGAATCCAGAAGCGTCGTAAGCGGGCGCAGCGTCCGATCGACCGCGTTAAACGCAAGTTGATCAACCGCGGCAAGCTAAAGCGGCTGCGTAAGAAGCTCGTAGCGGAGGTGCGCGTTCGCGGCGAGCGGCGAAAGAGCCCAGAGCCGACGTTCCGCCTCTGGGCCCGCGAGCAATTGCGGGAGCTGATCGACCGCTTTCTGGCGTTCGACGCGGCGCAATTGCAGGACGACGAACAACTGCATCGGCTGCGAATCGCCGGCAAGCGACTTCGTTACGCAGCCGAGCTATCGGTCGCCGCCTTTCCGCGGATCGAAACCAGTGGCGTGTACGATCAGCTCGTCCAACTGCAGGAACGGCTGGGGGACGCGGTCGACCACCTCGCCGCAATCGAGCGGATCGAGCAGCTCCTCGACAAGGCGAGCGATGAGGAACGGGCCTATTTAGAGGCCGCTCTGGAGGAGCATCGCCGGAAGTTCGCCGTCAAAAAGAAGAAGCTGATCCGCTACTGGACCATCGCGCGCCGCCGCACGCTCGAAAGCCGCTGGAAGGGCGTGCTGCAGTGCAGGCAGCCCGAACGAAGTTAGTTTTCAGTTGCCAGGGATCAGTTATCAGTCGACAGTACACAGTAAACAGTTCTTTGGCCGGCGTCGCGCTCGACCACGCACGTCCTAGCGGGCGAAGAGAAACGAGAAGTAGGCGGCCAAGCCGAGGCCAATGACGAGCATTGCTCCGACTACGATCAGCACCTTTTGCCGATCGAAATCTGCGGCAACCTCCGCGCCCGTCGCCCCCTGCCCTGGCGCGGCGAGCCCGTGGCCGAAGTCGTGGCCGCATTGGTGGCAGTAGCGATAGAACTTCGGCCGAAACGGTTCGTCGCACGGCTGGCACATGAGGAGCACGACTTCGCCGCGCTCGGTCCGCTCCAGATCGACGAGCGGAAACGCGTCCCCAGCCTGTCCGCACAAAGGACACCGAGTATGCCGCCGCTGGCCGCACTCGGGACAGGTTGGCCAGTTGTCCCAAGTGTCGGTGGCGGCGTAGATCGGCGCGTCGTCAACTTCGGGCCTTGAAGAGCTGAGGCGCAACTGGTCTTCGAACTCGAGCGCCAGGTTGCGGGCCACGACGGCGTCCCGGCTGGAGACCACCACCTGGCTATCTCCCCGCCAGCCGAGCGGTAGATCGCCGGCGGCGGTTTGGATCATGTCCTGCACCCAAGCGGCGATCCCGCGCTCTTCGAGCAGGTTGCGCAACAGGGCTGCCTGCTGGGCATTGGCTGCCCGGTAGATGACAACCGGTTCTTCCGCTTTGGGCATCGTTCCTCCAGCTTGCGCGCATAGCGTCGCCAGCGGCTAGTGCATTCCGCATTGCCCCATGCCGCACTGAGGCAGCCCGCAGCCGCCCGAAGGCATGGGACGGCAGGTCGGCAGCTCGTGCGAGCCGGCGCTCGGCGTCGCCGGAACGCTAAGAAGCTTGTGGACTTCCTGCGATTGGCACGTCGGACACTCGGCGGCCTCGCCGCCGCGGATCAGCAATTCGAAATCGGCCTGGCACTTGGGACAGTGGTATTCGTAGAGAGGCATGGTTCGTCGGCTGCTACTTCCTCGCGACCGGAGTGGTCGCGTTTCGGCAGCCCTCCGGTTGTGAACAATGATGATATTGTTATCTTAGCGCCAAATGCGTGAAAGGGCGGAGGGCGGACTGTTGGCGATTCGGCCGAAGAAGTATCTGACCCGCGATCAAGTTCGTTCGATCGATCAGCGCGCGATCGACGAATATGGAATGTCTGGCCTCGTGCTGATGGAGAACGCCGGCCGCGGCTGCGTCGACGTGCTTTGCCGCCTCGGCTGCGAGGCGAAAGTGGTGATCGTCTGCGGCGGCGGTAACAACGCGGGGGACGGTTTTGTCATTGCCCGCCATCTGGAGCTCCGCGGCGCCAACGTGCAGGTCGTGCTGCTCAGCGACCCTGCGAAGTTGAAAGGGGACGCAGCCGCCAATTTTGGCATTCTACAACGCTGCGGCCTGCCGATCATCGAGCAGTACGCGTCGTTCGATCCGCACGCCTTCTTGCGCGCGATCGCGGGAGCGCAGTGGCTCGTTGACGCGATCCTGGGCACGGGCTCCTCCGGCGCGCCGCGGTCGCCGTGGGACACGGCGATTGAAATCCTGAACGAACATCCAGCCCGACGAATGGCGGTCGATCTGCCGACGGGGCTCGATTGCGACACCGGCGTGCCGAGCGCAACGACCATCCAAGCGGACGTCACTTGTACGTTCGTCGCGCCGAAGCAGGGGTTCGCCAACCCGATCGCCCAGCGCTATTTGGGCGATGTGGAAGTGATCGACATCGGCGTGCCGCGCAGGTTGCTCAGCGAGTATCTGGGCGAGTAATGGGTTTCGACCAGAACCAAGTCTGAGGCTCCGTGGCCACAAAACCTTCACTGGAATAGAGCGCTTGGGCCCGTTTGTTGTCGCTGCGCACTTCGAGCGTCACCTTGCAACAGCCAGTCCGCTCGGCTTCTTGCGAAATAGCGGCGAGCAACGCCCGGCCGACGCCGCGGCCGCGCGACTCGGGTCGCACGGCGATGTCGTGAATGTTGATCAGCGGCCGGCCCCGAAACGACGAAAAGCCGACAAAGCAAATCGCCAGTCCCACCGCGTCTCCGTTTTCGAAGGCCAGGAACACTTTGCCGCCGCCGTGGGTTTTCAGGCCGGGGATGAGATTGCGGCGAGCTTCGTCCGAGAGGGGCGCGCTGTCGCCGAACTCGTCGCGACAGTACATGTCGAGCAACTCGATCGTCGCCGCCTGATCGGCAGGATCGTCGAGGTTCGCGAGTCGGACCTCCGCCATCGCTGAAATACCCGGTTCGAGAGAGCCGCGAGCGCTCGGTGATTAATCGTCGTCGTCCGAAGACGGGGGCTCGTATTCGAAGTCTTTCCACTTCATCGCCTGGCGGAACGGCTCGATGCGGAGCATCACTTCGCCGTTCTGGAAGATGCGCACCGTGCCAGCCGATTGACTGACGACGACGGCGATGGCGTGCGTGGCCTTGCTGATGGCAGCCGCTGCCCAGTGGCGGGCGCCCAGCCCCTTCGAAAGCGTCAGGTTCGAGTAGGGAGCGTCGACGATCTGCGCGGCTTTCTCGATGGTTCCATCGGGCGAGACGATGAACGCCCCGTCGAGACCAGCCACTTCCTTGACGGCTTCGCGCACGCGGGCGTCATGCAGATCGCGTTCGGCGCGGGAGTAGCCTTTGACGGGATCGAACCCCGCCGGCTGGCAGTGGGCGAGCACTTTGCGCGTGTCTCCCACGACGAACATGGTGCCGACCGCCTTCCCTTCACGCCCTTCGCGGCCGATCTCCACGGCCAAATCGACCACCAATTTGAGCGTTTCCAGCGGCACGCTCGTCTCGAGCTGGCGGAGGTCGCGAGCGGTCAGCCGGCCAAGGTGCTCATCGAGGCGGATGTAGCTGATCGAATCGAGCGTGTCGGCTTCAAAACCGCTGTACACCACGACCACGCCCGCGCCAGGGGCGAGAATTTCGCGTGCCACGCCGGTCAGCAGGGCCTGGGTGAGCTTCTCGATGACCGGCGAGTCCTCCATGTCGAGGACAATCGTGGCCAGCCCCGCTTCGGCCGCGCCGGCCAAATCTTCCGCCGAATCGGCGGCCACCACGGCGGTGAGCCCTTCGGTCAGTTGCAGCAGCTTCTCCCAATCGGTCTGTCCGACCAGCATCACCAGAATGGCGTTCGCCTGTCCGGCCCGGCAGAGCCGAGCGGCCAGGTCGAGATAGATCTGCCAGTCTTCGATGCGGATCGGTTTCATGCAGCCGTGGCGCGGCATCGCAGCCGCAAAAGTGGACTCAATCGAGGCGTCGGCGGCATCGTACGTAAAGCCTTGGGAATGGGCAACGCCGCAAGAAGTAAATCCGTCCGTTTTGGCGGAAAAACAGCCCTCTTTTCCCTTTCGGCAGAAGATCGAGTATCGCTGAATCCGCAATCAGTGGCTCAGTCACATTTCAGAAAGCTCTTTGCAAGAGATTCAACTGCCCGCGCGATCGACAACGTCGTCACGACAGGATCGCCGCCGGTTGCATCGGCAGAGTGTCCGCCTGATGGGGCGAAGGCGTAAAGACACGCGCGTCGCCGCGGTCGCTGAGTGTCATGGCCCACGGCGCAGCCAGGCCATGCAGTCGAGCCCGAAGTCGCCCCATGGCCTGCCTGACGGCGTGGGGCATGGCACGCGCGCGACTCCGGAGTGAATTTCTCGCCCCAATGCGGCGTCGGGATCGGAGCGAAAGCAATCTGGCTGTAACCCCGGGGCGATCTCAGGCCATTTAACTGATGCAACCGTCAATTTCCGAGAATCGACGGCCGAAAACCCACCCGCCGGAAGCAGGGACCGCCGACCCATCAACAAATGTTGAAGTTTCCTTGCAATTTGATGCCAGCACGGTGATAATCGACGCTTGCCTACCACTATCTGCATGGCTATGGAAAGTTGTTCACCCTCCCCCCGCCCCTAAGGAAGGAAACACCATGCGTCGCTTGTTCCCCACGAGCGTCCGCCTGACGGCGATCCTGGTCGCCCTCGCAATTCCCGCGCTCGCCACTGCCGACGATGCGCCGGCCAAGCCGAAGGCGCCTGGATTGGGCGACCCCGGCAAACTCGTTTCGATTCAGGCCGAAACGGGCCGTGGAGCGGACGTGGTTGCGGTGATTTCGGGCCGCGACGCTGGGCAGCAAATCGTCGTCACCGGCAACTATGAAAGTGGCCAGGTGCGCGACCTGACCCGCAAGGTGACCTATCAGGCGGATCCGCCGGGGATCGTGAAAGTCGACGAGACCGGCTACGTCACCCCCGTCGCCGAAGGCGAAGTGGCGATTCAGGTTTCGACGAGCGAGGGAATCGCAACCTCGCTCAAAATGCAAGTCGCCGATCTGGTTCACGAGAAGTCGATCAACTTCCCGAACCAGGTCACTCCCATCTTCACCAAATACAGTTGCAACGGCGGCGGCTGCCACGGCAAATCGGGCGGCCAAAACGGCTTCCGCCTGTCGCTGCTCGGCTTTGAACCCAAAGAGGACTACGAATACCTCGTCAAAGAAGGGCGCGGACGCCGCTTGTTCCCGGCTTCGCCCGATCAAAGCCTGCTCCTGCTGAAAGCGACCGCCCGCCTGCCGCACGGCGGTGGTCAGCGAATTGAATACGATTCGCCCGCCTATCGCGTGGTTCGCCGCTGGATCGAACAAGGCATGCCTTACGGCAGCGAGGACGATCCGAAGGTGACGCGCATCGAAGTGTTCCCCGCCGAACGGCTGATGGAGCGTGAACAGACGCAGCAACTGGTCGTCATCGCTCACTACAGCGACGGGTCGATGGAAGACGTCACTCGGATGACGCAGTTCGACTCGAACGATAGCGAAATGGCCGAGTGCAGCGTCACCGGCTTGCTGACGACCGGGCAACTGACCGGCAGCGTGGCCATCATGGCCCGCTACCAAGGGCATGTCGGAGTGGCGCGTGCGACCATTCCGCTCGGCGTGACGACCGACAGCCTCGCGGCGCCGACAAATTTTGTCGACGAGCACGTCTTCGCCAAGCTCAAAGCCCTCGGCTTGCCGTCGTCAGCCGTGTGCGACGACGCGACGTTTCTCCGCCGCGTGACGATCGACCTGGCCGGCCGC
>Ga0182737_1001979_pt1 | contig 18215 bp, 14 predicted proteins | sample eDN5th30CBELigOP_FD_128878 | JGI IMG/M metagenome (GOLD analysis project Ga0182737, IMG submission 128878) | Enriched Organic Plus compost microbial communities from Emeryville, California, USA - eDNA 5th pass 30_C BE-Lig OP (version 2) (version 2) ...
CCTGGTCGTCCAACCGCGGCCCGTAAACGCTGAGCCGCTCCAATTGGCTCATGTCGCCCAGGATTTCCAGGTCTTCGAGCTTGCCGCGCCAGCCCTTGCCCACCACGGCAAACACGGCGTTCGAGGGCACGCCGGCGATAAACACCATGCCGGTGGCGTACCGGCCGCCCAGACGTTCAAAGGTGCGGTAGGCGCGTTCTTCCTTCAGGTGGGCCAGCTCATACAGGACCGTGCCAGCGTGGCTGGCGGCGGTGCTCACCTTGGGTTCGGCCAGCCGCTCCAGCGCAGCTCGGGCTGCCTTGGCCGTGTCGCGGTCGCCTTCCCACACCAAGCGTCGCAAGAGTGCCACGCCGCGGACGACGGTTTCCAGGCTGCCGCGTTCGACGGCCTGGGTCAGCGGCTCGATCAACTCGGCACCGCCTTGGGCCAGGGCGGCGCTGGCTCGTTCGCGCACCAGGTACGATTCGTCGTCCAGGTCGGCGATCAGTTGCCGCCATTGCTCAGGCGTGCGGCTACCGGCGGCGGGCTGCTCATCGGCTGCCACCGGCACGGGCGCGGCCAGAATCGCGGCCATGATCGCAAGCATCGCCGCGCGGGTCCAACGCATGCTGTGTTCCCCTTGGATGACATCCTTGGTATTGACGGTGTGCCCGGCGAGCCGCCGTGGCGGGCATTCGCCCATTCTACTGCATCGGGCCAGACGAAACGACCGCAGGTGTGGGCACCTCGGCTTTCCCCATATCCGCCGGGGGCGTAAAATCAGCCGGGTTTCGTGGTAAATTTGTGACGCAAGGCAATTTGGGCGGCCAGGTTGCGGCGGAGCGAGGTGGCTGTTACCCCCGCGCCGGCACGGCTCCCGCAGGGCCAGGGATTCTCGATGGGCATTGAGTCGGATACTGCTACCGTGGCTGACCCGGGCGCTCCCAGCGTGCCCTGGGCGGAACCCATTCGCCGCTTGAACAGCGCGCTGAACCGACTGCGCCCCCTGGCGGAACAACTGGCGGCGGCCCCTCCGCCCGACGGCTTCCCCTGGTTCCACCTGCTCAAAAACAAGCTGGTTCCGCAGGTGGCCGGCGAGCCCTGGCTGGTGGTCGCCGTGGTGGGCGGAACCAATATCGGCAAGTCGGTGGTGTTCAACCACCTGGTGGGCGAGAATGCCAGCGCCGTGAGCCCTCGGGCGGCCGGCACCAAACACCCGGTCTGCCTGGTGCCCAAGCAATTTGCCGATCAGCACCGCCTGGCGGAGCTGTTTTCCAGCTTTGAGCTGCGGCCATGGAGCGCGGCCGAAGACTCCCTGCAGGAATGCAACGACCATCTGCTGCTGTGGCGGCTGGGTCGGAACGTGCCACCGCGGCTGCTGCTGTTGGATACGCCCGACATCGACTCCACGGCCGAGGTCAACTGGGAACGGGCCGACCACGTGCGGCATGCGGCCGATGTGCTGGTCGCCGTGCTCACCATGCAGAAATACAACGACGCGGCTGTGAAGAAGTTCTTCCAGCACGCGGCCCACGCCGATAAATCGGTGATCATCGTCTTCAACCAGGTGGACCTGGAAGGCGACCGCACGTTCTGGCCCGACTGGCTGGAAACCTTCTGCCGGACCACCGGCGTCGATCCGCAGTTTGTGTACGTGGTACCGTACGATCGCCAGGCGGCCGAGCGCGGCGAACTGCCGTTTTACGATGTGGGCCACGATGGCCGCACACCGCCCGACAAGCCCGCCTCGCTGCGCGACGAGTTGGCGGCGATGCACTTTTCGGAGATCAAGCTCCGCACGCTGCGGGGAGCCTTGAAGGTGGTGCTCGACGATTTCGAGGGCGCCCCGGTGTGGCTCCGCAGTCTGGCATCGGCCGCCGAACGGTTCCAGAAGGCGGAAATGGCCCTGAACCGCTGGAAAGGGCTGACCACGCAATGGCCCGAACTGCCCCAAGCCCTGCTCCGCCGCGAGTTCTTGAACTGGTGGGACGAGCGGCGCGACGTCGTGACCCGCACCATCCACACCACCTATCGCAAGGTCGGCGAAGGCATCGGCTGGGTGTACCGCAAGCTCGTGGGCACCGAAGCCAAGACCGAAGAAACCTTGCTGGCCGGATATCTTCAGGAAGAGAAGAAAACCGTCACCCGGTGCTTCGAGCAACTGTTTGAAGAGCTGGAAAAGTTGGCCAGCAACGACGATCCGGTGCTGGCGCCGCGGCTCTCGCGGTTGCTCGGCGGCAGCGAGCGTGAACAACTGCTCCAACGCCTGCAAGAAGCCCACGAACAATTGCCTCCAGTCTCTCAGGACTTCCGCAAGTACCTCCGCAGCGAGTTCGACGCCTGGGCTGCCAACAATCCCGGCACCATCATGGCCCTGCGAATTACCGATAAGGCGTTCGCGTGCGTGCGGCCGGCCATTACGACCACCTTGGCCATCGTGGGTGGTGGGCCGCTCTTCGACGTGGCAGCCAACCAGGCGCTCGACCTGGCGATCACCGTCGGCGGCGGTGAAGCCATCGCCAGTACCGCCGGCCAAGGCGCGACCCACGCCCTGGCGCAAGTGTTCGTGACGTGCCTTCAGGAGTACACCCGTCGCCGCGCCGAGTGGTTCAAGAACTGGCTGCGGACGAACCTGCTGGGCGAACTGCTCAATGAATTGCAGCAAGGCGCTCAGATCACCAGCACCGAAGAATACCGCCAAGTGCAGCAGGCGTTGACCGAGCTCAAGCAACTGACGGCCGTGTAGCTGCCGATGTCGGCCGTCTAGCGGCCTGCCCGCAGTTGGCTGCCGTTATCCGATTCGAGCGTGCCGCCCAGCACATGGTCGTCGCCGGCGGTCCCATCGAGTACATCATCGCGGAGGACCGCATCGTCCAGCACGTCGTCAACGAGCAGGCTATCGGCCAGCGATCCCTCGGCATCGGCAGCTTGCGACTGGGCCGCCAATAATGCGATACCGCGGTCGAACGGCTCCCAGCGATTGCAGAAATCGAGATATGGCCCGGCCAACCAGGTTTGCCGCCAGCCTTGCAACTCGACCACGGCCGCACGGATGTCAGGGGTGTTCAGCAGCCGCTGTTTCAGCCGCTGCATGAGTGCAGGCGGAAAACACACGTCCGGAGCCATCGACGTCACACGGCACACCGCGTATTTCATCGCGGCCAGAAACGCCTCGAGCTGAAGTTCTTCAAACGTGAAGTAAGGCTGCGGCTCGATCGGCGGGAACTGGCTTTCCTTGGCCTCGTAGCTGGCGCGGATCAACCTGCCCGTGAGACGGTCGCCGTCTTGCCGAGCCCAGCGTCCAGGCACGCCTTTGATGCGGGCCAGTTCCTGGCCGCTCTCCGGCATCCGCCGCGCGATCTGAAACAGCATGTACGGCTTCATGCCAAAGGGCCGCGCGTGCTGCGGCGTGGTGTTCCACCAGTCGATGAGAAACTGCAGCGCCGCCTGGCTGCCGTAATCCAGTTCCCAGGCGTTGCGGAAGTCGGCCAGCGAAACCGGCACTTGGGCCGAAGGCTTCTCCGGCTCGGCGCCCAGGCACAGCTCGCGGGAAACTTCGTGCACTAGATGCCGTTTGTTCTGCCGCTCGAGCATTTCGCCCAGCGCCGTGTACAACAGCGGCAAGGTTTGCACGTCGCTGGCCGCGTACTGGAGTTGCGGCTCTGGCAGCGGCCGCATGTTCCACGGCGACGCCTGGTGTTCCTTGGGCGTGCGCCGGCCCAACACCGTGAAGTTCAGGTAAGCCAGCGAGATCGTACACTCGGCGTTGAGCAGGCCCCAGGCAGCCTGGGTGTCGAAGATATTGGGCACTCGTTCCAGCCGGAACTTGGCGCGCAGCAGTTCGAGGTCTTTCTTGCCGCTGTGCAGCACCCACTGGACGCCCTCGCCCGTGATGGCCTCGATGAACGGGTCCATGGCCGAGAGCCGCAGGGCGTCGATCAGATAGATTTGTTGGCCGTCGGAGATTTGGATCAGGCAGAGTTTGCCGCCGCTGCTCAGTTCGAACTCGGTGTCGATATAAAAGGTGTCGGCGTGCGCCAACTGCTGCGCAGCCTGATGCAGCCCTTTCGTGGTATCGACGTAGCAGTAATCCGCCCTCACGGTCTTCCCCTGCCTGGGTGCGACTGGCCCGGTGGTACCACCCGTTAAGATAGGGGTTTGCCGGGCGGGTTTCCACCTTTTCGAGGGGCGGTTTCGCAAAGCAGCCGCCCCGGCAAAACCGTGTGATTAGCCAGCGGCGTGGCCCATGGGCCGCGCGCCGCTGCCCAGTTCGTGGGGGCTTCGTTGCCGCGTCGGGCCAGGTTTTACGGAGAAGCTTTTGGCCCTCTTGCCAAAACGGGGACGCTATTCTATTCTTCATGGTCTGGACGGCACGCCACTGCGGGCGTTGCCTCCAACGACCGTTACCGGGCGGCTAGCTCAGTTGGTTAGAGCGCTATCCTCACACGGTAGAGGTCACTGGTTCGAGTCCAGTGCCGCCCACTTGTTCTTTCTTTAGGCCCACCCGAGCTTGGGTGCCTGCCGCAGCGAAGCAGGCTTTAGGGCGATCCGCGGCGAACGCTTTCCGCAGCCGCGATCTGCTTCCCCTGATAACTCACAAGGGGATGGTACGCGCCGCCTTGCCGTTTGCCTGGTGCGCGCAAGATGCGCCCCCTGCCCTGGCACGCGGTGACGCGTTTGCCTCGAGTCGGCTGCGTCTGGTCCCCAACGGCCGGCTATGGCCGCTGGCCGGGGGGCGGCGGTATGATTGTAGCTAGTCTGGCTGCGGTCTTTCCCTCGATGGGTCGCGGCCGTCGCCCCGCGGGGCATGTTGCGGGGCCTGCCGGTCAAACTCAGACGGTAAGGAGCCTGCCATCGCTGAGCTGTTGCCACGCGAAGAGTACGTCGAGCAAGCCTGGTTCTTCCGCGCCCTGGGCGAGCGGATGCAGGACAACGTCGCCACGCAGGACGTGCTGCACACGCTGAAGAACGAACTGCTCTCGACCTGCAAGCTGCCGATCGCCGTGGAGTTCATGGCGGCCGAGCTGAGGCTCACTGGCGTGTTCTCCACCGCCATGGCGCGGCTGCAGCATTACTTCACGCCGTTTCAGGTGTTCCTGATTCGCGAAGCCGAGGACGATCACTCGCGGTTCGATTTCAACATCGCTCTGGAAATCCTGCGGCGCGAAGCCCAGTACCGCGCCGAGCAGCCCAACCCTCAGGGCGGCTTCCTGTTCCAGTTCGAAACGCTCAGCCGGCACCGCCTGCGCTACGACCGAGGTCTGGAGGCCATGGCGGGCGATCCCTTGTACTCGCCCGATTGGCAGGAGTTCATCCGAGGGCTGCGCAAGCGAATCGGCTTGGTCGACGTGGCCGACCTGATCTACGTTCGTAGCGCGTATTACACGGTGATGCAGCGCCGCGAGGATCCCAACTACGAACCGGAAATGCCGGTTCTGTTTGGCGATAAAGAAGGCAAAATCGCCCTGGCCAACCGTCGTAAAGATCCAGCGTGGCTGTTTGCCGCGCTCCAACGACACCTGGGCTACCCGCAGGTGCCGCGGCTCAAAAAGCCCGACGAGAGCAAATACATCATTCCGCGGCTGCAAGCGCGGGTTGATCGGCTGGAAGCCCGCGTCAAACTGCTCGAAGAAGAAGCCAAGGGCGGGATCGACATCACCAAGTTCTACACGCCTGGCGCCGTGCCGCCGCCGGAACTGGACGATTAGCACCAGGCGATTTGCGGCAGCAATCGCGCGCTAAAGCTAGCGGGCCGCCTCGCTCCAATGCTTGCAATCGCCACGGGGTCTGTTATCGTTCTGGCTTGTTGCCTCGCGGGCATCGCCAATCTGTCGCCGGGCGGGGCAACTGCTGGAGAATCATCGCTCTTCGGGCGTTCTGCATACCGAGGCCGGTCGTTCCGCACGCTCGGGTTGCCTGCTCTGCCGGGCCCGATTGGCACCGCGGCACGACCTGGGTCGCCGCAAGTCTGCAACTGGCACGTAAACCTTGTGAAATGGGAGTGGCATCATGTCCATGTTCATCGGTGAAGCACTGGTCGGCGAAGGCAATGAGATCGCGCACATCGATCTGTTGATCGGCAGCAAGGATGGCCCGGTGGGCAACGCGTTCGCCAACGCCTTGGCGCGGCAGAGCGAAGGTCACAGCAATCTGCTGGCGGTGCTCACGCCGAACCTGGCTGTGAAGCCTGCGACCGTGATGATCACCAAGGTGACGATCAAGGGCGCCAAGCAGGCCACACAGATGTTCGGTCCTGCCCAGGCCGCGGTGGCTAAGGCCGTGGCCGACAGCGTTGCCGACGGCGTCATCCCCAAGGATCAGGCCGAAGACCTGGTGATCGTCGCCGGCGTGTTCATCCACTGGCAGGCCGAAGACGACAAGAAGATCTACCAGTACAACTACGAGGCCACCAAGCTGGCCATCGCCAACGCCATGCAGGGCAAGCCCACCGTCGACGAGATGATCGCCGGCAAGGAAAGCGCCGCCCACCCGTTCCGCGGCTTCTAAGTCGCCACGATCACGGTTCAAGAAGCACACAAGCCCTGGCACGACTGACCGCAAGGCAGCCGTGCCAGGGCTTTTTTGTGCGGTGTTGGTTGTACGCTCGCCGCGGTACCAGGCCGCCGGCCCACCGCTTACAGGGCGGCGAACCGTTCCACCTGCTGGGCGACCACGGCCAGGCTGCTCCGCCAGAAATCCATCTGGGCGATGTCGATGCCGAACCGCTGCGCCAGCGGCCGAGCGTAATCGTTGGCCGTGTCGCGAAGCAGGCTGCGGTAGCGATCGACGAAGCTTTCGCCTTCCTGCTGATAGATGGCGTATAGCCCTAGCCCAAACAAGTGTCCAAAGGCGTAGGGGAAATTGTAGAAATTGTGGTCGTGCGAGTAGTAGTGCGGCTTCCAGAGCCACATGTAGGGATGGTAGGTATCGGCCGCCACGCCGTCGCCGTACGTTTCTGCCTGGGCGGCCAGCATCAGCTCGCAGATTTCGTCGGGAGCCAGTTCGCTTTTCTGCCGCCGTTCGATGAACCGCGACTCGAACAAGAAGCGGCTGCTGATATCCAAGCACACCTGCGTGGCACCGCTGAGTTGAGCTTCCAGGATCATCAGTTGCTCGCCGGGCGTCGCATCTTGCAGCGCGGCCTCGGCGATCAGGGTTTCGCAGAAGATGCTGGCCGTTTCCGCCAACGTGCTCGGGGCGCCGCGGCGAAGCGGTTCCAGCCCTCGCTGGCAATGGTTGTGGTAGCCATGCCCTAGCTCGTGGGCGAGCGTCGAAACCTGGTCGAAGCTGCCGTCGAAGTTGGCCAGGATGCGGCTTTCCTCGGTGCCCAGCACTTCCATGCAGTAGGCGCCGCCGCGTTTGCCGTCGCGTGGCTCGGCATCGATCCAGCGGTTATCAAAGGCCGTGGCCGCATACTCGCCCAGCTCAGGCGTAAACTGGCCAAACTTCTCGGCGATGAAGTCGCGGGCGTCGGTCCATGAGAACCGACGGTCGGCCGCGCCCAGCGGCGCGAACATGTCCCACCAGGGCAGCGGCTGGTTGCCGTGCCCCAGCTTGGCGGCCTTGCTCTTGAGGTACCGGCGGAACACCGGGAAGGCCTCGCGGATGGCACCCATCAGCGCATCGAGCGTTTCCTGGTCGATCCGGTTCTGCACCAGAGCCGTTTCCAGCACGCTACCTCGGCCGCGACGCTTCGCCAGCGTGATGGCCGTGCCTTTGACGGCGTTCAGAGCCGCGGCCACGGGCGTACGGATGCTGGCCCAAGCGGCGATTTCGACCTCGTACGCCCGGCGACGCACTTCCGGATCGGGATCGTAGCTGAGGTTGCGAATGACGGTGATCGGCAACACCTCGGTGGTGCCGCCGCGTTCCATGGGCGCCTTCAATTGGCTGGTGACGTTGCCCTGCAACTTGCCGAAGGCACTTCCGCCGTCGACACACAGCTCGGCCGCCAGGGCTTCCAGCGACTCGTCCATCAGGTACCGGCTCTGCTCCGCCGTGTGCTGCAAGAAGAAGCGATGCGCTGCCAGCGACGGATGGGCGTCGATCACCTCGGCCAGCCGCGGCCCCAGTGAACCGATCCAGCCATCGAGCCGCACTCGCAGTTGCCGCCGCCGGGTATCGAGCAATTCCAGCTTGGAGAGTTCGCGGCTGGCGACGGCGTCGTAACTGTTGGTCGTCACGCAGCCATACACGAACGATTCGAGTGTACCGGCCAGGGTTAAGAGACGATTCGTTCGCTCCAACGCTTCCGCCACGGTAGCCGCTAGCGCCTTCACATCCTGCTGGGGCGGCTCCGCCAGCCGGCGAATGCCGCTGCGGTCGAAGAACTCGGCCAGTTCGCCAAGCTGCCGCTCCAGGTCGGCCATGGCTGCCCGATAGTCGTCGGCATCCAGGGCAGAGTAAATGTTGGACAGGTCCCAGCGCATCTGCTTGGCTTCGTCGTGCGGCATGGCTACTCCGGGGATGAACGATGGCGGTGGGTGCGTGGCGGCCGAGTTATGATCCGTAGCAGCGCCGGGTTGAGCCGCCAGTAAGGCAGGCCGCGCGGCGAGCGAGGTTGCCGCTTCGACCGCGTTAGCCGGGCTCGTTTTCGCCCAGCAGCGGCTGGAGCTTGGCCTGTAGTTCTTCGACGCTCAGCCCTCGAATGAGGAACTGCTTTTGCGATGCGGTTTCGCCCTGCATCAGCTGCACGTCCGACTTGCGCAGCCCTAACTGCTTGGCGAGCACCTCGGCCAGGGCCTTGTTGGCTTTGCCCTTCTCGGGCGCGGCGGTGACGGCCACCTTCAGGTGCCCGGCGTGGGCTCCCTGAATGCCGTTTTGCCGCGCGGCAGGCGAGGCTTTCACCGGCAGCAGCACGCCTTCGGAATGTGGTCGCAGGTCGATCATCGCAGCGGGCAGTGTACCGCAAAGCGCACCAGGCGGCGACGGTGAAAGGGCCGCAAGCTGCGCAGGCCTTGGCTCCTCAAAAGCGCTCTGGCCCCGCACCAAATCAAAAACAGCCTGCGGCCGTCGTAAACGTCGCAGGCTGATAATGCTTCTCAATCTCAATGCATCGGGCTGCCGGCGGCCTCCCGTACCGCGGTGACGCAGCCGGTTGATTGCCACACGCCAGCACCCCGCGTCCGCGCACTACAATGCACGGCCGCAGCGAGCGCTGCCGCACTGGCAGCCGTAAGCCGGGCCAGGCTTACTCGCCCTTCAGCGGCTCTTTCTTCTCGGTGATGACCGGGCACTGCGGCGCCATTTCGGCGTTCAGCTCGGCAAACGGCTTCCATTCTTCCGGCAGATTGTCTTCGTGGAAGATGGCTTCCACCGGGCACTCCGGCACGCACGCTTCGCAGTCGATGCATTCTTCCGGGTGGATGTAGAGCATCTTCTCGCCTTCGTAGAAGCACTCCACCGGGCAAACGACCACGCAATCGGTGTACTTGCAACCAAAGCAAGGTTCGGCGACGACATGAGTCATAAGTCTGGCTACTCCTTCACAAGTGCTCGGGCTGATTGGCTAGGCGGCGTTGTGCCTCGGTGTTTGTCGGGCGGGTTCGGCTGGCGTCCCCAACGGCAACCGCTTTCCAGTGGCTTCTGGGCGACCGGCACCACCGGCGGCATGGCAGCCTTGGCAGCCCGGGGTCGGTCGCGCAGCGGGCCCAAAATCCAGCGAACAGGCAACGGACGCTTGATGCTTCGTCGTTCTGCTTGGTGCGACCGGAAACGTGGGGCGTGCCCGGACGCAAATAAACCGGATCATGACGGCCCGCGGACGGGGCCCCGGGCAGTGCGCGCGCTTCCTCCAAGTGACAGCTGTCGTCGCCTCGAGGGTGCGCGATTTTTTCCCTTTCTTCGGCCGATGAGGACGGAAACTCAATTGAGTTTACCGATTATGGAGCGAAGGCCGGCGAATTTGCGTGAATCCTAGTGCTGCTAACTGGGCGTGTCAAGCAGGGCAAGACAGCCCGACCTTCCCCCGCCAGTGGCGGAGGTTGCCCACGGCGGTTCCACCAGCCGCGCAGTCGGCTCGCAAGCGGCGCTTTGCTCCGTCGCCAGACTCACCGGCGCACTGCTTGAGACACGGTAGCGCCGCGCCTCACGGTGCGCGATCGGAGCAGCCTGCCAGGCAGCATCCCCTCACTTAGAGCTACTGCGAAGGCCCGTTTCCGCCAGCGCGCGGCCTGCAGCGGCGGCAGCGGCTCTAATCGCGGCAATTTACCACTTGCCCTGGGGACGGATGACTTCAAAATATCCGCGTCGGGTGGAATCGCATTGGGTACGGTGCGCGGCTTGCACGGGGTCAACACGCAAGCAGCTTTGCGCGCGCCGCCCTTCGCTCGCGGCCTGGTGCTGGCCGCTACACAGTGACGCAACCTCGAGATGTGCTGCCGGGCGTCGCAGCGTCTCTTCGCTTCTTTGCAACCTCGCCGGCGTCTGCCCCCTAAGCCAGGGCCGCCAGTCCAGGCTGGAGTGCATCAATGCAGCATGAATGGAAAATTGCCGACGCGGTCGAAATCTACGACGTCGCCCGCTGGGGCAATGGGTATTTCGGCATCAACAACCGTGGGCACGTCTGCGTGTATCCCACCCGCGACCCCGCCCGCTCGATCGACCTGAAAGAGCTGGTCGACCGGATGTCGCTGCGCGGAATCGATCTGCCGATCCTGTTCCGCTTCACCGACATCATCGGCACCCGCATGGCCGAATTGCATGCCGCATTCAACAAGGCCATGAACGATCACAACTACCAGGGCCGCTACTGCTGCGTGTACCCGATCAAGGTCAACCAGCAGCGGCAGGTCGTGGAGGAAGTGGTCAAGCATGCGCAGCAGTACAAGTTTGGGCTGGAAGCCGGTTCCAAGCCGGAGCTGATGGCCGTGGTCGCCCTAGCCAGCAACGATACGCCGATCGTGTGCAACGGCTTCAAGGATGCCGAGTTCATCGAGATGGCGATGCTGGCCCACAAGATGGGCCGCCAGATCCTGCCGGTGGTCGAGAAGTACACCGACCTGAAGCTGATCCTCCATTATGCCGAGAAGCTGGGCGTGCGGCCCACCATCGGCATGCGCGTCAAACTGGCCGCGCGCGGCTCGGGCCGCTGGCAACTCTCGGGCGGCTACCGCAGCAAGTTCGGCCTGACCGTCAGCGAGATCATGCAGGGCCTCGAGGAGCTCAAGGCCCACGGCATGGAAGACTGCCTGAAGCTGCTGCACTTCCACCTGGGCAGCCAGATCACCAACATCCGCCGCATCAAGGGCGCGCTCACCGAGGCCGCGCGGATCTACGTTGAACTGTCGCGGATGGGCGCGGGCCTGCAATACCTGGACGTGGGCGGCGGCCTGGGCGTCGACTACGACGGCTCGCAGACCGACTTCGAAAGCAGCATGAACTACACGCTGCAAGAATACGCCAACGACGTGGTCCACTACGTCCAAAGCGTGTGCGACGATGCCAATATCCCGCACCCCAACATCGTCTCCGAGAGCGGCCGCGCGCTGGTGGCCCACCACAGCGTGCTGGTGTTCAACGTGCTGGGCGTTTCGGCCCAGGGTAACGGCGAAATCCCCAGCGTGCCCGAGCACTTCGAGCAGCCGCTGCACGACCTGCGCGACGCCTTTGAGGACCTCACCAGCCGCAACGTGCTGGAACGCTACCACGACGCGCAGCAGGCCCTGGAAAACACCATCAGCCTGTTCTGCAACGGCTACCTGCCGCTGGACCAGCGGTGCATTGCCGAAAGCCTGTACTGGGCCATCCTCCGCAAGATCCAGCGGCAACTCAAAGACATGGAGTTTGTGCCCGAGGAATTGCAGGCCCTCGACTCGCTGCTGAGCGAAACCTACTTCTGCAACTTCTCGCTGTTCCAGTCGATCCCCGACAGTTGGGCCATCCACCAACTGTTCCCGGTGATGCCGATTCACCGGCTGGATACGCCGCCGCGCCACCCGGCCGTGCTGGGCGATATCACCTGCGACTCCGACGGCAAGATCGACCGGTTCATCGATCGCCGCGACGTCAAACGTACGCTGCCGCTGCACACGTATGATGGCCGGCAGTACTTCATCGGCGTGTTTCTCACGGGCGCCTACCAGGAGATCCTGGGCGACCTTCACAACCTGTTCGGCGACACCAACGCGGTCCACGTCCATCTCGATGACGAGGGCAACGTGGTGCTCGACTCGGTGGTGAAGGGCGATACCGTCCGCGAAGTGCTCCAGTACGTGAACTTCGACAGCGACGGCCTGGTCCGCAACCTCCGCTCCGACGTCGAACGCGCCGTCCGCGAATCGCGGCTGGACGACGAACTGGCCGGCCGCCTGATGCGGTTCTACGAAGAAGGCATGCGCGGCTACACCTACCTGGAAGAAACGCCGTAGAGGGCGGACCGCTGCCCGCGCTAGATGGCCACCTCGCGTACTTCCCGTGAATCGGGAAAGCGAATCTCCCAGGGGATGAGTCGGCTCGATGTGTGGTCCCAAGCGGGCCTGCGGCTGCGGCAACACTACGCCGGCAGCAATTGCTCGAACCTGGGGGTATTTCACCTGCTCCGTATAACTGGAGCGATACCCAGTTGCTGCTGGTGCGGAACGATCAGCGGATGCTGGTCAACCTCAACAGAACTCGGCCCGCGGCCGATGTGACCGGCTTTATGAACATAGCGGGGCAGCTTAATCTCAACTCCACGAGCGACCTGCGGCCCAACGCGGCCTTCCAGTGTAGCCAATGCCTGCGCACGGAGCTGGAACGCATCACGCGGTAAGGCCGCGGTGCCGCGACGCTTGCCGCCCCTACTGCTTCACCGGAATGGTGATCACCAGGCCCGCTTTCTGCGTGGCGGTCGAGGTGCGGTTCGGGAAATGACATTTGAGGCAGTGAGCTGTCAGCAGCACAGGAGCTGCCCGGCGGTAGAGACCATCGGCCGCTTGTTCGTGGAACGGCTTACCGTCCTTGATGGCGCGGACCGCCTCGTGTTCAAACGGCGTCTCGGCCTGGTGATCGGTGTTCATGGCCTGACCTTCGACCACCAGCCACCGCAGCTTCACATGCTCTTCCCGTTCGACGTCGGCAAACACTTCCTTCAAGGCGAACGCCGGCAGCGGCAGTCCCTCGTCTTCCACGTAATAACGGTGATGCACGATCTGCAGCGTGGCATGCATCGCCGCATGCAGAATCTCAGCCTGGCGTCGGGCGTGCTCCACGCTGGCAGCTTTCACCGGGGCAGCAGCCAGAGCCTGATCGTCGGCAGCCGGCTTCTTCTCACCCGCCAGGCCCCAACTGCCCAGGGCTGCAACAACCGCCGCGAACACAATAACTGGCTTCATGGCACCTGGCTCACTCAATACGAGGAATCAATCGGGCGTACGGTCGCGATCGAGCTGTTGGCTTACGGCTTGTCGGCCGCCTGCTGCTTCTCCGCCGGCTCGGTCAGCGGAATGCTGATCACCAGCCCGGCGAACTTGGCTTTGCGCGACGTATCGCGGAAGAAGCCTTGATGGCAGGTGATGCAGCCGGCCCCCAGCGGAATCGCCGTGGCCCGGCGGTAAAAACCGTCTTCAATCGTTTCCACGGCCGGCTTGCCGTCGGCAATGGCGGCCGCCGCCTGCTTTTCAAACTCGCTCTTGGGCTTGTGATTGAGGCTCATCGGCTCCAGACTGGCCGAGATCCAGCGGGCTTCCGCCCGAGTTTGGTGCTTCATTTCTTCAAAGATGTCTTCCATCGCCCGGGCAGGCACCACCGCGCGTTCGCTATGAAAGTAGCGATCGTGCATCGTTTCGAGCGTGGCGTGATAGATGCCGTGCATAAGCACCGCCCGCTCCCGCGCGGCCGCAACGCGTGTGTCTTCCACCGCTGTCTCCTTCTCCTCGGCCTCGACCGGCGCAGCCACGGCCAGGCAGACGGCAAAACTCGCCGCCAGGCTTTGAACGCCTGGCACTGTCCAGCGGGGCGTGCACATCATCGCGTGATCCTGTTGCAAGAGTGGGAAGGCGGCCTGGGCAAGATGCCCCAGTGCCGGTGCGGCAAGTGTTGGCTCTGCGGATTGCTTGCGCGCCGGCCTGGTAAGGCTTAGCGCATGCTATGGCGGGGAGTGCAGGAGGGTATGGGCTGTTTCGGGAAGGCAGGAGCGTGGTTGGGGGTGGTAATGATGCTCTAGCGGCAAATTGCCATCGACAAAGCCTGCGTTACGCAGCGCGCTGCCTACTGTCCGCAGGCAATGTCGCACAGCGGAATGATATTGCTGGTGGAGTTCAGAACTTGCTCGATCGTCACCCGCGCGAACGATTCCTCAACGGCCGCGTAAGCGCGGTCCAGTTCCTTATGCAGCGGGCAAAGGCTGGTATGCGAAGGCAGCCCCAAGGGGCAATGATGGATCCGCTGCACCGGCGAAACCGCATTCACCACGTCCAGAATGGTGATCTCGCCAGGCGAACGGGCCAGGCTGTAACCACCGCCCGGGCCCGGCCGCGACTGGATCAACTCAGCCCGCACCAGGTCTTGCAGCACCGCGTGCAGATAGCGGCGCGGCACCTTAGTTTGCTCGGCGAGCCGCTCGGCCGAAGCGGGTTGCTCGGGCCGCTGCGCCAAACAGGCAACAGCACGCAGCGCGTATTCGGCGGTCTTGGAAAGCATGGAAGGTGATCCGGGGGGTGGGACGATAGATCCGATTGTATACCTTGACGTGTAGATTTCAACCATTATCCTAAAGAAGCATCCCCCGCCTTTGCCTCCCACCTACGGACGCGAGGAACCCGCCATGCGTCGCCCCCTCGGCTTGCGGTTCGTGTCGTCGCTCTTCACTTCGGGCCTGGCGTTATTGATTGCCTCGGTAAGCGGCCCGCCCGCGATTGCCGAAGATTACGACGAACCGCCGATCAGCTATCGCCGGACCGAGCCCGACAATGCGTTCTCGCGGCTGCAAGCCAAGATCGAAAGCGGCCAGGTCAAGCTCCAGTACGACGACGAGCTCGGCTACCTGCCGGCGGTGCTCAAGGCGCTAGAGATCCCCGTCGATTCGCAAATGCTGGTCTTCTCGAAAACCAGCCTGCAATTACGCCGCATCTCGCCCAAGTCGCCCCGGGCGATCTACTTCAACGACGATGTTTACCTGGGCTATTGCCAGGCGGGCGACGTGCTGGAGCTGTCGGTGGCCGATCCCAAGCTCGGCACGGTGTTCTACACCATCGAACAGCAGGCCGGCGACAAACCGCAGATCGAGCGGCACACCGACCGCTGCCTGATCTGCCACAGTTCATCGCGCACCGAGAACGTGCCGGGCCACCTAGTGCGTTCGCTGTTTGTGGATGAAGGCGGCCAGCCCATCTTCTCGGCCGGCAGCCAATCGGTGGACCATACCACGCCGCTGGAGAAACGCTGGGGCGGCTGGTACGTGACCGGCACACATGGCTCGCAAAAACACCTGGGCAACCTGATCGTGCCCAAGGGATCGGCGCCGTACGAAGTGAACAACGACGCCGGCCAGAACGTGGTGAAGCTCGACGCCCATATCAACGTGAGCCGGTACCCCACGCCGCACAGCGATATCGTGGCCTTGATGGTGCTGGAGCACCAGACACTGGTCCACAACCGGCTGACCAAGGCCAGCTTCGCCACGCGGCAAGCGCTCGACTACGAAGCCAAGCTCAACGAGGCCTTGGGCGAACCGCCTACCAACCGCTTTGAAAGCACCACCCGCCGTATTCACAACGCGGGCGATGACCTGGTTGAAGCCTTGCTGCTGGTCGACGAAGTACCGCTCACCGAGCCCATCGTGGGCACCTCAGGCTATGCCGAACAGTTCTCGAAGCTGGGGCCGCACGACAGCCAAGGCCGCTCGCTGCGGCAACTGGATCTCAAGCGGCGGCTGTTTCAGTATCCGTGCAGCTATCTGATCTACTCAGAATCGTTCGACAAGTTGCCTGACGAGATGTTGCAGTACGTATGGCAGCGGCTGTGGGACATCCTCACCGCCGATGAGCCGCCGAAAGAGTTTCGGCATCTGTCGGCCGAGGACCGCCAGGCCATCATCGAAATCCTGCGCGAGACCAAGCCGAACCTGCCCGACTACTGGCGGAGCTAACCGACCGCGACTTGTGGATTACGCGGCCCTAACCAAGCTCGCCCGCTACTGGCCGGAGGCCGCTTCGGTCTTGCCGTTCTGCACGGCGGCATCAGGCTCGGGATTCACGTCCAGTCCTGCTGCCCAGCGGATACCGTTGGCCAGGAAGCGGCGGAACAGCGGCTGGTCAAAATCTTTCACACCGCCCAGCGACGTATAAAACACCCGGCCGCCGCCCGGCGAAGTATGCGTCCACGCCACCGGCTCGGGCGCCTGGTCGGGAATCGTGCCGATCAGCAGCGGCTGGGCCGTGGGCCGCAGTGGGCTGTTGAGATATAGGCTGCTGAAGCTGACAAACTCGGCCGGGTTCACGCCACGGAGAATGGGATGCCCCTGGGCCTTGTCGGTCAGCGTGAGCACGACGTCGGGGCCGACCTTGTGGTGAAGCTGGTAGTTGCCGCCCAGCACTTCGGCATCGAACTGGGGCCACACATCGGTGCCGGCCGGGATGTTTGAATTGTCCCGCAGTGCAAACGCGTGGCTGGCGGTACGAATGCCGACCACCGCTTTGCCGTCGGCCACAAACTTGCGAATGAGGTCGAGCTGTTCTTTCTTCAGCGTGCGGCGGCGAACGCTCACCAGGAGCACGTCGGCATCGTTGAGCACTTCCAGGCCGGGAATGTCGGTGCGATCTTTCTCGTCGCCAAAGATCAGCGAAACCTGGAACTCCTTGCCCAGCTCTTGCAAGGCGAACTTGGGCAGCGTTTCCTCGGTGCGGTACTCGTCCTCGGCCATCACAATCGCCACGTGCGGCCGACGGTCCGCGGCAAACCGGAACGGCTTACCGCCGGCAATATCCGCACTGGTGATCGTGGGGCACCAGTGCCGCTCCACATGTTCGATCACCAGGTCGTTGCCGGTGAAGTGGTTCACGTATGGGCGGCTCTTGGGGTTGTACATGGTGTCGGTCATATCGCGAACCAGCACCACGTTCTGCCCTTGCCGCACCATCTGTCGGATGCCAAACGACCGGCCTAGCACGCACATGTTGGTATGCACGCCCATCACGATGACGTTGGTGATGCCGCGCTGCTTCATCAGGTAGAAGGCTTCGGCGTTGTCGGTAATGGCGTCGCCGTCTTTGATTTCGATGGTTTCAATCTGCCGCTTCCATGCCCGATACGACTTGGGGCTGGGATCGCAATCGCAGCCGTTGTCGCTGTCGTCGATCGGCAGTTGGCCTTCGTGCTCCTTGTCCAGGTAGCACCACCGCTCCAGCGGAATCTTGGTTTCTACCGGCGGCGCCTGCTGGGCCAGCTTGCGGCCCGGATGGTCGCGGTAGAACTCCATGGTATCGCTGGGGCAGTGAATGATGAGCATGCCCATGTCGCGGGCTGCCTTGACCACTTCGTTCATTCGTGGCGCCATTTCGGCCACGCGCTGGGTCGAAGCGGGACACCAGTGGCGGTCCCACATATCGCAGATGACCACCGCCGTTTCGCCCGGTTTGAACGCCAGCTCCTTAATCACGGCGTGATACCGCCCCGTGCCAGGAGCCGTTTCCACGCGGGTGCGAGCGTGCAACACCAGCGGCTCGCCGGGAGCCGGCTTTTTAGCCTTGGCTGCCTGCGCAGGTTCGGCCGCCGTACCCGGCGTGATGGACGCGAGCGTGCCTACTCCCAGCGCTACCGCCAGCAGCAGTTGCACCGACAAGCCAAACCGCAGCCAGCGCGCAGCGTTCAATCGCATGGTGTCACCTCGTCCTCGATTGCGGCGTTCTGCCAGAGACATTATGGCGGCAAGCCTGCCAACTGTGCCGCGTGTGGGAAACCTCAACGGGGTCCTCATCCGCGGCCGCGGCTTAACTTCGCCCTGTGGCTACAGTAAAACACAGCCGTGCGCCGCACAAGCTTTGGCGCGCCAGGTGCGTTAGCACGTGGGCGCTGCTGCCGCCGCCATGCTGCGACGGCTCCGGCGTCCGTGGCCGCTGGCCGCGCTGTTCTTCCGCCGCTTTTCAAGCGAGTTGCCGCATGTCGCCTTCGGATGTTTCGCCCGACGCCGCAAGCACGCTGCTGCATCAATTGGGCAGCGGAGCCACCATCGATCAGGCATGCCGGGCCGCCGGCATCGCCCGCGCCGCCTTTGAGCCCTGGTGGCAGGCCGAAATTGCCCGGCGGGCCCCCGATACCGC
>Ga0182737_1001983_pt1 | contig 18193 bp, 14 predicted proteins | sample eDN5th30CBELigOP_FD_128878 | JGI IMG/M metagenome (GOLD analysis project Ga0182737, IMG submission 128878) | Enriched Organic Plus compost microbial communities from Emeryville, California, USA - eDNA 5th pass 30_C BE-Lig OP (version 2) (version 2) ...
CACAGCCCGAAGGCCCCCTGAGCCGTTCAAGATATCCGATGTCATGTGTCCACAGTCTCCTTTGTGGACACAGAATCCTTCATTCCCCCCTCAGTGAACAGGTGCAGGGAATTGCGCGTTTACCGATGATCGGCAGAATTGCGTCCGGTATCTTGGTATCCACGCCCGTACGGACGGTTCGATGGTGCCCGCAATCTGCAGTCGCGCTTCGACGCTCGCGACCCGTCGGCCGGCGCGGTCCATGGCGTCGATGAGGCGGCGGAAGAGGGGGGTGGACCGAGCGAGCACGAGATCGCCTGATACCGTCTTGAACCCGTTCGCCGGCGGCGAACAGCGGTTGCGGCTTCCCGTCGTGCAGCAAGACCGCTGCCGCAAACGGCGGCCTCGCCGGACGATATGATATAGTGTGTGCGGCGGTCCTGTGCGACATGCGCCCATCACGATGACGGCTTTGCCCCTGCCACGTCGCGGCCCGGTGAGCTTGCGCATCGTTATATTGTGCGCGCGGCCTGATCGCCGCGCCCGTCGCGCTTTGGCCGAAATCACAGGCTCACGGCTGGCTGCCATGTCGACTGATGCGCGCCGTCTTGACGGCAGCGAAGGACTGGGCGAGGTGCCTTCGACGCCACCGGCCAGGGGAGCAAATCTCCTTCATCACATCTTTCTGCTGAAGGATCGCCTCGGCGCCGAACGCTAGGAAGATGAGCCGCGCAGGCGATCTGCAGCGATCCTCTCGAAGGCCTTTACGGTCATGGCGTCATGGCCGGTGAAACGCGTCTCCTTGCCGCGGGCTGCTTCCTTGATGCTGCGGTCTAAGTGGCAACGAGGTGGGGGAGCGCTTCGGCGAGGGCAGGGCGCTCATAGCCGAGCCTGGCCGTGCCCAAAGACACCCGTTGCGTCGTTGTAGTCACGCCCGTCTTCCTCCACCGGCCGCGCGCCCGCCCGCCAGTATCGTCGAGCGGAAAAGGTCACAACGGCTGCGGGCTGGCGGGGATGGATCCGTCGCGGGCACAGTGACCGTCCCATCAGCCATGTTTGCGAAGGGCTGCCTCGAAACAGCGGGTTAGCCGGTCGCCCCATTCATCGACGCCGGCAAGCGTGTCGATCAGGTCATGGCGAACCTCGATCAAAGCACCGGCTAGGCCGCGGGCATCGGCATGGACTGGCACGGTGTAGTCCTCGTCAGGGTGGATGGTGTAGGGCTCGTTATCGCCGATGGTCAGGGCCGTGTCCTGTCGCAGCTCGCCTATCAGCGTTCGTCCGAAACCGGTGGCTTTGCCATAAAGGATGCCGGCGTGCCAGGGACGCTGCTTGCCGAAGTAGACGGGCGTGAAAGAATGGATGCCGACGACAATCGGGCGCTTGCGCTGCTGCTGCAACATGTCGAGCCGTCTTGCAACAGCGTCGGCATAGGGTGAAAACAGGGTATCGATGCGCTGCTGTCGCTCGGCCTCCGAAAGGTCGAGGTTGCCGGGGATCTGCGTCGTCTCGCTGATTTCGGGTATCGCCGAGGGCACGCCGAGCGGCCGATTGCAGTCGATGACCAGACGCGAATAGTTAGTCATGAACAGCGGCGCATCGAGCGTGCGGCTGAGGTGCTGTGAAAGGGCGCTAACCCCGATATCCCAGGCAATGTGGCGCCGCCGCTCGGCCTCGGACAGGCCGAGCTCACCGAGTGCGCGCGGAATGCGGTTGGCGGCATGCTCGCACAGCAGCAGGTAAGGCGAGGCGCCGTCCGGATTGATCACGGCGTAGGGCGCTGGTTCGTCGATGGCGAGCAGCGGTTGGCCGGGATCGTGCCGCCAACGGTTCTGGGACGGCGCAATGGTCTTGCTCGATGTCATGGCCCGCCCATTCAATAAACGGCTGCGTAGCGCGCGCAGAGCGCTTCAGGCGAAAGGCCCTCAACGATGTCGATCTCCTTGCGCTTCATGGCGAAGTAGCAGTCGAGGAAGTCCTTCGAGAACCAGCCCGTCACGACATCATCGGCCGCAAGCGTGTCGAGCGCTTGCGAAAGACTGGAGGGCAGGCGGCGGATGCCGAGCCTCGCCTGTTCCTCGGCGGAGACGTCCGACGGGTCGGTGTTGATCAGCGGCGGCGGCTCCAGGCCGGCGCGAATGCCCTCAAGGCCGGCCCGCAGCACCACGGCCAGCGACAGGTGCGGGCTCGCGCACGCATCAGCAGCGCGGTATTCCATGTTGAACTGTCTTGCCGGATTGCTGCCGGGCAGGTCGAGCGTCGGGCAGATCCGCAAGGTCGCCTCGCGGTTTTTTTCACCGAGGCAGGTATAGGCAGCACTCCAATGGTGCGGCACGAGGCGCATATAGGAGAGCACCGAGGGCGCGGTGAAGGCGACGAGGGCCGGCAGGTGCTTGATAACGCCGGCGGCGAAGGAGCCCGCGACCTTGGAAAGCCGGCCGGGGCGCGATGCGTCGAAGGTCACCGGGTTACCGTCGAGATCGGTGAAGCTGACATGCAGGTGCACGCCGTTGCCGACACCGTGGGGATCGGTCTTCGGCGCAAAACTGGCGGCCCAGCCGAAGAGGGCGGCGACTTCGCGCGTGACAGCACGGATCGTCGCGCCGCGATCGGCCGCGACAAGGGCAGGGGCGGGGCGGCAGGTGACTTCGAACTGGTCCTTGCCATATTCTGGCAGGAACATTTCCGGCTCGGCACCTGCGTCCTTGAGCGCGGTCATCAGCAGCGATCCGAAGGGTTCGGCGCGACGCTGGGCGCGCAGAGCGAAGGCGGGAGCGGCGGGAAAGTCCGCACCGAGAACCTGGAACTCCTGTTCAACCGCGCTGATGACCTTGAGGTCGGCTTCCTTTTCGAACTGGGCCAGCGTCGTCTTGAGGAAGCTGCGCACGCAGCAATCCCAGGGCTTTCCCGTCAGGTCGGTGATGTCGCAATGGTAGAAATGCAGCGGCGTCTCGTTCGGCAGGCAGGCGACGCGGGCCTTGCTGGCGGGATCGGCCATCAGGCGCAGATCGCCTGCCGAGCCCCAGGGATTGGCGTCGGCAATGAGGTCGAACGGCGTCAGGGCAAGGTTCGCCGGCACCCAGCCGACGCCCTTGCGCAGATAGTCCTCGATCTCTGCGGCCGCGAAGCTGCGCCCGCGGGTGATGCCGGCAATATCGGTCGTGACGAAGGTTGCAAGCTCCATAAGGTTCGCGAAGGTCCTGCCGTTGCTGTTCTCGTTCATGGCGATCCCCTTGTGATCCGGTCAGGCGCGGCCGAGTGCGCCAAGGCGGCTTACAACGGTCTTGGTGTCGGTGATCCAGCAATAGCCCGAATAGGCCCGTAGCGCCGCGTCGTGGCGCTCCTGGCTATAAGTTGCGCAGGCATCCTCGACGACGGTGACGAGATAGCCGCGGTCGGCGGCATCGCGCACGGCCATGTCGACGCACTGGTCGGTGATGACGCCGGCAATGATCAGGTAGCGCGTGTTGAGATTGCGCAGCACATAGTCGATGTTTGTCGAATTGAACACACCGGACGAGGTTTTCGGCAGCACGATCTCGTTGTCGACAGGCGCCAGCGCCGCAATGACCTGGCCTTCGGGCGACCCCTTCGGCACATGCATGTCAGAAAGCTTGTGGTCGAGGGACCGGTCGCGGCCATCCAGTGTAAGGCTTTCGATGATCGTGTGCAGCACGTTGCAGCTGGCCTTGCGGCCCGCGTGGAGAATACGGACCTGATTTGGGATGACCTGTTCGCGCAGACGGCGGTGATAATAGCTGTCGGCGTCCTGCGGATGGGTCGGATCGAGGTTCGGCTCGCACCAGATGCGCTGCATATCGACATAAAGCAGGGCCGTCATCCCGTTCTCATAGGCGCTGTCGCGCCGCAGCAGGTCCTTGCCGTATTGCACTTCAGTCACACTCATGTCTGTCCTCCAATGGATGTCGGTTCGCACGGGGGCGACGTCATTTGTCGCCGCCGACCGGCGGGCTGTAGGCGTCTTCGGTGATGGCATAGCTGCGGCGCAATTCCTCCATGCGCTCGATGCGCCCGCGCGAGTGGGCGGCCAGGCGCGCGGTGAGGCCGGCGATCAGCGCCTCGGTCTGGGCAATGGCGGGCACCATCGTGTCATAGGGCGAAACCGTATCGACCGGCGCCATCAGCGTGACCGCGGCGAATTCGGCGATTGGCGAGACCCAGCGGTCGGTGAAAAGCACGATGCGCGCGCCCTGTTTGGCCGCCTGCCGAGCAAAGCGTATCGTGTCGATCTGGTAACGCCGATAGTCATAGACGAAGAGCACGTCGCGCTTGCCGAGATCGACCAGCTGGTCGACCTGGTCGGCCTGCGAGCCGTTGATCCATCGCGCTTCCCCGCGCAGTTGCTTCATGTGCGACCACAGCAGGCCGGCCAGAAAGCCGCTGAACCGCCCGCCCAGGCAATGGACGCGCAGGGTAAGGTCGGCGGCGACATCGACGGCGGCCTCAAAATCATCGGGCGGCAGCATCTGCATCGAGGCTTCCAGCGCATGAATGCTGGCACGCAGAAAGTACTGATAGAAATTCTCCTGCTCCAGCGAGGGCCGGCGCGTGTCCAACATGGAAAGCGGCGAACTCATGCGCTCCTGCACCTCGCCGAGAAGGGCCGCCTGGAATTCCGGATAGCCTTCGTAGCCGAGCTTGTTGGCAAAACGCACCACGGTCGGATTGCTGACATCGGCAGCCGCCGCCAGATGCGCAACTGTGTTGAGCCCGGCTGCCGGATAATTGGACAACAGCTGCCGCACGATCTTGAGCTCTGCCCGGGTGAAGGCGATTTCCCCGTCCGTCAGCCGGTCTCGAATGGCCATTCCTTGCCTCCCCCTCGCGTACGGCGTTCGCAGCGCGATTTTAATTTTGTTACATTCCTGCTAGCAGAGAATAAAAAATGAAACAAGATTGACATATCTGATTTCTCGACTAACGTCAGCTCTGGGAACAGGCTCGATGAACGAAGCCGCCAAAGGGGAGAATGCTGATGGTGCGCATAAGGCGCGGAACCGTCGTCGGGATCGTCGCGACGGTGCTCCCCGTGGTGATTGCGACCCTGGTGGCCAAGGGACTTTTCCCGGGAGCCGGGGAGCGGCTGGTGACGCTGTTTCTGATCAATGTGATCGCCGTCATCGGCATCGGCGTCTATAGCGGAAACTCCGGTATCATCTCGTTCGGCAATGTCGGCTTCATGGCCGTCGGCGCCTATGCGTCCGGCCTGCTTACCATCAATCCGATCGTGCAGAAGACGGCGCTGCCGCATCTGCCGGACTGGTTGGTGGGATGGGGCATGCCCTTCCTGCCGGCGCTTCTCGTGGCGCTCGTCGTGGTGGCCGTGGTGGCGGTCGCCATCGGCATTCCGGTCGCCCGCCTCGGCGGCTCATCGGCCTCGATCTGCACGCTCGGCTTTCTCGTCATCGTCCATGTCGTGCTGGTCGCCTCAAGCGACTTCACCCGCGGAAGCCAGACCTTCTTCGGCATTCCGCGCGCGGTCAACATCTGGGTCGCGCTGCCCTTTGCCATTCTCGCGATCGCCCTCGCACGCCTTTATCGCGACAGTGCTGCCGGAATGAAGCTGCGGGCTTCGCGCGAGGATGAGATCGCCGCGACGGCCGTCGGTGTCAATGTGCGCCTCCATCGGTTCCTGGCTTGGGTGCTGGGTGCGATCCTGTCCTCTATCGCCGGCGTTCTTTTTGCCCATTTCATCGGCGCCTTCTCGCCTAAGGACTTCTATTTCAACTTCACGTTCATGCTGCTTGCCATGCTTATCCTCGGCGGCATCACAACCGTCTCCGGCGCGGTCGTCGGTTCGGCGGTCATCATGCTGATCGTGGAACTGCTGCGCAAACTGGAAGGCGGCGTCGATCTGGGCCTCTTCTCGCTACCGACCGTGTTCGGTCTCACCGATATCGGCATCGGCCTTGCAATCCTGCTGGTCATGTACCGCCTTCAGGACGGGCTTCTCGGCGTGCGCGAGATCGACGAGCAGGTCCCGTTCCTCAAGCGCCTTGCGGTCGGTGCCGGCACAATGGTGGCCAAGCAGAAGGCGCCGGCAGCAACCAGGCCGGACGGCGTTTTGCGTGTCGAAAACGTCGGCAAGCGGTTTTCCGGTCTGGTTGCGCTGGAAAACGCCGATTTTGTGATCCGCCCCGGCCTCGTCACAGGCCTGATAGGCCCGAACGGCGCAGGCAAGTCGACGCTCATCAACAGCATTTCGGGCGTCGTGCCGCCGTCCACCGGCCGGGTAATGATCGACGGTTCGGATGTCGCCTCGCTCCCGGCGCATCGCGTACCGGTCGCCGGCCTTGCCCGAACCTTCCAGAACATCCGCCTCTTCAAGAACCTTACCGTGCTGGAGAACGTCACGGTGGCAGCAAGCGCCGTGTCGGGTGAGCGGGATCCCGTCAATCTGGCGCGCGAGGCCCTTGTGGAAGTCGGTCTCGGCGATGTCGAGGGCCAGCTTGCGGGCACGCTGTCATATGGGGCGCAACGGAGGCTGGAAATCGCGCGCGCGCTGGCACTGAAACCCCGCTACCTGCTTCTTGACGAGCCCGCCGCCGGCATGAACCCGGCCGAAACGCAGGAACTGATGAGCGTGCTTGATCGCATCCGCACGAAGCACCGCCTCGGGCTCCTCGTCGTCGAGCACGACCTGAAGCTCATCATGCGGCTCTGCGACGTCGTCGTGGTGCTCAATAAAGGCCAGCAGATCGCGATCGGCACACCGGCGGAAATTCAGACCAACCCTGCGGTCATCGAAGCCTATATCGGCCGCCGCCGGTCGATGGGACAGCAGACCGCACCCGCCATCGATACCGCCGTGCCGGATCTCGATCCGCATGCCGCCGGCAAGCCCGCATAACCACCAGAGGAGAATAGGAATGAGAACGACATTGAAGGCATTGCTTTTGTCCACCGCGCTCGGCGCGCTCGCGTTCCCCGCCCTTGCCGAAGACCTCGTCGTCGGGCTTGCGACCGCGCAGACAGGCGGATTTGCGCCATATGACCAGCCGTCCCTGAAGGGCCTGCAGATGGCCGTCGACGAAATCAACGCGGGCGGGGGCATCGCCGGCAAGTTCCCGATCAAGCTGATCGCCAAGGACACCCGCTCGGATGCCGCGCAGACCGCGCTCGTGGCGCAGGAGCTCGTCGACGAAGGCATCAGTATCCTGATCACGCCCTGCGACGCGGACCCGTCGATCGCCGCGGGCCAGATCAGCCAGGCGGCGCAGATTCCGGCCTTCTCCTTCTGCGCCACGACGCCCACCATGCCGCTCGCCGTCGGTGACTACATGTTCGGCAACTACCCCGCCGACAACGTTCAGGCCGCGGTGCTTGCCAACTATGCCAAGGAAAAGGGTTTCAAAACGGCCTATGTGCTGAAGTCGCCCGACACCGCCTATACGCTGAAACTGCCGGAATATTTCGCGACCAGCTTCAAGGGCAAGGGCGGAGAGGTCCTCGGCGAAGGCACCTACAGCATGGGCCAGCAGGATTTCAGTGCCGAAGTCACCAAGATCAAGGCGCTGAACCCGGCCCCTGACGTCATCATGACCGCCGCCTATGAACCTGATTTCCCGGCCTTCATCCGCCAGCTGCGCGGCGCCGGCGTCGCCACGCCAATCCTCGGCAGCGACGGCATCGACTCCCCGACCACCTTTGGCCTTGGTCCGCTCGTCGACGGTGTGGTCTTCACCACGGCCGGTTTTGCGACGGAAGGCAGCCCGCTTGCCGCCTTCAACCAGAAATACAAGGCTAAGTTCGGCCAGGACCCCGACACGGTCTACATCGCCAACGGCTACGATCTCGGCAAGGTCATCGAGGCCGCTGTCGCCAAGGCTGACAGCGTGGATTCGACGGCTATCCGTGACGCCATCGCGTCGCTCGACGGCGTCGAGGGCGTGACCGGCAAGATCAGCTATGCCGGCACGCAGGGAATGCCGCTGCGCTCCGTCGCGCTCGTGCGTATCGAGGGCGGCAACCGCACGCTGGTCAGCCAGGGCGTGCCGGCAGCCGAGGACGTTCCTGCACCGTGATGTAAGCGATGCCCTCCGGCTCTGGCCGGAGGGCGATCTTCCTGCTGTTGGCCGGGGCGATGAGCCGCGGCGAGGATTTGCCCTATGACGCGTCACATTTCCGACGAGACCCCCATGCTTGAGGTCAGTGACCTCAAGGTCGCCTACGGGCCGGTCGAGGCGCTGAAGGGCGTCGACCTCAAGGTTCGCAAAGGCCAGATTGTCACTCTTCTCGGTGCCAACGGAGCAGGCAAGAGCTCGACACTCAATGCACTCGTTGGCCTTGTCGGTAAGAAGGCGGGCCGCGTAACCTTCGCTGGCAAAGATATTTCCGCCCTGCCAACAGAGTTGATCGTGCGTATGGGCATGACCTTGACGCCCGAGGGGCGCCGCATCTTCCCCACGCTGACCGTCGATGAGCACCTGCTGCTTGGCGGCGCCATGCACGCGGGCAGGGGGCAGATCGACACGATGCGCGAGGACATGCTGTCGCGTTTTCCGATCCTCAGGGAGCGCCTGCACCAGAAGGCCGGCTCGCTTTCCGGCGGCGAACAGCAGATGCTGGCGATCGCCCGGTCGATGATGTCCTCGCCCGACCTTCTCCTGCTCGACGAACCCTCGCTCGGTCTTGCCCCGCAGATCGTTGACCAGATTTTCGAACTGATCGCGGGCCTGCGCCAGCGCGGGTTGACGATCCTTCTCGTCGAGCAGAACGTCTCGCTGTCGCTCGAGATCGCCGACGTTGGCTATGTCATGGCGAACGGCCGCATCGTGCTCTCCGGTCCTGCGGCCGATCTGCGCAATTCCACCGAAATACAAGGCGCCTATCTCGGCGCGTGACCCGCAAGAAGGAAAACCATCCATGGACATGTTCCTGCAGCAGCTGGTCAATGCGCTGAGCCTTGGCGGAACCTACGCGCTGCTTGCACTCGGCCTCGCCGTTGTCTTCTCCATCATGGGCCTCATCAATTTCGCCCATGGCGAGCTGATGACCGCCACCGGCTATGGCCTGTGCTTTGCGCTCATCGTCGGATTGCCGTTCGGCGTGGCCGTCGTGCTCGCCCTCGTCGCGGTGATCGTTCTCGTGCTTTTGATGGAACGTACCGCGTTCCGCCCAGTGCGCGGTGCGAGCGGAACGACGCTGCTTCTGACGAGCTTTGCCGTCAGCGCGATCCTGCGCGTGCTGTTCCAGAACTTCATTTCCGCGCGCCCCAAGCCGGTGCCGATGCCCATGAGCCTGTCGGGCACCATCGAAGTCGGCGGCTTGCATATTGGTGTCATCCAGGCGACGTCCATTCTCGTCACGGCCGTCATGCTGGTCGGGCTCAATCTCTTCCTGCGCACGACGGTGCTTGGCCGCGCGATGCGGGCCGCGTCGGAAGACTTTGCCATCGTCCGCCTGATGGGCATCCGCGCCAATGCTGTCGTCGCCACTGCCTTTGCAATTTCCGGTCTCATGGCGGGAGTGGCCGGCATTCTTTGGGTGGCCCAACGCGGCAGCGTCGATCCGCTAATGGGCTTCCTGCCGGTGCTCAAGGCCTTCATCGCGGCGATTATCGGGGGGCTCGGCAGTCTGTCCGGTGCCGTTGCCGGTGGCTTTCTTCTCGGTTTCATAGAGGTGTTTCTGCAGGCCTACCTGCCCGACAGCCTGCTGAGCTACCGCGACGCCTTCGCCATTCTGCTGGTCATAGCCGTCCTGCTGTTCGCGCCGCAGGGGTTGCTTGCCCGCAAGACTGTCGTGAAACTTTAAATAGCGACATCCGCACGCCGCTCGCTCCGGGTTGCATTCATAGGCAATACAGCTGATCTTATGCTGTCGCCAACATCAGGCAGCGTCGCCCAATCCATGCTCCAACAGGCGCTGAAGCCGCGTTACCTCCAAAGCGGCCGGATCCCGCATGACGCCCGCGGCCCGGTGCCTGTTCTACGAGTCTTCGCTATCGCCAGGTTCGTCAATGAGCCAGACCGTGGCGCACATGTCCCGACAACGCTCGCTCGGCTTCTAGCCGAGACGACGAGACGCTGGTGGATTTGACCTGCCAGACTTGCCGATCCGTGACGTGATGAAAAGTCCGCCTCCTTTAAGGGCGCGACGAGCATCTCGGCGATGAGACCGAAGCCGAACCGGCAGGCCTGACAGTCGATCTCACAACGGCCCACGCCAAGAAAGGGGAATAGACGCCGGGCAATGCTTTCCTGCCGGTAGCGTTCGGCCAGGCAGGCGCGCCAGGGCAAGGGCAATGAGCGACGGCGCGCACAAGCTGTCCGTCGCTCGTCAGGCGGTCGGCATCAGCAGCGGCAGCATCCGCTGCTCTCCACGCGAAGTGTTCGATCGCGATGGGGTCAAGACGGGGCGGACCGGTGCGTTGCTTCTCGCCTGTCCGTATGGCGCAGATGCGATGGTGTAACGCTCTTGAAGCAGGGCAAGGGGGAAGGGCGGGCGGCTGCACGCCACCACGCTGGTGACAGAGTGCGCATCAAGCGAACCACTCCAGCGCAAATTCCCCTGGGAATGTGCATCAACGCACAGAAACCGTGCCTATCTTCCGCGCAAGCTGACGGTGAGACGACCGCAATAGGGCTGGGCGATGGACGTCCTGCGTTCCTTTGCGTTCGTATGCCTCTATTCCTGCACCGTCGGGGACGGGCTCAGCGCGAACGCTTATGTCATGGCGGGTATCGATCGCGATGAACGCGGCCTGCTCTATCAACGGGATTCACGAAGACGAAGCGCTCGCTCGCCGCGGCAGGCCTGACATCTTCAACACCAACAAAGGTCCGCCGTTCACCTCCATCGACTTCACGACCGTGTTGAAGACGGGCGGGGCTGCCATCGTGATAGAGGGCTGCTGAGGATGGCAATACCGTGCTTGTCGCGCCAACTCTCGCGAACGATCGACTGTGAGGATTTCGACTTCACGCCTGCCAGACCGTGTCCGAGGCTCACACAGGCATCGAACGCGCGCTGAACGTTGGCAAGGCTTGGTGGAGCCGCATTCCTCCCTTGAACAGCAGGCGCCAGGTCAGGTGAACTTCGACGCGCTGGAAGCGATGATGATCGCAGGTTTACCAGGGCCGAAGTCCGCTTAACGAGACGCCTGAAACTGTTCAAACAATCGTGCAGGCGTCGTGGCCTGACACGTTAGCCAGCTACCGCGGTAGAATTGCCGCGGTAGCGTCACCAGCCAATATCAGCGAGCGGGCGGGGCGTACATCAGGCCGCCGTCGCTCCACAGGCGGTTGAGGCCTCGGTCGATTTTCAGCGAGCTGTCCTTGCCAAGGTGGCGCTCGAAGAGCTCTCCGTAATTGCCGACGGCGGAGATGGCCTGGTAGGCCCATTTCGCATCCAGGCCCATCGCCTTGCCGGCGTCACTGTCGATGCCGAGGAAGCGCTTCTGCGCGACGGTGCCGCTTTCGAGAAGCGAGGCCGCGTTTTCCTTCGAAATGCCCATCTCTTCTGCCTCGATCAGCGCAAAGAGCGTCCATCGCACGACCTTGAACCATTGGTCGTCGCCCTGCCGCACGGCCGGGCCGAGTGGTTCCTTGGAGATAACCTCCGGCAGCACGACGAAGCGGTCTGGATCGTTGAGCGTCAGGCGCTGGGCATAGAGCGCCGAGGCGTCGGTCGAATAGACGTCGCAACGGCCGGTGTTGAAGGCCTGGACCGTCTGGTCCGGCTTCTCGAAGGCGATGACCTGATACTCGATCTTGTTGGCGTTGAAGTAGTCGGCCATGTTCTGCTCTGTCGTCGTGCCCGTTTCCGTGCAGACGGAGGCGCCGGAGAGGTCCTTGACGCTGGAGACGCCGAGCTCCTTGTTGATCATGAACGCCTGGCCGTCATAATAGATCGTGCCGACGAAACTCATCCCGAGATCGGTGTCGCGCGACAGCGTCCAGGTCGTCTGGCGCGAGAGCAGGTCCACTTCGCCCGATTGCAGCGCGGTGAAACGGTCCTTCGTGGAGAGCGGTACATAGGCCACCTTGTCAGGGTTGCCGAGCGTCGCGGCGGCGACCGCGCGGCAGAAATCGACGTCGAAGCCGCTCCAGGTGCCGTTCTTGTCCGGCACGGAAAAGCCGAGCACGCCCTGGCTGACGCCGCAGCGCAGTTCACCGCGCTGCTTGACGATATCGAGTGTGCCGGCATGGGCGGTGGTGCCGGCGGCAAGTGCGGCGGCAATGGCCAAGAGTGTCAGTTTCATGGATTCTCCTCCTTGATTGTATTCACGTTGTTCGGGGTATTTTGAGCATGCGTCCTCCCGACCGGGAAAGTGGATCGCCCGGCTGATAGTGGTCGAAAGCCTATGATCGTCAGCCTTGACCGTGCGTGCGTGCGACGTCGGCGAAGGTTTCCTCGAGCACGGCGATGAGATGGTCGGCGTCGCGCTTTGAGAAAATCATGGGCGGGCGCATCTTGAGCACATTATCGTGCGGCCCTTCCGTACCCATCAAGACACCGCGGCGGCGCGCGCCGTTCGAGACGGCACGGGCGAACGCGGTTGCAGGCGCCTTGCTCTTGCGATCCGACACCAGTTCGATGCCCAGAAACAGGCCTAGACCGCGCACGTCGCCGATGACCGCGTGGCGCGTCTGCATATCGCGGAAAGCGGCCATCAGATAGGTGCCCATTGCCAGCGCATTCGCGCGCAGGTCCTGGCTTTCTATGACGTCGAGCACGGCAAGACCGACCGCGCAGGACACGGGGTTACCGCCGAAGGTGTTGAAATATTCCATGCCGTTGTCGAAGCTGTCGGTGATGTCGCGCGTCGTCACCACAGCTGCCATCGGATGGCCGTCGCCGATCGGCTTGCCCATTGTCACGATGTCAGGGACGACGCCCTGAGTCTCGAAGGCCCACCAATGGCTGCCGACGCGGCCGAAGCCGACCTGCACCTCGTCTGCGATGCACACGCCGCCCGCCTCGCGCACCAGCCGATACACCTCCTTGAGATAGCCTTCCGGCAGGAAGACCTGGCCGGCGACGCTCGGGATGGATTCGGCAATGAAGAAGCCGGGCGCTTCGCCCTTCGCTTGAAGGGCGGCGATCTGTTCGGCGACGCTCTCGGCAAAACGCCGGCCATGCTCTTCGACGGGCCAGTCGACCGGCGCACGATAGCTGTCCGGCACGACCGCCACATGGACATGCGGCTTCGCACCCTTGCCGCCCTTGCGACGGAACTTGTAAGGGCTGATGTCGATCAACTCCTGCGTCGTGCCGTGATAGGCCCAGTCCAGCGTGATCGCGTTCTCGCGGCCGGTATGGGCGCGCATCATGCGCAGGGCCAGGCTGTTGGCCTCCGAGCCGCTGTTGACGAAGCCGGCGACCGTCAGGTTCTTCGGCAGCGTCGCCGTCAGGCGCTCGGCATAGGCGACGATGTTGTCGTGGAGGTAGCGGGTGTTGGTGTTGAGCGTCGCCGCCTGCCTGGTCATCGCCTCTACGACGGCCGGATGGGCATGGCCGATGTGGCAGACATTGTTGAAGCAGTCCAGATAGGCGCGCCCGCCGTCGTCGATCAGCCAGACACCGTCCCCGCGCACGAACTTGATCGGCTTGTCGTAAGATATGGAAAGGTTCGGCAGGAGCAGTTCCCGCCGCAAGGCGACGATCTCGTCATGCGAGCGGCCGTGCCGTTCGTAGAATTCCCGCGCTATGCCGCCGAAGGTGCGCGCGTCCGGGAAGAGTTCGGCCCAGACGTCGAGATACTCTGGCTCGCCGACGCCGAGGATTTCAGTCGCCGTAAGGTTCGTGTCGGTGGAAAGCTGCAGATGAAGATGGGGTGCCCAGCCGCCGTTTTCGACCGGTGTGCCCATCTTACCGACCAGTGCGCCCGCATCCAGACGGTCGCCGGCCGTAAGACGCCCCAAAGCCTCATGGGCAAGATGGCCCCACAGCGAGATAAAAGGCGGGCAGCCCTCGGGCTCGTGGCGCAGGGCGATCAGGCAACCATACCCGAGCGGATCCGGCTCGATCTCGACGCTGACGACCGTGGCGGCGAGTGGCGTGAAGACCCTCGTGCCCGCGGCCATGAAGATGTCGAGCCCGAGATGGCGCGTGCGGCGCGTCTTCTCGATGAAGCGCGAGACGAACATTTCGCCGGCATAGACGGTGCGCTCCTCCCCCCAGGGGCCGAGGCCGAGTTCGATGCCGTTTTCGCGGCAATGGGCTTCCCAGATCGCCTGCGCGTCATCGGGTTCCTGCGCGGCGGATTTGACCGTCATCGGATGGGCCGGGTCACCGTAGGGGACCAGGGCAGCCGGATAGCTCGCTGCCGGGCGCGCGAGCAACGGGGCGAGGGATTTGCTGTTGGCGGCGATCCAGTCCGTCACGGCGCGTGCACCGGGCACGGCTTCGAAGCCGCAGGCTTTGCGCAGGATCGCCGTCGCAAAACGCGGGTTCATCCGGTCGAGTTTGCGCAGCAGCGCCCAGGCCGGCCGCTCGCTGATCGCCAGATAGGGATTGTCCTCGGTATGCGCACGGCGTGATGCGGATATGGTGACCGAGGTGACGAGACGGATTGCGATGAGGTCGTAGAGGACGTCGACTTCCTCTGCAAGCAGCGGGTATTCCGCATGGAAGCCGCGCGCGATGGCGGCCGCCGCGCCAATGGGGTCGGCATGGCCGAGACCGGCATAGGCGGCGGCGATGGCGACTTCCGCGATCAGCGGGGAATGAAGCGCGTCGCCCAAATCGATGAGGCCGCAAATGCGGTCCTGGTCGCCCGCATCGACCAACACGTTCCAGTCATTGGCATCGTTGTGAATGACGGCGGCGCGCAGCGTTGCAAGGCGCGGCGCGATACTGGCGAAGCGCTTCAGGAAACGCTCGAGGAGGGCGCGGTCATCTGCATCCGTGACATGCGATAGACGATCAGCCGAGCGACCGGCGTTGCGGATGTCCCAGTCGAGATCGCGCAGCGCCCCTGGATGCATGAAGCCCTTCAGCGCGGCATCGAAGCGGCCAAGCATGCGGCCCAAGGATTCGAGCGCCACCTCGCTGCGGTCCGTTTGGGCAAGTGGCTCGCCCTCGACCCAGCTGACGAGGCGGATGCGGTGCGAGACGCCATGAGCGCTTGTGGTCGAGGCCAGGCTTTCGCCCGACAACGTCGGGCGGATATGCGGCACAGGCAGATCGCCGGCATGGACGCCGATATGAGCCAGGAGTGCCGTTTGAAAGTCGCTCTCGACCGCGGGCTCGGCGGCGTTGATGATTTTGAGAATGAAGATCCCCTCGGACGACTCCACCTTGAAATTCTGATCGCGTTCGCTGGCAAGCGGGGAGAGCGTGCCGGCAAGGGCGTAATGCTCCTTCAGCAGCGCGGCGGCGGCGTTGCGGGAAAAGTCAGGGGTCGTCTTCAGCATGTCGTTCATTGCAGTCCTCTTTTCACTGCGCAGATTTGCATGGACGGCGCATTGGCGCATCCGGCATTATGCCGGTTGTGCCGGCGCTGTGTATGGAATAACCGTCATCTTGTCGGCGCGGCGGGGAGGCGCATTATGCAGGGTATGGACAGCATCGACCGGACGATCCTCAGCATCCTTACCAAGGAAGGGCGCATCCCGATGAAGTCGCTTGCCGGACGCATCGGACTGTCGCGCAGTGCCACGACCGAGCGCGTCACGCGATTGGAAAAGGCCGGCATCATCAGGGGCTACAGGGCCGATATCGGCCAGCTCGAGGACAGCCAGATCCGGGCCTTCCTGCTGGTCACGCTGAAGCGCACGCCCTCCATCGGCGTGCTCGACCGGCTTGCCGGCTTTTCCGCCGTGCGCAAGGTCTCTTCCGTCAGCGGCCAGCTCGATCTTGTTGTGGAAGTCGAGGTCGGTTCGATCAATGCGCTCAACGAATTGCGCAACGAGGTCTCAGCCATGGACAATGTAGAAGACTTGACGAGTTCAATTATACTACGTCGCGAAATAGAACGGAGCTAGTATGGGTTCTCCGTGTGGAGTGACATCGGCCGGTGCCTGTCGCAGGGGAGCGATTGAAGCGGCGAGAACGGGCCAGTTATCGTGATCAGCGCCGTATAGCGTCGGCTTCGGCGATCAGGACTCGGGATAAGACCCATCCCGATTGAGCGACCTGCAAAGGACGATGGCCCGCCGTTAGAGCATCGGGTGATAGTGGCCCGGCATATCCCCGGCGGGCAACTTTTTAGGGATCAACGCTTCCACCGGCGAGGCGTTCCACATCACCACAAGCCGGTCGCACATATCGAAAATGACCGCAAGATCGTGACTGACGCCGATGAGGTCCAGCGCCCGCGGGACAGGTTGAGACAGTCAAGGTTTGCCCTGCATCGATACGTCCACCGCTGTTGTCGGCGGGTTGAGCACCTTGACGCGCGCCGACCGGAAGGGCGCGCGGGCAATCGCCACGCGCCGGCGTTGGCCGCCGGAAGGCTCTCCGGAGCTCCGAAGGCGTGCGTAGCCTATAAGGTCGATGATCCCAAGCCGCTTGACTGTGCGGCCGTCGGAGCCGGCAAGGCGCTGATGATCGCTCATGATCCAGTGGCTGGCCGTAGCGTGAGGCCAGATCAACGCAAGGACCTCATCGACGCTGGGGCGGTCCGGAGCATCGATGCCACCCAGACTTGGCAGCCCGATGTTCGAAAGGCTTGGCGAAGACACACCTGCGCTATCGCTTGCGCATCGCGATCCCCTTGCCGTCGGCGTTGGAGCCCGGCACTTCTGTAGGGGTGGGCGTGGCCTCTACGTCACGCCATTGCCTGCCGGCCCATATCGCGAGCCTGTCGGCGGCGAGGGCGAGTGCCGCCTCCTTGCTCGGCAGGGTGGGCCTGGGAGCACATCGATCGCCAGCAACAGCTCGTGATCGTCCAATCTGCTCTCCCTTGGCCTCCCGTATGTGCGGTCTGGGTACTGCCGCCGCGTTCAGTGCGGCACGTCGGTCCTCAATCAGATCAGTGCGAAGGCGATGATCATTAGCGAAAGCAGGCTGACGGCCACGAACGTTTTCGTTGCAAGATCCATGTCTTGTCTCCTCAATGGGCTCCGTGGTCTTTCTGTGCCACCTGGCACAACCGTCCCCAGGGGTCCTGAACTCTTTCGGGCCGGGACGATAGGCGAGCTACTGAAATGCGCAGAATATCGTTGGGCGACATCCCGATGTCTTCCAGCTGCCTGCGGTCGAGGTTAGAAAGGGTGGCCATCGTCTGCCGGTGGCGCCATCGCTCGACGACGGCAGGAAAAAGGCCGGTCAAGCCAGCACGGATGGTGGACAGGAAACGCCAGGCGGTTAGGTCCGGCGACCGATTGATTTTAGACATTGATTGTCGCCCCGCTTCACAAAGTTACTCAAACCGACACGTGAATGCGCGTCGGCGCGCAGTCCCGCTGATGCTGCCCGGAGGAGGCAAAAGTGGAAAATGCGTAGTTTCCGGCCCCGAGCGGCGTGAATTCGAGATTTCACGCCGCTCGGGGCAAGGAGCGGGTCAGAAGCGGCACAAAGATGCAAGCTATTATTGTATTATTAATGAGGTAAGACATAAACAATATTTAATTTATATTTCGTCGAATTTCAACGGCATTGGAGAGGAAGCGGCTTAATGTCGCGCGTGAGATCATCTATACCATATATGTACCCGTTGCTGGCGACCTATACGTGGCAGGCAAGGTCATCGTCACGGAACGCCGGCGCAGCAAACAAACAAACGGTGTCAGGCCCCGCGGCATAAATGCCACCGGTGCATTCGAACGCAGGCTGCCGGAAGTGCCGCGATCGCCGAGCAAGCCGGGCGATCGCGGGCCCATGTGTCTATGCGGCTAAAAACCCTGTTTGCCGCTGGTCTGCCATGGCAGGATCGTTTCTTTGTACATGCTCAACGGTCAGTCTGTGGCTCCGGCCGTCACGGGCGGTCCATGTGATCGATTGCGAGGGTGATAGACCGATGAGCGCCGCGCCGATGGGGGTCATCACCGAGACCTTCCCCAACGCGATGTCCGCCTCTCCTGGAAACACCAGCGAGACCGTGCGGGTCTCCGCGGTGTCCGTGGTGAAACGTATCGTTGATCCCATTTGAACAACGTCGTCGGCAATGCGACGGTCGTCCACGATGAGAGCGGCGGTGCAAAAGTCGGCCACGGTAGCGGCGGCATAATGCTGCTGCGGGCGGAGTAAAATCCGGCCACTTATTTCCTTTCTGCAACGAGTGCAGGGGGGACAGGGGATCTACACC
>Ga0182737_1001985_pt1 | contig 18164 bp, 17 predicted proteins | sample eDN5th30CBELigOP_FD_128878 | JGI IMG/M metagenome (GOLD analysis project Ga0182737, IMG submission 128878) | Enriched Organic Plus compost microbial communities from Emeryville, California, USA - eDNA 5th pass 30_C BE-Lig OP (version 2) (version 2) ...
ACTGGCGCGAGCGGGTGTAGCTCAGGGGTAGAGCACAACCTTGCCAAGGTTGGGGTCGAGGGTTCGAATCCCTTCGCCCGCTCCAGTTTTCCGTTAAGTACAGGCAACAAAATCCCGGCTTTGTCCGGGGTTTTTGCTTTTTCAGACGCTTTCCATCTGCGAAGAGCTATTGCTCACCAAAGCGGTTACCACAAGGTCACGATTTCAGCCGACCGTTGATTTCAGGTCGGCTGAGTCCATGGCTTGCAGATATTCGGAGACATTCAAGTCACCACGTTTTCTTCGTAGGTCTTCTTCACTCCGGGCACACAGAGGCAAGCCGGCACGATCAGCACCGCGATAAGCATCATTGCTACAAATGTTGCGTGCAGCGCATGTTGAAGCGCCAGCCGAAGCTCCTGCTGGTCAATCAACATCTCCGCGCCATTCAACAGGTCCCGAAGTTGGTCTGATGTAATCGCTTCGCCATGATTGGCGTTGGCAAGGCCATAGGTCAGCACCGCACCGAGAATGGCTGCTCCGAGCGTGCTGCCCAAATTGCGCGAGAAGACGTTCGATGCCGTGGCGCTACCGCGCTCCGACCAACTCACGCTATCCTGTGTCAGGATGAGCGCCCCGATATTGAGCAGCCCCATGCCAAAACCCATGATCAGAGAACCGGTTCCGGCCAGTGTGGCGGAACTTGACGGGCTCAGCATGACAAGCAGAGAGGTGCCAATCGGAATGCAGATGCTTCCGGCGATCATGATCGGGCGCAATCCGAACCGCGTAAACTGCCGCGATGCAATCGTGGCCCCGCACGGCCAGCCCAGCAGCAACATGGTCAGAGCAAAGCCCGCGACCACCGGAGAACGGTTGAGAACCGTCTGCACATACATCGGCAGGAATGTCGTCAGCCCCATGATCGACATACTCGCCAGGAAAACCGCAAGATTGGAGAACGCGATAGGACGCTTCAGCCACAAATCCGGCGCAACCATCGGTTCCTTCGCGCGGCGTTCCTGCCAGATGAAGGCGACCAGCGAAACACCGAAAAGCGCCAGCGCCAGAATTCCCTCCAGCGAAACTGCACTCTCCATGAGCGTAAGTGCAATCATCAAAGAGGAGATGGAAACGGCGAAAAGTGCCGCGCCAAGTACATCAACCGATACGCGACTAGAGCGCTTCTCTTCATGCAGGAAAAGGAGAAAGCCGGCTGCGGCCAGAATGCCGACTGGCACGTTGATCCAGAACACCCAGGCCCAGCTCAAATTGTGAATGATCAGACTGCCAAGCAACGGGCCGACAACGGCTGACAAGGCCCAGACACTGGCAAGATATCCTTGAACCTTGCTGCGCTGCGCTCCCGGAAAAAGATCAGCCACCACGGTCATGGCCGCAGGCTGGATCGCCCCTGCCCCAATGCCCTGCAACAGCCGGAAAACAATCATCGACGGCATCGATCATGCAAAGCCCGCCAGCACCGAAGCGACCAGAAACAGGGCAATTCCAACGACAAGAACCGGCTTTCGCCCATAGATATCGGCGAGCTTTCCAAACACCACCGTCGTTGCCGTCTGGGTCAAAAGGAATGACGAGAAAACCCAGGAATACAGATTGAGCTGGCCAAGTTGCGCTGCGATCTGCGGCATCGCGGTCGACACGATCGTTGCCTCGACGGCGATCATGGCCATGCTTGCCATAATCGCGGCGACAACAAGCCCGCGATGAGAATGTTTTTCAGTCATGGATTGCTTTCAGACCGGAATTGGCCGTCGTTGACCAGAAGCCTCGCGCTTCTGGCCTGCTTTTAGACCCGCCCAACCGCCATCGCAATAGTTTACCCGCCGCGTGACTACACATTGTTGCTACCTCACGCAGCGGCGGTTCGCGGCAAGAAAGAGCGATGCACATTCAGTTTGAGCAATAACAACGCTCTGGCTGCTTGTTTTAACGCGTAACTTATCCGAAAACCGCGTCACAGAATATGGATGCCCGCTAACGATTGGAGAAGACCATGACAAACGGCACAACGCCTTATTTCCTTGAAGATACGGACGAGAGCGAAATCTCTTCCGATGTCGCAGGCATCGGCAATTTCCTGGTGACCACCCATGTTCCCATCCGGGCAGATGGTTCCATGGAAACCGGCGACATAACCGCTCAGAGCGAATGCACGCTGAACAGCCTCAAAGCATCGCTCGAAAAGGCGGGCAGCAGTCTGGCGAATGTCATTCACCTGACGATCTATCTCACCGACATCAATGAACGCCCGGCTTTTAACGAAGTCTATCTGCGCTTTTTCAAAAAGCCGTTTCCGGTTCGTTGCGCCGTAGGCGTTGCAGGCCTCGCCACCCCGGAAATGCGGGTCGAAGTCACTGCAATGGCTGTGCGCAATCCTTAGTCGGTAAAACTGACGATAAGACGCATTCATTCATCACATCGGGGCCTCTCGCATGAGCGGCCCCGAACACAAGCAGGCTTGAACCCACATCCTGCAAGAAAAGCATATCATCATACGCTAATTTCATAACCTACTTATTCGGGCCGCCTAGCCGTTGCTTCCGGGTTTATGCGATGCTCATGCATCAAACCAGAGGAGGGGTTCGATAAAATGAAAAAAATCATAACGATAATGGGTGTCGCAGGCGCCATTCTGGCGACTGGTTTCTCTGCTTTTGCAGGCGAAACGCTGGATCGCGTCATGGAAAAAAAGGCCATGGTCGTCGCAACCAATGCAGGCTGGCCACCCCAAAGCTTTCTGGATGATTCCAACAAGCTCGTGGGCTTCGACGTGGATGTGGCCAACGAGATTGGCAAACGTCTTGGCGTCACCGTTTCCTTCGAGACGCCGGACTGGGCGACATTGACCGGTGGGCGCTGGCAGGGCCGTTACGACGTTGGCGTTGGGTCGGTGACCCCGACCAAGGCGCGCGCCAAGGTCATCGATTTTGCCGGGGTCTACTATTACAGCCCCTATGTCTATGTCGTGCACAAGGACAGCGAGGCGAAATCCGTCGCTGATCTCAAGGGCAAAGTCATCGGCGTAGAAACGGCAACGACGTCGGAAGATTTCGCCCGTCGGCAGTTGGAAATCGACGCGCCCGGCCTTCCCCCGATCGAGTACAAGCTGGAACCTGGTGAAATTCGCACCTTCGCGGATTCCATGCTGCCATTTGACGATCTGAGACTGGGTGACGGCGTTCGCATTGATGCGATCATCGCTCCGGAACAGACGGCACAGAACGCCATCAAGAACGGTTATCCGGTGAAGATTCTTGAGGGCGAATATGCATTCCGCGAGCCGCTCGTCGTCATCGACGAAAAGAACGATCCGGAATGGACCGCCAAGATTGGAGAAATCATCCAGCAGATGAAGTCTGACGGCACTTTGGCGACACTCACTGCAAAGTGGTACGGCAAAGACTACAGCGCCGACTGACATTATCCTTAGATCAATATCGAAATGAGCCATCGTGAAGGTGGCTCATCCGATATGCTTTTCCTGGTGTTGCGATGACTTATCCGGCCACTTATTACAGCCAAACAAAGGCGGACGATTTCGCGCGTCCAACGCTTGAACGCGAAACAACAGCAGATGTCGCAGTGATTGGCGGCGGACTTGCAGGCTTGTCGGCCGCATTGCAGATGTCGCGAGCGGGCAAGAAAGTCGTTGTCCTGGAAGCCGAGAGCATCGGTTTCGGTGCATCCGGGCGCAATGGCGGTTTTGTCAGCCCCGGCTTTGCATCCGGCGGGGATGACATTGCCGCCCGTGCTGGCAAGACCGTCGCCCGATCACTTCATGAATTGTCGATTGAAGGTGTCGAATTCGTTCGACAGAACATCGACACGCTGAAGATTGAAGAAGCACAACTCATTCCTGGCATTCTGAACGTACGCCGGTATGACGACGGTGAGAGGCTGAAGCATTATGCCGAGGCGCTTCAGCGCGATTATGGCTACAGAATAGATTTTCACGCAACGGCTGAAACGCGCAATATTCTGAATTCCAAGCGCTATTTCCAATCGGTCTACGATCCCAATGCGTTTCATATCCATCCGCTGAACTATCTACGGGCACTCGGGCGCGAGATAGAGCGGCTTGGTGGGCGGATATTCGAGCATAGTCGTGTGATGCAGTTGCTCGACCACAAGGACGGGAAGCTTGTCAAAACAGCTCAGGGACAGGTCAAGGCAGGCGCAGTGCTGATCACCACTGGTGGTTATACGGACGGTCTGGTAGGCCAGATCAGGCGGGCCTACCTGCCAATTGCAACCTATGTGATGGTGAGTGAAGAAGCACCCGAACTGATTGCATCGGCAATCCGCACAACAGCCGCGATTGGTGATAACCGTCGCGCTGGTGACTATTATCGTGTGATTGATGGTGGGCGCAGACTTTTGTGGGGTGGACGCATCACCACAAGAGCAGCCAATACGCCCGGCGTGGTGCGCGAGTTGCGCAACGAGATGGTGGGAACTTATCCTCAGCTTGCTTCACTGAAGACGGAGTTGGCATGGTCGGGCCTGATGTCTTACGCCAGACATTTGATGCCCCAGATAGGCCAACTGGACCGCAGCACATGGTATTGCACCGCTTTTGGTGGCCATGGGCTCAACACAACCGCCATCGGCGGTAAAGTCGTCGCCGAAGCCATTTGCGGACAAAGTGACCGCTATAAGCTCTTCGAAAAATTCGGACTGGTCTGGGCTGGGGGAGCTGCTGGCCTCGCAGCCGCGCAGCTTACCTACTGGAAATTGCAGATGCAGGATTGGCTTGCTGAGCGAAAGGCAAGCTAACAGAGGAGAGAACATGCTCGGGAGGTTTTTTCTGATGCGGCCGGAGGCCGCCAAGCGTACCGTTCAGATAGCTTTTTTTGTTATCCTGACGGCACTCTTCTGTTTCATGAATATCCGGTTCTCCGGCATAACAAACTGGCTTGGTATCGACCCCAAAGTCGCGAAAGCGGGTTTCACCAAAGCGACGCTGATCTCCTCTATACTGCTTAGCGCTATCATCTTCGCCAATTGGAGTTTCCTGAGACTTTTCCCACGTTGGGCACAGATCACAGCAATATGGCTGGAACTGTTCCTGCTGCTGATGATCTTCTTCTATTCTTTCGATCTCTCATTTGAATTCATCGCAAGAAAGATCGGATTTCTGATCAGCCAGGGTGTCGTCACGACGCTTTATATTTCCGCTGCCTCGATATTCTTCGCAACCATTCTGGCGTTGATTGGTGCGGTGGCCAAACTTTCAAAGAATGGCCTCGTCTACGGTCTGGCGACGTTCTACACCTCGCTCTTCCGCGGCCTGCCATTGCTGATGCAGATCTATATCATCTACCTTGGACTACCGCAGGTGGGCTATGTCATCGGGCCTATTCCTGCCGGCATTCTGGCGTTGTCCCTATGCTACGGCGCCTATATGACCGAGATATTCCGCGCAGGTATCGAGAGCATCCCGCGCGGACAGCAGGAAGGTGCATTCGCGCTCGGCCTTGGCCCTTCGCAGACCATGTGGCTGGTCATTCTTCCGCAGGCAATGCGCATCATCATTCCGCCAACCGGCAACCAGTTCATCGCGATGCTCAAGGACTCGTCACTGGTCTCGGTCATCGGCGTATGGGAACTCATGTATCTCGCTCGCACACAGGGTCAGACCGAGTTCCGGCATATCGAAATGCTCATCACCGCTTCGATGATCTATTGGGCACTGTCCATCGTTCTGGAATATGGACAGGCCAAACTCGAAGCTCGCTTCAAGCGTTCCATCGCGCGTTAAGCGCGATGGAAACCCACTTTTCATGCAGTCGCCCGCAAGGGATGACATTCTGAACAATGACAAGCAGAGCGACCATGGACAAGCGTCACGAAATTCTGTTCGAGCCGATCAAGATTGGCCCCGTCACGACGAAGAACCGCTTTTATCAGGTTCCGCATTGTAGCGGCATGGGACATCGCTATCCCGAACATGATCTTCGCCTGCGTGAAATGAAAGCAGAGGGCGGTTGGGGCGTGGTTTCCACACAGGAAACCGAAATCCATCCAACATCGGATATCACGCCTTCCAATCAGGGTCGCATATGGGACGAGAAGGATGCCGACCGCCTCCAGAAGCTGACCGACGCCGTTCACCAGCATGGTAGTCTCGCTGCAATCCAGCTCGTGCATAACGGTATCCATGTCTCCAACCGCCTGACCAGACTGGCGCCTCTTGGCCCCATGGACATGATCGTCGATGTGGAAGATCCGGTTCAAGCGAGAGCGATGGACAAGGCCGACATTGCTCGGTTTCGCAAGTGGCATCGCGATGCAGCACTGCGCGCCAAGCGGGCCGGTTTCGATATTGTCTATGTCTATGCAGGCCACGACATGACCTTGTTGCAGCATTTTCTGCTGCAACGCTACAATAGCCGCACGGACGAATATGGCGGATCGTTCGAGAACCGCCTGCGTTTGTTTCGCGAAGTGCTGGCGGATACGCGTGACGCTGTCGGTGACAAATGCGCGATTGCGGTGCGCTTTGCGGTTGAGGAATTTCTGGGTGATCAGGGCATCCAGCACGATGGAGAAGGGCGGGATGTAATCGCAGCTCTCGCCGATGAACCTGATCTTTGGGATGTGAACCTGTCCGGCTGGTCCAACGACAGCCAGACATCGCGCTTTTCGCAGGAGGGGTTTCAGGAGCCCTATATCTCCTTTGTGAAATCACTCACCACCAAACCAGTCGTGGGTGTCGGTCGTTATACATCGCCGGACACGATGGTGCAGGCAATCAAATCTGGCGTTCTCGATCTTATCGGCGCGGCGCGCCCGTCGATTGCCGACCCATTTTTGCCCGAGAAAATCCGGAGTGGTCGCGTCGATGACATTCGCGAATGCATCGGTTGCAATATATGCACTGCCAGCGACAACATCGTTGCACCATTGCGATGCACCCAAAACCCGACAATTGGCGAAGAAGCACGCAAGGGTTGGCACCCTGAAAAAATCAGCAAGCTACAGACCACCGAGAAAGTTCTGGTGGTCGGTGGAGGCCCCGCCGGTCTGGAAGCTGCCCGTGCCATGGCCGAGCGCGGCGCAGAAGTCATCATCGCTGAAAAGAACACCCATTGGGGCGGGCGTGTGACCGAGGAAGCGGCCCTCCCCGGTCTTGCAAGCTGGGCGCGTGTTCGCGATTGGCGGATGACGCAATTGCAGCGTGCGACCAATGTGGAGATGTATCTCGACAGCCATCTGGATGCCGACGAGATTTTGACTTACGGAATTCCCAACGTGGTGCTGGCGACCGGCGCGCGCTGGCGCACCGATGCCGTCGGGCGCTCCCACAGACAACCTCTGGGAACACTGGATGGTCATACGTTGAGTGTCGACACCATTCTCAAAGACAAAACATCCCTTGATGATTGTCGCGGCCCTTTGGTGATATTCGATGATGATCGTTACTATCTCGGCTCGGTACTGGCCGAGTTGGCCGTGAGCCGCGGCATTCATACGACATTGGTAACACCAGCGCCGATTGTGGCTCCCTGGAGTGAACACACACTCGAACAGTCGAAGATTCAAACGAGATTGATAGAGCTGGGTGTCAGGATAATCCCGCTGCACAGGCTCGCCAGACAAACCACCGACAGCCTGTCTGTCGCATGTGTCTATTCCGGCAGGGAAACCGAAATTCCATGCGGCACACTGGTGCCTGTAACCAGCCGTCATCCCGACAAAAGCCTGTCGGTTGCACTGGAAGCTCGCCGGAATGAATGGCAGGACGCAGGTATAAAATCCGTCACCTCAATTGGTGACTGTTATGCACCATCAATCATCGCCGCTGCGGTTTATAGCGGCCATTCCTATGCGCGCAGTTTTGGGACACCAGACGCAGACAATATGGATGTCTATCGATAGACCCCAATCATCGAGGCGGCCCATGGATCATCCAATAAAAATCGGCGCTGGATACCAGCGCCGATCTATCGTCTGGAATGCATCCTCACTATCGCCACCACCGCAGCGACATGCAGGACAGGCCTGCATCGATCCGACCAATCTGCCCCGTCTTCAGGGCTACAACCTTGTAGCCCTTTGTATCGAGCAGATCGATCGTACGAGGAAAATCAGCACCGACAAAGACAACATCGTTGACCCTCAGTGCATTGGCGGCAGCCTCCTCACCTTCGGGCGTCACGATTTCACGCATGCCTCTGAAGAAGCCCGAGCCCGCCAGCCTGTGTGTCGCAAGCACGGTCTCCTCATCAAGCAGCGAGCAGTCGGTCTTGAAATGCAAAACGCCCTTCGGTGTTTCGACAATTTCCGCAGCATGATCGAGGGTTGCAAGTGCTGCACGAAGCCCCTCGGCGCCGCTTTTGTCTGTACGCGCCGACAGGCCAATCATCACCGCCGACGGTGTGACAAGCACGTCCCCACCATCCGCAAAGCCTGGGGATGGAAGCGGCACGACCCTCTCAAAAAGAGAGCGCAGAGCCGGCTCGATTTCCGCCGTCTCGCCGACACGCGTAGGCGCACCGGGACGCAGCAGAACAGCACCTTCGTGAAACACGAGTGCCGGGTCTTCGACAAAGATCGAATCCGGAAATTCCTCCATTGGGGGAAGCACGGTTACTTCCACACCTGCCTGCCGCAGGGCCTGCACATAGGCTTCGTGTTCTTCCTTGACGCCCTCATAGGTCGGGTTGCCCCGGTTATCGGCGCGCAAACCATTGATGACGGATCGTCCCGGTGTCCGGACGATGGCAGAATTGAATTCATAAACGGCAGTCATGGGCTCACTCGGGTTTAAGATAGGATTCAGCAAGCTCGGTCCAGAAGGCCGCGCCGATGGGGATCAGATCATCATTGAAATCATAAGATGGATGGTGGAGCTGGAAGTCATTCTCTCCCTTGCCCCCACCCAAAAAGAAATAGGTGCCGGGTCGCTCGACAAGCATATAGGCGAAGTCCTCGCTGCCCATAAACGGGCGCTCCAGCTCAATCACATTCGTCGCGCCAAACGATTTCAGCGCCAGATTGCGCGCGAAATCCGTTTCAGCGGTATGATTGATCGTCGCGTCGTAGCTCCGCAGATAATCGACTTCCGCAGTCAGCCCAAAGCTCTCTGCCTGATAGGCCGCAACACGTTTGATCCGCTCTTCAATCTGATCGCGAATGACGGGCGAAAAGGTGCGGATACCGACGACAATTTCCGTCGACGACGGAATGATGTTGCTAGCCGAGCCGCCATGAAAGGCGGCGACCGTCACAACCGCCGGGTCCAGCGCTGGCACGTTGCGCGACTTGATAGTCTGCAACGCCATCACGATGGAAGCGCCCGCCATTATGGGATCCGCGGTCTTCTCCGGCTCCGATCCGTGACCACCATAGCCTTTCACTTTGATCATCGCCTCATCGACCGCAGCCATGATCGGTCCATCGCGAAAGGCAAACTTGCCAAGCGGGATGCCGGGATCATTGTGAAGGGCAAAAACAGCGTCACAAGGAAAGCGATCAAACAATCCTTCTTCGATCATAATCTTGGCCCCGCCGAAATTCTCTTCAGCCGGTTGAAAGATCAGATGAATGGTACCGTCGAAATTGCGCCGTTCGGCCAAGGCCTTGGCGGCGCCGAGCAACATGGTCGTATGGCCATCATGCCCGCAGGCATGCATCAGCCCCGGCGACTTGCTGGAATAGGAAAGACCTGTCTGCTCGTGGATCGGCAGCGCATCGATATCAGCGCGAATGCCGACCGACTTTCGGCTCGATCCGTTCGTCAAAGTGCCAATCACCCCGGTTTTTGCAAGCCCGCGTGTGACTTTGTACCCTAAAGCCTCAAGCTCCCGCGCCACAATCTCCGAGGTCCGTTTTTCCTCAAGACCAAGTTCGGGATGAGCATGGAGGTCACGTCGCAATGCGGTCAGTTCGGGCAGGTTATTGCGAATAGCAGTCGAAAAATCGCGCATTCAAGCACCTCTTGTCGGAATTCGGTTCTCAAGACGCCGGAAGACCCAGACCAGACCTGCGGTCAGTATCATGTAGATCAGTGCCAGCAGAAGAAGCGGCTCATAGGTCAGGTAAGTGTCCTGCCGCACACGGGAAACGACACCGTAAACATCGACAACGGTGATTGTTGCGACCAGCGGTGTCGACTTCAGTTGCAGAACCGTTTCGCCGTTCAGCGTGGGCAACGCGCGATGGATGGCACGCGGCAGCCAGATGCGGCGAAACACTTTCCAGGGCGACATGCCAAAAGCACGACCGGCCTGCAATTCGCCAGACGGCACGCCAGCGAAAGCGCCGCGCATGACCTCGCCCTCATAGGCCGCAAACGAGATCGTCAGCGCAGCAAGTCCATAGGGCCATGCTTCACGCAGATAAGGCCAGATAAATGAACTGCGAATGCCGGGAATGGACGGGAACAGAGAACCAAGGCCGTAATAGAGCAGCCAGAGCTGCAACAGCAGAGGTGTGCCCCGGATGACGGTGCAGAACGCCTTGGCTGGCCAGCTCAACCACCAGGGACCAGTCACCTGAAGCAGCCCAAGCGGGAGCGCCAGCATGAATCCAAGAATAGCCGACCCAAACAACATGAACAGGGTGACCAGAATGCCGGACCCAAGACGAGGCAGATATTGCGGCAGCCAGTCCCAGCGGCCAAATATCACCGCCGAAGCAAACAGTGCGATTGCGATGACAATCAGCACGACGCGGTGCGGTTCAAGCCAGATTCTGCCGGAGGTTCGGTTTTCGTATATGGCTGAAGATGTGCTCATCTCAGTCAATCCGCGCAAAACCACGGCGCGAGCGCCGCTCAATCATGCCGATGAAGGCATTCGAAATCAGGGTGAGTCCGAGGTAAAGCACGCCTGCTGTCAAGAAGAACAGCAGATAGTGCTTGGTCGTGCCTGCCGCCTGTCGTGTTACCAGCGTCAATTCACTGAACCCGACGACAGCCAGAAGGGCTGTGTCCTTGGTTGAGATAAGCCACAGATTGGCAAGGCCCGGTATGGCAAAGGGCAGCATGGCCGGTATCGTAATGCGTCGGAGCATCTTCGACGGCGGCATGCCGAACGCGCGCGCCGCCTCGATCTGACCGGGGGCAATTGCCTTGATCGCACCGCGCAGGACTTCCGTTGAATAGGCGCCCTGCACCACCCCGATGACAAAGATGCCAGCGGCGAGCCCGCTGATATCGACTTTGCCATAGCCGAACACGGCGAGCATCTGGTTCAGCAAATCGGTTCCTGCATAATATAGGATGAGGATCAGCACCAGCTCCGGCACGGCGCGCACCACGGTCGTGTAGACTTCCAGCAGATCACGAATGATAGGGCCGCCATAGAGCTTGCCCAGCGCACCAAACATGCCGATCAACAGGCCGAGTGAATAACCGCCGACGGCAATTTGCAGCGTGTGCCAGAAGCCCTGCAGAAGCACGCCTCCCCACCCCGGTGGATTAAGAGCAAGCAGGCTCCAGTTGATCAATGGTGCATCCATGGCCAGTCCCGTTCATGCTGAAATCAGAATAGGCCAGCCGACAGGATGCCGGCTGGCCATGACGTTCACTGGCCGTAAATGTCGAAGTCGAAATATTTTTTCGTAAAAGTGTCGTAGGTGCCGTTGGAACGGATCGTCTTGATTGCAGCGTTCAGCTTGTCCTTAAGTTCCGTATCGCCCTTGCGCAATCCGATACCCACGCCTGGTCCCAGAACCTCAACGTCCTGCGCGACTGTGCCTTTTTCCTCGCAGCATGCCTTGCCGCTGTCTGTGGCAAGGAAGGTGCGAAGTGCCAGCGAATCCGCCTGTACAGCGTCGATACGCCCGGCTGTCAGATCGTTATTGGCTTCGTCCTGCGTCTGATATTCCTTGATCGTCGCACCGGCTGGCGCAAAGTGCTTCATCGCGTAAGCCTGATGGATGGTCGAGACCTGAACGCCAAGGGTCTTGTCCTTCAACCCCTCCGGCGTCGCATCGAATTTGAGATCCTTGGTACCGATGACGATCGTCGGCGTATTGTAATACTTGTCCGAGAAATCGATCGTCTTGAGACGTTCGGGCGTCATCGACATGGAGCCGACAATCATGTCGATCTTGCTGGTGGTCAGCGCTGGAATGATACCATCCCAGGCGACGGGCGTGATCACACAATCAAGCTTGGCCTCTTTACAGACGGCATCGGCAAAATCAATTTCCCATCCCTGCCACTTTCCCGACGCATCGGGCGAGGTAAAGGGCGGATAGGGTTCTGCTGCGATACCGACCTTTACCTGTTCGGCATTCGCAACCGCGACGCCCGCGACAGCAAATGTTACACCGATACACAGACTTGTAAAAAGACGCTTCATTAGTACTTCTCCCATTCCCGTTTCAGTGCGTTGAACTGATGAATTTTTTCAGTCGTTCGGATTTAGGGTTCCCGAATACGTCTTCGGGGGACCCCTCTTCCTCGATCCTGCCATCATGTAAAAAGACAATGTGGTTCGCGACCTTGCGCGCAAATTTCATCTCGTGCGTAACGAGAATCATCGTGCGCTTTTCCTTGGCCAGATCTCCGATAACGGTGAGCACCTCGCCAACAAGCTCAGGGTCCAGCGCAGAGGTCGGCTCATCGAAAAGCATGACCAGCGGTTCTATCGCGAGCGCACGCGCAATCGCGGCGCGCTGCTGCTGGCCGCCGGACATGAAAGCTGGATAAACATCCCGCTTTTCATAGAGCCCAACGCGCTTCAGCAGCGTTTCGGCGCGATCTATCGCCTCGACTTTCGGCACACCCAGCACATGCACGGGCGCTTCGATCACATTCTCCAGAACAGTCATATGCTGCCAGAGATTGAAGCTCTGGAAGACCATTCCAAGCCGTGTGCGAATGCGTTCGATCTGCTTTCTGTCCGTGGGAATCTGGCTGCCATTACCACCGTTCTTCATGGCGATAGTCTCACCATGGATGGTGACCGCCCCCGAAGTGGGCAGTTCCAGCATGTTGATGCAGCGAAGAAATGTCGATTTGCCGGAGCCCGATCCGCCGATAATTGCGATAACGTCGCCCTCGCGCGCCTTGAGTGAAACGCCTTTAAGCACCTCGAGATCACCGAAACGCTTGTGAAGGTCGACGACAGAGATCGCCTCTTCGCCCTGGCTCATGCGGCACGAACCTCCCTTGGCCCGGCCACCCAATCGGTTCGCCGAAAGCCACCTGGATATTACTTGTCTATCAGCCGCTTCGAAGTTCTTTTTCGACTTCTCAACAAGCAGCCAACGGTTCCCTTGACGCTGACTATACACTTGAATAAGTGTTATGCAAGTGCATAGTCACGCATCAAGGGAGGAGAAGATGACCGCATCGTTTCGACGTGCGCCAGACTTCGACCGTCGCACAGACATGATAGAGGCTACGCTCGATTGCATTGCCGATCTGGGGATACAGGCGACGACGGTGCGCGCTGTTGCGGCGCGTGCCGGGGTCAGCAATGGCCTCATCAGGCATCACTTCACATCAAAGGCCAATCTCATCGCCGCCGCCTACCGGCGTATGATCGAAATGATGACCGTGCCAGCGTTGAGTATTCTGGAATCGGACGGCGGCACGCCCCATGACCGGCTGACGCGTTTCGTCGCTGCCAGCCTTGGCGGAGCAGTGGCAGACCCGCGCATGCTTTCGCTCTGGGCGACTTTCGTCAGTCAGGTTCATCTCGATCCGGATCTGGAACGCGAGCATCGCGAAGGCTATCTCGCTTTTCGCCGGGCGACTGAGACCCTGATTGCGGAGGTCTTGTCGGCGGAAGGCCGCGAGCCAACCCCGGAGGCATGCCGACGCCTCGCCATCGCAGTCAATGCACTGATCGACGGCCTGTGGATCGAAGGCTGTCTCAGCGCGGACGAAATCGACGACACCATGCAAATCGGCATCGGACTAAGCTCCATCGGCGCCCTTCTCGGCATCGAGCTTCCCGCCGTGCCACCACTTCCGAGACATTGACATGCATTACGCTTCCATCACCGAAAGACTATCAGGACTGGGGTCGGACAAATGGCGTGTCCATGCGCGTGGCAGGGAACTGCGCGCGCTCGGCCATCCGGTTATCGAGTTCACGATTGGCGAACCCGACGTCGCGCCAGACCCCATGCTGCTGGAGGTGTGCAACAATGCCATGCGCGCCGGTCGCACCCGTTATTCGAACGGTCGCGGCGAACCGGCAGTGCTGGCGGCGCTGGCGGCCAAATACTCAAAGCGCACTGGCCGCACCATCACCACCGATAACGTCCTCTATTTTCCGGGCACACAGACTGCGCTCTATGCTGTCCTGACCGGACTGGTCGAGGCCGGTGACAAGGTTCTCGTTCCCGATCCCTATTATGCGACCTATGAGGGCGTCGTGCGCGCGCCGGGAGCCGATATCGTTCCAGTGCCATTGCGGGCCGAAGACGGTTTTCATCTTCGCGCGGACATACTGGAAGCCGCAATTACGCCCGACTGCCGCGCGTTGCTCCTCAACAATCCGCACAACCCCACCGGCTCGGTGCTGACAAAACCCGAAATTGCCGCCATCGCCGAAGTGTGCCGTAAGCACAATCTCTGGATCATCTGCGATGAGGTGTATGAAGAGCTTACCTTCGGCGCAGCATTTGCTTCGCCGCTCGACATCCCTGAAATGGCTGATCGTGCAATCGTGGTCTCCTCCATATCCAAGTCGCATGCAGCACCCGGTTTTCGCGCGGGTTGGGCCATTGGATCGGAAGAGTTCTGCCAAAGATTGCTGCCGGTTTCCGAATCCATGCTTTTCGGCGGACAGCCTTTCATCGCCGACATGGTGGCTTATGCGCTGACCCACAATCTGTCGACATCTTCCGTCATGCGCGCCCAATACAAGGCCCGGTCGGAACTCGTCGTCAAACAATTGCGCGGTGTCGCAGGCATCAAGCCGCTCATGCCGGAAGCTGGCATGTTCGTACTGCTGGATATTGGCGGCACTGGACTGAATGGCGAAGAATTCGCCAGCCGCCTGCTTGAAGAACACTATGTCTCGATGATGCCCGGCACGTCTTTTGGCCAGGTTGCGAAGGATCTGGTGCGCATGAGCGTTACCGTTCCCGAAGACCGGATTATCGAGGCTTGCGACCGCATTGCCCGTTTTGCCCGCGGCCTTAACCACAATGCGGAAAGTCTGGTGTCATGAGCAGCAAAACCACGGTCGGGCAGGCGTTGATTGAGCTTCTGGAAGCACACGACGTTGACACAGTATTTGGCATTCCGGGCGTGCATACGGCAGAGCTTTATCGTGGTCTGGCCGGGTCGGGCATTCGGCACGTCACGCCGCGCGACGAGCAGGATGCGGGTTTCATGGCGGATGGCTATGCGCGGGTGTCCGGCAAGCCGGGCGTTTGCCTGCTGATTACCGGCCCGGGATTGACCAACGCCATCACCCCCATGGCTCAGGCGCGCGCGGATTCCATCCCGATGCTGGTCATCTCCGGGGTCAATGCCCGCCACACACTCGGACATTACCGGGGGCATCTGCACGAACTGCCCGATCAGTCCGCAACGATGCGAACAATCGCCTTGTCATCGGAAAGGCTGGAACAACCCGGCGATCTGGTCGCACTGGTTGGCCGCGCCTTTGCCCGGATGAAATCGGGACGTCCCGGTCCCGTCCATATCGAAATTCCAACCGACCTCATGGAAGCTCCATTTGAAGGCGCACCACTGAAGCCTTCGGAAAAGGCTGCCGCCGCTCTCGACACCGATAAAATCAACGACGCGGCAACATTGTGTGCGCAAGCGCAGCGTCCTTTAATCCTCGCTGGCGGGGGCGCCAACCGGGCGTGTGATGCCATTTCCACCCTTGCACAAATGCTTGAGGCGCCGGTGGTCACCACAACAAACGCCCGAGGTCTGCTTGGTCGCCATCCCCTTATGGTGCAGGCAAGCCCGAGCCTGCCGCCGATCCGGCAACTGATCGCAGAGGCCGATCTTGTCATCGCCATTGGAACCCAGTTTGGGCCGACCGATTACGACATGTATGTGGACGACGGTTTCGAGCCGCCCGCCAGAATGATCCGCATCGATATCGATCCCGATGCAGCCGCAACCAGCTATCCGGCCGCGCTCTCACTCACAGGCGACGCAGCCCTGATAGTGGAAGCGCTCGCGTCGTCCCTCCGTGATTTGTCTCACGCAGAGCGCGACGACGGAAAGGAACGCGCATCTGTCGCAACAGAGGCAGCCTACCGTTCTCTTTCATCCAAAATGCAGGCATTGATCGAAGTTCTGGACACCATTCGGGACACGCTGCCCGGGAGCATTATCGTCGGGGATTCCACCCAGCTTGCCTATGCAGGCAATCTGTTCTTCGAAGCCGATGAGCCGCGAAGTTGGTTCAATGCTTCAACCGGCTATGGTGCGCTCGGGTTTGGTCCTCCAGCCGCAGTCGGCGCAAGCCTTGCGCAGAGCGGCGCGCCCGTTGTCTGTCTTGTGGGCGATGGCGGTTTCCAGTTTTGTCTGGGCACGCTTGGCACTGCCGTGGACGAGAAAGCACCGGTGATTTTCGTGGTCTGGAACAATCACGGTTATCAGGAAATCGAAGATTACATGCTGTCCCGGGAGATAGAACCGGTTGGAGTACGCCCGACAGCGCCCGATTTCGTCAAGCTCGCACAGGCCTTTGGCATAGCGGGCGAACATATCCGGCTGACAAATGGCGACAATCAGGACGCGCTTCGTCCGGGCGCACTTGATCTTGCGCAGCTTGCCACAGCGCTGCGACGCGCCCGGGCGGTCGAGGGACCTGCACTTATAGAAATAACAACGCCATAGGCCAGAGGGTCTAGCAAGGCGTAATGGGAGGAACGCAATGCATTTCGGACTGACTGAAGAACAGGAAATGATCGTCTCGACAGTTCGAAGCTTTGTCGAGAACGAGATTTATCCGCATGAAACGACCGTCGAACGTCTCGGCCATGTGCCACACGAGATCGGCGAGGAAATCAAGCGCAAGACGATCGAACTTGGCTTCTACGCCAGCAATTTCCCGGAATCTGCCGGCGGCCCGGGACTTTCCCATCTCGAATTCGCGCTGGTGGAACGCGAACTCGGTCGCGGATCGATGGCGCTCACACATTTCTTCGGGCGTCCGCAAAATATTCTGATGGCCTGTCAGGGCGAGCAGATCGAGCGATATCTCCTGCCTGCCGTGCGCGGCGAAAGAATGGATGCGCTCGCCATGACCGAGCCTGATGCGGGCTCCGATATTCGCGGTATGAAAGCCAATGCACGCCGCGATGGCGGCGACTGGGTGCTGAACGGTACCAAGCATTTCATTTCAGGCGCGGAACACGCCGATTTCGTCATTGTCTTCATGGCGACCGGTGAAGAACAATCTTCTGCCGGAACGAAGAAGAAAATCACGACTTTTCTGGTGGACCGCGGCACGCCAGGCTTCACGATCCGCGAGGGATATAAATCCGTCAGCCATCGCGGCTACAAGAACATGATCCTTGAATTTGACGATTGCCGCATTCCGGATGCTCAGGTCCTCGGCGATGTCGATGGGGGCTTTGCGGTCATGAATGAATGGCTATACGCCACCCGCATCACCGTGGCGACAATGGCGGTTGGGCGCGCGCGTCGTGTGTTCGACATGATGGTGGACTATGCCGCGCAGCGTAAGCAATTTGGTCAGCCCATCGGACGCTTTCAGGGCGTCGGTTTCCAGCTTGCCGATTCCGTTACCGAAATCGATGCCGCCGACTGGCTGACACTGGCAGCCGCCTGGCGTCTCGATCAGGGCTTGCCCGCAAACCGTGAGATTGCGTCCGCGAAGGTCTATGCGTCTGAGATGCTGGCCCGCGTTACCGACCGCGCCATTCAGGTGCATGGCGGCATGGGGTTGATGGACGATTTGCCGTTGGAACGCTTCTGGCGCGACGCGCGCGTGGAGCGAATTTGGGATGGCACCAGCGAAATCCAGCGCCACATCATTGCCCGCGACCTTCTCCGACCACTCGGAGCCTGATCGTGAGCAAAAAGAACCTGTCTCGTGTTCTACGTCCACGTTCGATTGCGATCTTTGGCGGCGGGTGGTCTATGGCAGTGCTCAGGCAATGCCGTAAAATGGGTTATGACGGAGACCTTTGGCCAGTCCACCCCCCCCGCGATACGATCGACGACATCCCGTGCTCTCGATCTCTCGCCGACC
>Ga0182737_1001991_pt1 | contig 18121 bp, 13 predicted proteins | sample eDN5th30CBELigOP_FD_128878 | JGI IMG/M metagenome (GOLD analysis project Ga0182737, IMG submission 128878) | Enriched Organic Plus compost microbial communities from Emeryville, California, USA - eDNA 5th pass 30_C BE-Lig OP (version 2) (version 2) ...
CCCGAGGGCGCTGCTCCCTGCGCTGGTCGACGGCGACCGCACGGCGGTGACCGAGGACATGGAGCAGGCTTTCCGGCGCACCGGCCTGACCCACCTCATGGCGGTGTCGGGCACCAACCTGACCATCGTGCTTGCGGTCGTACTGGCCTGCACGCGCACCGCGGGCGCCGGGCGACGCGTCACCTGGATCGCGGCGGCCCTGACCATCGTGGCGTTCGTCCTGGTGGCGCGGCCGGATCCGAGCGTGCTGCGGGCGGCGGGTATGGGCGTGGTCGGGGTCGTGGCGCTCGGCTACGGCAGCCGCGGCGGGCTGCGGGCCCTGTGCGCGGCCGTCGTGGCGCTGTTGTTCATCGATCCCTGGCTGTCTCGTTCGGCCGGGTTCGTGCTGTCCGTGTGCGCCACGGCCGGGATCCTGCTCCTCGGCCCTCCCATGACACGCCGGCTGGCTCGGTGGATGCCGGCGTGGATCGCGGTCGCGGTCGCGGTGCCGTTCGCGGCACAGCTCGCCTGTACCCCGGCCATTGCCGCGATCTCGGGCGAGGTGTCGCTGGTCGCGGTCGCGGCGAACCTGCTCGCGGGGCCGGTCGTGGCCCCGGCGACCGTCCTGGGGCTCGCGGGCGGGCTCCTGGCGGTGATCTGGCCGTGGGGCGGCCAGGTCGTGGCCTGGCCGGCCTCGGTGTGTGCGGCGTGGGTCATCGCGGTCGCCGAGCGCGGGGCGGGCCTGGCCGGTGCGGCGATCGACTGGTCGGCTCCGTGGCAGCTGCTGCTGGTGCTGGTTCCGCTGGTCGCCGGCCTGTGTTGGTTCGCGATGTCGCGTCCCGCCGTGGCCTCGGGCCTGGTGGCCGGGCTGGTGCTGGTGATGCTGCGGCCACCGACCCCGGGGTGGCCGCCCCCGGGCTGGGTCATGGTGGCGTGCGATGTGGGGCAGGGTGACGCCACGGTCCTGAACGTCGCGCCGGGCGTCGCGGTCGTGATCGACGCCGGTCCCGAGCCGGCCGCGGTCGACGGCTGCCTGGCCCGGCTCGGCATCCGACGCGTCGCGGTCGCCGTCATGACGCACGCCCACGCCGATCACATCGGAGGCTGGGCCGGGGTGCGACGCGGTCGGCGGATCGACACGGTCGTCGGTGGTCCCACCAGCGCTGCGCTCCATCAGGTCGTCGCGGGCGACACGTTCACCGTCGGCGCAGTCAGCGGTGAGGCGCTGTGGCCGCCCGCCGGCCGACGAGCGCCGAACTCGGGGGACTCGTCCGGCGAAGGGTCGGCGGTCAACGACGCGAGCGTCGTCCTGCGGGTCAGGGTGCGGGGCATCGCTGTCCTGCTCACGGGCGACGTCGAACCCGACGCCCAGGACGAGATCCTGAGATCCGGGGCACCGGTGGCAGCCGACGTCCTGAAGATGCCTCATCACGGCAGTGCCCGGCAGTCCGAGGACTTCCTCGACCACGTCGGCGCCCGTGTCGCGACCATCAGCGCGGGTGCTGAGAACGACTACGGGCATCCGGCACCGGCAGCGCTGCGCATGCTGCGCGAGCGACGCGTCGCGTTCTGGCGCACCGATCTGGACGGCGATATCGCGATCGTCGTACAGGGCGATGCACGCGACCACGGCACACTCAGGGTCGTGACACGTCACTGACCTGCGACGTTCTGTCGGTCGTGATCACTAGCGTGACAGGAGTGAAGATCCTGCACACCTCCGACTGGCATCTGGGCCGCACACTGCACGGTGTCGACCTGCACGATGCCCAGTCGGCGTTCGTCGACCATCTGGTCGACGTGGTGCAGGCCCACGACGTGGCCGCCGTCCTCGTCAGTGGCGATGTCTACGACCGCGCCATCCCCGCGGTCGAGACGGTCAGGCTCTTCAGCGACACATTGCGCCGGCTCAGCGAACACACCACGGTCGTCGTCACGCCGGGCAATCACGACTCGGCTTCGCGGCTCGGCTTCGGCGCCGAGGTCATGCGCGACAGCGTACGGATCCTGGCCGACGTGGCGCGCGCACACGAGCCGGTGCTGCTCGACGACGGTACCGGTCCTGTCGCGGTCTACGGCATCCCGTACCTCGATCCCGACGCCGCACGGCCGCTGCTGGCCGAGGGAGACGACCTGCCCGTCCGCAGCCACAGCGGGGTCCTGGGTGCCGCCATGGACCGCATCCGGCGCGATCTCACGCGCCGGCCCGGCGCTCGGTCGGTCGTTATGGCTCATGCGTTCGTGGTCGGTGCCGAGCCGTCCGACAGCGAGCGAGACCTGAGCATCGGGGGCGTCCAGTCGGTGCCGTCCAGTGTGTTCGGCGGCGTCGACTACGTCGCATTGGGCCATCTCCACGGGCCGCAGGTCGTCCAGGTCCCGGGCAGCGGCACGGTGGCGCGGTACAGCGGTTCGCCGCTGGCGTTCTCGTTCTCCGAGCGGCATCACGTCAAGTCGGTCGCCCTGGTCGATCTCCCGGCCGATCCGGGGGCAGCACCCACCGTCGACCTGCTGCCGGTCCCGGTGCCCCGCCCGCTCACCGAGCTGCGCGGCACCCTCGATCATCTGATGTCCGGCGCCACCGACGATGCCGTCGAGCACTGGGTCAAGCTCGTCGTCACCGACACCGCGCTGCCGCTCGACCTGCAGGCCACCGTGCGCGCCCGGTTCCCGCACCTGCTGCACGTCGCGCACGAACCCGCCGGCCTTCCGGCGGCATCCGGTGCACCCGTGGTCAGCGACGCGATGGCGCCCGCGGCCGTCACGGCCGACTTCGTCGAGTTCGTGTCGCACCAGCAGGCCGACGCCGCCGAGCTCTCCGTGATCGACGACGTGTGTGCGTGTGTCCGGCTTGCCGAGGCGGCTCGATGAAGCTGTACTCGCTCGATGTGTGTGCCATCGGTCCGTTCCCGGGCGAGCACCATGTCGACTTCGAGGCCCTTGGGCGTTCGGGATTGTTCCTGCTCGAGGGCGCTACCGGAGCCGGCAAGTCCACCCTCATCGACGCGGTCGTGTTCGCGCTGTACGGGCAGCTCGCCGGCCAGGAGTCCAGTAAGCAGCGGCTGTACTCGCACCACGCCGAGGCCGGTGTCGAACCGTACGTCGACCTGGTGTTCGAGGTCGAGGCAGGTCTGTTCCGCATTCGCCGCACGCCCTCTTTCGAGCGGCCCAAGAAGCGCGGCGACGGCGTGCGCACGGTCAACGAGTCGGTCACGCTCATGCGCCTGACCGATATCGATCGTCCCGATCACGGGGTGGTCGTCTCCACGCGGGCCCAGGAGGTCGGCGACGAGATCCTGCATCTGATCGGCCTACGGCGCGACCAGTTCCTGCAGACGGTCGTGCTGCCTCAGGGTGAGTTCGCCACGTTCCTGCGGGCCGTGGGCGAAGAACGCAAGAAGCTGCTCCAGACCATCTTCCGCACGGATCTGTACGAGGCGGTCACGCGCGAGCTCGTCGAACGGCGCAAGCTGGCGGCCGCCCGTACCGCGGGGGCGAGGCAGGCCGTCACGTCAGCACGCGACGTGCTCGCCCGAGTGGCCGATCTCGATGCCGCCACGGTCGATCCCGAGGCGCTGCTGGCCGAGGCGACGGCCGACAGCGCTCGCAGCGAGCAGGTCGTCGAGTCGGCCAAGACGGCTCTGGCCGAGGCGGATCAGGCGCAGCGCGTCGGGGAGCGGCTCGCGCAGGCGCTGCGACGGCGAGCGCATCTGCTGGCGCGTCTCGCCGATCTCGACGCGCGCCGCGCCGACATCGAGCGGGCGGCCGAGCGTGCTGATCTGGCCCGGCGTGCCGGCCAGGTGATCGCGTTGGTGCGGGCCGAACGCCGCTGCGAGGCCGCGCTCGGGGATTCCGAGCACGAGCATGCCTCCGCGGTCGCCCTGGCTCCACGCGGCCTCGCACCCACCGCGTACGCCGAGCACGTCGACGCGCTCACCGACTCGATCCGCAAGCTCACCGAACTCACCCGGGTCGAGGCGTCCGTGCCCGAGCAGGTCCGGGTCATCGAGGGTCTGGAGCAACACCGTCTCGAGATCGAGGCTCAGTCGATCGAGCTCGAGCGTCGTCGCGCGGCCCGACCGCTCCACCGTGCGACGTTGGTCGAGCAGCGCGATGTGCTGCTGACCCAGCTGGCAGAGCGGGGTGCGCTCGAGGCGGCCGTGACCGAGGCCGAGTCGAGGTTCGCCGCTGCCGTCGAGGTCGCCGAGGCCGAGTCACAGGTGAGGCAGGCGCAAGACCTGGTCAAGAGTTTGGCCGGTGATGCCACCACCGCCGTGCATCTGCATCAGGAACTCCAGCTCGCCCGCATCCGCGGCATGGCCGGTGAACTCGCCGAGGCGTTGGTCGTGGGCGAAGCGTGCGCGGTGTGCGGCTCGCAGTCGCATCCGCATCCGGCGGTCCGCAGCGCCGATCACCCCGGCGCCGATGCGGTCGAGGCAGCGGGGGTGCGGGCAGCGCGGGCCGGAGATGCTCTCGCCGAGGCCCGCGCCGCGCTCGACGTGGCGACTCAGCAGATCGAGTTCTGGCGCCGACGGGCCGGTGGACTCACGCGTGAGCAGGCCACGCGTGCGCTCGACGCCGCGGCAGCCGATCTCGACCGACTCGACGACGTGGCGAACCGAGAACGCGAGATCGTGCAGGCACTGGATCGGCTCGAGGCCGACGCCGCACTCGACGACGACGAACGCAGCCGGCTGCACGCCGATGCCGCCACGGCACGCGAGCGGCAGACTCACGCGGAGCGTTCGCTCGAGGCCGATCGGCGGCGCATCGCCGAGGCGCTCGACGGACGAGACGCCTCACTCACCGATCTCGTCGCCCAGCTCGAAGCCGAGCGTGCGGCGGTGCGGCGACTCGCCGATGCTGCCCTGGCCGTACAGGGGGCGCGGACGCGTCTGGCCGAGGCGCGGGAGCAGTTGGTCGAGGGCCTGACCGCCCACGAGTTCACCGATCCCGCCGAAGTCGTCGCCGCCACCCTGTCCGCAGCCGATCTCGAGCGCCTCCAGCACAGCATCGATGCTCACCGGCAGGAGCAGGCCCTGGTCGACGAGGGGCTGGCCGATCCTGAGATCGCGGCGCTCAGCAGTGACGAGGAGCCACCGGACCTCGACGCACTGCGCGATCGGCGCGCCGCGGCCGCCGACGCCCATGAAGCAGCGGTCGGTCTGGCCGGGGTCGCCGCTCGACGGCGCGACCAGGTGGCCGACGCCGTCGGCTCCCTGCGGGCGGCCGAACGCGCGCTCGATGAGGCTGACGCCGAGGCGGCGGCCGTCACCCGGCTGGCCGGCCTGGCCGATGGCACGTCGCCGCAGAACCTCAAGCACCTCACATTGGGCACGTACGTGCTGCTGCGCCGGTTCGCCGACGTGGTCGACGCCGCCAACCGGCGCCTCGGGCCGATGTCCGACGGCCGCTATCACCTGCGGGTCAGCGACGAGCGCGAACGCAGTGCTTCGGGGCGCCGTACCGGTCTGGCGCTGGCGGTGGTCGACACCGACACCGGCCGAGAGCGTGAGCCACGTACCCTGTCGGGCGGCGAGACGTTCTACGTCTCGCTGTGTCTCGCGCTCGGTCTGGCCGATGTCGTCAGCGCCGAGTCCGGGGGAGTGCGGCTCGGCACCCTGTTCGTCGACGAAGGCTTCGGCTCGCTCGACCCGCAGACCCTCGACGCCGTCATGACCCAGTTGTCGGGTCTGGCCCAGGGCGGCCGCACGGTCGGCATCGTGAGCCACGTCGAGGAGCTCAAGCAGCGTGTCGCCGACCGCATCGCGGTGCGGCGCCGGCACGACGGCTCGTCCACACTGTCGGTGCTGGCCGGTTAGGCTCGGCGCGTGTCGTCTCCCTTCGGTCAGGTGCTGCTGATCACCGGCAATGCCGAGTTCGAGGCCGAGCGCCTGCGCAAGCGCGCGGTCGCGGCCGTGGTCGAGGCCCAGCCGGAGTGCCAGGTCACCGAGTCCACTGCCGCGGGATTGCAACCCGGCGAGCTGATGGGTCTCACCAGCCCCTCGCTGTTCAGCGATTCGGTGGCGGTCGTGCTCACCGACGTGCAGGATCTGCCGGAGCATGCCCAGAACGAACTGCTCGGCTATGCCGAGGCCACCTCGCCCGACGTGGCCGTCGTGCTGGTGCACTCCGGCGGCAACAAGGGCAAGGGCCTGCTCGACAAGCTCCGTCAGCTGCCCACGGTCACCGAGGTCAAGGTGGAGCAGCCCAAGTACGAGCGCGGGCACGCCGAGTGGGTGCAGCGCGAGGTGCGTGCGCACGGCTCGAACATCGACGCCCAGGCGGCCATGACGTTGGTCCAGTCGGTGGGCCAGGATCTGCGGGCCCTGGCAGGAGCGGTGTCGCAACTGGTCGTATCGGGCGGCGAGACGGCGGGGAGCGCCATCGACGTCGATCTGGTCAAGCAGTACTTCGGAGGTCGCGCCGAGGTGCGCGGCTACGAGATCGCCGACGCGGTGCTCGCGGGTCGCCTGCACGTCGCGATGGAGTCGAACCGGTGGGCCGAGTCGGCGCGCACGGCTCCGCTGGTCGTCATCGCGGCGGTCGCCTCAGGCCTGCGTACCCTCGCTCGCCTGGAGTCCGCGCCGCAGGGCCTGCGCGATGCCGAGGTCGCCGCCCTGGTCGGCGCCCCGCCGTTCAAGTTGCGCGCCTTGCGCCAGCAGCTGACCGGCTGGGATGCCAACGGTCTGGCCCAGGCCATCGATGCCGTCGCCGAGGCCGATCTGGACCTCAAGAGCGGTGAGGCCGACGGCGGCTACGCCGTCGAGCGCATGCTCCTCAAGGTCGCCTCGAGCCGAGTCCGCTGAGCTGCGACCGCACATGCAGAACGCCCCCGACCAGCAGGTCGGGGGCGTTCTGAAAGCTCAGGTCAGAGCGAGGCGGCCTTCTTGGCGATGGCCGACTTTCGGTTGGCCGCCTGGTTCTTGTGGATGACGCCCTTCGACGCGGCCTTGTCGAGCTTCTTGGTGGCCTCGGTGGCCAGCGACTTGGCGTCGTCGGTGTTGCCGGCCTCGACGGCCTCGTTGAAGCGGCGCACGGCCGTCTTCAGTGCCGAACGGACCGACTTGTTGCGCTCGCGAGCGGCCTCGTTCTGCTTATTGCGCTTGATCTGCGACTTGATGTTCGCCACGGAACGTCCTGATTCTCTCGAACTACGGTGAAAAGATCTGAAAAGCGAGGGGCGTGCGCGAAGGCACGCGACCATCAACTCTATCAGCGACGGCCGGTGCGCCCCAAATCGGATCGACTCCTAGACTTCTCGGCATGGAACAGGTCTACGACGTCCTCAAGTACGTCCACATCGCCGCATGGGTCGTCGTGCTCGTCGGGTACGTCAAGGACATCGCGCGCCCGTCCATCAACGGCCTCATGACCCACGGGCTCGAGACGGCGTTCCTCCTCGGCATCGTGCTGGTCGGTCTCGCGTCGGCCAGCGATGACATCGCCGATCCGAATCACGCCAAGATCGCCGTCAAGCTGGCGGTCGCGTTCGTCGCCGTGGGAGCTGCCCACTCGCTGCGCAAGCGACCCGCACCCAATCCGTTCGCGCACCTCGTCGCCGCACTCGTGCTGGTCAACGTCGTGGTCGCGTACGCCTGGCGGTGAGCGTGTCCCAGGCACCGCAGCCGGGTTCGACCGACCCGGCGATCATCCGCAATTTCTGCATCATCGCCCATATCGATCACGGCAAGTCCACCCTGGCCGACCGGATGCTGCAGCTGACCGGCGTCGTCGACGAACGCGCGGCCCGGGCGCAGTATCTGGACCGCATGGACATCGAGCGCGAGCGCGGCATCACGATCAAGAGCCAGGCCGTGCGCATGCCGTTCACGAAGTCGTCCGGAGATGATCTGGGCACCACGTTCGTGCTCAATATGATCGACACTCCGGGGCACGTCGATTTCACGTACGAGGTGAGCCGCAGCCTCGAGGCCTGCGAGGGTGCGATCCTGCTGGTCGACGCTGCCCAGGGCATCGAGGCGCAGACGCTGGCCAATCTGTACCTGGCGATCGATGCGGACCTGAACATCATCCCGGTGTTGAACAAGATCGATCTGCCCGGCGCGCAGCCGGACAAGTACGCCGAGGAGATCGCGGGCATCATCGGCGGCGACCCGGCCGATGTGCTGCGGGTCTCGGCCAAGACCGGCGAGGGCGTCGAGGCGCTGCTGAACGCGATCGTGGAGCAGGTGCCGCCGCCGACCGGTGACGCCGACGCTCCGGCGCGGGCGCTGATCTTCGACTCGGTCTACGACACGTATCGCGGCGTCGTGACCTATGTGCGGGTCGTCGACGGTTCGCTGAGCCATCGCGACAAGATCAAGATGATGAGCACCAACGCCGTGCACGAGATGCTCGAGGTCGGCGTCATCTCGCCCGAGCCGGTCAAGGCGTCCAGCATCGGGGTCGGCGAGGTCGGTTACCTGATCACCGGGGTGAAAGAGGTCCGGCAGTCGCGGGTCGGCGACACCGTGACCTCGGCGAACAAGGGGGCCGAGGAGCCGCTCGGCGGCTACAAGAACCCCAACCCGATGGTGTTCTCGGGCCTGTATCCGATCGACGGCGACGACTTCGCGCCGTTGCGCGAGGCGCTGGAGAAGCTGCAGCTCAATGACGCGGCCTTGGTGTACGAGCCTGAGTCGTCCGGCGCGCTGGGCTTCGGGTTCCGTATCGGCTTCCTCGGCCTGCTGCACCTGGAGATCGTGCGCGAGCGCCTGGAGCGCGAGTTCAATCTCGACCTGATCTCGACGGCACCGAACGTGGTATACCGCGTCGAGATGGAAGACGGTTCGGAGAAGGTCGTCACCAATCCCAGCGAGTACCCGACCGGGGGCAAGATCGCGAAGGTCTACGAGCCGGTCGTGCGTGCGACGGTCCTGAGCCCTGCGGAGTACATCGGCACCATCATGGAGCTGTGCCAGGCGCGTCGCGGACAGCTGCTCGGCATGGACTATCTGTCCGACGATCGCGTCGAGATCCGGTACACGCTGCCGATGGGCGAGATCATGTTCGACTTCTTCGATGCCCTGAAGTCGCGCACCAAGGGATACGCCTCGCTCGACTACGAGCTCAGCGGTGAGCAGGCGGCCGATCTGGTGAAGGTCGACATCATGCTCCAAGGCGAGGTCGTCGACGCGTTCAGCGCGATCGTGCATCGCGACAATGCGTACGCGTACGGGGTGGCGCTGGCCGGCAAGCTCAAGGAGCTCATCCCACGCCAGCAGTTCGAGGTGCCGATCCAGGCTGCGATCGGTGCGCGCATCATCGCTCGCGAGAACATCCGCGCGATGCGCAAGGACGTGCTCGCCAAGTGCTACGGCGGCGACATCAGCCGCAAGCGCAAGCTGCTGGAGAAGCAGAAAGAGGGCAAGAAGCGCATGAAGATGGTCGGGCGCGTCGAGGTCCCCCAGGAGGCGTTCATCGCCGCCCTCTCCACCAGCGATTCCGGCCCCGCCAAGTAGGTCATCTCGGGTCCAGCACGGGGAGCGGTGATTTTGCGTCCGTTCTGACCACGTTCGGTGCGGAAACGGACGCATACTCACCGCCCTTGGGGTGCGTCTGTGCCGATCCGACGTCCCGGGATTACTGCCGGTCGCGCCCGGCTGACTGCGAGCCCGTGACCAGGGTCGATGCCGTGCGCAACGACCGAACGGAGTGACCGGTGAGTAGGTTAGGGTGACCAGCAACACATACCCCCCCGTACGTTTTTCGACCGCGAGGAAGCACATGCCCGTCGCCCAGGCCACGCCCGAAGAGCTCGAGATCGTCAACCACCGTCCCCAGACCCTTAACGGCGTGTTTTTCCAGCGCGTCAAGGACAACGCCCACCGTGAGGCGTACAGCTATCCGGATGCCGACGAGAACTGGCAGTCGCTGACCTGGGGCCAGACCGGCGAGAAGGTGACCCGCCTCGCGGCCGGGCTGATCTCGCTGGGCATCGAGGCCGAGCAGCGGGTCGCGATCGCGTCCGGCACCCGCATCGAGTGGATCCTGGCCGATCTCGCGGTGCTTGCGGCGGGCGCGGCCACCACCACGGTGTACCCCACCACGATCGCCGACGACGTCGCTTACATCCTGGCCGACTCCGAGAGTCGCATCGTGTTCGCCGAGGACGACGAGCAGGTCGCGAAGCTGCGTGAGAAGCGCAGCGAGTTACCGGCCGTCGAGAAGGTCGTGATCTTCGAGGGCGGTGCTGACAGCACCGGGGCAGACGGGGACTGGGTCATCACGCTCGACGACCTCGAGCAGCTCGGCGTCGCGTATCTGGCCGACCACGCCGATGTCGTCGAACAGCGTGTCGCGGCCACGACGGGCGACTCACTCGCCACCTTGATCTACACGTCCGGCACCACGGGCCGCCCCAAGGGCGTGCGGCTCAAGCACAACTCGTGGACGTACGAGGGCGCCGTCATCGTCGCCGGACGCACACTGTCGCAGGACGACCTGCAGTTCCTGTGGCTGCCGATGGCGCACTCGTTCGGCAAGGTGCTGCTGGCCGCGCAACTGTTGATCGGATTCCCGACCGCGATCGACGGCCGGGTCCCCAAGATCGTCGACAACCTGGCGGTCGTGAAGCCGACGTTCATGGGCGCCGCGCCCCGCATCTTCGAGAAGGCATACGGCCGCATCATCGGCATGACCGAGGCCGATGGCGGTGCCAAGCTCAAGATCTTCCGCTGGGCCGAGAGGGTCGGTCTGGAGCACTCGCGCAAGCAGCGCGCCGGCGAGCCGATCCCGCTGCCCCTGAAGGTGCAGTTCGGCCTGGCCGACAAGCTGGTCTTCAGCAAGGTCCGCGAGCGCTTCGGTGGTCGCGTGCGGTTCTTCATCTCCGGCGCGGCTGCCCTGTCGCAGGACATCGCCGAGTGGTTCCATGCCGCTGGTGTGCTGATCCTCGAGGGCTACGGGCTCACCGAGACCTCGGCCGGTGCGTTCGTGAACCGGCCCGATGCGTTCAAGATCGGCTCAGTCGGTCTGCCGTTCCCGGGTTCGGAGGTCAAGATCGCCGATGACGGCGAGGTGCTCATCAAGGGCCCGCACGTCATGGAGGGATATCACAATCTCGAGACCGAGAGCGCCTCGACCAAGGACGCCGACGGCTGGTTGCACACCGGCGACGAAGGACGGCTCGACGACGACGGCTTCCTGTTCATCACCGGCCGCAAGAAGGAGCTGTTCAAGACGTCGGGCGGTAAGTACGTCGCCCCCCCGCACATCGAGGGCATCTTCAAGGGCATCAGCCCCTTGTGCAGCCAGATCCTGGTGCACGGCAACGAGCGCAACTTCTGCACGGCCCTGATCACGATCGATCCCGATGCGGCGACCGAGTTCGCGGCGCAGCATGGTCTCGCGGGCCGGTCGTATGCCGAGATCGTCGCCTCGCCGCAGATGCACGAGACGATCCAGGGCCATATCGACGAGCTCAACTCCAAGATCAACCGCTGGGAGAGCATCAAGAAGTTCGCGATTCTCGACCACGACCTGTCGCCGGAATCCGGTGAGCTGACGCCGAGCATGAAGGTCAAGCGCGCGGTCGTCGAGGCGAACAACAAGGCGCTGCTGGACTCCTTCTACGCTTGACCCTGTGAACGTGATCGAAGGCGGGCCGTCGCCGCGGCCCGCCTTCGGCGTCTACATCCACGTGCCGTTCTGCTCGGTGCGCTGCGGCTACTGCGACTTCAACACGTACACGGCCGACGAACTGGGCGACGGCGCGACACGGGCGTCGTACGCCGATACCGCGATCGCCGAGATCGAGCGGGCTGCCGAGACGTCGGGCCCACGACCGGTCGAGACGGTGTTCTTCGGCGGCGGCACGCCCACGCAGCTGGCGGCCGACGACCTGGTGCGGATTCTGGCGGCGGTCGACGACCGACTCGGGCTGGTCGACGGGGTCGAGGTGACCACGGAGGCCAATCCGGACTCGGTCGATCCGCAGGCGCTGGCCACGCTGCGTGCCGGTGGCTTCACGCGCATCTCGTTCGGTGTCCAGTCCGCGGTGCCGCACGTGCTCCGGACCCTGGAGCGTACGCATGATCCGGCCAATGTCGAACGCGCTGTGCGCTGGGCCCGCGCGGCTGGATTCGAGCAGGTCAGCGTCGATCTGATCTATGGAACGCCGGGGGAGTCGGTCGACGACTGGCGCATCTCGGTCGAGCACGCGCTGTCGCTCGCGCCCGATCACGTGAGCGCCTATGCGCTGATCGTGGAGCAGGGCACCGCGTTCGCCCGCAAGGTGGCGCGCGGCGAGGTCGTGATGCCCGATGACGACGAGACCGCCGACAAGTACCTCCTGGCCGACGACCTGTTCACCGCCGCCGGGCTCGACTGGTACGAGCTGTCGAACTGGGCCCGCGACGACGCCGCGAGGTGCCGCCACAACGAGCTGTACTGGACCGGAGGCGAGTGGCTCGGCATCGGACCGGGCGCACACTCCTATCGGGACCGTCGCCGCTGGTGGAACGTGAAGCATCCGGCCGCCTACGCTCAGCGGCTGGCAGCCGATGATTCGCCCGAGGCGGACGGTGAGGACATCGACGACGCGACGGCGCACGTGGAGCGGGTCATGCTCGAGACCCGCCTGCGCAGCGGCCTGGTGCTCGACGGCATCGAAGCCGGTCGGGTCGGCGGAGTCGTCGAACGCGGCCTCGCCACGATCGAGGCAGATCGTCTCGTTCTGACCCGCGAAGGCCGCCTGCTCGCCGATGCCGTGATCCGCGACCTGCTCGATTGAGAGCGAGTGGCGGTGAGTAGGCGTCCGACTTGTGACTGAAGTGACGACGAACGGACGCCCAGGCACCGCCGGCCGTCGGCGGGGCGGCTCGGCTGGGGGTCAAACGGACGCCTACTCACCGCTCACAGAGGTGGCCAGGCGTCGGGGGAGTTGGTGGTTTCGGCCTAGCCGACCGTGACGAAGTCGATGAGCTCCTCGACGCGGCCCAGAAGTGAGGGTTCCAGATCGGCATAGCTCCGGACCTGCTTGAGGATGTGCTGCCAGGCATGGGCGATATCGGCCTGATGGGCATGGGGCCAGCCGAATGCCTCGCAGATGCCGTGCTTCCAGTCGGTGCCGCGCGGGATGACCGGCCAGGCGTCGACGCCGAGACGCTCGGGCTTGACCGACTGCCAGACGTCGATGAACGGATGCCCCACGACCAGCACGTGCGCGCGTCCGGAGAGCTGCTCGGCCAGGCGCGACTCCTTGGAGCCGGGCACCAGATGATCGACCAGGATGCCGAGCCGCCGGTCGGCGGTGGGACCGAACTCGTCGACCGCGGCGACCAGGTCGTCGACCCCGCCGAGGTACTCGACCGCAACACCTTCGATGCGCAGGTCGTCGCCCCACACCTTCTCGACCAGCTCGGCGTCGTGACGCCCTTCGACCCAGATCCGGCTGGGAAGCGCGACCTTGGCCTTGGCACCATGAACCGCCGTGGAACCGGACGCCGTGCGGGCCGGTTTCTGCGCCGAACGCGGGGGAGTGACCAGCGCGACCGGCTTGCCCTCGAGCAGGTAGCCCGGGCCCAGAGGGAACGAGCGACGTTTCAGGTGACGGTCCTCGAGGACCACGATGCCGTTCTCCAGCAGTACGATCTCGCCGCAGAACCCGGTGCTGGCGTCCTCGACCACCAGGCCGAGCGTCGCCGGCTGGTCGACCGTACGGCCGCGCTTGGGCTTGCGCCAGTCGCCGGACAGCACGTCCATCCCGTAACGATCGCCTCCGCTCCGGCCATACCGGTCAGCCATGCAGGAGCCCGAGCAGTCGCTGATGGAACATCTCGATCGTCTCGCGGTCGACGGTGCCGCTGCTGGTGACCACGGTCGACCGTTCGGTCAGCAGGCCCAGGACCAGGTCGATCGTGGCAGGCCACTCGGCCTGCGGCGTGGGTGCTTCGTCGGTGTAGAGGTCGCCGATGACGACCGTGTCGGCGCCGGGATCGACGAGGACGAGTTCGCCGCCCTCGGGCCCGGACCCGAGGTGCACCACCTCGACGTAGCGATCGCCCAGGTCTCCCGCCCAGACCGACTCGAGCTCGCCACCGAGCGAGGTGTGGACCAGGCGGGTGCCGTCGTCGATCGTCACCTCGCGGGGCCGGTAGGTCAGCGTGCGGTCACGGCCCGAGATCTCATACGTCACTTCGATAGACTGGCACTTGGCCTGGCCGAGTGCCAGCAGGACCCGCCGTGTGGAGAAGAGGAGCCAGATGTCCGACGACCGACGTCTCGACGTGCTCCGGGCCATCGTCGAGGACTACGTGGCCACGCAGGAGCCGGTCGGCTCCAAGTCGCTGCTCGAACGTCACCAGCTCGGCGTCTCACCGGCAACCGTCCGCAACGACATGGCGGTGCTCGAGGACGAGGGCTACATCACCGCGCCGCACACCAGCGCGGGCCGCATCCCGACCGACAAGGGCTACCGGATGTTCGTCGACCGGTTGTCGACGGTCAAGCCGTTGTCGGGTGCCGAGCGACGGGCGATCGAACGTTTCCTGACCGGCGCGGTCGATGTCGACGACGTCGTGCAGCGTAGCGTCAAGGTCCTCGCTCAGCTGACCCAGCAGGTCGCCGTCGTGCAGTATCCGTCACTGACCCGTTCTACCGTGCGGCACATCGAGATCGTGCCGCTGGGCGGGGGGCGCCTGCTGCTCGTCGTGATCTCCAGCAGCGGTCGGGTCGAACAGCGCATCATCGAGCTCGCGAACGAGCTCGATGACCACCTGGTGGCCGACCTACGCGCCCGGGTCATGGGTGCCACGGTCGGCCGGCGGCTGCCTGACGCGTCGCTGTCGCTGGCCGACATGATCGAGACGTTCGCGGCCAACGACCGGCCGGTCGTGAGCAGCATCGTGGCGACGTTGAGCCAGATCTTCTCCAACGAACGCTCCGACGAGCGCATCGCGATCGGTGGCACCGCCAACCTCGCCCGATTCGGAGCCGACTTCGACTCGGCCATCCGCCCGGTGCTCGAGGCGCTCGAGGAGCAGGTCGTCCTGCTCAAGCTGCTGGGCGAGGCCACGACGGGCATCTCGGTCCGCATCGGTCACGAGACCGGCCTGGAATCGCTCTCGGCCACCGCGATCGTGGCCAGCGGCTACGGCTCGGACGAGCAGTCACTGGCCGCGCTGGGCACCGTGGGCCCGACCCGCATCGACTATCCCTCGACCATCGCAGCCGTGGCCGCCGTGTCGCGCTACATCGGTCACACCCTCACCGACACCTGGAGCCTCGACCACTGATGGCCGACTACTACGCCGTCCTGGGCGTCTCGCGCGACGCCACCCCCGACGAGATCAAGAAGGCCTACCGCCGCAAGGCCCGCGAGCTGCATCCCGACGTCAACGACGCACCCGATGCGGCCGACCGGTTCAAAGAGGTCACGATCGCGTACGAGGTGCTGTCCGATCCGCAGAAGCGCGCGACGTTCGACCGTGGTGGCGATCCGCTACGCGGCGCGCAGGGCGGAGGCTTCGGCCAGGGATTCAGTTTCGACGACATCATGGACGCCTTCTTCGGCGGCAATGCCGCGGGGGGATTCGGCGGCGCGGGCGGCCGGGGTCCGAGGTCACGGGTCCAGCGCGGTCAGGACGCCCTGTTGCGCATCAATGTCAGCCTCGCCGAGGCGGTCTTCGGCATCGAGCAGGAGATCAAGGTCGATACGGCGGTGGTCTGCTCCACGTGTTCTGGCAGCGGCGCGGCCGCCGGCGTCGAACCGGTCGAGTGCCGCACCTGTCACGGCCGCGGTGACGTCCAGCAGGTCCAGCGTTCGCTGCTCGGCGATATCCGCACGGTGCGCCCGTGCCCGGCGTGCCAGGGGTACGGCACCACGATCCCCGAGCCGTGCACCGAGTGCGCGGGCGAAGGCCGCGTGCGTTCGCGGCGCTCGATCCATGTCGCGATCCCGGCCGGTGTCGACCAGGGCACCCGCATCCAGCTCACGGGCGAGGGCGAGGTCGGCCCGGGCGGTGGACCGTCGGGCGATCTGTATCTCGAGGTCAACGTCGCGAAGCACGCCGTGTTCACACGCAAGGGCGATCAGCTGCAGTGCCAGGTCACGCTGCCGATGACGGCCGCGGCGCTCGGCGCTCATCTGGACCTGCCGACGCTCGAGGCCGAGCGTCCGGGCGCCGATGCCGACACCGCCACCACGGTGCCGCTCGACGTCGCGCCCGGTACGCAGTCAGGCGAGGTCATCACGGTGAAGGGTCACGGTGTGCCCCGTCTGCGCGGTAACGGCCGAGGCGACCTGCTGGTGCAGGTCGTGGTCGAGACGCCTGGCCGGCTCGAGCCGGAGCAACGAGCCCTGCTGGAGCAGCTGGCTCAGCTCCGGGGCGAAGAGCATCCCGAAGCGGTCCTGGATGCCCAGCACAAGTCGGTCTTCGGCAAGATCAAGGACGCGTTCCGCTGACAGCCGCCGTGCGGCGGTGGTCCATCATGGAGCCATGAGCGATCCCGACTGCCTGTTCTGCAAGATCGTCGCCGGCGACATCCCCGCCGACAAGGTCGGCGAGACCGAGCACACCGTGGCGTTCCGTGACATCAATCCGCAGGCGCCCACGCATGTGCTGGTGATCCCGAAGGTGCATCAGCCCGATATCGGCAGTCTCGCCGAGGCCGAGCCCGAGGCCGCCGTCGCGTTGTTGCGCGAAGCGCGGCGCGTGGCCGACGACGAAGGCACGGGGTCGTACCGCCTGGTGTTCAACACCGGTGCCGACGCCTTCCAGACGGTGTTCCACTGCCATGGCCATGTGTTGTCGGGACGCTCGCTGACCTGGCCTCCCGGCTGAGCTCGGCGCCCGCTCGTCACACGACCAGGGTGGGGTGCAGACGCGTGATCGTGACGCGCTGGCTGCGGTAGGCCGCCAGCGCGGTGATCGCGAGCGCGCCCACTGTGAAGACCGCGAGGACCGCGAAGTCGGCCGTCACGGCGTGACCGCCGCCGGCGGTGGCCGCGCGGAACAGGTCGACCACGTACGTCATCGGCAATAGCGAGTGCAGCGTGTTGAAGAACCCCGGTGACGTCTCGATGGGATACGTGCCACCGGCCGACGTCAGCTGTAGACACACGAAGACGATCGCGACGAACCGCCCGGCGGTGCCGAACAGTGCGATGAACATCTGGTTCAACGCCGTGAACACCACGCCGGCCGCGATCGCGGTGCCGACGAGGAGGCCGGGTCGTTCGGCGTTGACCCCCAGGGCCCAGGTGACGACGCCGACCAGGAGCAGCGCCTGCACGGTGGCGATCGCGACACCGGGGACGAATCCGGCGACGGCGGTGCGGATCGAGCCGGCCGTCGATGCCACGGCGCGCGCCGACAGGGGGCGCAGCAGCAGGTAGATCGCCATGGCTCCGACCCAGAGCGCCAGGGCCATGAAGTACGGCGCCAGGGCTGTGCCGTAGCCGTTGACGCCGTTGAGACGCTTGGCGGCTTCCTCCACCGGGGTGGCCGCGGTCTTGGCGAGCTGGGCGCGTTCGTCCTGGTCGTAGTCGGGCACCCCGCGACTACCGTCCTCGAGCCCGGCCTGCAGGCGGTAGGCGCCCTCGGCCAGTTGGTGAGCGCCGTCGGACAGCTGACCGGTGCCCGAGGCCAGTTGTGCGGCGCCACCGGCCGCCTGCCCGATCGCGTCGACCAGGGTGGGGACGTTCTGGGCCAGCGCCTCGTTCCCACGGGCCACCTGCTCGGAGCCGTCGGCCAGCTTCTGGCTGTTGCTCCTCGCATCGGCGACCTGACCGCGTACGTCGCCGACGAATGCCTTCAGCTCTCCGGACCGACCGGCGGCGTCGCGCAGTGCCGAGCAGTCGACGCCCGCAGGTGGGTCGGCCTCGCATTGATCGGCCAGTGCGTCGAGCTGGGCGGCGAGCGCGTCGATATCGGCGTCCGCATCGGCGGTCCCGTCGAGGATCGCGGTGGTGATCTGCTGGACCGTGCGATTCAGCTCGGCGTTGCCGTTCGCGACCTGTCGGGCGCCGTCGGCGAGCTTGCGCGTGTCGTCGGGCAGCGAGCGCGTCTTCTGGTCGAGCGTCTGCAGCCCGCCCGACAGCCGGCCGGCGCCGGCCTGGAGCTCATCGGTGCCGGCGGCCAGGTCCCGGGCGCCGTCACCGAGCTTCTGTGCGCCGTCGGCCGCCTCGTCGAGCGCGACGCGG
>Ga0182737_1001992_pt1 | contig 18117 bp, 20 predicted proteins | sample eDN5th30CBELigOP_FD_128878 | JGI IMG/M metagenome (GOLD analysis project Ga0182737, IMG submission 128878) | Enriched Organic Plus compost microbial communities from Emeryville, California, USA - eDNA 5th pass 30_C BE-Lig OP (version 2) (version 2) ...
GCATAATTGACTACAAATTGACTGAGCTTCTCGCTTTCTATGGTAATCAACAATTCATCTGGACTCATCGATCGAAGTGATGAAGTTCCTGTACGATTTATCATTATTGCTTTAAGCTGAGATAGAAATTGAAGCAATGTTTCTTGTTCAATCCAGGTAGTGATTTCACCAGAGAAAGATTGATCATTAACTACGACTTGAAAAGAAAGTGCGGGGCTTCTATTTATTTCGATTTCAACTAGGTTAAGATGTATTGTGCTTCTAAGGTCATTAGATTTCAGTATGAATTTATGGTCATACAATGAGGTAGACATGGATTATCATTTCTTCCTTTCCAGCATCGATCAATCATGAAATGGATGTAATACTAATATCTCCTGATGTTTGCGAACTAATTTTGCTTGGTAGTCGATATGGAGCGACCAATCAATCGCGCCTGCTCGCTAAACAATAATCTTCGACTGTCCTTATCCTTTTCTCTATGCTTCAGCTCACCTTCCTAATTGCTACTCTTGTGGAAAAAAGGTATTTATTTAACCTCATTAATTAAATTCATTCGAAGCCTGATCATATCCCTACATCGTATACCATCCTCATAAATTTCTTCGTCATAATTTCTTATGAAAAAATCGTGATCAACTCCGATGATTCTAAATCCACATTTTTGATAGAGCTTTAGCTGCGGGATACTTGAGTTTCCGGTTCCAATTTCTAGTGTAATTGCTCCAAGCCTTTTAGCCTCTTCTATCGCCTTTTGAATTAATTGCTTCCCAATTCCTTTTCCTTGATGCTTTTCTTTTACTGCTATATTAACGATTTCATAATGATCTAGATCATTATGTACTAACACGACTACTCCCACTATTTCTTCGTCGAGAAAAGCTAAAAAGCAATGACCTCGATTAATGTATTCCGTTACTAATTTGACAGAAGGATCTGCAAGTAACAGTAAGTAATATGGGATTTCGTCTGTTGTTAGATCTAACGTTTGAAGGTAACCTGCAAGGTTTATGTCTCCCTTTACTAAAGAAATTGATTTTTCCTCAATTGATAAAAGTGTTCTTAACTCTTTCAGACTTCAAGAAATAAGGAATCCATATTAAACATACGACCACTCCCTGAATAAGTGAGCGTAGCGCAACTCCATCCCCTATTTCATTGGCAACAGGGATTAATTGAACAAGGATATAATCAATAACGCGAGCAGCAAGACTTCCTGCATAAAAAATAATCATTAGTTTAGGTAAGATTGCTTTCTTGGAGTAAAAATTGAATAAAATATAGAGACAAAAAACAAACATGATGATAAGAACTGCCATTTCAAATATAATAGTTGGTCCCCATAATGGATGATAGAATTCAGAGTCTTTTGAAGTGAGGAGTGACCATACTTCTGGATCTAGAACAGATAGGTATTCATTAAAAAAACGTATTAATGAAAGTAGTAATGTGGCGTAGATTCCAATTTGTACTAGGACTAACCATCCATTTAAGCCTGAAACCCCGAGAGGCTTTTGAGGGATTTCTGTTTCAGCTTTGTTCGTTTCGGATTGCATTATAACCACTCCCTACTTTTATTGTTAATCTTAAAAATTACTGTACGCTTCTCATTCAATATGTTGATCATTCCACAGTCTAATCACGTCAACTAATGTTGTTCCCTTAAATGTTGCTTGATAAATATCAGGCATAGATGTAGCTTTCCAGAAGGAATAATCAAATTTCTTATCAAAGTAGTTCAATATTAATGTCATTATATCTCCGTGCGTTCCTATAACGATGTTCTTCCCTGCATGGTTATCTAGTATGTTCAGAATTACTTTCGAAGCTCTCAATTGTGCAGCCTCACTAGATTCTCCATTAGGAAACGCAAATTGGAATTGCTCATACACACGATCCTTCGCATCTGAAAATGTCTCTGGTGCGAATTTACCAATTGTTCTTTCTCTTAAATCTTCTTCGAGTTGAATAATCTCTCCATGATATATCGCTAGAGGTCGAATTGTTTCAATGGCTCGTTCATAGGGACTTGAGATGAAAACATCATATTCTATAGCTTGCAAACGAGCTTTGATAGACTCAGCATCCAGTAATCCTTTCTCCGTTAAACCCCGTGTTCTTTCCTTGCCCTCAACAAAAATTGATTCAGCATGTCTGATAAAATACAAAATCGTCTCATTCAATTATGTATACACCACTCTTTTCTGATGTTCATTCTACTTCAACTAATTCATCCAAATGATTACTAACCCATTCGTTCATTTTAATGATAAAGTGCACTGAGCAAGCTTTATCTCTCCAATGAATTATAAAGCTTTGTAGCTCCTCTAGTTTTAATCTAACCTTCATTCATGTCTCCTTTGTTATTCTATTAAGTCGAGCACGATTTCCCCATTAAATACTTCTCCAGTAGCAATAAAATTATTTAGTAGTGAGATGTGCGAGTTTGTGCTGTGAGGCTGATCCCGTAGTTCAATTCTTATAAACAAGGAAGCAGCCCGATGTGCGAGTGATTACTTGAGGATTGGTAAGTTTCAGCTTACTACGAGTAGAAGACAAATAGGAAAGTAACGATCCAAATGGCTGGAACAAGGTTAATTAGTGTAATAAAGACTGGCTTTAATTTCTTTAACAGAAGCCACGCAAGAATGGAGCATACAATGACAGCAAGTGGATACAAGCCTATCACAGTCATTAGCCCGACTTCCCAAAGAGAGATTCCATTATCAAATACCATTACCGACAGTCCCAAAATAACGATCCACGGCAGCAGCATCACAGCATAGATGATCTGTGAGATAATTAAAAAAACCTTCATATACCGCTCCTAACTTGATATATATTCTTTAATCAGAATATTCCATTTAAGGGTTTTTTACAATTGATTTTTTGAGAAGTATGTCGGGGGCAGCTAACTCGAAATCATCCGCGTAATTTATAATAATTTTCGGCCGTATTTACTGACCAGTTCCAAAACTTCGATCCTTGACTAACGATAAAACGATCTAGCCATAACTCAAAGTTCATATTTAATGGTCTTGACTCATCATAAGGTTCGATATGATCCTTTACATAAAGGTAATTTGGATTACCGCTGTTATATACGCTTAAATTGATAAATATCTCATCTTGATAGATCCAGGCAACCTTCAAATACCCCATATTTTCCTCTCCAGAGGAGTATTGTAAGGCTTCCTGTAGCCTATATACTTGAGCTTCACCACCATACACTGGATCATCAAACAGTGAACAACCGTTCGAAATCGTTAGAAAGCGATGATAGTCTACTGGTAATTGGTAGCCTAGACGTTTTTCGGCGAGTTCTAGCTCGTCAGTACTAGCAGGCTCACTAAACTGGCACGTCACATAGGCAATATTGCCTTCCCTTAATTGTACTTCAAAGAGCCCGTTCCCTCTTATAAGTCGCTCTTTTACTCCTTCAATTGTTTTTCCAATCAGTTCACCTGGTTTCATGAGTGTTGCTCACTCCTTTTCTATTAAATGATTCATTTAGAAAATACGCACTTAAATTACCATAAATACATTGTTATGTATAGTGATGCAAGCAAATTAAAACAATCTACAGCGTTACAATATTCAAAACAAGCCTGCAGGACTATTTCTCCTGCAGGCTTGTCGTTCTGTTCAGCGATCCATTCAATTAAAATCTAACGATTTCTCGTAGCTCGAAGAGATTATTCTTTCTAGGAATACTGCAGCTTCTGCTCTGCTCGCTGTACGTAGTGGGAAGAGCGAATTAGCACTTCCTGTAATCCATGAACGCTCTATAAAGGCAGCTATAGGAATTCGGGCAAATGCACCAACTTCATCTCCATCCGTATATAGATCAATTAGATCAGTAGATACAGATTGAAGCTTGATGAAATCAACATGCTGCAAGGCACGATAAGTCATGACAAACATTTCTTGACGTGTAATGGCTACAGAAGGCTTAAAGCTTCCATCTGGATAGCCAGAAACAATACCAAGCTGTTCTCCAATCGATATGGCTTCAGCTGCATAATACGCTGAAGGTACATCAGTAAACGATGATGGTTTATGATTTCGTGTTGTTATACCGAACGCTCGCATGAGCATCGTGATATACTGTGCTCTCGTAACGGTATCATTTGGAGCAAATTCATTATTATTAATGCCGTTAACTATCCCTTTAGCTGCCAGTATCGAGATTGCTTCAGCTGCCCAATGCTCACTTGATACATCGACAAAGCCTTTCTCTCGCAGAACAACGGCATACGAGCTTAGATGATTAGTTCTCCCCACGATGTACCCAGTGGCTTCATCATAATAGGCATTGGAAATTGGTGTGAGTTCACCAGAATTATCGATATAAACGATCGACAGCTTTCTAGGATCGTCCCCTGCCTCAGATGCGTTGTGCGGAATATATAGCGTAATGGTAGACTGATCTTCAACGAGCAATTGCTTACCGCTTGCGTTCAACGTGTAGCTCACGATCGGTCTTGCTATTCCATCACTATTAATGCTAGAAGCTAAAGCATCATCCTGAATATGCTTGATTTGAACAGTAATCTCACTAGCCTGATCATTATACAATTCAGACAGTAACTGTGATGATAGCTTGATGCCCCCTATCGGTGTACTAATAAGCAACTCAGCCCTAAATTCAGGCTGTGCTAATAAGCTAGCAGGAACAGTCAATGAGTATTGGTTAATCGTCTCTGTAGCGGGACCCTCTACAATAATGCTAATTGGTTGCCGTGTTGCATTATCCTCACTGTGCTGTAATATGGCATCTACCTGCTCCTCACTTAGCGCCACCTGTACCGTACCATCTTGTAATGAGCCTTGAACCTTTAACTCTAATTTATAAGCAGGTGACGCTGGTGCTGGTGTTGCAGTTTCACTAGGATTAGTTGGGCTAGCTGTTGGACGAGGTCCAGTAGTTGGCTTAGGAATGTTAGGCTCGATGAAGCTTAAGAAATCTCTGAGAATAATACTTCCATCCTCATTGCGCTCAAACTGCTCTGGCATGACTAGGCTCTTGAAATTATCCTCCGATAAGGCTATACCAGCTCCATTTATATAAGCAGCACCGTCATTAAAGTAGTTCGAATTAGTAATCGCTGTGCTTGGTACTTGATCACGCGGAATGGCAGCAGTACCGAATGAAATAAACCGAGAAATCGTGAAATCTGGAGTAATCCCACCATACGTTGTAAATACAATATTACCTTTACCATTATTAAAGCCGATATTGTTGTGTGCGATGACTCCAGGATTACTATTGCTTGTAAATCCAACTGTGCCATTGTTGAAGGCGATACTATTACGTATTTCATGAGGTACATGAATACCCTCTCCGCCTAATTTAAAGCCATTGCCATCTCCCATCAGCTCCGTACCTCCAAGCTGGAAGCCATTGCTATATGCGATGCTATCCTCGATCAGCACTGCTCCAATAGCTCCCGAGCCTGCCTTCGTATATAAATCCCAGCCATCATCGATGTTATGGTGAGCAATACATCCTCGGAACACATTGCCTACACCTGAAGTAAGCTTAGCCGCAAAACCGTCGGCATTGTTGTTAGATGGATCACGATTCGCAAATGAGGTGCTGTTGAGAATAAGATTATACGATGGCCAATCATCAATATGAGTGGATTGATCTGTCCTACTAATTTGTAAACCTGTATCTCCATGCTCATATAAATGAACGAGCTCAATCGTATTGTAGCTACCTCCAACCGTAAAGCCTTTCGTATTGTTGGCAGAGCGAGCAAAGTCTAGACCAATAATATGCCAGTAGTTACCGCTTAAGACTACGCCCTCGGACTTTTTATCAAAGTCTATGACTGGACGTGCCCCCTCAGCTGCTCGTAATGTTTTCATTGCTTCAGCTGTACCATCATTGTATTTCTTAATTTCTAGCTTGCTGGATCGCTTATAATGTCCATCGAGCACAATAATGGTTTGCCCAGGAGAAACATAGGTGATCGCCGTATCAAGATCTACTGGATCATCGATCGTCCCTGCTCCTTGTGCAGTGCCCTCTGGTGAAACGTAAATATCCCCCTCAAATGACTTTACAATTACCGTACGATTAAGAACGATAGGCTCATAGCTCGTTAGCAGCTCGCTCTCATTAGGGATAAACTGAATACTGAAGCGATTGCTGCCAAGCGTTAGTGGTGCTGGATAGCTGAATATTGAATGAGCTGCAACGGCTTGCTCCTGTACAATGATTTGATTACCTTGCTTCACAGTGACAGTGCCTGAGCTATTTGTCACTAAGCGCAGCTGATAGTTACTTGTGTCAGATGTTTCAAGTAAAGACACCATATTAAGTGTTGGCGAAATCGGCTGCTGTGGAGGCTCAACACGCGGCGCATCAGATGCAACAGCAGTTAATTTGAGCTCGATATTATGCACCTCGATCGTAGCTAGACGAGCAGTATAGAAACCAACATACATTTTTTGATCCTGCACGTTCATAATGTCATCTGTATAAATGAGTTGTGGCTCTTCATCATTAATTTGACCTACAAATCCACTATTTGTTTTACTGAGCGTTAATCGATATGGCTTTTCAGGGTGCGTATTATTTAAGGACGGTCGCTCTTGCTGAAGCATAACCGCTTTAATGCCTTGACTTCCGCTTCCGTCAGGTGATTCTATTCCCGTTCTAACAAAGAGCTGCGTTCCATTGGCATTTCGTGTTCCTCCGCTATATCCGCCGATTGCTGCGATATTGGAGGCAAATACGCTGGAGTCATTGGCTGTACCAATCGCATCACGCACCATAATACCGAAGGATTCCTGACCATCATGCTCTGGTGACTTCGCGTATTCGATTACCTTGATGTCAGCAGACAGTTCGAAGTTATCCTCTACCGCATCAAGCTCGACATAATAGAAGCTAATTCCGTCATGGTCACCTGTAACCTTACCTGCTGAACCACCTACTGCTTTTAATGTGACAACTCCCTCTTCATCAACCGTAATGGTGTTGTTACTATTCGAGGTCGATTGCCCGAAGCGAATGCTGCTCCACTCCATGGTTTGTGCTTCTCGTACCGTCACGATAAACGTTTGCTCTGGTAAATCTAGCTCTGTAGCAGTTAACATAACGGCATATTGTCCCGCTACATTCACATTTACGGCACTTGAATCGAGGGTGTATTGATTAGCAGTCAGCAGTTGCTGTTCACCGTTATCATACGTAATGGCAACCGCTAGATTAGAAAAGTCCAGCTCCTCACCGACTGTATAGGTTGACTTTGGATATTGCGTGATGGTTAGCTCTGATGCTTCCTTTTCCTTAACGGTCACAATAAACGCTGCTGACCCATTTCGATATGTAATGGTTATCGTAGCTATGCCGCTAATGCTTGTGTCAAGTCCCGAAGCCTGAAGCTCACTGCTTCGTATTCGAACCTTAGAGCTGTCGTCATAGGTGGCATATACAATGATCCCATCCAGTGATAACGACTCACCAATATAATAAGTTGTCTTGTTTGGAAGCTTTGTAATTTCTAAATTCGTGATCTCTGCTTCAACTACCTCAACTTCAAAGAAAGCAGTAACCTCCTCATGATCAATAACATGAATACCAATTTGATAGCTTCCTGGAGTAGTGAATATATGCCCCTCCCCATCTAGATTGAAGCCATTACCATCATAGGTTTGATTCTCCACCCTTATCTCATACTCAGATGGATCAAGCTCTGTAACTAAGTATCCGCTTTCATAATTAGCTTCAACCTTTAGCCCCTGCAGCTCTAAGCGATCTCCGATATAATAGCTTGTTTTAATCGGCTCATATAAGATCGTAAGCTCAGTTAACTGCAGTGCTTTTACCTCATAATCTAATTGAGCAGTTACTCCGCGATAATGGATCGTAAGCTGCTTACTACCAAGCGTTGAGCTATCAAAGCCAGTTACGATATAGTCTGAATTAGAAAGCACGATAACCTGATCATTACTTAATACCGCTCTAACGACAAGTCCAGTTAGGTCGAGTTCCTCCTGTAATCGATAATTACGCTTTACTTCTTCTGCTTCAAGCTCAAGTCTGGTAACGGTAGTAGAAGCAATTTCTACACTTAGCTCGCTAAACTCTACTCTTGCATCTCTAGCAACGTAAATTCCAGCGTAAGCATACTCCCCAGTTAGCGCTGCTTCCTCAATAATTGAAGAATTTCCATTGACAGAAACAGTGTAGGAAGCACCATTCTTTTCGATTTCAAGCTCATACATCTCGTTAGCGACTGGAGCATTCACTTGATTTATTGGATTCAGCTTTGTTTGTGTTCCTCCTGCTTGATTAACTACGCCTTGCTTGTAAAAGCCTTTCATCACCTGATCAAGAGCACCTACCGCGACATAATTCGCAGTGGTAGTCGCTGATGAATAATGTTCACCCACATGATCACGAATCATTAAGCCAAAAGACTTTTGATTTGGTGTACTGATTGAACCCGCTTCATTAAATGAGAGCACATTGGCAGTCGCCTTCAGCTTGAAGTTCGTTTGGAGCGGTAATTGGTAAGCGAGAAAAGACAAGCCTTCATCACCCGAAGCAACTTTCCCTCCGCTCGCTTCAAGCACATAGCCATCTTCTGTTTGGAGTGGTTCTGGATTTTTTTCGGCTGATGTATTACCGCCAAATGCATAAAATTGAAGTTCTGGTATTGGGATATTATCCTCTTCGAATTGAAGGCTAGTATTCGTAAATGTTACTGATGCATTTCGTGCAGTAAATAATCCGATGTATGAAACCGGTAATGTATACTGTTGAATAATACTGTAATCGTCGATGGCTATTGTATATATGCCGCTAGTTCGCTTAATGCTTAGGTTATAGGAGACGTCAGTAGCAGGAATAGAAAGCGATGAGTCGCTATCGATTTTACTTAGGGTGCCTTCCTGACGAGAAAAAATCTTCATCTTCTGATCTAAGGCCCCCACAGCTAGATAATCATCCTTCGCTACATCTGAGGAATGAATATGATCGTAGACCGTGTTACGCAGCATAATACCGAATGAGGCTTGATTGTTGCTTGCGATCGATTGAATGGTTGCTGTCGTTGTAAACTCAAAGTCCTTCGATAAATCCCCTTCTGCTATTTCTTGATATAAATAGGCTATTCCGTCTGTTGTTGAAGAGATTTTACCGCGATCATTCATACTTCTAAGTGTTAGTTCGCCATCTTCACTCTCATGAATAGTAAAATTAGTATCAGTGATCTTGTCCTGCCCACCAACATCTCCAAAAACGGTACCTTGCCAAATCGAATCTGGTTGTAGCTGAGCGATAGAAGGTGATGCTTCTTCAACCGTTTCATTTGCCTGAATAAGGTAAAGATTAGAAGGTATACAAAGTAATACAATGAACGAAATAAGTAATGCTTTCTTAAGAAGTTTTGAACTCATATGATCGTACTCATCTCCTTATCAAATGGTATCTACTTCCTTATCCAATTCCTTATGCGTTCACTCCGCTGACTTTCTTCATACTCCTCCTTCCCTTATCAATGTGGATGGCTTTCATCCTGTTCATCGTAAAGCAATTGAGAGCAGTGCCTCAATAATCATCAGAACACACATTGCGAAAATTTCCTAAATACTGTCCACACCAATGCGTTGACCTATGAAACTGAGTTAATGCTTATTACAAGAGGAGATGATTATTCTGCAAAAAGCTTCTGTGTAAAATAAGAAAAGAGCGTAATGACCGCCATTACCTGGCATGCATTACGCTCTGATCAGATAGATTCTTTGATACCTTTTTGTTATAAGCCTCTAATCATATCTACTTCAATGGTTAAATACGCATTTAGCGCTGAGAGTATATTCAAAACGAGAAAAAATAGAGCAAGTGTTTTAAATCTTCTGCGCAGTAATCCAAAAATAATTATGACGACTACAATAAACAAAGCTAACATTAACTCTATGCTGATGACTGCCTCTTGAGAATAATAGGGCTCTGAATGTGCAAGCATCACCTCGTAGATGCTTATACAGTATTTGAAGATGAATTTATTCAATATGCCTCTGACAATAAGAGTAAGAATGATGGCTAATATGAGATTGAACAATATTCGCTTCTCCAATACACCACACCTTCTTTGCTTTTCAAGTCCTCTTCCTAGCAATGATATGTGTAAATATCGCAATATCCTTGTAAGGGCTCTGATTTCCCAGCTCTAATTCTAACTTTACAATGTTACTGTTCCATTCCTCATTTATTTTGATTTCATTATCTGCGATATAGCCATAAATATTATGAATCCCGAAATGTTCTACGATTTCATATCCTATCTCATCTAACCATGCAGACAATTGATCAAATGGATAGGTAGTTATGTCGCTTTGGATGATGCCACTGTATTCCTTATTGTTACCAATGCTTTCAAGTGCACCTTCAATCAAATTTCCCAAGATTCTCAGTAATATTCTCAAAGGATTGGCATAGATAATTAACTTCTATTCCGCTTTGCTTAGCAATATCGATCATATCACCTGTAGGTTCAATACCAGTGACTTTATTCCCTCGCTTCGCATATTCATTAGAAGTGAATTAAAAACCTATCGATTTGATGCCATGCTGCAGTATAAAACAAGCGTCCCCATGGCTTTTGAGTATAATTCATGTATTGGTTAATGGACTTAGAAAACGTTTCTGAGATATTCATACTCTCTCACCTACACAATCAATTTAATTCTTCTTACAAATGATTAAGCCATGAGTACTGATCCCTAGAATGCTTGGCTCTCTGCATGTTTTGTAATGATAGTTTTGGTATGTTTCAAACTGCTCCTCTGATAGTTCATCTACCTCATCACTAATTGTATGGCTTACGCCATCACTTCCCAAATGATCAATGATCGTTACATTATATTGTTGTAAGAAATTTTCAATTTCAGCTGGAGAAGTATAATGTGAATCCGTCCAGAAAGATTCAGGATCTTCTCCTTTTAGATAACCCAATTCTACAACTTTATTTATCGTGCCTTCTTGAATGAACGCAGGGAGTTTTTTCACAAGCATAGGAACAACAGAGTATTTATTAATGTATGCTATTGCTAATATGCCTCCAGTACACAATACCCGTAATGATTCTTCTAGTAATTGATGACGTGTTTCATCGTCAATAATATGATAGTAAGGTCCGAGGCATAGCACAGTATTGAATGAGTCGGCATGAAATTTACTGAGATTCGTTGCATTACCTATCATTGTATTAAGGTTAATAGCGTTATGCTCTGATATTTTCTTATTAATTTTGTCGATATTACTTGGCGTTATATCAAGCGCAGTTACCTCATGTCCATTCCTAGCATAGTAAATCGAATAAGCGCCAGAACCTGCACCCAATTCAAGTATTGTTGATGATTTTTCAACCCATGGATTTAAAGCTCTTAAAGTTGTAAGAAACTCTATTCTTCTTGAATTTCTCTGAAATCGTAGCTCCTCATCTACATTTTCATAAAATTTAATAACTTCATCCATTTGTGTCCCTCCAGGAAATCATTATTAATAGATCCCATCTGTATCCTTATTTCTTATTATTAACTCAATACTGTCTTGATTGGACCACGTATCAAAATGCGTATGTCCTTGTTCTGTCTATTACTTACAAATTTCTCGCCAATATTTCCATGCTTGTAAGTATTCTTGAAGATCGTTTGGATGATGCTTGATGGAAAGGCCAATTCGACAATAAAGTTGAATTGCTACCTCATCCAATAGTCTTGTTCTATCTACTTTTCCTTTTTCAAGATAATCAAAGGCTGTGTAGAGAGTATCTAAATTAATATCATCAGGCGAAGAACAGAACGCATAAACAAAATCATAAATTAATGGGCCAATCATAGGTGACGGATCAATAACACCAACTAAAGTAGATTGATTGAATACGAAGTTATGTACTCCAGTATCACCATGCAGTAAGTACTGCTCAGGAGGTTCTTCGTTAAACAATTTACTCGCTTGTGTACAAACAAAATTATAGTCATCTGTGGTTAAAACGTTACCGATATTATTTCTCGCTTCTTCAATACTCGTTTCATTGAATATCTTCCAAGATTGACGGGAATACCCCAATCTTCCCCACACATGTTCAGCTTCAATTGTGGTGTATTTATTGAGTAACTCTACAACAAGTATTTTAAGCCAGTTCTTTTTACTTCCTCTGTTAAAGTGAGTTGTTCCTTCTATGAAAGAATAAATCATGTAGGATTGATCGTTTGCTACACAAATGATATTAGGGAATAATTTTGAGTGTGGATAGGTGTTCAATAATCTCACTGTAAGTTCAATCTCATTAGGATGATCAAACTTTAGTACATACTTGTTTCCATCACCGGATTCTAATCTATAAACTACACCGTTAGTAGTTCCTGTTAATAATTGGAACTTGTTAATTTCCATATGGATATTATTAATCTCAAACAACCTATTAATTTCTATTAAATTTAGTTTGTTCATGAATTACTCTTCCTCCGATTCAATGCATTGATTTTTATTCATACATTACATCTAATTCTTGAACGAATACTCCGGTTCCAGAAACATAAACATCCATCCCATGGGGCGTTCTATTCACACTAACATATACTGTCCCATCTCTATCTATTTCTTGCCCTTGTTTAACTGTGAATTGTATGCTGTCCATTCCACTATTCAAATAGGTTAAATAATATGCTCCCATAACTCCTGATGCAGTACCGGTTACCGCATCTTCAACTGTGCCAGAATAAGGTGATGAAAAATGCCTAGCATACATCTCTACTCTATCTTCAATATGTTGTACGGTGAATGGATGAACGGAGGTTCGAGGTTTCTCTAGTAGTATATTCGGAAACTCGGTATTATTAGGATTCATCCTCCCATAACTATGTAAAGACTTGATAGGTACTAATAACGTCCAAGTCCCCGTACTCCCATACACAATTGGTAGCGTGTTATCAATTTCATCTGATGTGATTCCCATACTTCTAGCAAGAGCATCTGCTGATCCTTGAAAAGGTACAAATTGAGGTTGATCTTGCTTCATTGTAACGAATAGATCATTCTCCCTAGTTTCGAAACGAATAGGAAGTATTCCAACATTCGTTTCAATGGTCACTTCATTTTTATCGTCATTGATAATCCCCTTAGATTTCATACAGTACATAGATCCAACGGTAGCATGACCACATAAATTGATCTCATGTCCAGGTGTAAAGTACCGGAGTCTATATTCAGCCCTATCAGAGCTTACTACAAATACAGTTTCATTAAATCCTACAGCTTTAGCAATGGACTGCATACATTCATCACTAAGATGATCTGCATTTAATACAACTCCAGCTGGATTCCCCTTATTTGCAACAGATGAAAATGCATCATAGTGCAATACTTTTTGATTTCTCATCGTTGTTCCTACTTTCATAAGTATTGGGCTTTCATTCACCATTCAAAATAATTCAACAATTGATGTGTTACATATCCTAAGATACCTGAAAAGAAAAAGATTACACCATAGAAGATCCTATTTAAGAAGAAAGATTCTTCTAAATCTTTAATATCCTTACTACTTGCATTCGTAGACCATTCAATAAATTTTCTTGCAGCTCTCATCCCATATACCAAATAAGGAAATATTGCTGTAACCATAAAAAATAGATCTAAATCTATATGATTAATTCCGTGCTTGTATCTGACTATTCTTGATACTATCAGATTTATAATGAAAATTAGAAATATGTAAAATCTAAGCTTGGATTCATATCGCTGATTCTTAATTAGCATATCCATTATTAAGATGAATGCAGTTGAAATAACAATATAGTACATCGTTTTCTCTCTCATGAATTGAACCATGAAATCTGGATTATTAAAAAGCTCTGTCCAATATAGAAAGAAAACAGTGAACAATATAAAAATTAAGTTTTTTGCAACTAATTCTAGTTTATTCAAATTATCTAGACTGCTCCTCTCTTTTTAAGATGAACACCCCAATTTGTAACTTTTCTTCTTTCAATATTTTAATTGGATGGGTTGATTCAGACTCCTCACCAATAAAATCAATAATATTATAACCATCTTGACTTGTTAGAGCATATTCGCCTGAAACGCTTTCAAATTTCACTACACCATCAGATAGGAATTCTACCTCCATACCTTCTTGAAAATGTTGCTGAACGCGCAATGCTTCCCAAACGCGTATCTGTCCATAATCATTTGTGAATTTATCAATATTCACTTGATCACTGCTAACAATCCATTTTCCTAATATTTGATTTTGTTCTATTGCTTTGTCCCCGCTACATGCTACGAGCAATAAGAGTAGTGTAAATATAATCATCTTGAAATGCTTCATTAATTTTCCCCTTTAATTTTCAGTTATGTGATGTTAACAAGCTCATTTTTAGTAGAGTATCTTATCGCTATAATAAATCCGATTAAGATTTTTGAATGTCATAATGAACCACCGTCAGCTAAGCAGTACATTCTACTTAAGATACATTTAGTTGATCAAAATATTAGTTGTTTTTCCAATAGAAGGTATAATTTGAATGCTGCTGAAATCCTAATGACTTATAAAAATAGCTATCAGAAATAACATATGCTTTTTCAGCACCTAAGGAACGACTTCTTTTTAAAGCTTCTAAAACCACTGCTTTACCAAGTCCCATTTGTCGATACTCCGGAATTGTACATACAGGTTCAACATAAACATAATCAGTTTTTTGACTGTACCATAAGCCACAGTATGCAACATAATCACCGTTTTCATTTTCAGCAACAATATGTAAAAATGAATTCAAGTACTTTGCTGATAACATTTCTTTTTGCCTGCTTAAAGTAGTTTCATCAACTGGTGCAGGTCCTTCGTTATCAAATGCCCTCCAAAGCATATGATGAAGTTTATACACGTCATTTTTTATATCAATATTTTTTAGGGTTATGCCTTTAGCTGTTGTAAAATCAAGGTTAACATCCTGTATTATGAGCTCAAGTATGTTCTCGGTCTGAGCATTTTTTACAAAATTATTACTATGTAATAGATCTAATATATGAGAATCCTTGTCATTCACCGCGATTCCAAGGCCATTTTCATTACTGAAAGTAGCAATAGCATATTCTAATATATCTTTTTCTAAATCTTCAAATCCCTGTTTAGTAGCAAAAAATGCTTCACCGTAATAGTGGTCATAAGTTGCTAGACCAACTAACTCCTCATCAAGATACCATAATCCAATTTTATTTTTTAAGTCACGATTAAAATCAGGATGAAAAAACATCCATTCCCACCTTGCCCAATTCCAATTTATATGTGTACGCTCATACTGGGATAATTCAATCAAAAAATCACAAACCTTATCGTAACAAGAATCATCGAAATTTCTAAAAACAATTTTCATTTTATCTCCCTTTCACGAATTAGAGTTTCATGAATTGTCTCTCCAGGATCAACAGCTCCACCTGGTAAACTCCATCTTTTGTTTCCGTACGTTCTTTTTAACATTAATATCTGACCCAACTGATTTGTAATAATCGCATGCACCCCAAATCGATAGGTATCATTAAATGCCATACAACCACTCTACTAAGCTCTTATCTTAGTCTTAACTGAAACAAGAACAAATCATAATTATATTTTGTATTTCTGAGGTACTCAAATTAAAATGAGGTTGATTCTGAGGTACAAACTCAAATGATTCATCAAAACAATGATTATCCAGTGTTAGTCCCGGTCTTCCATCTCCCATATCAACACTCCTATCTGAATAAAATTGAGTAATGTCCTGCATAGGATCGTTTCTGATCCTATCGAAATGTTCTACCTCTGATATTGATTATTTCAACTTTTTGATAAGATATAGCAGTAGATCATCATCAACCATCACTTGTTCCCCTGGAGTGACTTGGATATTATTATAGATGAGTCCGTTACCATCCATCGTATACCCCCTTGATGTATACATTCTTTGAGCATTGCCATAATCTTTATACAACCCCACTCCTAATCCTATATATTCTGACGTTTTTGATGCGAGCTGCTCTAATTCATCAAATAATTTGCTTGCGATCTTATTTCTACAATACTCAGGAAACACATTCAAATCATTTATTTCAGGAATATTTTGTTCACGAAAAAATGAGTATGGGGAGTAATATAGCAAATGACAAGCTCCTGCTAGCTCACCTTTATAATAAGCCAGTAGAGTGACCCTTGTATTTGATTGGTTTTCTTCTAAGCATTTATAATAATAGTCCCCACTTCTATACCATGGATACTGTGCGGCAAACTGTTGATTTAGTAATTCTGCTTCTTCTTTAGTAGTTAGTCTTTTAATGGTTATTATTGTGATCACCTTCTCTGTTATCGATCTCAGCTTACAATTTTTACATTTGCTAATTATATAGACGTAGAAAATATGTTCTTGTTGCAACTTTAATAACTAAAAAAGAGCAATAGATCATTGACTTAACCTTGCAGCGTTGTTATGTGATTCGTAACACGATACAAATCTCCTAGTGAGTGAATATGGTGTTACGTGATGTAGGCAGCTTAATGAGTTACTTTCATATACCTTATATGTTATGAACTCTTCTTGTCTCTCGTATTTGTTCTATGTGGTGATACACGTGATTAATGTCGTGATTTATTGCATCTCTTACCGTCGAGCTCCCCTCTTGATGCACCAGAACTCGATCTAATGATCCAGGTATGATCTCACATAAGTAAGCAATGTATTATTGTATTAAGTAGTTGAACTTCAATTCTTACATCTCTTCGATTATGATTCATTGTTTGATTCCATACGTTTGCGTCGAACGCATTAAAGATATATCTCTCTCCAGTATGGGCAAGCGCGTATCTATTAATTTGAAAATAATTCAGATCACATTCGACGATATGATGTACTATTTCTCTTATGGTCCACTTGCCTGGTGCTCTGGATAAATCCAGTTCTATATCACTTAAGCCGGTTAATACTTCTTTGAGGATTTTTGGAGCTTCTCTATAGATTTGAATTAGTTTTAAATCATCATCACTCATAAATGAACTTCTTTCATGAATTGATTTTTTTCTTTACTTAAAGTAAAAAGGGAACCACGGGCTCCCTAAAAGAATAGAAATCGCTTCTTTGCAACATTTTTTCGAGTTATATCTATCATCTCATTTACTCCAGACTTTTCTAATTTTTCAAAGAGAGCTTCTGCTCCACTTTTCAACTTTAAATCCATTTCTTCTTTAAAAAGTGGAATTAGACTAAAAAAGTGCACTTCAGTATCGTTTGGCAGTCTTAGTGTGAAAAAACTATTTACATCCTCAACTATGGTTGGAAGGGCTAGAATCATCCCTGAAAATGATGTGTTTGATGCAAAAGGTTGCGCTGGATCTCCGTTCGGCACGGTATGTGCATGGTATAGCCATGTCTCGTATTCATGTGGCAGCCTCGCGAGCTCCTTTAACCAACGAATTGGCCAGTAGTTTTCTTCAATATTGATTGATTCCTGAGATAAATTCCAATTACTTGGAAGACATAACATCAGTTCTGCAAATTTAAAGTTCTCTGCACCTTCAGGAACATTCATGGGCAAATTACTCATACCACAAGTAACTAAAGTGTAATAATTTCTTTCCTTAGTTGGATTTACGATAAGAATGTCAAGATGTATTAAATCTGATACTATTTCATGAAATACATTATCGATAACTCCGATGTGCTTCTCCACATGATTAGTTATTGCAGTCAATGTTAGTTCATTAGCTGTTGCATATTCAAACTCTCTTTTCCTTTCGTTATGACGATATATCGGTTGTCCTGATTGTGAACGTTCTTGGTTCATATTTCCTCCATTAACTTTTTATTGATATTATATAATCCAATCCCTATTAGGTAAATGGCTGAACTGAGTTAGTATGATTTAGTATTGTGTAATTGCGTATAACTTTCTGGGATTAGCGTGCAACGGATGCGGAACGAGTAGACTTAGTTTGGAGGTTGTCACTGTTAATGTCAAGCTAGTCATGTACACATTCGCTCGTTTTAACGTGTACAAAATCACTTGTCCTCTTTCGCTAAATAATCTTTCAAACGGTAAGATTCACCGACGATGGAAACTACACTGGC